>WNGM01002327.1_pt1 | contig 33374 bp, 40 predicted proteins | sample 5400571 | NCBI WGS metagenome assembly WNGM01 (sample SAMN13153378, study PRJNA577476) | soil metagenome | isolation source: 100 cm soil or saprolite under Garry oak tree replicate 2 | place: USA:California | collected 2016-06-15 | reverse complement strand
AGGCAGGGCGCAGTACATGTGGCTGTCGTGATCACGCCAGCGTTGACGATAGGGGCTGCGGTTGCCACGTTCAGGAACATGTTGTAGTACGCGGGGTCGTAAGTGATCCGGAAGCCGCCACGGATGATCGTCTTCGAACCAGTCATGCCCAAAAGATGCGGATTCCACGCGAAGCCAACGCTGGGGCCGAAGTACTTATAGTGATTCGGGATTTCCGGGAACGTCGTAACCGAAGCCGGAAGCGTGGTATTCCAGAACGGATCAGAACCCGCCTGATTTGCTACCGACAGGTCGTGGAGAAGATTGATTGCCTGGCTTGAATATTCCCAGCGCACCCCGAGGTTGATTGTCAGGTTGTCCTTAACCCGCCAATCGTCGCCAAAATAAGCAGCGATGTCGTACTCTTTGAAGTTGAATTTCGGCGTTCCGTCGGTCAAACCCAGCTGACCAGAATCCAACGAACCGGCTAGGAAGCGTGAAAACCCGCACTGGCGAGTCTGCGTCGTGGTGTCCGCGTCAAGCGTAACCGCAAAACATGTCCCCGTGCTGTTTGATCCGCTAAATGTGTACGTTCCGTTGGTATTGGGCAAGAAGGTATTGGGCGAACGTTGTTTATAAAACTCTCCGCCGAACTTAAACGTGTGGCGACCCCGGGTCAGCGACGCGTTGTCCTGTACCTGCGTATTGTTAATGGTGCGGCCCTGGGGCAGGTTACTTTGTATTCCGAAGCTGACAAGACTTGAGGGCAGGGTAAAACCTGTCGGGCACTCGCTAATGGTCGCTCGAGTGCAATTCGGAAACGAGCCGCCTTCAAATCCGAAGCCCGCGCGCGAGAAGCTATACCGCACCTGGTTCACAAACTGACCGCTGAAAGTATGAGTCCAATCCAGCGCAATTTGCTGATCGCGAGCCGGAATGTCGACCCAGGCGCCCGCAGCAAACCGGCCAGCGTTGGCTAGCAGACCAGTGGCAATATTCTGCTGGAAGATGTACCGAGACCCCACACGATCCTTACTGCTGAGCTGGACGTCAACGCGGCCAGTGAACTCACGATCGTTGAACAATGACGGAACATTGCGTGCCACCGTGTCAAATTCGATAGGAGCCGAAGTGACGCCGTCGGTAACGACCAATGTTTGCGGAGTGCCGCCCGGATGCGGATTTCCAGCAGCAACCGCATAAGGGCCGATTGCATCCAGCGCTGCTACCGCCAGATTGCCCGGGAACGCCGCCGCCAATTGTGTCATCCCAGTAGGTGTCGGGATCACGGCTGAACCGGAAGTCGAAGTGCCACCTGCCCAGCGGATCCGGTCGAAATATGGCGAAAAGAAAAACCACGCTTTGTTGCGCTTGATAGGACCGCCGAATGCCCCACCGAAGCGATTTTCGACGTATCGCGGAACGGGCTGGTCCGCGGGGTCTAGATTGTCCTTTGAATCCCAATGAGATCCCGTAAAGTACTCGAATCCAGTTCCGTGAAAATCGTTGGTACCGCTCTTCGTTACGTAATTCACAACGGAACCCGAGGCGCGCCCATACTCTACGCCGAAATTGTCCGTAATCACACTCACTTCGTCGAGGGCATCCTGGTTACCCAGGAAAATGGACGGACCCGCTACGGAATTATCATTATTGGACTGGCCGTCGATCTGGAAGTTGTTCGAACGGCCGCGGAGGCCATTTGTCGAAAACGATGCACCGTTGCTGTTACTGAATGAGTTACTTCCGGAATCTGCCACGCCGGGGATAAACAGAGTCAGCAAATCAAAACCGCCACCGAGCGGCAGATCTGCCACCGCTTTAGTATCGAAGCTTGTCGTAACTTGAGACGTGCTCGTCTCCATCAATGGCGCTGCACTTTCGACCTGAATCGTTTCTCCTACCGGACCGAGCTCCAACCTTACGGTGCCGAGATCAGTGTCCCGCGCGACAAGAACATCAGTCTTCTCCAAGGAGAGCGTGCGGAAGCTCTTGGACGTAATCGTCACCGTGTATGTTCCCGGAGGAACGGAGCGCAATTCCACATAGCCTAAACCGTTTGTTTGTCCGACAAACTCCTGATTCGTGGCCTTGCTCTTAGCCGTCACAGTGGTACCCGGCACAGCTGCGCCCGAAGGATCAGTCACAGTAACCGAGATCGATCCTGTCGCGATACCTTGCGAGTACGTCGCCACAGGGAGCAAACCACTTCCTACGACAAGACAGAGTGCCAGCATTGAGCAGAACAGGAACTGGATTGAGCGCTTCATGTGCCTCTTCCTCACAGTAAATTTCTTTTAGCTTTTGACCCGATAACAGATGTAAATCGAGAATTTATAACGTTACGTGCAATCGGTGGGCCAAATTGATTAGCGCCTTATGAGTCGCCGATGTTCTCTAATTTGCTGTTTATATTGAGTTTATACAAAATCAATGCTTTGGTGGGTGAGCTTCCGTGACTTCAGAATTCCAGCCATCGTACTCCCTATGAAAATATGGATTATAGGCTGGGTTATGAGAGGTCAATTGTCGGAATCCTCACGGCTCTATTAGGTCGTATATTGATTCATTTGCATTAACGCGCGACTTCTCGCAGAATATTTTTTCATCGACATACGTTCGCCCGGGAGGAATCCATGCACACCAAACGACTCCTAGTCTTGTTACAGGCATTCGTCCTGCTTTTCGCAGGTTCCTGCAACAAGTTGGGAAAGCCGGACGATGCGGCGATCACTACCGACATCAAAGCAAAAATGTTTTCCCACAGCACCGCCTGAAAAAGTCCAGCCCAAACGGAAGCCTTCGTCTTCCAAACCGAGCAAATCTCCGTCGACAGCGCCAGAAACTGTGGCTCCTGCTCCTTCGGAGGCCGGTGCTGCCAGTGCGGCTAATGCTCCACAGGAAAAACCAGCCGCCCCTCTTCCTCCTCCGCCACCTCAGCCCAGAACGGTTACCGTCCCGGCGGGTTCAACCATTACGGTCCGCATGATTGACGGCGTGGACTCTAAGGTAAATACGACGGGGCAGGTCTTCAAAGCATCACTCGACGCACCAATTGTCGTTGACGATCGCGTGATCGTACCGAAAGGCGCCGACGTGTACGTCAAGCTCGTCAATGCTAGTTCGGCGGGAAAGATCAAAGGCCGCAGCGAACTCACGCTGGACATTCAGAGCATCATCTTCCAAGGCAGAACCTACAACGTCAGTACTTCTGACGTGAAGCAGGCGGGTGCCTCGCGCGGAAAACGCAGCGCCGCAACAATCGGTGGCGGCGCAGTGCTCGGCGCACTGATTGGCGGACTCGCGGGCGGCGGCAAAGGCGCCGCAATCGGCGCAGGGGTCGGAGCGGGTGCAGGAACCGGCGTGCAGGTCTTTACCAAGGGCCAGCAAATAAAAATTCCATCCGAGACGCGACTCGATTTCACACTCGAGCAGCCATTCGATATCACGTACATCCCGCAGAAACGTTCGCATCAGACTGCGCCCGCGACTTCAGGCAACGACCAGACAACTCCGAACTCGGCGCCCGACGCATCATCGGACCGTCCGCCCATGAATTGATCAACGCATCAATTTCGCTAGATTCGCCAGAAGGCGCCGCAGCAGGCGCCTTCTTTATTTTTGGCCTCCAGCGGATGCCATGACCTTGAACTCCTTGACACCACCGTCCCTTGTAACTCAAGCTCTCCGGACTATGAATGACCAACCAACCGCTCCTCCAACCCGGCTCAGTCGCCGACGGCTCCTTCAGTCCACCGCAGTCATTGCCACGATTGCTCGTATTCCACGGCTCGACCTCGAAAACCAAACCGATTCCCTGCCCTCGCCATTCGACGGTCTAAAGCCCCTCGGCACCCGCGTAAAGCCAGTAGCCTCCGACGAATACGAAGCACGCATCGTCCGAGCTCAACAACTCCTTGCCGAACAAAACCCAAAGCTTGATGCGCTGTTCGTTGCGCCGGGCACTTCGCTTTACTACTTTACCGGTGTTCGCTGGTGGCCCAGCGAGCGGCTGCTCGGCATGCTCATTCCCAGAAAAGGTCAGCCACTTGTCGTGTGTCCCGCCTTTGAGGAAGGTCGGTTTCGCGAACAGTTGCGCTTCCCAGCCGAAGTCCACGTATGGCAGGAAGATGAAAGCCCCACAAGACTCGCCGCTACCGCTCTCTCGGAGCGCGGCATCCGCACCGGTCGCATCGCCGTCGAAGAAGCGACGATGTTCACCTTTTACGATCACCTGCGCCAGGCTGCGCCGGGATTTGAATTTGCTTCCGCCGATCCCCTCACCATCGCTTGCCGCGGCGTAAAGTCCGCACACGAAATCGAATTGATGCGGCTTGCTTGCGAAGCCACTTGCGATGTGTTTCGTGCCGTCTTCGCTTCCTTGAAAGCAGGCATGTCGCAGGGCGACATCAGCAAGCTCGTGGAAGGTGGCTTCGCAAAGATGGGCCTGCATGGTGACGCGCTGGTATTAACCGGAGCTTCGGCAGCGCTTCCTCACGGTTCGATTAAACCGCAAACGCTGCGCGAAGGTGACGTCGTGTTGCTCGATGGCGGTTGTAAAGTCGAAGGCTACTCTTCTGACGTTTCGCGTACAGGAATTTTCGGCAAGCCATCAGAAAAAATTCAACGGACCTACGACATCGTACGGAAAGCGCAGGACGTTGCGCTCGATGCGGCGCGCGGCCACGGTATTGGCCTCGACGGTCACGAGCATCCTTACCTTGTGCGCAACAGCAAAACAATTCTGGCGGCAGGAATGACCTTCTCAAACGAACCCGGAGTGTACATTCCAGGCGAATTCGGTCTGCGCTGCGAAGATCTCATGGCCATCACTGACAACGGCCCGGCGCAGCTCCTTACTCCCGGATTTCAGACATCGCTGGAAAAACCGCTCGGCTAACCGTCGTAATTCCGCGTCAACTACGGTCTGCAAGCCCTGCACAAAACTCCACCACGCGCTGCTCCGCCCAAAACCGTTCACTCCCGCTTTCATCCGAAATAAATCCACAGTGGCCCCCATGTTCCGGAGCCTTGAACACGATTACTGGATTTTTCTCCACTCCACTCGCGCGTGTCGCCTCGAACGGCACAAACGGATCATCCTGCGCGGTAATCAAAAGCAGCGGCACACGGATCTTATCGATCACGCACTTCGCTCCAGCCGCCTCGTAGTATTCCTGTGCATCGCTATAGCCAAATTGCGGCGCCGTGATCGCATCGTCAAATTCGCGCACCGTGCCAATTCGGCCAAATCCATTGGGCGAATATCTTTGCGGAAAGAGTTCAACTTTGCGAGCGTAGCGCGACATCAGCCCGGCAACAAAATGCCGCTGATAAAAATAGTTGTTGCGCCGCTCCAGTGCGTCGGCACATGCACCAAGATTGATTGCCGGGCAAATTGCCGCGACGCCGCGCAGTGCCGCCGGAACCGCTTCGCCGAACTCACCTGCCATCTTTGTAACCAGATTCCCGCCCATCGAATATCCGGCAAAAAATATGCGCGAGAAGCCATCACCCGACGACAACTCGTCGAAAACCGCGCGATAGTCGCTGCTCATCCCAGAGTTATAGAGCGTCGGCGTCAAACGCTCCGTGCCACCGCAATTGCGCTGATTTAGCCTGATAACGTGAAATCCGCGCTGCCAGGCCTTTTCCCCGATACCAAGCATGTAGTTTGACGCGCTCGAACCCTCCAGGCCGTGAACAAGCACCAGGACGGGCGCGGCGCGGTCTTTGCCCTCTTGCCAATGGCAGTGGCCCAGAAGCCTTGAGTCGGCATCAACTTGGAAGCAGCGTTCTTCCGCACGCGGAAGGACGAAGCGCCGGCGCAAAAAAGCGGCGACAATCGTCATCGCGTGTCCGTTTCTGAGCAACGGATGCGGCCTAAACGGTTTCTCGTCTGTCCAGGTCATCTTTCCAATCTAGGCGCGTGGGCCCGCCAGAACAAGTTCACGCGAATGCGTTGTCCCGCGTTACTGTTAACATTCCCAGCTCGATAAGCGTCTATCTAAGTGCAGGGCGTCTTTGGGAGCGGCTAGCTGGGCAGTATGACAAGTTCTGCAGCAGCGCGATTCGCGACTTTGGATCGGCTTACATTGAATAGCGCCGACATTCCGCCCGACATTGCAGACGAGTCGCTCGTGAAAGCAGCTCAAAATGGCGACCGCGCCGCTTTCGGCCACTTGTACCAACGCTACGTTCGGATGGTGCACGGGATTTTGCTCGCTCGCGTGCCGGCAATCGCAGCCGAAGATTTGGTGCACGACGTTTTTCTGCAGGCTCTTCCGCGTTTAGCGTCATTGCGAGATGCCTCCTGTTTTGGCCCGTGGCTCGCAACCATTGCTCGTAACCGCGCGACCGATTTTCATCGACGCACCAAGCCGGAATCCTCTTTCGATCGCAACTCCGGAACCGTCGAAAAAGTTCAAGAACCTCAGGCCGGGATCGGGCTTGAGGATGGTATGGCTCTGCTGAATGCCGTGCGCGATCTTCCTGACGCCTACCGCGAACCGTTAATCCTTCGGTTCGTTGAAGGCATGAGCGGACCAGAAATCGCAGCCCGCACGGGCCTTACGCATGGCTCCGTGCGTGTAAACCTTCACCGCGGCATGCAAATGCTTCGCCAGAGATGGGAACACCGATGATGGGAACACCGACGAATAGCCCGAATCCTCACCGAGGCACAGCAAACGTCCGCACCGGAAACGAGAAAGACTCATGAAAAACGACTATTTGTGGGACGGCTCCGGCGAGCCAGATCCCGAACTACAGCGTATCGAGAAATCACTCTCGCAGTTTCGGTATTCGAGAGAAATGCCGAATCTCCCCGCGATCGATTCCGCGCAGCGCAAACCTTCGATCGTTGGCATCTTGACCATGGGCTCGGTTCCTCGATTCGCTGCAGCAGCATTGCTTCTTTTGGCTCTCGCCAGCTCCATCTTGCTCTTGCGGATTTCTTCGCCGGTCGTTCCGAATGGCCCCGGCTGGGATGTCGCGCGGCTGTCTGGCGCGCCCCGGGTAGGGCAGTTCTTACTGGCCAGCGGCGCCAACAAAACGCAATTGAAGGTCGGCCAGTTGCTCGTCACCGACGATGCGTCTCGCGCCTCCGTCAAAGTAGCCGAAGTCGGCGAAGTTTACGTCGATCCCGGGTCGCGAGTGCGGCTCATCGAAACCGGTTCTGATCGAGAACGTCTCGCGCTCGAACTCGGCACCATCCACGCGGCGATTTGGGCCCCTCCCGGAAAATTTGTCGTGGATACGCCATCTGCAACAGCGGTGGACCTTGGTTGTGCCTACACGCTTCAGGTCAACGACGATGGCTCAGGCCTGCTTCGCACAACACTTGGCTGGGTCGGGTTCCACAAAGATGGCCACGACTCGTTTATTCCCGCCGGAGCGATGTGCATGACTCGTCGCGCACAGGGACCAGGGACGCCTTTCTTCGAAGATGCCTCGGACAAATTACGTAGTGCCCTGCACGAGTTCGATTTTGAATCCCAATCCCCTGACATTCGCGAACAAGCTCTGCGCACAATTCTTGCCCAAGCAAGGCCTCGCGATGCCTTTACCCTGTGGCATCTGCTCATCCGCGTGGCAGACCAGCAACGTCCGCTGGTGTATGACCGCTTGGCATCGCTCGTGGCCCCGCCTGCAAGCGTGACTCGCGAAGGCACACTTGGCCTGAATCCCCAGATGATGGACGCCTGGTGGAATGCTTTCGATCTCGGCGACATCTCCATCTGGCGTTACTGGGAACAGAACCAGGCGCCTCGCCTCAAGAAAGCCGCTCGTTAACAGTTTGGCCCCCGTATGCGTCTTCTGAGTTGTATGCGCCGAATCCGTACAAGGAGGAATACGGCATGCACTCGAAATCGCTTCGCTTTGCTCGATTCACTCTCCCGGCTCTCGCGACACTCTTCGTTCTGGCAGGTTCGTCGGTGGCCGGCCCGCCGCTGATTTGCCACGCATTCGACATCGGAAATGCAAAATCTCTGCCTTGGGTGAGCCACGATTGGAATCTGACCGGCGGAGAGAATTACGACACAAATAATTTAGCTGGGGATGCCCTTGCGATTCTCGATGCCAGCAAAGTTCCACTCGTTCACATGGAAACTCTTCGTCGTGCCACTTTGTATGCGCGGAAAGATCCCGTTGCCGCAAAACAGCTTCTCTTGAAACTGGTGGCTCGCGCGCAAAGCAGCGAATCCTCCTCGAATCCAGACGCGTTTGCTCTGTTTGACGCGGCATACCTCACCGAGGCCTACAAACAATGGCTCGGCGAAAAAAATCAGAATCCCGCAAACGGGCTCGATGGGCTTACCTGGATTAAGAAAGCGATCCAGCTCCGAGGCAACGATCCTCAAATGGAATTCGCGGCGGCGCTGATCACACTTCGCGGGCCTGAAGCCGAGCACCAGGAATACGCGCAAAAGGCGACCAACGGCGCAAAAAACGACCAGCTGCTCGCACGCAATTTGACCAGTCATTTTCTGGGATCAGAAAGTCCGACCATGGCGGAAATGATCCTTCAAACCATTCCGGCAAAAGTGGCACGGCAATGAAGCCGCTGACTTCCAGTCGCATTTTTTCACTGCGACACACGTCCGCTGGCCCTTCGCTTCGGCGGGCGTGTGTCTTTTTCGCTGCTCTGGTTTTGTGGGCTTCTCTCGCCGGCCACGCCCAAAAACAAGATGATCCCGGTCTGGTCGCACACGAGTGGGGCACCTTCACTTCCATCGCCGGCGACCGAGGCCAGGCTATCGAATGGTTTCCTCTAAACAGCCCCACCGATCTTCCGAGTTTCGTCGAGCATTTTCGTGGTACCAACTTCAAGATCGGCTGGGGCGGCACGCTCCGCATGGAAACTCCGGTTCTCTATTTTTATTCCACGCATGACACCACGGTCTCCGTTCGTGTTTCTTTCTTCCACGGCCTCATCACCGAGTGGTATCCACACGCAAGTAAAATTGAACCCTCAGCCTCGCTCAACAACGTCGCCCTGTTTCAGCAGAAATCGAGCGGAAGCATCGAATGGAATGCAGTCGGCATACAATCCACCGGCGAGGCTGTGTTCCCGCGCGAATCGCAGGCAAGCCATTACTATGCCGCACGCGAAACTTCCGCGTCTCCGCTCCGTGTCGCCACAAGCAACGGAGAACAACAGGAAAAATTTCTTTTCTATCGTGGTCTTTCGGCTGCACCGCCGCCACTTTCGGCGCTTGTCTTGCCGAGCGGGCATATTGAAGTATTGAATCAGGCCACCGACGAAATTCCGAAGCTCATTCTGTTCGAGCGCCGCGGCGAAAAAGTCGGCTATCGCGAAATCGCCGATCTTCGTGAAGGCGCGGTTCTTGATCCCCCAACTTTGGATGCATCGCTCGATTCCCTGCTCGCGAACTTTGCATCTTCCTTGACGTCGGCAGGACTGTATCCCGCGGAAGCTCACGCCATGCTTCTATCCTGGATAGACTCCTGGTTTGAAGAAGGCTCCCGTTTGATTTACATCGTCCCCCGCGCATTTGTTGACAGGATTCTACCTCTCAAAATCGATCCGCAGCCCGCCGGAATCCAGCGCGTTTTTGTGGGCCGCATGGAACTGGTCACACCCGCAACGCAGAAGGCTATCGTAACGGCGCTCAGCTCTCGCGACGACGCAACCCTCGCAAAATACGGGCGTTTTCTTGCTCCAATCCTGGAAACGATGATTCGCAAGGAGCCGGATCCCGCTCGAACAACGGAACTTCGCCAGGCTCTTGCCAAGATCTACGGCTCCTATGTGGCCCAAAACACTGCACTCCGCCCAGTTCCGTTCTAGTGCTTGCGCGGCGCACAAACTTGACCAAGCCGGCTCCTCCGCCCTAAACTAGTAATTCCACAGTGATTCATTTTTTCGATTCGATGAATTTTTCCTTCGGCCCAGCGGCCACCCGCTGGGCTGCGCTGTTTTAAGGCGCCAACTTTGTTTAGATCAGGGTTTGTAAACAAATCCTGTAACCCAATCGCGAGGCTGGAATGATTGACGGTCCCATTCAGGAAGGGCTTACTTTTGACGACGTTCTGCTTGTGCCCGGAAGAAGCGCTGTTCTTCCCTCCGAAGTGGAAACGCAGACGAACTTCACGCGAAAACTGAAAATCAACGTGCCGCTGGTCTCGGCGGCGATGGACACGGTGACCGAATCGCGTCTCGCCATCGCGATGGCGCGCCAGGGTGGAATCGGACTGATTCATCGCAACATGCCGATTGACCGCCAGGCGGAAGAAGTCGACCGCGTGAAACGCTCTGAATCCGGAATGATTGTGGACCCGGTGACCATTTCGCCGGACATCACCGTCCGTCAGGCACTGGAAATCATGACCAAGTACCGCATCTCCGGACTTCCCGTTACGCGCGGGACCCGGCTCACGGGGATCTTGACCAATCGCGATTTGCGTTTTGAAAAGGACCACACTCAGCTCGTCAGCGCGGTAATGACCAAAGCGAACCTGGTCACCGTTCCCGTCGGCACAACGCTTGAAGAGGCGGAAAAAATTCTGCAGAAGCATCGCATCGAAAAATTATTGGTCGTGGATCAGGATTTTAATCTGAAGGGACTGATCACCGTAAAGGACATTCAGAAGAAGCTGGAATTTCCGCGCGCGTCAAAAGACAGCCACGGCCGGCTGATCACCGGCGCCGCCGTCGGAGCAACCGGCGATTTTCTTGAACGTGCGATGGAAATGGCCAAGGCAAAGGCTGACGTACTCGCGATCGACACCGCTCACGGACACACGGCAAAAGTAATGGAAGCGATCAAGACCATTCGCCAACGTTTGCCGGAAATGCAAATCGTCGCAGGCAATGTTGCGACATTCGAAGCTGCCAAAGATTTGATCGCGCTCGGAATTGATGGCCTGAAAGTGGGCATCGGCCCGGGATCGATTTGCACCACTCGCGTGGTTACCGGCGCTGGCGTCCCGCAACTCACGGCGATCATCGAATCTTCGCGGGCGGCACGCGGAACCGATGTGCCCATCATCGGCGATGGCGGCATCAAATTTTCTGGCGACATTACCAAGGCGCTGGCCGCCGGAGCTTCCTGTGTCATGATCGGCAGCTTGTTTGCGGGAACGGAAGAATCGCCTGGTGAAACAATCCTTTTTCAAGGGCGCACCTTCAAGTCGTACCGCGGCATGGGTTCCATAGGCGCCATGGCTGCGGGTTCCGACCGATACAGCGTGGTGCAGGAAATAGGCGAGAACGGTAAGTCCGTGCCGGAAGGCGTGGAAGGCCGCGTGGCATACAAGGGACCGCTCGGCGCGCTTACTGATCAACTGGTTGGCGGGTTAAAGAGCGGCATGGGTTACGTCGGTGCCCGTACGTTGACGGAATTGAACGAAAAAGGTCGCTTCGTGCGTATCACTGCGGCAGGTCTCCGCGAGTCGCACGTTCATGACGTGATCATCACTCGAGAAGCACCGAATTATCGCCTGGAATAGTTCGCGCTGAGGGAGATCTGAAATTGCCTGAACAACCGTGGCGTAATCCACGCCCTGCGCCGGAACTGACTGAAATCCGGCACCGCGTGCCCGCGAAAAATTTCGTGCCGCAGTTCGTGCGCTCCTGGTGGCCGGCGCTGCTGTGGGCCGCGGTCATTTTCTCCCTTTCTACCGACGCATTTTCAGCCGAACACACAGACTCAATTCTGTATCCCCTTTTTCATTGGCTGATGCCTGCGCTGACCCTTGAGCAGTTTCAGCCGATACACTATGTCATTCGCAAAACGGCTCACTTCACTGAATATTTCGTTTTCTGCATACTTTTATTCCGAGGTGTTCGCGGCCCCCGTGCGGGCTGGCGATGGACTTGGGCGCTTTCGGCACTGGCAATCGCGGCAGGCTATGCCGCACTCGACGAAGTCCACCAGGCATTTGTCGCGTCAAGGACCGCTTCACCGTGGGATGCTTTGCTCGATTCAGTAGGCGCGTTCGCCGCGTCGTTGGCGATATTTCTTTGGTTTCGATTTCGATTCCGTCGTAATCCAGCGCCGACCGTAGCCCCTGCGGACTAGTCTGAGTATTCTCGCATTTCGCGTTACGAAATTCGTTGCTAGAACTCGGATGGCTGCCGGGAAGTGCAGCCATCGGCTTCGAAGTGTTACTCAACTACAGCACCCGAAATCAGCTGCGGCGGCCGGTTTAAAGTAGGTCCGAGATCTTCGTATCAACCGTAATGCGTGTCGCCTTCACCTCTCCGATAATGTGCACCAGCAGGTTTCCTGACGTATCGTACTGATCGATCGAAAACGTTCCTGCATAGCTTGCACCATGCGCGTCCAACGTCACGTCTTCGCGGATATTCGCTGGACCAATCATGTTGCCGTTCAGATCCGAACTAAGCGCAAAATGATTCAACTTATAGGAGAAAGGCCCCGTCTTTTCCCAAACGCCCAGGCAGAAATTGCTGGTCGCAGGAGGCCGCGAAGAGTTCAGAATCTCTGTTCCGTCCGAGTGCCATTGCGAAAAGCCCATGTCGACCACAGTGCCATCCGGGATGAACCGCGTGCCTTTTGAGATGAACTTCACATGCCAGAAGCCGACAATCGCAGCGCCAGCGGGTGCCGCCTGCTGGCTTAGGCTGCTTTGCGCGCTCGCCGTCGCCTGTGTAGCCTTTAACGGAGCCGAACGCAGCAGAAGCGCGGTTGCGGTATTGGATGTCATCGGTCCATCTGACGCTCCGCATTGCGCCCTCGTATTCACAGCTAAAACGGTTGCCACCATCAACATTCCAAACGTTACAAGAACAGTCCGAATTGTGTTCCTCATAGGACTCTCCCCTTTCGGTCGGCCTTGGCCGCCGTGCCGGGAAACTAGCATCGCCTGCCGCTTCGGCAATAGAGGACCTCTCTAGGTATGGTGAAGATTTGGTGAAGGCGTAACGAGCTGAAAACACTGCTGTTCCTTTGTCGCAGCAGGAGGGGGGTGCTATACTTCGCGAAAATTGAACCTTTCACGCCATGCTTCGAGCTCTCTTCAAATTCGCGGACTTCGAGCTTGATTGCTTCCGCTATGAACTCCGCAGCAAAGGTCACCCTCTCAAGCTTGAAAAAATTCCCATGGAACTTCTGCTGTTGCTGGCCGAATCGGATGGCCGTCTCGTCAGCCGCGAGGAAATCGAGGAGCGCCTCTGGGGAAAAGAAGTCTTTGTGGACGCCGAACACGGCATCAATACGGCCATTCGCAAGATCCGTCAGGTTCTCGGGGATGACCCGGACAACCCGCGCTTCGTGCAAACCGTGCAGCGCAAGGGATATCGGTTCATCGCCGAAGTCAGCCAGGTTCCTGACGTTCCCGGCGAGCGCAACGGAATCGGGACCGTTCCGGAACCCGCCAACCAATCGGTGCCCTTGCCGCCGAAACAAGATCCGTCGGTCGAGCACCTGCCGAGCGCTTCCGCCTCAGCTCCTGTCACGGAAAAACTCACACAGCAGAAAATCCCTGCACGCCGCGGGACCTTCTGGATGGTCGCCGCCGCGGTCGCCCTGCTGTTAATTTGGCCGGTTTACAAGTTCACGCTCTCGCGTTTGACGCGCTCGGTGTCGGCGCAGCCCGCGATCCGGTCCATCGCCGTCCTGCCCCTGGAAAACCTTTCCGGCGGTGCCGCTGATGAATATTTTGCGGACGGCATGACCGACGAACTGATCACGACGCTGGCGAAATACAAATCCCTTCGCGTCATCTCCCGCACGTCGATCATGCAATACAAGAAAGTCCACAGACCACTTCCTGACATCGCGCGCGAGCTGGCGGTTGACGGAATTGTCGAAGGTTCGGTGTCGCGATCGCAAAATCGCGTGCGGGTCACAGCACAGCTCGTCTATGCGCCAACCGACACGCATCTTTGGGCGGAAAGTTACGATCGTGACCTTAGCGATGTCTTATCTATGCAACAGGACCTCGCGCGAAGCATCGCAGAGCGCGTCAACGTTGCTTCTTCTCCACCCAATAACTCACCGAAACTTGCGCGAGTTTCGGTGAATCCGGCTGCGCGGGACGCCTACCTTCGCGGCCGCTACTATTGGTTTTCTGACCGCTACGAAAAAAGTCGTGAATTTTTTCAAGAGGCCATCCGGCTCGATCCGAACTACGCCCCGGCCTTTAGCGGATTGGCGGACAGTTACACGGCCGCTGCGGTCTCCGGGGAGTCGCGACCCTTGGACACCATGCCGCTGGCCGAAGCAGCTTCGGCGAAGGCGCTGGAGCTCGATGACTCCTTGGCCGAGGCTCACCACGCCAGTGCCGCAATCAAATTTTTCTACCGCTGGGATTGGGACACCGCGGAAAAGGAGAGCCAACGCGCGATTGAGCTGAATCCCAGTTTTGCGGAAGCTCGCCATCTGCACGCCTACATCCTGGAGACTCTAAATCGCACCGACGAATCGCTCCAGGAAGACAAACTGACCGTCGAATTGGATCCCTTCGCTCGACCTTGGGCTTATGGCTACGCATTGTTGCGCGCCCATCGCTTCGATGAAGCGTTGAAGGAATTCACACAGCGATCCGAAGCTCGCCCCGACTCCGCGGCCCTTCACGCTTTTCTTTGGAACACCTATGCCTACAAGGGCGACTACAAGCACGCGATGGAGGAGATGAAGAAGGTTGCCGTGATCGAAGGAGACGAGCAGCGTGCCGCAAAAGTCGAACGCGCCTACCAAATAGGCGGCTACAAAGCCGTCAATCTGGAATACCTGGACCGCTTCAAGAGCGCAGCGGCAACCCGATATGTCTCGCCCATACGCATGGCTGAACTAGCAGCCGGCGCCGGACACCTCGAAGAGGCAATCCACTATCTTGAACTGGCCTTCGAGCAGCGCGATCCCCAGCTCGTCCACCTCGAGCATAATCCAGCGCTCGATCCTCTCCACTCCGACCCGGCCTATTCTGCGGTCGCCACAAAAATGCACTTGCCTCCACTGAATTGATGACCCTGAGGAAGTCGGATGATGAGGCACGACGCAAAGAGCCGGGTTGGTACCCCCCCGGGTTCCTAAGCCGGCCAAATTTTTCGTAACTGGCGCACGCCATGTTGCATCTATTCGGGATGGAATTCAGACAGCTTGGTTCTTCTGGATTGCTCGTTCCCGCACTCTCACTCGGGACCGCCACCTTTGGCGGCGGAACGGAATTCTTCAAAGCCTGGGGCAGCACAGACGTCGCGGGTGCCACGCGATTGGTAGATATTTGCCTCGACGCCGGCGCAAATCTTTTTGACACCGCGAATGTTTATTCGCGCGGCTTATCAGAAGAAATTCTCGGAAAGGCAATCGCGGGCAAACGCAACCGAGTTCTCGTCTCCACCAAAGCCACATTCAGAATGGAAGACGGCGCGAACGGATTAGGCTCTTCTCGCTATCATCTCATCAAGGCCTGCGAGGACAGCCTTCGCCGGTTGAACGTCGAAACCATCGACATTTATCACATGCACGGCTTCGACACGGTTACGCCCATCGAAGAGACGCTAAAAACTCTCGATACGTTAGTGCAGAGCGGCAAAGTGCGCTACGTCGCGTGTTCCAATTTTTCCGGCTGGCAGCTGATGAAATCGCTTACAATTTCCGAGCGTTACGGCTGGGCGCGCTATGTTGGTCACCAGGTTTATTATTCGCTTATCGGCCGCGAATACGAGTGGGAACTTATGCCACTCGGCATCGATCAAAAAGTGAGTGCGCTGATTTGGAGTCCGCTCGGATGGGGCCGTCTGACCGGAAAAATTCGGCGCAACCAGCCGCTTCCCGAACAGAGCCGTCTCCATAAGACTGCTGAATTGGGTCCGCAAGTTGTCGATGAATTTTTGTACGGCGTTGTGGACGCGCTCGACGAGGTTTCGAAAGAAACCGGCAAGACTATTGCGCAGATTGCTCTTAACTGGCTGCTTCAGCGGCCTACAGTCGCAAATGTGATCATCGGAGCGCGTGACGAGAAGCAATTGCGTGACAATCTGGGCGCAGTTGGCTGGAATCTCTCGAAAGAGCACGTCGCCAAGCTCGACGCCGCCAGCGACACCATTCCTATTTATCCCTATTGGCACCAGAGCACCCAGCCCGGCCGCAAAACCATCGAAAATTACCCGCCCACGTCGAGAGCTGAGGCACGAGGCGCATAACCAGCCAGAAACGAAAACGCCCGCCTTGCTTTCGCAGGACGGGCGGTTAAAGTTTACTGAAACTCTCTCTTCTTCAGGAGCTTTCGACAGAGCCTTCTGTTCTGCGCGCACTGACGATCAAAGTACCTCCCCGCTTGAAGAGCGAACCCGCTAACACCGCGGGAACCGCTGCACACGAAAGGCCCATGCCCGCAATCCAGCTCACGATGCGTTCGCCGCGCCCCGCTTTCGTATCTTTCCCCGTGAGCAACCTGAAAAAAAGGTTTTGCGTTGGGAGCAGCTTGTTCAGCACGCTTTGCGAACAGCCCAGAATGTCGTACTCAAATTCCTGATGAGCTTCTCCAACGGGCAGAAATCTCCGCTGCTTCAGTAGCTTTTGCAGCGAACCCGGGTCGTAGTGGAAAACATGCCGGGGAACATCCAATGCAAGCCAGTCCCGGCCGAACCACGAAGCCTGCCATCCCCCCGCGTTCGGTACTGCCACGATCAGCCAGCCATCCGGCACCAACAGATCGCGGATTCTCGACAGTGTCCCGACCGGATCTGGCAAATGCTCCAGGCAATGCCAGAGCGTGACGCAATGAAAGGGCGCGTGGGAAGCCGCTTCTTCCAGGCCGGTGGCGACGTCTAAACCACGCGATCGCGCAATTTCCGGATTCATCTCCGTGCCGCTAACGAGCCATCCGCGCTCTCGCGCGTGCAACAGGAACGTGCCGTCACCACACCCGAAGTCCAATAGCTTGCGGCCGTCTCCTGGGCCGGTATTCTTGCTGACAAATGCGACGCGGCGTTTTGCGCGGAATTCCGCGCTCTTGCCGTGCCGGTTGCCATGATAGTCGCGATAGTAGGGTTCAAGGTTCTGGGGCGGCGGCGACGTGCAACCTAGTCCGCAGGCTTCGCACCGAAGAATATCGAAGTGCTCTCCTGTGATGTAATCGCGCGCATTCTTTAAGTGCTGGGACAGCTCCGCCTGACAAAGCGGGCATAAGCGCATAGTTTTGATGGAAGGGGTCATGTTCAAGTCGACGCTATAACGGCCCGCCACCTTGCGCAATCAGTTCCATGCTTTCGAAGCGCGACGTTGTCCAATCACAAAACGGTTCAAAAAACGGTTCAAAAACAAAACGCCCGCCCCTGCGTCGGCAGGACGGGCGGCTAAAGTTTCTGGAGTAAGAGTCAGCCCTAGCTTGCGGCTTCGACTGGTTCTTCTTTCTTGGCCTTTTCTTTCTTTTCTTTTGTTTTGAATTCGTAGCCGACGAGTTCTAGGATGGCAACTTTTGCGCCATCGCCGACGCGGATGCCCGCGGAAATGATGCGGGTGTAGCCGCCGGCGCGATCGGCAAACTTTGGCGCGATTTCGCTGAACAACTTTTTGGTGACGCCTGGCGTCATGATGTAGGCGGCAGCCTGGCGGCGCGACTGAAGAGTATCGCGCTTGCCGAGCGTAATCATTTTTTCCGCCACGGGACGCGCTGCTTTCGCGCGCGTCAGAGTGGTAGTGATCCGCCCGTGTTCAAACAAGTTGGTGACGAGGTTCCGCAACGTCGCGCGGCGATGCCACGGATTGCGGCCAAGCTTTGAGCCCGATTTCAGGTGTCGCATCTGTTGATCTTCTCCGTAAAATCCCAGAGGCGACCCGACCCAAACAGGCCGCCTAAGATGCCAGGCTAAGCCTGGCAATTCGAAACTGCGGAAAATACACCGGTCTCCCCAGGAAAACAGCGGGGTAAAAAAGCTACAGACCCAAGTTCTCTTCGGTGGATGGCGCAGCGGTCTGGCTTGGGAGCGGCGGCCAGATGATGCGGCCGTGCTCGTCAAACTTCATGCCCAGCGCGAGGCCCATCTTCACCAGTATATCTTTGATTTCGTTGAGCGACTTGCGGCCGAAGTTCTTGGTCTTGAGCATTTCGTTTTCGCTCTTCTGCACGAGTTCGCGAATGGTCTGGATATTTGCGTTCTTCAGGCAGTTGTAGGAGCGGACAGAAAGCTCGAGCTCTTCGACGGAGTTCGGGCGGCGCTTCGACGACATCGGTTGGCTCTTCGAAGTTGATGAAGATGCTCATGTGATCCTTGACGAGCTTGGCGGCGAGGCCAATCGCATCATTCGGCGTGATGGCGCCGTTGGTCCACACTTCGATCATCAATTTTTCGTAGTCCGTCATCTGTCCGAGACGCGCGGATTCAACGGAGTAATTGACTTTGCGCACGGGCGAGTGAACGCTGTCGACCGGGATGTAGCCGATGGGCAAATCTTCATCGTAGTTGCGGTCGGCGGCCACGTAGCCGCGGCCGTTCTTGACGCGCATTTCGATCTGGAGCTTGCCGCCTTCGCTGACAGTCGCGATGTACACGCTCTTGTCAAGCACGGCGAAATCGGCGTCCTCTTCAATCTGCGCAGAGGTGACGGGACCCGGCTGCTCGACATTCACGTAAATCGTCTTGGGCAAATCGGTGTTCAGCTTGATTGGAACCTGCTTGAGGTTGAGGATAATGTCGGTTGCGTCCTCGACCACGCCAGCTATCGACGAGAATTCGTGCAACACGCCTTCAATCTTGACCGCGGTGATGGCTGCGCCCTCAATCGAGCTGAGCAGCGCGCGCCGCAGCGCGTTTCCGACGGTGGTACCCCATCCCCGTTCAAACGGCTGCGCGGAAAAACGCGCGTACTTCTCTGTCAGTGATTCCAGCTCTGGCGCAAGCCGCTTGGGCTTCTGAAAACCCTTCCACATATTATTCCTTCCTTCTGGAAGCCGGAGTTTCCGGCTCCCCAAACCGCTAAAGACTTTTTCCGCTCAGGATTTTGCAAGTACAAACCCTGAAACATTTTTCCGCTCAGGGTTTGTAAGTACAAACCCTGAAACCCGCACACCGTGTCATCACTTCGAGTACAGTTCGACGATCAGTTGTTCATTGATAGGCGGTGTTTGCACATCGTCACGCCTCGGCAGAGCCACAACTTTGGCCTTGAACTGTTCGCGGTCCTGTTCGAGCCATGGCACGCTGCCCTGGCTCTGTGCAACGTTCCGCGCTTCCATCACCATCGCGTTCTGGTGCATCTTTTCTTTGATGGCAATCTCTTCCCCGACGTTAACCTGGTAAGAGGGGATATTCACCTTCTTGCCAGAGATGCGGACGTGTCCGTGCAGTACGAGTTGACGTGCCTGCGAACGCGAGGACGCCAGGCCCGCGCGCCACACGACGTTATCGAGGCGGCGTTCGAGCATGATGATCAGGTTTTCGCCGGTTGGACCTTTGATCCGCTCGGCCTTTTCGAAATAGTTGCGGAACTGGCGTTCCAACAGCCCGTAGGTGCGCTTCACTTTTTGCTTTTCGCGCAACTGCAAGCCGTAGCCCGCAATTTTCGCGCGGCGTGACTGTCCGTGCTGACCAGGAACGAAATTGCGCTTTTCAATGGCGCACTTCTCGGTAAAGCACCGCAGTCCTTTTAGGAACAACTTCTGCGTCTCGCGACGGCAGAGACGACATACTGCTTGACGATGTCTTGCCAACTTCTTTTCTCCCTTCCCAATTCCTTCAAAACTTTTGTGACGCCATATTGCAGCCGCTAAATCAGACGCGGCGGCGCTTCGGCGGACGGCAGCCGTTGTGTGGAATCGGCGTAACGTCGCGAATGACGACGATATGCAGTCCCGCGGCGGCGAGCGCACGCACGGCAGATTCGCGGCCGGAGCCAGGACCCTGCACGCGGACTTCAACGCTCTTCATGCCGTACTGATCGCGCGCGTTTCCGGCTGCGTTCAGCGAAGCCTGCTGCGCGGCGTACGGAGTTCCTTTGCGCGAGCCCTTGAAACCGATCGCGCCGGCCGAGGACCAGCACAAGGTGCGGCCATCGGTATCCGTGATAGTGATCTGCGTGTTGTTGAACGATGCCGCCACGTGGACGACTCCGTGCGGCACAACGCGCCGTTCACGCTTCTTCTTGAACTCTTTTTTGCGCTTGGCCGCTGCTCCCGGTTTACCCGGGGCTACTGCATCAGGCGCTGCGTTTTGTTGCTCTTTTGCCACGTTTCACTCCATTTCGTCTGGAAAAAAGGAACTATCGTTCCTCTCTTATGACCAAGCTCTGGGACTCCCTGCAAACTAGCCCTTCTTGCCCTTTACCTGCTTCTTGGCAGCCACTGCACCGCGCCGTGGACCCTTGCGGGTACGAGCATTGGTGTGGGTACGCTGACCGCGCACCGGCAAGTTGCGGCGATGCCGGATTCCGCGATAAGCCTGGATTTCAATCAGCCGGCGGATATTCATCTGGATCTCCTTGCGGAGATCGCCTTCCACGCGGCCTTCCTGTTCGATGGCCTGGCGAAGCTTATTCACTTCGTCTTCGGTCAGGTCGCGGATTTTTTTCGTGTAATCCACGCCAGCTTTTTCAGCGAGCTTCCTTGCGCGCACTTGTCCGATACCATAGATCGAGGTCAAACCGACCCAGAGACGCTTCTGCACCGGAAGATCAACACCTGCGATACGTGCCATGACTTCTCCTGTTCCTGAAACCGCGGCGGGATAAACCAGCCGCTACAACCAAACTTTGAAAAGCACCCCGACCGGGTCGAGGCCACTACAAAACCCAAGAACTATCCCTGCCGTTGTTTGTGTTTCGGGTTGACGCAGATTACCCGAACCACGCCGCGGCGATGAATCACCTTGCACTTGTCACAAATCTTTTTTACCGATGCTCGTACTTTCATGTTGCCTGACTCCTTCTTGCTTCCACAAGGCACCACGACCGGGTCGGGGCCACTGCAAAATCTTGAAAATCGCCGAGCTAAAGCCCGGCACTGCAAAACCGCAAAGCGCACGCTATTTGTATCGATAGACGATGCGGCCGCGCGTTAAATCGTAAGGCGAAAGTTCCACTGCCACTTTGTCTCCAGCCAGAATACGGATGAAATTCTTGCGCATCTTACCGGAAACGTGCGCCAGAACCTGGTGCTTGTTTTCCAGTTCGACGCGGAACATCGCGTTCGGAAGAGGCTCGATAACGGTAGCCATGACTTCGATGGCATCCTCTTTCGAATTTCCCGAGTCGTTCTTTTTCTTATCGTCTTCGTGCTTCGCCATAAGCTCCTGAAAAAAAACCACCGGTCTAAAGACCTGCCTGAGGCAGGCGGCCACTACAAAAACCATCGAGCAAGAACCGCCCGCCTCCACAAAGTGCTTACCAGGACGGGCCCGTTACTTCCTTGGGCCGCGTCAAAATCAGCGGACCATTTGCGGTAACCGCGATGGTGTGCTCGAAATGCGCCGAAGGACTGCCATCGGCGGTTTCTGCCACCCACTCGTCCCGCATGCGAACCTCGTGGCGTCCCGCATTTACCATCGGCTCGACCGCGATGACCATGCCTTCCTGCAATCGCGCGCCGCGCCCCGGTTCACCGTAGTTCGGCAGGTTCGGCTCGTCATGCATCTTGGTGCCGATGCCGTGTCCCACGAACTCACGTACTACCGAAAAACCGTTCTCCTCGACCAGGCTTTGCACCGCGTGGCCAACATCCCCGAGACGGTTGCCGGCGCGCATCTTGTCAATGGCGCGGTCGAGCGAATCGCGAGTTACATCCAGCAGCTTCTGCAGCTCAGGCCGGATTTTCCCGACCGCAACCGTCACTGCCGAATCCGCGAAGTACCCATCCACTTCCATCCCGAAGTCGATGGAGACGATGTCGCCCTCCTTCAACTTCCGCTTCGGCGACGGAATCCCGTGAACGATCTCACTGTTCACTGAAGTGCAGAGCACGCATGGATACCCGCGATACCCTTTGAAGGCCGGATGTCCGGGCTTGCCAGCGATTTTTTCCTCGGCAAGCTTCTCAAGATCCATCGTCGTCATTCCCGGCCGAACACTGGCCCGCAGCGAACTCAGGACGTCGTGCACGATCAGTCCCGCACGGTGCATCTTTTCAATTTCGTCTGCACTGCGCAGATGTATCGCCATCTTCTTTGTCAAAGGGCCCCTACCGGGCCCTGTTGCCGTTCACCGGGCTTTGTCACGTCAAGCCCTACCGAGCTTTGCCAACGGAAGCCCTACCGGGCTTCGCGAACAATTTCAACCACGCGCGCGGTTACTTCTTCCACCGGCTTCGACGCATCGACGTCTCGAAGCCGCCCGAGCCGCCGATAATATGCCACCAGCGGAGCGGTTTGCCGTTCGTACGCCGCGAGCCGGGGTCCGACAATTTCTTCGCGGTCGTCCGGACGCTGCTCCAATTCACCGCCGTCATTGTCGCAACGGGCGTCACATTTCGGCGGGCGGTCGTAAATGTTATAAATCTCTCCGCCAACCTTGCACATCCGCCGTCCGGTGATGCGCCGCAAGAGTAGCCCGGGATTAATCACGAAGTGCACAACCAGCGGCTGCTTGAAACCATGCTGCTTGAGCAATTCGCCGAGCCATTGCGCCTGGGCCACAGTTCGCGGAAATCCGTCGAACACGAACCCGTGCGAACAGTCCGGGCGATCGATGCGATCCGCGACCATGCGAAGCACAATCGAATCCGGAACCAACTCGCCACGGCCCATAATGGGCTGCGCGCGCTGGCCAAGCGAAGTGCCTTGCGCCACGTGCTCGCGAAGCATGTCGCCGGTCGAAAGATGCGGCGCGGAAAACCTGCGCGCCAGTTCTTTCGCCTGCGTACCTTTCCCGGCCCCCGGAGGGCCGAGAAAAATTACTGCACGGTCCAGCTTTTCGTGCGGAAGCACGTCCGGCGTCACTCGGTCGTCTCCCTCTACCGCCGGCCGCGAAACCGGCCCTTCCGTGCAAATCCCTCATAGTTGCGCATGACCAACTGCGCTTCAAGCTGCTGGACGGTGTCCATCGCGACACCGACAACGATCAGCAGCGATGTGCCGCCAAAATAAAAGTTAACGCCAAGCCCATTCAAAATGAATTGCGGAAAGTGACGGTCAAACCAGTTGCCGCCAAGCCAGGTGGGCAAGTGGTTTAGGTGAATGCCGGCAATCATCCATTCCGGCAGCATGCAGACCAGCGCCAGATAAATCGCGCCGATCAGGGTCAAACGCTTCAAAATCCTGCTGACGTATTCGCTGGTATTGCGGCCCGGCCGGATACCAGGAATGAAGCCGCCGTTCTTGCGCATGTTGTCTGCGAGTTCGGTCGGGTTGAACACGATGCCAACGTAGAAAAACGCGAACAGCACAATCATCGTGACGTAGAGCAGGGTGTACAACGGCTCGCCCCACTTCACGGCATTGGCAAAAGTCTTGACGAAGGCATATTTCTGGCCAAGGATCAGCGCGATAGTGGCGGGAAACGCCAGCAACGAACTTGCGAAAATCGGCGGGATGACACCGCCGGAATTTACACGGAGCGGCAGATAGGAGGATTGGCCGCCCATGACGCGCCGGCCAACAACACGCTTCGCGTATTGCACTGGAATACGGCGCTGGCCGCCTTCGACCAAGACGATGAAAGCAACGACCGCGACCATCAAAGCAAGAAGCAGGATAATGGCTAGCGGAGTAAAAACTCCCCAAGCGCCCGTCTTAAACTTTTCATACAGGTCAAGAATGGCGCGCGGCAAGCCAACTACGATGCCTACGAAGATGATGAGCGACATGCCGTTGCCGATGCCGCGTTCGCTGATCTGTTCGCCAAGCCACATGATGAACGCCGAGCCGGTGGTCAGGGTCAGCACCGTCAACAGCTTGAAGCCCCATCCAGGATGGTAGACCAGGGCCTGGCCGCCGGAATTCTGCGCTTGTAAAAGGCTGGCTGTAGAAAACGACTGGATGATGGCCAAACAAATGGTCAGATAACGGGTGTATTGCGTGATCTTACGGCGACCGAGTTCGCCTTCTTTTTGCAACCGCTCAAGATATGGAAACACTACGGTCATCAACTGCAAGATGATAGATGACGTAATGTAAGGCATGATGCCGAGCGCAAAAATCGTCAGACGGCGGAAGTTGCCGCCGCTGAAAAGATCGAAGATGCCGAGCGCAGTTCCTGCAGCCTGGGAAAAGATCTGATCGAGCACGGCGCTATTGATTCCCGGCGTGGGAATGTGCGCACCAATGCGATACACGGCCAGCAACGCCAGCGTGAAGAGAACGCGCTTTCGTAGCTCTTCCACGCGGAAGAGATTTGCGAGTGCTTGTAAGAAACGATTCATGCTTGCCCTTAAAATCCTAAAACCATTTCCAACTCAGGGTTAGTAAAACAACTTCTTTGCCTCAGGGCTTGTAAGACAAGCCCGGAAACCCTGAAACCCGAAATTAAGCCAAAACCTCGAACGAGCCGCCAGCCTTGGTAATTTTATCCTTGGCGGAGGCGCTGAAAGCGTGAGCGTGAACAGCGAGCTTATTCTGCAGGTCGCCATCGCCCAGAATTTTTATCTGCTGCGTGGTACGGACAAATCCGTGCGCGCGAAGCAAATCGGGCGTTACCGTTTCTCCTGCCGGAAAGGCATTTAGATCCTGCAGGTTGATGACGGCAAACGTCTTTCCAAACGGGCTGCGAAAGCCGCGTTTTGGAATGCGACGGTGCAACGGCATCTGGCCGCCTTCAAATCCACGGCGGCGAGAATAACCGCGGCGCGACTTCTGGCCTTTGTTGCCGGCGCCGGAAGTTCTGCCAAGCTTCGAGCCGATACCACGGCCGACACGCACTTTGCGTTTGCGCGAGCCGCGCGGCGGGCGAAGCGTTTCAAGATTGAACGAGTTGCGGCGTTCTTTGTTTCCGGCTTTCTTGCCGGAAGTTCTGTTTGACGTTTTTCTGACGATTTTTTTGGCCATGAGCTTAGTCCACCACTTCCACGAGGTGACGCACCTTATGGATCATGCCCTGAGTTTCAGGCGTATTCTGGCGTTCGACAATCTGGTGCAGGCGGCGCAGGCCAAGCCCGCGAATCGTCTGCCGCATGTCGTCAGTACAGCTGATAAAGCTGACCACCCACTTGACCTTGACGGTGTCCTTAGTCGTTCCCTTTGTGGGGGCCTTTTTCTCTGCTGCCATTATTCCCCTGCTGCCTTCTCCGCTTTTTTCTCGCGGCCAGTGATTTCTTCCACGGTCTTGGTGCGCGTTTCCGCAACCTGCGCGGCATCTTTCAGTCCAAGGAGCGCCGAAAATGTAGCTTTCACGACATTGTGCGGGTTCGAGGTGCCAAGCGACTTGGTCAGCACATTGTGAATTCCAGCAACCTGCATGACCTTGCGCACGGGCCCGCCAGCAATCACGCCCGTACCTTCGGGAGCCGGCTTCAACAAAACTTGCGCTGAGCCGTAACGACCAAGCACCTGATGCGGAATCGTCGAACCGGTCAGATTGAGCTGAATCAAATTCTTTTTGGCCTGCTCGATGCCTTTCTTGATGGCCATCGGCACTTCACGCGCTTTGCCCATGCCAAATCCTGCATGGCCGCGATGATCTCCGACAACGACAAGCGCGGAGAAGCTCAGGTTCTTGCCGCCTTTGACGACTTTCGTGACGCGGTTGATAGCGATAACGTCATCCTTCAGGTCCGAAGGATTCACTTCGAGTAACCGCCGCACCGAAAGGCTGTCCCTTAATGTTTGCTTCGACATAGGCTTAGAACTGTAACCCCGCTTCCCGCGCCGCATCCGCGAGCGCCTTGACGCGGCCGTGGTACTTGTACCCGCCGCGGTCGAACACAACTTTCGCCACTCCTGCAGCCTTGGCGCGTTCGGCAATTTCCTTGCCGACGACTTTGGCTGCCGCGACGTTGCCGCCGCCCTTCAAACTTTTCTTGGTGCCCTTATCCGCGGAACTCGCGGCGACCAGCGTCTTGCCGGCGCGGTCGTCGATAATCTGCGCGTAAATATGATCGAGCGAACGATAGACACACAGACGCGGCCGCTCGGAGGTGCCAGAAACTTTCATGCGCACGCGATCGTGAACGCGCTGGCGCTTTAAATCTCTCGATAATCTGCGAACTGGTACGGATGCCACTGTTCTTCTCCTGAAAAAACTTTCACCAATTTCCTATGCCGCAAATCTGGCGAAATTAGGTCCCTGCTTTGGCGCCCGCCTTGCCGGCTTTCTTCTTCAAACGTTCGCCAGTAATGCGAATTCCCTTTTGCTTGTAGGGATCCGGCGGCCGCAGCGAACGAATGTCGGCAGCAACCTGGCCAACTTGTCCCTTATCCGCGCCGCTGATGACGAGGTGCGTCTGCTTGTCCACGGCGATTTGAATGCCTTCTGGGACCGGAAACAAGATGGGATGCGATTTGCCAAGCGCGAAATTGATTGTTTTGCCTTTGAGCTCCGCGCGATAGCCGACTCCGACGATGTCCATCTCTTTTTTGAAACCTTGCGTAACCCCTTGAACCGCGTTGGCGACCAGAGCGCGGGCCAGACCGTGAACCGCGCGATGCTCTTCAGCCAAGCGTTTCACGTTCAAGATGCCGTCCTTTTGCTCGAAGGAAACACCTCTTGGAACTAAAACGCTCATTTTGCCTTTCGGGCCCTGGACTTCGATCTTGTCCGCGGCGACGGCGATTTTTACGCCGGAAGGCAATGGAATTGGTTTGTTTCCGATGCGTGACATTGTTCTCGTTTCAACCCTTCGTAAATTCGGATGCTTCCACTTTCAAAAACCCTTGATCAAACTTTGTTACCAGACTTCGCAGAGTAGCTCGCCGCCAACTTTAGCCTTGCGCGCTGCGCGGCCGCTCATCAGTCCTTGCGGCGTGGTCAGAATACTGATGCCCAGCCCGCCGACGACTGGCTTGACGTCCTGCGAACCGACATAAAGGCGCGCGCCCGGACGCGAAATCCGCTTGATGCCTGAGATGACGCTGCGGCGGTCCGGCGTGTACTTCAGAAAAACGCGAAGCGTTTTGTGGCTCTTGTTTTCGTCCACCATCTTGAATGTGGAGATGTAACCCTCTTCCTTGAGGATGCGGGCAATCTCGCTCTTCAGACGCGATGCCGGAACATCGACGCGCTGGTGCTTGGCAGCAACCGCGTTGCGGATGCTGGTCAGAAAATCGGAAATGGGATCGGTCTGCATAATTCTCCTGATATTCTCCTATCGAGCCTTACCAGCTGGCTTTCACGACGCCGGGAATTTCTCCCTTGAGTGCCATGCCGCGGAAACAGATACGGCACATCTGGAACTTGCGAATGTACCCGCGAGCGCGGCCACAGCAGCGGCAACGGTTGCGCAAACGGACCTTGAACTTCGGCTTCTTGAGTTCCTTTACGATTTTCGCGGTGCGTGCCATTTAGTTCGCTCCTCCGGGCTTGCGTAGAGGAAAGCCGAGACCCAGCAGAAGTTCGCGGCCTTCTTCATCATTCTTCGCGGTGGTAGTCAAAGTGATGTTCATACCCTTGATCTTGTCCACGCGTGTGTAGTCAATTTCTGGAAACACCAACTGGTCCTTCAAACCGAGGGTGTAATTGCCGCGGCCGTCGAAGGCATTCGGCGGAAGACCGCGGAAGTCGCGCACGCGCGGCAGTACGACATTGCAAAGGCGATCGAGAAATTCGTACATCTTGTCGCCACGCAGTGTGACCGCACAGCCGATGGGCATGCCTTTGCGAATTTTGAAGTTCGCAATGGACTTCTTGGCGCGCGTGATGATCGGCTTCTGGCCGGTGATTTGGCCGAGTTCCTGTGCCGCGGTGTCAAGAAGCTTCACATTCTGGCTGGCTTCGCCGAGGCCGATGTTGACCGTAATCTTCGAAACCTTCGGTACGGCCATGACGTTTTTCAACCCCAGGCGCTTCATCAGCGCGGGGGTTGTCTCATTCCGGTATTTTTCCTGCATTCTGCTCTTCATTTCGTTTCTTCTCTTTTTCCTGTGATCCCGTTTTCAGCTTTACTTGTCTAACGTAGTGCCGCAGCGTTTGCATGCACGCGCGCGGCTGCCATCTGAAAGTTTGTTGTGTCCAATGCGTGTGTGCTTGCCGCAGCTGTTGCAGACAATCATCACGTTGGAAGCGTTGATGCCGGCTTCCTTTTCGATGATTCCGCCTTTGATGTTTTTCGACGGATTCGGGCGGGTATGGCGCTTAATGAGGTTGGCATGCTCGACGACAACCGTATTCTTTCGCGGATTGACGGCAAGCACCCTGCCGCTTTTGCCAGCATCGCGGCCGGACATCACCTTAACCTGATCGCCCTTGCGAAGCAGAATCGTGTACCGCTTTGTTTCGTGTGCGCTCATCGTTTTACCAGACTTCCGGAGCGAGCGAGACAATTTTCGTAAACTGCTTCTCGCGCAACTCTCTTGCCACCGGCCCAAACACGCGGGTACCGACGGGCTCATTCGCATCGTTAATTAAAACCGCGGCATTGTCGTCAAACCGGATGTAGGTGCCATCCTTGCGGCGCGCTTCCTTGCGCATTCTGACGACAACGCACTTCACAACTGTTCCAGCTTTTACCGAGCTCTCCGGTGTCGCTTCCTTCACCGACGCCGTAATAATGTCGCCCAATCCGGCTTTCAAGCCGACATCGCCGCCGATGGGCATGATGCACATCAGCTTCCGTGCGCCGGAATTGTCCGCCACCGTCAGCCAGGTTCGCATCTGAATCATGGCTTTATCTCCCCATTCCGCTTACTGCGCCGACGCGTTCCGCGTCAGCACTTCCTTCAACCGCCAGCGCTTCAGCTTGGAAAGCGGGCGCGACGCAGAGATCGAGACCGTGTCGCCCTGCTTGGCCTGGCGCTTTTCATCATGCGCATAAAACTTTTTGCTGATGCGGATCACGCGGCGGTATTTCGCGTGCTGCACCAGGCGGATCACCTCAACGACGATGGTCTTTTCCATCTTCGCGCTGGTGACCTTGCCGATCAGTTCGGTGCGCTCGCCACGCTCGGCCACTGTTACGGTTTGTGTTTCTGCTGTCATTACGCCTTACCTGCCTTTGCCGCGGTATTCAATTCTCGCGCACGGAGAAGTGTTTTCACGCGCGCTAAATCTTTTTTCGTTTCACGGAGCCGCTTCAGCGCTTCCGCCTGGCCGGTGGATAGTTGAAACCGCAGCCGAAAAATCGTTTCGGTCAGTTCCTTCTGTTGCGCTTCGAGCTCGTTAACGCCCGCTTCACGAATCTTTTCAATGCGCCGCGGCATACTCAGAATCCTCCTGCGCGGGAAACAAACTTGGTGGGAATCGGCAGCTTGTGCGACGCAAGGCCCAAAGCTTCACGCGCTGTGGCTTCGTCAATGCCCGCCATTTCAAACATGATGCGCCCGGGCTTCACTACCGCGACCCATTTTTCCGGAGCGCCTTTGCCTTTGCCCATGCGGGTTTCCGCTGGCTTTTTCGTGAAAGGCTTGTCCGGAAAAATCCTGATCCAGAGCTTGCCACCGCGTTTGATGAAGCGCGTGATAGCCACACGGGAAGCTTCAATTTGACGGTCGGTGATCCAGGCATTTTCCATGGCCTTGAGACCGTATTCACCAAACGAAAGCGTTCCGCCGCGCCACGCTTTCCCTTTGCGGCGTCCGCGCATCTGTTTTCTGTACTTCACCTTCTTCGGCATCAACATCGTTCTGTTCTCGCTTCCCTAATGTCGAGTTGACTGACTTCAGTCTGCTGCCACAGCGTCGGGCTTTTCCTTCGTCCTTGTGTTGCGTTTTGGAACGTTTTCGCCCTGATAAATCCAGCACTTCACGCCGATCACTCCGTAAGTGGTATGCGCTTCCGCTGTGCCGAAATCGATGTCCGCGCGAAGAGTTTGCAGAGGCAAACGGCCTTGCAGGTACCACTCTTTGCGGGCGATTTCCGCGCCGTTCAAACGGCCGGCAACGCGGACTTTGATGCCTTTGCAGCCAAAACGGAGCGCCGAATCAACCGATTTGCGCATCGCACGGCGAAACGCCACGCGCTTTTCAAGCTGCAACGCAATCGATTCCGCCACCAGTGTTGCATCGAGTTCAGGGCGGTGCACTTCCTGAATGTCGATGTGCACTTCACGCTTGGTTCGTTTCTGAACGTCCTGCTTCAGCTTGTCGATTTCCGCGCCTTTGCGGCCAATGATGATGCCTGGCCGCGCGGTAAAGATCCGGACAACAAGTTTGTTGGCCGCGCGTTCGATATCGATGGAGCTGATGCCGGCGGACTTCAGTTTCTCTTTCAATTCCTTGCGCAGCTTCACATCTTCGTGAAGCAGTTCAGCATAGTCGCGTCCGGCGAACCAGCGCGACTTCCAGGGCTTGTTGTAGCCGAGGCGGAATCCGTATGGATGTGTTTTCTGTCCCATCGTTATCCCTTCTTGCCCTTCTTTGCAGCCTGCTGTTTTCCGGTCAATGCCTTGCGAACGCGGCGAGCGGTTCCACGAACACCCTTGTTGGCTTCCGCTTCGGCAACGTTACTGGCATGGCGCTCAGCCGCCGCCACGTGATGCTCTGACACGGCAACCCACACGTGCGCAGTGCGTTTCTGATAGCGGAATGCACGGCCCATAGGAGCTGGACGAAGCCGCTTCCAGCGCGTGCCTTCATTCACAAAACATTCCGATACGAAAAGCTGGTCAACGTCGAGCGGCGCACCGGCATCATCGGCCTTGCGTTCCGCGTTCGCTACCGCGCTGCGCAGCAACTTTTCAATCGGCTTTGCGGCGCGTTTTGGCGTGTAGCGAAGCGTTTGCAAAGCTTCCTGCACGCCCTGCCCACGAATTAAATCAATCACCAGGCGCGCCTTTTGCGGCGACATGCGGACATGGCGCGCAAGCGCATGCGCTTCAATCAACGGAGTTTGTGTTTGTACGTCAGCCATGGCTTATGCCTTCGGCGCCGGAGCGCCGCCTCCTGCCGGGGCAGGCGCCGCAGCCCTCTCAAGCGCAGCCTTGACGGCATGGCCTTTAAAGGTGCGCGTCGGAGCAAATTCGCCCAGCTTGTGTCCAATCATCTGTTCCGTCACATAGACCGGAATAAACTTTTTGCCATTGTGCACGGCGATGGTGTGACCAATCATGTCTGGCACAATCGTGGAGCGTCGCGACCAGGTCTTCACCACTTTCTTTTCGTTGCGCGTGTTCAGTCCTTCGACTTTTTCGCGCAGGTGTCCGTCAACAAACGGACCCTTTTTCAGTGAGCGTGCCATCTCTTTACTATTCCTCCACGCGGCGTAAACGGCCCCACTGGGCGTGCCGCATCTTTTTGAATCCACGTACCGGCCCCGGAACGCGATGCGATTTCGGGCAGAACGGGCAAACAAAGCGCGTCCCCATCGCATTCGGTGTGCGGTCCACTACGACCGCCCATCCGGGTTTGCACAACTTGTAGAGCATCGGCTCCAACGGAATCGCAGCCTGCTTGCGCAGCGGGACGGCAGCCTTCACCGTCGGCTTTGTGACCGGTTTAGGGGCCACTCGCTTTGCTACCCGTTTGCTCGAGCGCTTCGCGCCGCGTCGTACTGCTGCCCGGCGTCCTGCTGTACGGCTTGTTCGTGTCGCTCGCATCGGTTGTGCTCTTCATTCGCAGTGTGACTGCGCCGCGAATGCTCTCCCTCAGCTACTCTCGAAACTCGTCTTACTAACGTCTCCTACTTACGACGCTCGACAATGTGTTTGTCGGTGCGCTTGTTGTGCCGCGTCTTCTTGCCCAGCGTCGGAAACGCCCAAGGCGTTTGCGGGTGATTGCCCTTGACACGGCCTTCACCACCGCCGTGCGGGTGATCGACAGGATTCATGGCCACGCCGCGAACCGTAGGACGAATACCCTTCCACCGCGTGCGTCCAGCCTTACCGTACGTTTCGTTCTCGTGATCGAGATTGCCAACTTGTCCAACCGTCGCCATGCAATCGATCGCGAACTTTCTCACTTCACCCGAAGGCAGCTTGATTAGAGCCAAGTCGCCTTCCTTGCTAAGCAACTGCGCGGAAGCTCCTGCGGTGCGGACCAACTGACCACCACGGCCCGGATACAGTTCAATGTTGTGCACCATGGTGCCCGGAGGAATGTGCCGGAACTTCATGGCGTTGCCAGGAAGAATGTCGGCAGACTCACCGGTGGTAACGGTCGCGCCAACTTCAAGACCCACGGGGTGCAGAATGTAGCGCTTGTCACCGTCCGCATAGTGCAATAGCGCGATGTTGGCGCTGCGGTTTGGGTCGTATTCAATCGCTTCTACTTTTGCCGGCACGCCATCTTTATCGCGGCGGAAATCAATCTTGCGATACTGCTTCTTGTGGCCGCCACCGCGGTGCCAGACCGAAATTTCACCCTGGTTGTTACGTCCGCCAGAGCGCTTTTTCGGTTCCAGGAGACCCTTTTCCGGCGTGTCCTTGGTGATATGGCTTTTGTCGAGGACGGTCATAAACCGCCGCGACGCTGTATACGGATTAAAACTCTTCAGTCCCATCGCTGCCTCTTGCCCTGCTCATCTCGGCGGCTTGCACCAGCCGCTGTACTGCCTAACTGACTGTCCTGCTCCAGGGTTGTAGAACAAACCCTGAAACCTTTCTTCATGTCAGGGTTTGTAAAACAAACCCTGAAACCCGTGACCCGAAAATAGAAATCCTCTACGACTATAAATTTTCCGCGAATTCAATCATCTTTTCGCCCGCGGCCAGCTTTACGTACGCCTTCTTCCAGTCACGGCGATAGCCTTCGGTCTGACCCCGGCGGCGCATCTTTCCCGGAAAATTCGCGGTGCGCACATCGGCTACTTTCACCTTAAAAATCTGCTGCACGGCTTCCTTGATTTGCGTCTTGGTGGCTTTTGAAGCGACTTCAAAAACGACCGTGCCGTGAACTTCCTTCACGCCTAAACCCTTTTCCGTAATGATCGGGCGGCGAATAATCTGATAGTGAGGGGTTGACATAAATTATCCCTTCCCCGTTTTCTTTTTTGCCGCAGGCTTGGCGGCTTTTTTTGCGGCCGGTTTTTTCGCGGCGACTTCTTTCTTCGCTGGAGCCGCGGCAATCGTTTCAACGTCCGGAACTTCGATCGGCTTTTTCTCCGGATCGAGCGAGCGCACCAGGCGGGCCACTGCGTCCTTTGAAAGCACCAGGCGATCGTGCTTCAGCACTTCATAAGGCTGTAGCGCGTTCGGAGCCGACAACTTCACGTTTGCGAGGTTGCGGCTGGCGAGTTCCAGATTGCGGTTTTCGCCATGCGAGACCAGCAAAGCCGACTTTGTGAAGCTCAACTTCTCTAGCGTCGAAACCAGCGATTGCGTTTTGTGCGATTCGAGCTGCCAGCCATCGACGATGGTCAACTTCTCGTCCGCAAGCTTCGCGGAAAGCGCCGAACGCAGTGCGCCAAGCAACATTTTTTTCGGCAGCGCATAGCTATAGCTGCGCGGGC
>WNGM01000630.1_pt1 | contig 33411 bp, 25 predicted proteins | sample 5400571 | NCBI WGS metagenome assembly WNGM01 (sample SAMN13153378, study PRJNA577476) | soil metagenome | isolation source: 100 cm soil or saprolite under Garry oak tree replicate 2 | place: USA:California | collected 2016-06-15 | reverse complement strand
CATGCCGTGTTGGAGGAGTTCAAAGCTCTCCTCGACTTGACTGAGCGCTATTGGGACCCGGAAGCCTTTGAAAAGGGAGGCTGGTGGGTCGCGTATGGTGCGCTCAACAAAGTCGGGCATCTCTTCAGCAATTACCAGGCGGTGCGAGATGAGTTGGAACGGGAGCACTGGCAACGCTATGAGCAGCAACGCAAGGAGGCAAGAAACCGAGCGGCACAGTCGGAGCAGAAGCAGGAGACAGGACAACAGACAAAGCAACAGAACCAGCAGCCAAGGCGTGAAGAGAAGCGCGAAGAGGCGAAGTTGCCACGTACCTCTCAAGAGGCCTTTCGTATCCTCTCGCTTGTGCCTCCGGTCACCTTGAACGATGTGAAGCGTGCCTACCGCGCGAAAGCATTCATGTGTCACCCGGATCGTGGGGGAAGCCATGCTCAAATGGTGGTCATCAATGCTGCCTTTGAATTGGCTCAGAAAGCGGCATCCTAGTCAAATACAGGCCCATGTCAGAGGTGAAGGAGGTGATCTCCTGCAATGGATACGCGAGAGGCGCAGTCACGCGCCCCATGGAGTGCGGCCCCGCCTCTCGTATGTCTGCCTTTTGGCTTCAGATGCCCAGGCCAGGAACACCGCTTTCACATCCCCTCTCAGGTCCACAACCTGACTTGCTCAAACAGGGGAAAAAGACAACCGCCTCTTTCAAGCAGGCAAGATTGCCATGACCCTCTTTTCCTTTTTCGCCCTCAAATCCCCACGAGAGCTATCGTTGCCTTCTCACATGTCGTAATGCGCGGTCATTAATTTGCAGTTTTTTTGTGCTTTGTTTCCCGGTAAGGTTGCGCTTACGCATGATTGTGAAATAGAAGTCTCTCTGCTACATCGAACGTCCTCATAAGTGATTACAAGTGCGCTCTTTGTTGTTCCTGGTTCACCCCCAGAAGCCTCGAAGTGCTGTCACTTCTTTGGTCTTACACCAGGTCCCCAGGCCGTTTTACGTCTGGTCGTCACCACTACCCTGGACGACATGTTCAGGTTGAGGCCGAACATGTGAAGTGCCTCAAGTAAGATGTTCCAACTGGCGTTCTCATCCCGGTCCCCAACATAGCCACAGTTAGGATCAGGACAGACGAAAACCCGATCAGCAAGCGTGAGATCGTCTTTGCGCGCCCCACAGCAGTGACAGAGTTGACTCGATGGAAAAAACCGATCCACTTTCAAGAGCATTCCGCCCTGGCGCGGGACTTTGCTTTCCAGCAAAGCGAGCAGCCTGCCCACGGCTGCATCGGAGAACGAGCGAGAAAGACAACGATTGCGGATGAGTCCTTTGACGTGCAAATCCTCTACCGCCACCATCCCACTGGTCTGAGCTATCTCGGTGGTCAGCTTCTGTAGCCAATCGAGACGGATGCAGGCAATCTCATAGTGGAGTCGTCCGAGTTTGTCCTTGGTTTTCAGCCAGTTCTTCCCGCCCTTCGTGCGTCGTGCCAGTTCTTTATTGAGTCGGCGCAGCTTCTTCAACTGATGAACAAGCGGTCTTTGGTTTTCGTACTGTCTGCCATCAGAGAGGGTCGCCAGTCGGTTCAAGCCAACATCCACAGCGAGCGGGGGATGGGTGTTCAAAGGAACTTCATCAGGCATTTCGACGGTGATCGACACAAACCACCACGAAGCGGTTTTGGAGATGCGTGCAGAGAGCATCTTGCCCTGAAAGCGGAGGGACTCGGCCATATTCACTCGCCCCAATTTTGGGACATCCATCCAGTGATCGCCAACGGTGAATTTATCATTGGCCAGATAGAACGATGGGCGCGAGTGTTTCTTGCTCTTGAACTTGGGATAGCCGGTCTTCCGTCCAGCTTTGCGCCCCTCGAAGAAGTTCTTGAAGGCGGCTGCCACATCCATGAAAGCGCCCTCCACCGCGCACTTGGTGACATCGTAAACCCAAGGAAACTGGTCCTTTTTGATTGCATTAAACTGCGTGCGCAGAGCAAGCGCCGACGGTTTGCCGCCTGCCTCGTATTGCTTTTGCCACTCAGCCCTCGCCCAGTTAAAGCAAAAGCGGGCAGTGCCAGCAGCCTTGGCAAAGTAGGTAGCCTGTTCAGGCGTTGGGTTTAACCTGATCTTGTGCGCTTTGATCATTCTTGAGAGCCTTATCGAGCGCCTTGCGGTAGTTCCGTAAGCCATATACCCGACTGGAAAAGCAATGGGTGATGGTGATGAGATCCTGAACGAGTTCTTGTTCAGGAGAGCCGTTCTCTGTATTCATCACCACAAGCTTGCACTGGTGAGTCTGACAGAGATGAACCAGCAGGGAGTAAGCAAAGCGTGCCAGGCGATCCTGGTGGGCCAGCACTACCTGCTCGACTTCTCCCGCAAGAATCTGATCGACCAGGCGCAAAAGTGTTTGCGCCTGAAATTCATCCCGCCGCCTATTTCCGTGATCCACTCGTCCACGTGAATGTGCTGGTGATGACAATACTGCTCAAGCATTCTTTTTTGATGCGCTAAATCCGGTTTTTGTGCCTGACGAGAGACACGACAGTAGGCCACTGTTCGGCGATCCTTTGGCACGCGGGGCAATCTGAGCGCGGCAGCTAAGTCATCATCAGTATAGTAGCGACGGTTGGTAATGGTGCGTTTGGCGGGCAAAATCCCAAGACGATCCCATTTCTGGATCGTCTTCACGGAGACGTTGATTCTCTTGGCGAATTGAGCAGGTGTATACATACTTCCATATTACCACCTGTTCGCGTAGAAAATCAAGAGCTAGATATCAGCTCCTCCTCAAGCGGCCTGTACTTTGCCAGAAAGGTTGGGTCTTCCGCCGCTTTGCGTCAAAGGGTTGGCCGCCTGGAGAGAAAACGATTCTCCATGCCCAGGGTGAGCTGAGTTACTCCTCTTCGAGGCTGTAGGAGTAATACTCTGCGTTTTTGTTGGTTTCTTCCGCTCGCCTGGCTTCACACGCCAAACCCTGCGCCGAATCGTTCAATTCCTTGATCGAGCACATTAATATGTTCTAGACAAAATAGAACAGGGATAAGATTCGTTGAGTTTTCCCTGTCCTTTCCACTGCAAAGCTGGTACTCTATCCTCAACAAGGTACATTCTGGAGGTGATTATGAAACATACGCAAAAGCAAGCTCATGCGTGGTACCACAAATTGCAGCACTCTTGGGTGTTTAACGCCCTGATACTTCCCATTCTCATTTCATTCATTTGCGGCCTGATTATTCAATGGGTGAGGTAAAACATGGTAGTTCCTACGAAACGCTATCAAAAGCCGGAAATGCTGTCTCTCGCGCACGAGCATGGTTTTGAAGTAACAGAACATCTTCTCAAGGATTGGGTCGAGAAAGGGCTTTTAGGTGAAGCTGAGCGTGAGTGGCCAGGTCGTGGTTCTATATCCTGGTGGTCACAGGCTCAATGTGATCTGTTTCTTGAACTACTTGCATTTCGGCAGAAACAGCACAAGCCTCTTCCAATTGGAGGGCTTTGTACCATCCCTATTGGGAAATGGCTCTACCTGGGCGAAGAAGCAGGAGGAGTCGCTCTACCACAAGTGCGACGAGCAATGGCTACTTGGATCGAGTATCAGCGGAAATTCTCACCAAGACACATAGCTCATTGTGCTACGCGGAAGTTCCATCGTTTTGGCTCGCCTAAAGTGGAAGGTAAACGCCATCTTATCAAGCATTTGACAATCTTATCAAGCATTTGACAGCACTCGGTGTTTTTACCCCCCCGGCTTACGTCCAAAGAGATTGAGGAGTTAACTGATTCTGAGCAACTTGAATATGAACTCATTCCAATTTTCTCTCCCCTGAAAAAAGCACAGGAAAAAGCAAGAGAAGAACGCCCTGATCTGGGAAGATATCTTTGCACTTTTATTCCGATCCTTTTTCGGGCGTTGCAGGATCCGGGGGCATTTCTCGACCAGCCCGATGCGCTGTGGGAATGGGCACGCGTAGTTCATCTGCTTGCCCTGGGAGGCTATTGGTAAATGCCCTACGAAGTGAGCAGGTTTTGCCCTCCAACATGAGCATTTGCCCTCACATGTGAGCAAAGGTCGCGAACGTACCTGGGCGAACCGCTCCCCATCTGGTGTACTGGGATTGAATGTTGTCAATAAAAACCCTGGCGAGCTGGAACGATGCACAGCGGCCGGATTCTACTGGTCGTCTGACTGGTCACCCGCCCAATGCCACCGAGGCACTTCGTGCAGTGGATAGAGGTCTTCGTCACGCTCGGCATGGGAGTTCTGCATCGCTAGCCGCGAGCCAAACTCGACATGCTCCCGGACCGCATCCCGGAAGGGCTCGTCATCGGGCATGCCCACCGCATCGAGCGCGGCCAGGTACAACTCGACGAAGCGTTGCCGTTGGGCTTCGGTAATCTTGAGATGACGATGTACGGCGATCAAGGTGTCAAATCCGCCGAGTTCGCGGGTAAAGCGATCGGGTCCGCCGAAGGATTCGGCGGTAAAGGCAGTCAAATGGTCGACGTGGTGCGGTTGTCCTGCGCCGAAGAGCGGCTGGAGCAAAGGATCCTTGAGCACGCTAGCATAGAAGGCCTCCTCCAATCGGTGCAGCGCATTAAGACCACCGGCGTGTTCGAAGAGGGTTGGCATCGTCGGTCCTCCTTGGTGTCATAGTCGCCTCCTTGATGGGTCATGCGAAAAGGAGGCCTCATATTCTTCGTTTTCTATGCAGACAGGTGGTTTTTTGGTGTCCCAGAAACAAGCAGACAACGAAACCTCGGGTCGGGTTGCCTGTCAAATTACTGCTATCATACAGCTGGCAGCAGCAGTGTGTCCACCATCGCGTTTGATGCATTTTCTATCGGAAATGACAGGGAGTTGTCCACTTTACGGTGCTTTGTCATGATCGCAGATCAAGTTTGCCATTCTTGTTTTTTGCGCTGAATGGCAATCTTCGCTTGAGATGAGCGAGAAATGTTCGTTATGTCGCCTCAAATTGAGCGTACCTCAAGGAAAGATTGCCGTTCAGCGTTTTTTTCTTTCATGTCCACCTCTATCGCACAATACGATATATCGCTATCGTTATTCGAAGTAATGGTGATTGGCGAGATGCGACACGTTCGTGCCTTCCTTCCCAAAACGTGCCAATTGACAACGTATCGATGGAAGAAGCCAGATGGGGAGCGGTTCGCCCAGGTACGTTCGCGACCTTTGCTCACATGTGAGGGCAAATGCTCATGTTGGAGGGCAAAACCTGCTCACTTCGTAGGGCATTTACCAGCTATCTCCATGAGCAACCGTTTTTTGCTGGTAAATAGCGCGAATCTTCGGACAAATCAGACCCAAGGATCGGAAATCGGACTCGAAGTTGGGACAGGCACACGAATAAGCCTCCCGATGAGCTTGTACCGCGAGTACACTGTTTAGTAGAGATGGAAATTCATGGATGCAAGGAGATTCCCATGTCTCAGAGCGGAATTCGCGGTATTGATCTCTTCAAAATTGCAGGCGAAAGCATTTCTGGGTGGATTCCCAGTTGGAAGATGGGGGGCCAAAAACCCACCCGACAGCCTTTTTGTAGCCTGATGGAAGAACGTCTGCTGATGTACCTGGAATATCATCCCCAGGTGGTCTGGTATGGACGAGGTGATATTAGCTCCACTTTTGCTTCAACGTACCACGTTCCAACCCCACGGGCCGTGCCTTTTTCCATTGACTACCTGTTTGATGGGAATGCCCATGTGTACCTGCCTGATGCGATCGGCCAGCTTCAGGACGGGTCTTTGTTGATTGCAGAAGCGGGGATGGAGCAAGAAAAGCGCCGAGCACGCAATCAAGCCAAAGCAGAAGCCGCACGCAAGGTTGCTCTGGCGCAAGGCGGGGTCTATTGGATTGGCACAGAAGCCAGCTTACTCCCGCAACGACATGCCAATCTCGTCTTTTTACATGCCCGACGGCAGCCTTTTCCATCCTTTCAAGAGTTGGCAGAGGCGTTACAGGTGGTTTGGCCTTCCGGTGAGGCGGCCTGCGTCCAGGAAATCGTCGCGCGTTTGGGAGAACGCTGGTCGCCAGCCGAAAAAGAGGCGGCAGTCTGGAAAACGTGTGCCGATGCAGCTGCTGGTGGACACCTTCTGGTCGATCTGGCCCAGATCCAATTGACCCGGCTGACGCCGTTAATCTGTCTTGCTCCCGACTTCTCTCCGATTCTTCCCGATCCGCTCCCAAGTGTGCTGGAAAGCAGCGACGGCCCAGCTTTGTCCCTCGCACCGCCTGTCGATTTTGAGGAGGAGCAAGCTGAGAAGCCGACAGATGGGCTTTCTACCTTTGATGACTCTCTTCTTGATGAAAAGCAACGGGACCATTTTCTGCGCAATTTGCGAGCGGTGGAAGCGGTTCTGAACGGAACGACTCTCCATGAAGCGGCGACGACAGCGGGTATGGGACGCTCTACTCTGAGCCGACTCGTCCACCGTACCGTCGAATTTGGACAATTGGCCTGTGTTCCGCACGCCACGTACCATCGAGAACGAAACATGCATCCTGCTTTTCAGCAAGCTATTCGCCTCCTGTACAGCCGCCCAACGAAACTCTCGATGCGTGCCATTGCTGAGCATGTCGAACTCAAACACGTTGCTTCCCGCTTACAGCAGGAGACAGGAATGGCTATCCTGCTTCCAACCTATGATCAGGTGAGGAAATATATCGATGTACTCAAACAGGAGCCCAGAGTGCAAAAGGAGAGGGGTGGAGAAAAAGGATCTCGACGCGAGAGGCAGTCTCCCTTTTCCTTCGCCCTCTCCATTCCCGCGCCAGCACAACTGGCCCAAGTCGATGAGCATAGCATGGAACTCTATGTTGTCACCAAAGATGGGCTTCCGGTTGCCAGTCGCATCCACGCCGCCGTGCTGGTGTGCGTCAAGACTGCCGCGATCATGGGTGCTGTCATTGCCCTGGGTCCAATGGCTGAGGAAGACTACATGCGCTTGTTAAAAATGGCACTTGAGCCAAAAGATCGTCTGGTTCTCCAGTCCGGATGCCAGCATTCCTGGCCCTGCTACGGCAAACCTGCCACCATCTTCCATGATCGAGGGAAGATTTTCACCTCAGAACGGGCACGTCAGGTGCTCGTCGATCGACTGGGGATCATTACGGAGCAAGCCCCTCCCTATTGCCCTTCGGCGAACGATTTAGTTGCATACTGCACTCCTTTCGCATGATGAGCGTGTGTTTGCAAATTTGTGAGCATTCTTCCGAGGAGCGTGCTCATCAGGTGGTGGGAACACCGCTGTCCCTTGATCATTGATCCGATACATAGGAAGCAGTCCCGCCCGTCCCCAGGCCATGAGCGTTTCTCGGCACACCCCGTAAGCGGAGGCCGCTTCTTCGGCGGAGAGCAAACCCCGCTCAGCGAGCCTGGTGGCATGCGTTTTCAACTGCTGATAGCGCCGTAAGGACAGCACACGTGCGGCAGAAAAGGGTTTCCCTTCGTAGGTGCGCCACCCGCGCTCGTTGAGCCTATCTGCCACCTCGGCATCCGTATAGTCGTCGAGCAACTGGTCGATGAGCGCAATCAGCTCTGGTGTGCTGCGACGCCCGCGGCTCACTGGGACCGTGATGGTCTGCTGGACTCCCCCTTTGAAGCGGACGTGAACAGCGATCACCTCCTCTTGCTTGAGCACGGTTACATCTTCCAGGAGCAAGCGGACCATGCGTTTGCGGTCCCGATCAGAAGTGCGCGGATCCTTCCACACCCGCGGAAAATCGTCCACCAGGTCGGCAATCGCCTGCTGTTCCAGGGCAGAGAGTTTGCGTTGTTCCGCCTCATTTTGCTGCTCGGCTTCCTCTTGCACACAGGCCAGTTCCCGTAAGCGGGCATTCCAATCGGCTTCCAACACATCGGCTACCAGTCGGTTCTCTGGGTCCACCCGGAAAAACCGACGCTGGGCCAGTTCTGCTGCATACCGCGCACGCTCCACCTGTTGAGCACGCAGGTGCCGCGCGGCTTCGGCCTGGGTGTGCAGTTCTTCGTACACCTGTATGCTCGTATCAATGGCCAGGGGAGTCAGTTGTGCCAGCAAGAGTTCGGCGATCGCAGCGTCGGGGCCTGCACCAAGGATACGCTGACAGACTTTCTCTTCAGCATGCTCAATCATCTCTTTCTGACACATATATTCAGGATAGAGGCGCTTGCCGCCCTTGACATCATGGTAGCGCACTGTCATCCGGTTGCCGCAGCGTCCGCAGATCACCAGCCGCCTCTCGCAACGCCGGTCCTTCCCGTGGGGGACCGTGGCGACGATCCTCTCCATGCGCCTGGCGATTGGCGCGCAGTTGGGCGAGATTGGCTTCATAGTCTTCCCAACTGATGTAGCCAGCATGCACCTCTCGCACGAGAAAGAGCCACTGCTCCTGGGGAAGGGTTTGGATGTGCAATGAGCCATCAGGATGCTTGCTGGTATGGGTACGTCCGAAGCAGAAGGCACCGGCGTAGCGAGGATTGCGCAACACTTTGAGGACCGCATTGTGCTGCAGTGGCATCCAATGCAGCTCGCCTGCATGAGGGCCGACGCGAACACGGCGCGGGAAGAGCAACTCCTGGTCGCGAAAATACTTCACCGTCGCCCAGGCTGATCCGGTGCGCTTGAAGGTGGCAAAGAGCAAACGGAGGGCTTGTTGGATCTGGGCATCGGGATCGAGGATGACGGTCTCATCCTCTGCGTAAAGCAGACCGACAGGCAACGGCACTTTCAACGCTGCGCGACTGGCTTTGTGGAGAATCCCGCCCTTCAAGCGAGCCTGCAAAATATGGAGCTCGGCCTCCGACATCGTTCCTTTTAACCCCAACAAAAGACGGTCGTTAAAAATGGCAGGATCATAGAGGCCATCTTCATCGAGAATGAGGGTCCCGGTCATGGTGCAGATTTCCAACAGGTGATGCCAATCAAGCGAACTGCGTGCTAAGCGGGAGACCTCCAGGCCCATGACCAGTCCGACGTGGCCCAATCCCACCTCAGCTACTAACCGTTGAAATCCCGCCCGATCGACGGCAGAAGCGCCAGATTGGCCCAGGTCTTGATCAATGACCACAATGCGCTCTGTGGGCCAACCCAGAGCGAGCGCTCGTTCTCGTAGTCCATATTGGCGTGCGGTGCTTTCCGTATTTTCGAGCACTTGATGCAGAGTACTCTGCCGCACGTACAACATGGCCTGACGCGAGAGATGTCGTGCGGTGATTTTTTGCAGTGCTGATGGCTGAACTGAGATCATTGACATACCTCCTCAATCATGGCTGCCACCAGGGTGAGCAGCGGGGTAGGAACCGGACAAGCAGAGTCGGCAGAGCGTGTCTCCAAGGGCGGTGGTGCTGGAAGTGGGTGGCTCTTGCGCACCCAGGTGATGATGCCACCGCGCACGATGTGAGCCACTCCCGCTGGACGAGGGAGCCAGGGATGCAAGGCCCACTCCCGACAGGCTTCATATGCTGGCGTGCCTTGGCTGGTTGTCATCGTGACCCCCCTTTTTTCGCCGCCCGGGCGAGCGCGCGTTCAATACTGCGAGGATGAACGATCACCTGATGCGCCTCTCGTAACCACGCCGCGAGCTCGGTGGACGACGTGGTGGCAGCCCGTGGTCGAAGCAGCGCCAGGATGTCCTCGGTCAACTTGTGTGCGTGACGCGGACCAGTGGGCTCAGGGAACAATCCGATGAGTCCGGCGCGTTCCCAGGCCGCTTGCGCGGCGTAAAAAGTGGGACGAGAGAGCGCAAACAACGCCGCCGCATGGGAGACTGACTCTCCATCCATCCGTACCCGTCGTAAGAGTTCGTATTTGACCTGCACCAGGTCGCGCGGGTCAAAGAAGGCAGACCCAGTGGTGAAGAGCGGATCACGCACCTGATCAGGATGCGGATGAAGGGTATGAGACTGGCGCAAGTTCCCGAGCTTTTCATCGGACATGAGAACCTCCTGAGATGGCAAGGTGTTTCTGCCCAGTATGACCGTTTGAGGATCAACTGTCAAGAGAATGAGATACAACAGTACTAAGGTGAGCGCTCTTTTCTCCGAAGAAAAACGGTGTAGAATGTCGAGATACCCGGCATTATTTCCTTTACACCTGCGGCAAAATTGGCTTAACACTCTGCCTGCTCCTTTCGCCCCTCTTCGATGCGCCCAATGAGCTGGGAAAGCTGCAGCAGATCAGCCACGCGAAAGGTGGCGCGACCGGCGGCTAAGACAACACTAGGGTCAGAAGGCGCAAGGCTGGTCCAAGCAGCAGGCAGCGCCCGCACATGATCGGGAGTCTGGTAAAACGTGACGCGATATTCCCCCCAATTGTGCCGGTAGGCCAGGATCTCAAACTGCTGGCCATACAAAGGATGAAAGGGATGGGTGACCGTGAAAACTCCTTCTGCTAGAGAGGGAGACGGTGTAGTTGACGGCTGAGTCCAAGGGAACGGTCGAGGCCATTTTTCGCTGGATGACGCAGCGTTTTGAGCGGCGGCTCCCCAACACCAGTTTTGGGACCCATGATGCGCGACAAGCGGCAGAGGCCGGGGGAATGACGCTGGAGGAATTAGAACGCTACTTCGTCCGAGCCATTGTTGATGACTACCAACAGAGTTGGGATGGATTACGTCGTCAAAAACGCGATGTGCTTTGGGAAGAAGCGGTGCGCCAAACAGGCGTTCCTCAGTACCTGGGTGCCCCAGATGACCTCAAACTCTTGCTCATGAAGGCACAAAACCGCAAAGTCAGGAGCCATGGCTATCACGTCCATGATCGCTCACGCCTTTCCTTCCAGGGCAACTGGTATGTCTGTCCAGGCTTGCTCAATCGGCTCGCTGACCGGGAATTCGAGATTTATTACAACAGGCGTGATATTTCGGTCATTTATCTGTTTGTGGACGGCAGTTATGTGGGCGAAGCCTACTGCCCCGCCTTCATGGGGCAGCGCATCAGCGAATGGGAGGCGAAAGTCATGCGACGCACCGACGCAGCAAACACCAAGGCCGCAGCTTCGGCTTCCGCCGATGTTCGGGCACAAATCCAGGAAGAGATCGCGACCACCAAAAAGCAGCGACGTCAGGCGATCCGCGAGCAGGAAAAGGCGCGGCAGTTTGATCGACAACGTGAGGAGATTCACCCCTCTTCTGTGCTAGAGACGCTCAAAACCTTTGCTCCTCCCGAATGCGAAAGCCTTCAGGTGCCCAAAGCGAGGCCCGACTCTAGGAGAACGCTGGGAGCGCAGATCCTCCCGATCCGCTATCGGAGCGCGGAGGTGGATCGATGAGTCCTCGCAAACTGCCTCTCTTCGATGGCTTTATCCAGACCCCCTTTGAGCATCGTTTCCAAGGTCTTTTACAAGAGTCCTGGCGAGAGCGGAGTTGGCATGTCATTGTAGCAGAGCCTGGGAGTGGCAAGACGATGGGAATATGCGATCTGCGAGATGAAGCGTGTCGTCAGGCAGGGATGATTGGAGGGCGACGCTATCCGATTCTTGCTGTAACGGCTCCCAAAAATGACCCTCGTGAGGCTGCGTTGGGAAACCACCTGTTGACCGCCTTGGGGCTGAGAACGCGAGGGCACTGGGGGGAACGGAAATATCTGCTCTTTGAATTGCTGGGACAATATAGCGTTGAGTGTCTCATCATTGATGATGCCCATGATCTTTCCATGCCTCATCTGATTTTCTTGAAAGAATTGACGGATCAACTCTTCTTATCTTTTCCTTCTCACCCTTTAGGGTTGTGTTTAGTGACCGCAGGGCGCGGGGCATCCATTCCCCTGAAAGATGTGTTCGATCAACCAGAGACGATGTGGATGCAATTCCGGCGACGCCTGGATTGCCTCCAGCCTTATTGTCGAGTTTCCAGTCATACGGAGGGAGAAGTCCGTGATATTCTGCTCTCCCTGGAGTACATTTATCGTCCATCGTTCCCGGCCTTGAATTTGCAACAGTGGACCGGAAGTGTCTATACCTGGCTCACCCATCCCTTACTCGACCCACAAAAAAGCGGGCGGGTGCTCATGGATCACCTGATGAAGCTGGTTACCACCGCACTCCAGTGGTCGTATGCCCAGGCCGAGATCGATGTGAGTCCCAAGCATCTCGAAGCTGCTGCTGAACAACTGACCGTTCGCCGTGACAAAATACAAGTGATTGATGCGCAAAATCCGAAAAAAGAAGATGAGGGCGAGAAACAGGAAACCCCAGAAGAACCGGAGGAGCCAAAGCCAAACGGCAAAAAAGCAGAAAAGCGAGGAAGGAAAAAGCGCCCGCCAGAGGAACCCGAACACCCCCATCCGAAATGAGTTCGATGTTTCACCCCAAGTTTTTTGGGCTGAATGTTCGGACAAGAGGCTCTCAGCCCAGTATTTGCGTCCCAACATTCAGCCTATTTACCAGGTGGATCGAAAGCACCTTTGGCGTCACCGAGCGTGAGGGCCGTCTCGTGCGCACCACGCCCAAGAGCATCACCGGGGAACAGGGCGCTGCCACTGCCCTGAGCGAACTCACCGGGGAACCCGTCGAGCATTGCGTCGAGGCCATCCAGCAAGGATTGCTGGCGGGGTACGAGTGCGAACCGCACCCCGAAACGGGCACGTCGCCCTTTGCCTTCCGCCTGCACCAGTTCATCAGCAAGGGCGATACCATCTATGCTTCGCTCGAAGAGGAACGTTACCTGACACTGCAACGGCAACAATACGTCCCGGGAGGTCACCGCGCGCGCGTGCTCCTGCCGCTCGTCTTCTGCCGCGAGTGCGGCCAGGAGTACTACTGCGTGCGCTTGGTGGATGGACAGTACATTCCCCGCCGACTCAATGACCAGGATGATGACGAGGGGGCCGCGGGATTTCTCTACGTGAGCGTGGAGAATCCCTGGCCCCTTGATGACGATGCGGTGCGCGAGCGGCTCTCCGATGAGTGGCTGGAGGAACACCAGAGCGGCCCTCGCGTGCGCCGCAACCGGAGAGGTAACCTGCCCATGGCGGTGCAGGTGCGCGCCGACGGCACGCTGCAGGGCGAGGGCGCCAGCAACGGGACGGCGCTCGGCTGCCATTTTGCCCCCGCTCCGTTCCGCTTCTGTCTGCAGTGCGGGGTGTCCTACGGCTTCCGCCAACGAGAGGACTTCGCTAAACTCGCCTCGCTCAGCTCCGAGGGGCGCAGCACCGCGACTACTATTTTGAGCCTCTCGGCGATCCGCCGCCTGCGGGATACTCCCAAAAACCCGCTCCCGCCGAAAATGTTGAGCTTCACCGATAACCGGCAGGATGCCTCGCTGCAGGCCGGCCACTTCAACGACTTCATCGAGGTGGGGGTGCTGCGCGCTGCGCTCTATCGGGCGGCTCAGCGGGCAGGTGTGGAAGGGCTCCGCCACGAGGAGTTGACCCAGCAGGTCTTCAATGCGCTGGACCTGCCGCCTGGTGCGTATGCCAGCGACCCGGGCGTGAAGTACCAGGCGCTGGCCGAGACGCAGCGGGCGCTGCGCAACGTGCTCGGCTATCGCCTCTATCGCGATCTCAAGCGTGGCTGGCGCATCACCTCCCCAACCTGGAGCAGTGCGGGCTGCTCACGATCAAGTATCTCTCGCTGGAAGAGGTGTGTCGCGACGAGGAGGTCTGGCGCGAGTGCCACGCAGCCCTCTGCGCAGCTCCTCCTGAGACGAGGATGCGGGTGAGCCGCGTGCTGCTCGACCACATGCGTCGCGAGCTGGCCATCAAGGTAGACTATCTCGACCAACTCTACCAGGAGAGCATCCAGCAGCAGAGCAATCAGCGCCTGGTCGCCCCCTGGGCGCTCGACGAAAACGAGCCCAAAGAATACGCCACCATCCTCTTCCCCAGGGGGCGCGGCAGCGACGACAACCGCAGCAATGTCTACCTCTCCGCGCGCGGCGGCTTCGGCCAGTATCTCAGGCGCGGGACCCCCTTTGGCAAGCAGCTGCGCCTGGACGACACCAACACGATCATCGAACAGCTGCTGGAGGGACTGAAACACGCCGGGTTGGTCGAGCGCGTGGTGGAGCCGCACAAAAATGAGGACAAGCCCGGCTACCAGTTGCCCGCCTCGGCCATGATCTGGGTGGCCGGCGATGGCAAAGAGGCCTTCCGCGACCCCATTCGCGTCCCCCAGGAGTCGAGCGAAGGGCATCGCACCAACGCCTTCTTCGTCGAGTTCTACCGCGCCACCGCCGCTCGTCTGCAAGGCCTGGAGGCGCGCGAACATACCGCCCAGGTGCCCAGTGACTTGCGCATGGAGCGCGAAGACGCGTTCCGGCACGGGAATCTCCCCATCCTCTACTGCTCGCCCACGATGGAACTGGGCATCGATATCGCGGAACTCAACGTCGTCAATATGCGCAATGTGCCGCCGACGCCGGCCAACTACGCCCAGCGCAGCGGTCGCGCGGGCCGCAGCGGGCAGCCCGCGCTCGTCTTCTCCTACTGCTCCACGGGTAGTTCGCACGACCAGTATTTCTTCAAGCGGCCCGAGCAGATGGTGGCCGGAGCGGTGACTCCCCCGCGGCTCGACCTGGCGAATGAGGACCTGGTGCGCGCCCACGTCTACGCGATCTGGCTGGCGGAGACGGCCCTCGCCCAGGTGGCCAGCAACTTCGACCGCACCTGCGAGCGCTGGCGCGGTCTCTACCGCGCAGCTCAGGCTCAAGCCAGGGCGCAGGGGCTGATCATGCTCGACGCCTCGCGCAGCGCAGAAGATAAAAAGCAGGCGGACCGCCTGCGCGCGGAAGCAGAGTCGCAGCTGGCCCTCTTAACCGAGATCAAAAGCCTGGAGCAGTCGGATTTCTACAGCTATCGCTACTTCGCCAGCGAGGGCTTCCTGCCCGGCTACAACTTCCCGCGCCTGCCGCTCTCGGCCTATATCCCGGGACGGCGCACCAAGCAGCGCGACGAATACCTCTCGCGGCCCCGTTTCCTGGCGATCTCCGAGTTCGGTCCGCGCGCCATCGTCTATCATGAGGGGTCGCGCTACCTGATCAACCGCGTGATCCTGCCCGTGGGGGAGGATGACCGCGTCCCCACGCGCCAGGCCAAGCAGTGCGGGCGCTGCGGCTACCTGCACCCGACGGGCGATGGCGAGGGCCTCGATCTGTGCGAGCACTGCGGCGCGCCCCTGGATCCACCGCTGCATCACCTCTTTCGCTTGCAGAACGTGGCCACCCGTCGGCGCGACAAGATCAATTCGGACGAAGAGGAGCGCATGCGCCTGGGCTACGAGATCCGCACGGCGGTGCGCTTCGCCGAGCAGAACGGCCGACCGGCGTTTCACCTGGGCACGGTCGAGGGCGAAAGCGGGGAGCAGGCAACGCTGGCCCGGCTCACCTATGGCCACGCCGCGACGCTCTGGCGCATCAACCTCGGCTGGATACGGCGCAAGGACAAAGCCCTCTACGGCTTCGTCCTCGATACTGAGCGCGGGTACTGGGCGAAAGGCGAGCAATCCACCGATGACCCGGACGACCCTCTGTCGCCGCGCACCGACCGCGTGATCCCCTACGTCGAGGACCGGCGCAACTGCCTGCTCTTCGAGCCGGGCGAGCCGCAAAACGCGGTGGTGATGGCCTCCCTGCAGGCCATCCTGAAATCTGCCATCCAGGTGAAGTATCAACTGGAAGATAACGAACTGGCGGCTGAACCGCTGCCCAATCTGGGTGAGCGACGCCTGGTCCTGTTCTACGAGTCCGCCGAGGGCGGGGCAGGTGTGCTGCGCAGGCTGCTGGTCGATCCTGACGCCATACGCGACGTGGCAAAGGAGGCACTGCGCCTCTGTCACTTCGATCCAGAGACTGGCAATGATTTGCATCACGGGCCGCGCGCGCAGGAGGACTGCGAGTCCGCTTGCTACGATTGCCTGCTGAATTACTACAACCAGCAGGACCACCGGCTGCTGGACCGTCAGGCCATTCGCGAGGTGCTACTCGCGCTGGCGCAGTCGCGCGTCGTGGCAGGACCTACGGAAAAGCCGCGCTCGGAGCACTTGCAGCAGCTGTTGCGGCAGGCCGATTCGGAACTCGAGCGCCGCTGGCTGCACTCCCTGGAGCACGGATACCGCCTGCCATCGCACGCGCAGCACCTGATTGCGAGGTGTGGCACGCGACCGGACTTCTACTATGAGCAGGAGCAGGCGGCGATCTACATCGACGGGCACTATCATGACTATCCCGAGCGACATCTGCGCGATGCTGCTGCGACCGAGTGCCTGGAAGATCTCGGCTCCATCGTCATTCGTTTTGGGCACGAGGATGACTGGGCGGCGATGCTGGCCCGGTATCCGAACATCTTTGGAAGGCAGGCAGAGCTATGAGTTTTGCTGTCGGATCACTGGTCAAAGTGCGGGGAAGAGAATGGGTCGTCCTGCCAGAATCGGATGAGCAGCTGCTCTTGGTGCGCCCGCTGGGTGGTACCGAAGACGAGGTGACCGGTATCTTTCTGCCGTTGGAACGGGTCACGCCAGCCACCTTTGCTCTCCCCAACCCCGACTCTCCCGGCGACTATCGCTCCTGCCGCTCGCTGCGAGATGCCGTGCGCATCGGCTTCCGCTCGAGCGCAGGCCCGTTTCGCTCGTTTGCCCATATTGCCGTTGAGCCGCGCCCCTATCAGTTGGTACCCCTGCTCATGGCGCTCAAGCTCGATCCGGTGCGCCTGCTGATCGCTGACGATGTGGGGATCGGCAAAACCATCGAAGCCGGTCTGATCGCGCGCGAACTGATCGACCGGGGCGAGGTACCGCGCCTGGCGGTGCTCTGCCCACCGCAGCTGGCGGAACAGTGGCAGGCAGAACTCCAGGACAAATTCCACCTCGATGCTGAGCTGGTGCTGCCTGGCACGGCTGCCCGGCTGGAGCGCAGTTGCAGCCTGGGAGAGTCCATTTTCGAGCGCTACCCATATGTGGTCATCTCGACCGACTTCATCAAGGCAGATCGACGCCGCGACGAGTTCTTACGTACCTGCCCCGAACTGGTGATTGTGGACGAGGCGCATACCTGCGCGGACGCAGGCGGAGGGCGTGGCGGGCGGCAACAGCGCCATCAACTTGTCTCTAGCATCGCGCAAAAGCCCGGTCAGCACCTGATCCTCGTCACTGCCACGCCCCATAGCGGGAAAGAAGATGCTTTCCGTTCGCTACTCACCTTCCTTGATAGGGACTTTGCCCACCTGCCGGAGGAGTTAACGGGTAGAGAACACGAGCAGGACCGCCGACGCCTGGCCGCCCACTTTGTGCAGCGTCGGCGCGGCGATATTCGCTCATACCTCAACGCTGATACCCCGTTCCCAGATCGGCAGGACAGCGAGCACACCTATAAGCTCTCTGCTGACTACAAGCGGCTGATCGAGAAAGTGATGCGCTATGCCCGCGAGGTGGTCGCTGATCCGCTTGCAAGCAACCAGCACCGCCAGCGGGTGCGCTGGTGGTCGGCCCTGGCCCTCTTGCGCTCAATCTCGTCGAGTCCAGCCGCCGCCGTTGCCACCCTGCTCAGCCGGGCCTCGACGGCTGACACCGAAACGGTGGAGGAAGCCGATGAAATTGGCCGTCACACCGTCCTCGACCTGGCGGATAACGACACCGCGGAGGGCATGGATATGGTGCCGGGGAGCGATATCGATGAAGACGCGGGCGAGCAGAACGCGCGGCGGCGTCTGCGGGAGATGGCTCGTGAGGCTGAAGCGCTCAAGGGAGCGAAGGATGAGAAACTGCAACGAGCGATCAAGCTGGTCGAGGCCTTGCTCAAAGACGGCTTCCGTCCCATCCTCTTCTGCCGTTTCATTCCAACCGCTGAATACGTGGCCGCTGCCCTGCGCGAGCGCTTGCCTAAGAGCGTACAGGTCGATGCGGTGACCGGGCTGCTGCCGCCCGTCGAGCGCGAAAACCGCATCGCGCAACTGGCGCAGTCCTCCCAGCGCGTGCTGGTCTGCACCGACTGCCTGAGCGAGGGCATCAATCTGCAGGAGTACTTCAGCGCCGTCGTCCACTACGATCTCTCCTGGAATCCCACGCGCCACGAACAACGCGAAGGGCGGGTTGACCGCTACGGCCAGCCGGAAAAGCAGGTGCGCGCCCTCACCTACTACGGCAGCGACAACCCCATCGACGGGATCGTGCTGGATGTGCTGATCCGCAAACATCGCACGATCCGCAGTTCACTGGGCATCTCGGTGCCCGTGCCGATTGATGCTGACCAGGTCATCGAAGCGATCTTTGAGGGTCTATTGCTGCGTGAAAATACCGGGCACGGGCAGAGTGCGCAGATGCTCCTGCCAGGATTAGAGGATATCTGGAAGGGGGAGCGCCTCCGGGATGACCTGTTCAAGCAGTGGGATGCCTCATCTGAACGAGAAAAGCGCTCGCGCACCATGTTTGTCCAGGAAAGCATCAAGGCGGATGAGGTGGCCGCAGAACTGACGGCCATGCAGGCAATCATCGGCTCAGGCGTGGATGTCAGGCGCTTCACCACCGAGGCGTTCAAAGCCAGCAGAGCGGTCATCTCCGAGACACCTAGCGGAGCCGTCCGCTTTGACCTGGCTGAAGTGCCGCGAGGGCTACGCGATATGATCGGCCAGGAGGACCGCTTCCAGGCGCGTTTTGAACTGCCGGTGCGAGATGGAGAACGCTACCTGAGCCGCACGCATCCCATCGTCGAGGGCCTGGCAAACTACGTTATGGATACGGCCCTCGACTCGCAGGCAGAACAGGAGCGCACAGCCGTCGCGCGTCGCTGTGGTGTCGTTCGCACGCGCGCCGTCTCGCGCCGCACCACCCTGCTGCTGGTGCGCCTGCGCTTCCACATCATCACCGTGCGCGGGGCTGAAGAGCGGCAATTGCTGGCTGAAGACTGCCAGGTGCTGGCTTACGCGGGCGCTTCACAGCACGCGGAATGGGTGAGCGATGGCCAGGGGATTGAGGAGGTCCTCGATGCCACACCCGACGCCAATGTGGACGCTGATCGAACGAGCCATTTTCTCCACCAGGTGATCGGCCAGTTCGAGGTGCTGCAACCGCATCTTGACCAGGTGGCCAGGGAGCGCGGCGAGGAACTGCTCGCCGCCCACCGCCGCGTGCGTGATGCCGCTCAGCAGCGTGGCGTGCGCTACCGTGTCGAACCCCAGTTGCCGCTCGACGTGCTGGGCATCTATATCTATTTGCCGACAGCATAGAGAGGACACATGCGATGCAGAGACGCCAGCACACCATCTTCAGCACGGTGCAAAGCTCAGGCGCGATTTTGCCGATGGACCTGCTCCACCGTATCGCCCTGCTGGATCCTGTCCTCGAGGGACTGACCTCCGAATGCTATCACCTGCTCAAAACCGAACGGCTCAACGAGGCCATCAACCACTCCTGGAACCGCTTGCTGGGGGCGTGGACCATTTTCAAAGCTGCCAGAGCCAGGCTTCCTGAAAGAGAAACAGGAACGACACTGACGCGGGAACGCTGGCTGCTGCCGCTGTTCTCTGAACTGGGTTATGGACGCCTACCCATCGCCAAAAACGTCGAAGTTCACGACAAGAGCTACCCGATCTCCCATCTCTGGCAGCAGACGCCGATCCACCTGGTCGGCTGCGGCGTCGATGTCGATCACATGACGCGCGGGGTTGCCGGAGCAGCTCGCAGCAGCCCGCACAGCCTGGTGCAGGAATTGTTGAACCGCTCGGACAGCTACCTTTGGGGCTTTGTCTCCAACGGCCTGCGTCTGCGTCTATTGCGCGACAACGTGAGCATCACGCGCCAGGCCTATGTCGAGTTTGACCTGGAAGAGATGATGGACGGCGAAGTCTATGCCGACTTTGTGCTGCTCTGGCTGCTCTGCCACGAATCGCGGGTGGAGGCCGAACCATCTGAGGAGTGCTGGTTAGAAAAGTGGTCGCGCACGGCTCAAAAGGAGGGCACCCGTGTGCTCGACCACCTGCGCGATGGCGTTGAGCAGGCCATTACCTCCCTCGGCAGTGGCTTCCTTGCCCATCCAGCCAACGCCTCGCTGCGTGAGCGGCTCCGAGGTGGGCAACTCAGCACGCAGGATTACTATCGCCAGGTCTTGCGCATCGTCTACCGGCTGATCGTGCTCTTCGTGGCCGAGGATCGCGACCTGCTCTTCCATCCCCAGGCAGACGCCGCCGCCCGCACTCGCTATACGCTGTACTACTCGATGACCCGGCTGCGGCGGCTGGCCGCGCAGCGTATGGGCACGCGCCACTTCGATCTCTTCTCTGGGTTGCGGCTTATCATGGAGAAGCTCGGCGACGACGATAGCTACCCCGAACTCGGTCTGCCCGCCCTGAATAGCTTGCTCTTCTCGCGAGAGGCCATTGCAGACCTCACAGACGGCGAGATCGCCAATCGCGACCTGCTCGATGCCATTCGCGCGCTCGCCTTCACCAGCGATAGGCACACACGCCGCGTCGTGGACTATCGCAATCTCGGCCCAGAGGAACTGGGCAGTGTCTACGAATCGCTGCTCGAACTGCATCCTGTCTTGCATATCGATACCGCGACCTTCAAACTCGACACGGCCAGTGGACACGAGCGCAAAACGACAGGCAGCTACTACACGCCCACCAGCCTGATCACCTGCCTGCTCGACTCCGCCCTTGACCCCGTCCTCGATGAAGCCTGCAGCAAGGCCGATCCAGAGAAAGCCATCCTCAACCTCAAAGTCTGTGATCCCGCCTGCGGCAGTGGACACTTCCTCATTGCCGCCGCCCATCGCATCGCCAAGCGCTTAGCCGGCGTGCGTACAGGCGAAGAGGAGCCAACACCGGAAGCGCGGCGCAAGGCCCTGCGCGACGTCATTGGTCGCTGCATCTACGGTGTTGACCTCAACCCCATGTCTGTCGAGCTATGCAAGGTCAATTTGTGGATGGAAGCGATTGAACCGGGGAAACCTCTTTCGTTTCTCGAGCGGCACATCCAATGCGGCAACAGTCTGTTTGGTACCACCCCTGATCTGCTGGCTGATGGTATCCTAGACAGCGCCTTTGAGGCCATTGAGGGCGGCGACAGGAATATCTGCAGAGAATACAAAAGGAAGAACAGGGAGCAACGAGAGGGAAACCGCACCCTCTTTGACCCGGTGGGCACACCGTGGGAGCATCTGAGCAACCTGTCAACCAGCATGATGCACTTAGAAGAAATGGGAGATGATACCGTTGAGGATATCCATCGCAAGCAGGACTATTACAGTAGGCTGGTGCAATCCGACGACTATCTCTTTGATCGTCTCCTGGCCGATGCCTGGTGTGCTGCCTTCGTCTGGAAGAAGAATAACGAGTTTGCCTATCCCATCACCGAAGAAGTATTCCGCACCATTGAGAAGAATCCTGACAGTATCTCATCCTGGTTGCATGACGAAATTCTCCGTCTGCGCGAGCAGTACCAGTTCTTCCACTGGCATCTGGCCTTCCCTGACGTGTTCTGCGTACCAGCAGAGGGCGAACGACCGGAAAATGGGCAGGCGGGTTGGTCCGGCGGCTTCGATGTGGTGCTGGGGAATCCTCCATGGGAGAAGATTAAGATTCAGGAAAAAGAGTGGTTTGCCGAAAAGCGTCCTGATATTGCCAATACTGCCAATGCCGCGCAGCGTCGCCGTATGATCGCTGCGTTGGCAGATGAAGACCAGGCATTGTATGCTGCTTTTATGGAAGATGCGCGCCAATCGGCAGGCGAAAGCCACCTGGTACGTAACAGCGGTCGTTACCTGCTATGCGGTAGAGGCGATATTAACACCTATGCTATTTTCGCCGAAACTATGCGGCTCATTATTAGCTCTACCGGGCGTGTTGGCACCATTTTGCCGTCTGGAATTGCAACCGATGATACAAATAAGCTCTTCTTTCAGGATGTAGCTGAGACAGACGCTCTCGTGAGTTTATATGATTTTGAGAATGCTTCTGGAATTTTCCCTGGTGTCCATCGCAGCTACAAGTTTTGCTTACTCACCCTCGCTGGAAATGCCAGGTTAGTGAAAATCGGCTTCGAATTTGCCTTCTTCCTCCATGCTGTTGAGGAATTGCTAGAAAATGAGCGCCGCTTTATACTCTCTGCAGACGATATCGCTCTCATTAGTCCTAATAGCCGTACATGCCCCGTCTTTCGTTCACAACATGATGCAGACTTGACAAAGTCTATCTACCGCCGTTTACCGGTTCTCATCAAAAAGAGTCCTACTGAGGAGAATCCATGGAACGTGAAGCTCTCTACAATGTTCCACATAACCAATGATGCTGATCTGTTCCGCTCTCATGAGCAGCTGGAAGCAGATGGCTGGAATCTAATCGGCAATACGTTCTACAAGAAGGGCGATAGATGTTTGCCATTGTACGAAGGGCGGCTGGGCCACCAGTTTAACCATCGGTTCGCAAGTCAACCAAATGGACGACTGTCCGAGGTAACTATTGACCAGCTAGGGAATCCTGGCTTTTCCGTTGAACCACAATACTGGGTCTCTATAACTGAAGCCGAGCAACACCTGAAACGGTATCGAACAAAATGCAAGACTGGGCTACTAGGCTTCCGTCGCGTTGCACGAAACACTGATGAACGTACAAGTATTGCCAGTATGCTTCCTTGGGGGGCTGCTTCTTATGGGTGGATACTTGTACTTGGTCCTGATGCTCTCGATTTGCTCCTACTTCTGGGAACTTTTAATTCTTTTCCTTTCGACTATCTGCTACGAAATGCGCTTAGTCAGCCGAGTATACCTCAAGGTACCTTTGAGCAAATACCATGCCCGCCACTTGATGCTTTTACGCCCGCTGTGCGGCAAATACTACTTCCTCGACTTCTCGAACTTATCTACACAGCCTGGGATCTGGAGCCCTTCGCTAAAGACTGTGGCTATGATGGCTCACCGTTCCGCTGGGATGAGGAGCGGCGTTTCCTCCTGCGCTGCGAACTTGACGCAGCCTATTTTCACTTGTATGGTATCGAGCGGAACGATGTGGACTACATTATGGAGACTTTCCCAGTTGTGAAGCGCAAAGATGAGAAACAGTATAGTGAGTACCGGATCAAGCGGGTGATTTTGGAAATCTATGATAAGATGACACAGGCGATAGAGACGGGGGAGCCGTATCGAACACGATTGGAGCCACCGCCTGCCGATCCATCTATATCCCACCCACCGCGCATGGGGACGAAGGTGTAGGAGCATCGGCACAAAGCCATGGGAACGAAGCATGCCCAGGAAAACTCGCAGTGCTGAGTCATCTCCCAAACTAAAAAGTCGGAACGCAAGAGATAATATATCTTGCTCGAAACACTTGCTCCTCTGCAGTTGGGAGCAACTCATGCATGTATTACTCTCTTACTATCAATTTTATGGGGTCTGAACAGCAGTGCCAACACAGAAACGCGTAAGAAGCCCTATTACTCGCAGCGGCGCGCGACGCCTCGGCGATGAATACCAGGACTTGATTGCTCTTGAGATATTGGTCGACTGGCTCGAACATTCCGAGCGGTATGAATGGGTACGGGTTGAGGCCGATGATGCTGGGGCGCTTGATGACGTTGTCGCGCGCAAACATGATGGTACCGCCATCTACCGTCAAGGCAAGTTCGCCGTGCATCCTGACAATATTGGTGATCCATGGACATGGGAAAAATTCCTTAAACAGGAAACGGGAGCCAAGGGCAAGAAGTTGTCCTCGCTGTTGCAGGATTGGGCGGCATCACTGCAACAACTACTGGCACCAGGGCAGCCGGTAGTTGCAGAATTATATTCTAACCGGGATGCTGCTTACGAAATCCGCCAGGCCTCCAGGCAGGATGATGGTATCCTGCTTGACTTTGCACGGCTACCCTCAGAGGCGCGCGAGGAGATCACTGCACAATTGGGGGGCGAGGAAAGCGCCCTGCTCTTCTTGCAACACTTCCATTTCCTTTTCAACCGACCTCACCTGCCAGATCTGGAAGACGGGCTGAGGCGACGGTTCTTCAATCTTGGCGGCTCCCACCGTGGGTGGCTCTCGCTGAAAGCCGAGCTTCGTGCCTGGGTGTGCTATCGCAATCAGCCAGCGCCCGACGGATACATCCGCCTGGCAGATGTGCGGCGCGCGGCGCTCTGGGATGAGCTGGAAGGATTAGCGCAGGAGTTTGCCGTTCCGGACGATTATGTGCTGCCGCAGACCTTCATGCGAAGCTTCGCGCGGAATGTGTTGCAGGGCCACGCACAGTGCATCGTCCTGTCCGGCAGCCCCGGCATCGGCAAAAGTACCTTCATCAGCTACCTGTACCAGCGTTTCCGGGAGAAGCAGATCCCCGTTGTGCGCCACCATTACGACCTGGGTATGAGTGATCACGCCCCTGGCTTCCGCTTGGACCACCTGCGCGCAGCCACATCGCTGATGCACGACCTGGCGCGCGATCACGCTCAGGCACTCGGTTCCTTTGTAGACAAAAACCCTCGGCCTCAAGACCTGCGCACGTGGCTCTCCGCCTGCGGCGCCTATTATGCGCGCGAAGGCAAGACACTGACGGTCCTGGTGGATGGCCTGGATCATATCTGGCGCGAACGACGTTCCATCGAGGAACTGACCCGGCTTTTGGAATACCTGTTACCGCCGCCCGACGGCGTCGTGCTGGTCTTCGCGACCCAGCCAATAGATGATCGACAATTGTCTCCCATCTTACTCCGTCATGCCCCGCGCGATCGCTGGATAGAGTTGCCCCAGCTCGATCAGTCCGCGGTTGAGCAGTGGGTACGCAAGCATGTCCATGACTTTCCAGCGCAAGCGGAGCAACTGCAGTCAGCCGTGTTCATTGACCGCTTGACCAGAGCGTTGTACCGCAAGGGCCACGGCCATCCATTGTACCTGCACTACACCTTGAAGGCGATCCAGGAGCGCACCCTGGCCTTCACCGAAGAAACGATCGAGGCATTACCGGGATGCCCGCATGAAGGTATCACTTCGTACTACGCAGAACTCTGGCGCGCGCTGCTTGAAGGTAGCCGGGAAATCATGCACCTGTTCGCTGCGACCCAGTTCCCCTGACCACCGCAGGGCATCGTCGCCTGCCTGGATCCGCAGCGCCAGCAGATTGCGCACATCCGTGACAATTTGCGGCAGGTGGCGCACCTGCTGGTACATGACGACCTGGGCCTGCGCCCATTCCACAGCAGCATCTTCGCGTTTGTCACGGACCTACCGGAGCACCAGGAGTATCGCCTGCCGCACCTCCAGAAGGCTCTCCTCTGGCTGCGGCAGGAAGCACCGGACTACTGGCGTTGGGCGTACACATGGGAGATCGACGCCGCGCTCGGCAATGACGCACCGCTGTATCAAGGCCCGGACCGCCAGTGGGTCGTTGATGCGCTCGCCGCGCGCAGGCCGAGCCGGGATATCACCGACCTGCTGCGTTCCAGTATGGAGAGGGCACTGGATCATGCCGATCTGCCACGCCTCGTCGAGCTGGCGCTGCTGCTTGATTATAGTGTCCAGGCATGCGAGCTCTATCACGACATCCGCGAGCAGTTACTCTATGCGCAACTGCAGTTGGATGATGATTCCTATCTCCGTGCATGGTTATTCGCCAAACTAGACGATGTGACCGATGGCGAACTTGTCCTGCTGGCAGAGCATGCCCTGGCACAGGGAGACCGACAGACATTCAATCACTGTAGCCATCTGGTGTTGACACGTTTGCTGCTCGCGATCGAGCAGCAGGAGGCCAGCTCCTCCTTCCCCTGGCAAGAGCGCCACGAGCCACAGCTGGCCCTGGCCGCGATGAGCGATGACGTGGGCGACATGAACCATACCCTTGATTTTGTAGCGTGGAACCGGGGGAATCCCACAATCGCGCAGGAAATCCTATCCCTGTACACTGAGCAGTTACGCATCTGGCGCAACATCGATCACCTGCGGACGCTGCTGGCCTTGCCCCTCGCAGAGAGGCAAGGAGCAGAGCAGGCATCGCGGGAAGAACCGCACCTCACGCTCGAAGAGGCTATGCTGCTGCGGCGCCATACCGCTCTCCTTGCGCTGGAAGAGGGCCTGGAGGTCGATGAACTCCTGTCCGGAGCGGCCTCCGGCGATCCGTGCGCGGGGCTCTATGCCGCCATCCGGCATCTCCCGCATTACCAACCAGGTAGGATTCCCTTGCCCGATCACCAACTGCTCGGTTTGCCATGGCATGAAGCCTATGAGCATCCGTTCGAGGTGCGCGAGTGCTTCTCGCAAGCGTTCTTCGGTTTCCTAGCCAACCATCTCTATGGGTTGGGTGAGCGCAATGGTGCCTGGCTGAGTGCATCGGGTCCGCACACCTGGGCACTGCGTTTTCTACGGGAATTGAACTCGTACGCAGCGATCGCGGCTGCCAGGATCCACGCTTGTGCGCCGATGGACTTTGGGGCCTTCTTTGTCAGCCTCAGCCGCCTCGCACCTCCCGACTACGAGGACGAGAACCGTGCTGCTTCCTCTTACTACAAAGCTGCCTGCGAGGTGGCTGTGGACATCGGACTAGACCTGCTGATCATGGCCGGGGCGGCGAGTGGAGGCGTTCCCGCGATCACCCGCGATGATCTAGCACTGGCCTTGTCCTCACCGTACTGCGACGTGGACACCTTCCTCCAGCATGCCGTTCGCCGACGACGCTCCCTGCTGGAGGACGCTGCGGTGCAATGGTTGCTCGATGACCAGGAGACGTCCATACGGGTGTCGATCGTTCCCTGCGCCGAGCGTGCCAGGCGCTATGCGCTGCTCAGCGCGCTCGCTGCTCTTCACGGTGCCACGGAGGGGGCACGGCGAACGATCGCACGCAGCGCAGAGCACCTGCTCGCGCACGCTTACCACAAGGATATGCTCTTCTACCACGTGCTCGACGCACTTCAGCGATATGCCCAGGCGGCTGCGAAGGAGACAGTGCAAGCGACCTGCTGGCCCTGGCTGGCGCAACTCGCGCCGGCGGTTGCTGCGATCCTGGGTTACACCGACGGCGACGAGACGAGAAATTTCCCGGTAGACCTCGCTGATACGCTGGCACTGGTCGCACCCGAAAAATTGGCGGCCTATTACCTATGGCAGTGCGAGCGGGGCGAGCACCGTCAGGCGTTGAGTACTCTGCACGCTTTTCTCGAACGCGCCGATCTGCGAGAACCACTCGCCCATGCCCTGGCCATGAGCGCCATTGATCAGAGGAGTCTCCATATCATCGCTCGCCGGGCGGCTCAAGGCGATGTCGGCGCACAGGACGTTCAGGCGGGCCAGCAAACTTCCCTGGGTACAGCGGCATTCGCTTTGACGACGCCCAGTGACGATCAGCCCATGCCTGACCGGGGCGGCGCAGCGGCATTCGACCCGGCTCTGTACCCACCAGCGGCGGTGGATGCTTCTCTGGAAAATCTCCCCGGACCCATTACCGCCTGGATCGACTATTGGGCAGCCCACGGCCAAAAAAGGGAGGCGTACCGCCTCCTGGCCGAGGCAGACGCGCGCGGCGTCGATCTCGCGTGTTACGACCGGCTCTTCACACTGGCACTCGCGCTCTACGGGAAGGCAAAGGCGTACCCGTGGCTGGTCAAGGCCCACATCGAGGGCAACGGATGGAGCTGGTACCTGTCCCGACAGGGGGAGGCGGAGCAGCGGTGGCACCTGATCAAGCAGCACTACCCGGCTCGGTGGCAAGCCTTCCTGCAGGACACCCTGCTGCAGATGCCCCTCTGGCTCGTTCAGCCACATGGAGTTCCGGCGCCTCATCGAGTACTGTCTCTTCATGGGGCAGGGCGATCTCGCGCAGCGCCTCGTGGAGGAGATGGTGAAACGGTCGCTGGAGCTGGTCTCGATGCTGCCGCTCTCCATGCCGGACTGGGTAGGTGCCTCATGACCGACGCACGCATCTCGCACCAGCAAGGCCTCTCGTGGTTGCTGTCGCGGCTGACCTGGCCGGTGATTCGCGTTCGCGAGCGAGCCAGCGTCGAACTGGGGGCGCTACTGCGGCACCCTCAGTTGGGCGGACTGACCCGCAGTGCCCTGCTGCAGTGGTGTAAATCCCAACATTATTCTGGCGAAAATCCCACAATTATCCTGGTGAACAAGGGGTGCTAAAGTAGTTTGCTCACCAGGATAATTGTTGTAAAGGGACCAGTTTAATGTTGGGATCTACAATCTTGCGTTCGATCTCATCTATCTTCGCTTCCGCTTGCCTTTTCACATCAGCGCAGGTCGATGTCGGCTCCACACGGCATCCGTGAGCAGTTCATGGATCTCTTTGAGGAAAAATCCTCTTTCCTTGGCTCGCCGAATAAACTGGATACGTTTGATGACATCTAGTGGATAGTGCCAATAGCCGGAGTCTGGACGGGTGGGTTGGTCAAGTAAACCCTCTCGCTCATAGAAGCGCACGGTTTCCACTCCAACCCCTGCAAGTCGGGACCCACTCTCCATCGTGGCAAAAATGACCTGGAAGAGCAAGATTACAACAGGCAAAATAGGATCAACCTTGCCCTCTTTAGGACATATAATAAAGCAAGCAATGAGGTATTCAACACATAGCATTCAGAAACGGGAGGCAACATACATGACCCGGAACCCAGAAGAGGTCCCGATCCACGGCTCAGTACAACATCTGAACCCTGAGACTCTGCATAAAAATCCTGCTTTTACACAGGTGATCAACGTCACAGGACCGGCAAGAACGATCTACATTGGCGGGCAAGATGCTCTTGATGCCCATGGCAATATCGTAGGGAAGGGAGACCTAGCAGCTCAGACGCAACAGGTCCTGATAAACTTGCGCAATGCTCTCGCCGCAGCTTCCGCCAAGCCGGAGCATATCATCAAATGGAATGTCTACCTGGTGCAGGGACAATCATTGCAGGCGGGCTTTACGGCCTTCCAGCAGTTCTGGGGATACCAGCCAGACCCACCCACCATCACTGGCATCTACGTCTGGGGGCTGGCACACCCGGATTTTCTTGTGGAGATGGATGCCATTGCCGTCGTCCCGCTCTAGCTCCAGGTGTAGATCCCAACATTAAACTGGTCTCTTTACAACAATTATCCTGGTGAGCAAACTACTTTAGCACCCCTTGTTCACCAGGATAATTGTGGGATTTTCGCCAGAATAATGTTGGGATTTACAACCACAGCCTGCACAAACTCCTCGCGCTACCATCGGAGACGCTCGTCCTGCCAGGGCACGCGAGCCAGCCCGTGCCATTCGATGGCGAGCCGATTGGCGCACGGCTTGCCGAGATCGACGAGCAGGTCGGCCTCCTGCACGCGACGCGGACGGTGTTTGTCGAGACCCTGTTGCAACGGATTCCTCCGACCCCGCCCAACTACGAACGGATCGTCACGCTCAACGAAGCGGGTCTGGTGCCAGATCACGATGTCACCGAGCTAGAAGCAGGAGCCAACCGCTGTGCCATCTCTTGATGGAACATTCCTTCCTTCTCACTACGAACAATGGAGAGCAAGGAACCGCTACTGGAAGGAGATCACAATGAGTGACAATGTACCGGCAGAACCCGGTCTTGACCTGGATCGCTTGCGTCAAGCCATCCAGGAAGAATACGCCGCGGTTGCACGAGATCCTGGTCGCGGCTATCACTTCCACACCGGCCGTCCACTCGCCAACCTGCTTGGCTACCACGATGACTGGTTGGCAGGTCTTCCCGAGGGCTCGATCGCGTCTTTCGCCGGTACGGGCAACCCCTTTCGCATCGGCCAACTCCGGCCCGGTGAGCGGGTCGTCGATATCGGCAGTGGTGCTGGCCTCGATAGCCTGATCGCGGCGAAGATGGTCGGTCCATCCGGACAGGTCATCGGAATCGATATGACAAGGGCGATGCTCGAAATGGCGAGGAAGAGTGCTCTCGAAGCCGGGGCAGACCATGTGGAGTTCCGCGAAGGACTGGCCGAGTCGTTACCCGCGCCTTCCGGCTGGGCCGATGTGGTCATTTCCAACGGCGTCCTCAACCTGCTGCCAGACAAACTCGCGGCCTTGCAAGAGATGGCTCGGGTGCTCAAACCCACAGGTCGCCTCCAGATCGGGGATATCCTGGTGCAGCAGGCGGTGCCAGCGGACGCGAAACAGCAGATCGATCTGTGGACGGGCTGAATTGCCGGTGCTCTGCTGGAAGCAGAACTGAAAAGCCACGGTCGTGGCTGCCGGCTTCGTTGATTTCGAGATCACCTGGCAAGCGGACATCTTCAGTGGCGCTCCTCAAGCGAGTAGTGCCGCAGAATTCGGGACACAGGGCATCAACTTTCGCGCGCAGAAGCGCGGCACATGAGGAGGAATGGAATGCAGCCAGGGCCTCGCTCTCCTGTGAAGTCCCCATCAAGCCCACTACAATTTTGGGTGCCGATGTCTGCTCTGATGCAGGGGACACAGGCGAAAGCGAGCCTTGATGCCTTTGGAAGTCTACGATGTGAAAGAAACAGGACAGAGGAGCAAACCGCTATGCCATCTCCTGACGAGAAGAGACTGCCCCCTCAAGCGGCACAATCAGTTGTGCAACTTGGTCTGCGTGCCAACTGGCAGCAGTTCACGCTGCTGGTCATCGTCAATGCCTTTGTTGGCGGCATGGTGGGCCTTGAGCGCAGCATCGTGCCACTGCGCGGGCAGCGTGTCTTCGGCCTGGTTTCCACGACGGCGGTCCTTTCCTTCATCGTGAGCTTCGGCGTCGTGAAAGCGGCTGCCAACCTCTTCGCGGGCCGACTCAGTGATCGCATCGGGCGCAAGGGGGTGCTGGTGGTCGGCTGGCTGGTTGGGCTGCCCGTGCCGTTCCTCATCATCTTTGCTCCGTCCTGGGGATGGGTGGTCTTCGCCAATGTGCTGTTGGGCATCAACCAGGGCTTGTGTTGGTCCACCACCGTCATTATGAAGATTGACCTGGTGGGACCGGCGGGGCGTGGGCTGGCCATGGGCATCAATGAAGCGGCAGGATACATCGCGGTCTCCCTGGCAGCTATCGCGGCTGGCTACCTCGCCGCCACGTATGCACTGCGGCCCCAGCCATTTTTGCTCGGCATCGGGTTTGCCCTGGCAGGCCTGCTGCTGTCGCTGCTCTTCGTGCGCGAGTCGCACGGGCATGCGCGTCACGAAGCGGCTTTGCTGGCTACTGCTGCTGGGCAGACGGAAGGATCAGCAGAGCAGGTCCAGCGCCCAGATCACAGGCCAGCTACCCCCTCGTTCAAGGAGATCTTCTGGCTGACCTCCTGGAAGAGCCGGACGCTCTTCGGAGTCAGCCAGGCCGGGTTGGTGAACAACCTGAATGATGGTCTAGCGTGGGGGGTATTTCCGCTCTTTTTTGCCGCAGGCGGTCTTCCTCTCGCGCAGATCGGGCTGCTGGCGGGCATCTATCCGGGCGTGTGGGGGACGACGCAGTTGCTGACCGGGGCGCTCTCAGACCGCATTGGGCGCAAAGGCATGATTGTCGGGGGGATGCTGCTTCAGGGCTTTGCTCTCGGGCTGTTGCCGCTGCTCCACGGGTTTGGGTGGTGGGCACTCACGATGGGCCTGCTTGGGCTGGGGACGGCTCTGGTCTATCCAACACTCCTCGCGACGATCGCCGATGTCGCTCACCCAGACTGGCGTGCGTCAGCAGTAGGCGTCTACCGGCTCTGGCGCGACAGCGGATACGCCATCGGGGCGCTGCTTTCCGGGGTACTGGCCGACCTCTTCGGGGTTGCCTTCGCCATCGGCGTCATCGGTGGCGTGACCTTCCTTTCAGGGGTGATCGTCCAAGTGTCCATGTACAATAAAGTCGTGAACCGAACAGAAATGTCGTGAACTACACCATAAAGTTGGGACCTCTAATTCACGAGTGAACGTGCTGATGTAGACGTAAAAGATAATTAAAGTTCGGTCCCTTATCGAATTAAAATGGGAGATGCCCGTGGCACTTCGGTAGTGTTAATGCGCCTCCCTTTTTGATTGTAAGTGTCAAATAAAACCTTACATCGGGAGCGCTGGCGACCAGCTATATACGAACATTGAAGTTGCCCTTTCCAGGGAGGTCTATAGATGCTACTTCAAAGATGAGTGCAATGTCATGCTTGATAAATTGAATGAAAGGAAGTTGAAGGGGGTATCATGATGATTACCCCTGTAGAAATTGACAGGATACTACATTATGCTCGATCCATTAATACCATTAGGCCCAAAAGAGCACATCCCTGATGCTCCCGATGACACCTATCTCAGGCTGATCGGGAACGACCTTTCCACGTTGGAAGAAGCATTAAGCAGGGTAGATTCTGATTGAATTCCACGCACTAAATGGACCGACCTTCCTGCTTATCGAACGCGTCGGTTTAGGCTTGTCTCACTTCTGCTCAGTAGATGAACCCGGAATAATACCCTCTGCCGGGTTCTTCTTTACTTCATTGTGTTATACAGCTGACAACGAATGGTCAAGGTGACCGAGCAGAAAACCAGCAAGGATTGGGATCACTTCATGCAAGAAGTGATCGACGTCCATTATCCCAACGCCGAAAAGATTATTCTGGTGATGGATACCCTCGCCACCCACTCCCCAGCGGCCTTGTATCACGCCTTTCCGCCAGCCGAAGCGCGCCGCCTGGCCTCAAAACTGGAGATCCATCACACGCTGCTGCATGGGAGTTGGCTGAATAGGGCCGAGATCGAATTCGCCGCCCTGGCTCGCCAATGTCTCTCGCGCCGCATCGCCACCAAGAAGGAAGTGGAACACCAGGTGGCATGGTGGCAAGAGCAGCGCAACGCCGCTGCGACCACCGTCAATTGGCGCTTCACCACCGCCGATGCCCGCATCAAACTCAAACGTCTGTACCCCTCATTGAAGACTAAACCCACCAACTCAGAGCAAGTTCCTGTTGCAGAGGAAGTGTGACAGACTAGTACCGCATCCTTGCCTTTTTCGCAACACAGCCTTCTAGATGATCTCCTTCTCACGAATAACACTACGCGTTGCAAGCACCTGAGCACCATAACTATTAAGCCTTGCCTCTATGTCTTCTTCGGAAGAAATCCCTAAAAAAATGAGGTCAGGCCGTATATCTAGAGAAACTGTATCTACGGAGGAAGAAGACCTTTTTCTTTGTTCACCATAGATCTGATCACGACAATAAGCCAACACTTCTAGTGTTATGTCCATTCCTTCACGACGCAAGTAGTTTGGATCAGCCAGAAGCAATAATTGAGCTTCCTTGATCAGATTAATACATTCTTTCCATATTTGCTCCTTTTTCTCTTGATCAGGTTCGTAGGCAGCACGCAATGCTACGGCCTCTGCTTCACGGAATCTCCTTTCCCATATTGCCCCATTGTTGAGCCCTCGGGTTCGGACAGGAACGCAATTCACCTCTAACAAAGTGTAAGGTTGCCGTGAGATTGGCCGATAGAGAAGAGAAAGGAGATGTTGTAAGAACCCGCAAGAGAGAAGAAAAGGAGCAACACCGGCATGCGAGTGACCATGAACAGGTACGCCTATCCGTCCGACTT
>WNGM01000579.1_pt1 | contig 33546 bp, 32 predicted proteins | sample 5400571 | NCBI WGS metagenome assembly WNGM01 (sample SAMN13153378, study PRJNA577476) | soil metagenome | isolation source: 100 cm soil or saprolite under Garry oak tree replicate 2 | place: USA:California | collected 2016-06-15 | reverse complement strand
CGATCGCGACGGGTTCTATCGCCCGATCCGGGCGGCGTGGGACTCCCTCGGGCTCGACGGCTTCGGCGGTCCCGCGATGCCCGAGACCAGCAGCCCTCCGTACGATGGGACGCACATGCTCGTCACCGACCTCACGCCCCAGGGCAGGTTCGTCGGCACCAACGCGCACGGTGCTCCGTCCAACGACTTGAACACGCCGCTCGGTCCGGATGCCACGCCGCTCCTACGGGACGCGTGGCGCTATCTGATGACGGCGCGAGACGGGCGCGAGGACATCGCGCAGAGGGACGAGGAGTGAGTTGAAGCAGCGACGCTCACGGGGCGCTCGCCGGGGGTTCGCGCAGCGCCGCGCGGTACTGCTCCCATTGTGCCTTCAGCTCCTTCATGAAGGCAACGAACCCCGAGTCGTTGCGGATGCGATCCAGGTCGGGGTCCATCGCGAAACACGGGTAGCAGGGAAGCCCGTCGTCCGCGGCCCGACGCAGCCATTGCACCGCTAGGCCCGGTCGACCGAGCACGGCATAGGCCGAGGCGATTCGGGAGGCGGAATGATGGAAATGGATATATCCGGCACCGATCGCTTCGGCTCTCCGGATGTCCTCCGTTGCGCCGCGCACGTTCCCCCGCTCCGCGCGCAGGAACGCGCGGGCGCTGGTGAGCAGGCCCCCACGATCTTCGGGGTGCTCGCGCAGGTAGCGCTCGATCAGGGCCGAGGCGTCGCTGTCCTGGCCGAGATGCAGCAGCGCCCAGGCGACGTGATAGTGCCAGAGGGCCGGGTTCTTGTCAGGTGGGATTTGTCGAAGGACGCGCAGGGCGTCCTCGTATTTCCCCTGATGGACGAGGGCGACCCCGATACGCTCCTCAGCGAGCAGGTCGGTGGGGTCCAGGGCCAGGGCCTGCTGGAATTCGGCGATCGCGTCGTCCTGGAATCCGATGTGGTTGTAAACCACCCCCAGCTGGTGGTGCGCGTCCTCCAGGCTCGGGTTCAGCGCCAGCGCACGGCGGTACTCTTGGATCGCCAGGACGTGAGCGAATCGGTAGGCCGGGCCCCACAGGAGGTACGCCCGCGCGTAGTGCGCTTCCGCGAGATCGGGACGGAGCCGCAGCGCCTTCTCTCCGGCTACGAGCGCCCGCTCCCAGCTGGCCGTGTCATTCGGGGTCAGGGCGAACACCCGTTGGGCGTACGCGTGCGCCAGTTCTGCGTACGCGGCGGCGAAGCCGGGATCCAGGGCGACCGCCTTTTCGAGCAAGGCGATTGCACTCGTTAAGTGCGCCGGTGTGACCTTTCTGGCTCCCAGCCTGCCGCGCAGGTATAGATCGTACGCCTCTGGGGCGCTGGTGGGAGGAGTATCTAGGCTGCGCCTCTCCGAGGCCGTCACCGGCACCTTTAGGGCCGCCACGATGCCGCGCCTGACTCGGTCCTCGAGCAGGAAGCGGTTGCGGTCGTCCTCCTCGAACCGATCTGCCCAGAGTTGGTAGCCGGATGCTGCATCGATCAGGCGCACGTCCACCCGTACACGGTCACCCGATCGCTGCACTCCGCCTTCGACCACCGCATCGACGTGAAGCTCACGGACCATGTTGCGGAACGATCCCGTGTCTTTGAACTGCTGCATTGCGCCAAGCGAGGTCACGCGTAATGCGCTGATGCGGCCGAGGTCGGTAACCAAGGCTTCGGTCATGCCGTCGGCGAACCAGGAGTGGAGCGTGTCGCGCGACAGGTCCGCGAGCGGTCGCACGGCGAGCGAGCGAATCCTGGCGATTCGCGCTCCCGGCCGCGCCCGCCCCTCCCAGTCGCCGGGATTCGCCAGCAACAGGATGGCCGCTACGCCCGCGACCAGTGGTGCGGACCACCACACGCTCGGCCGGCCCCGGGTCGGGGGACTGGAGCGCGTGGGTGGGGAGGGCGAAGGTGGGGCAGGCGAAGGTGAGGCGGCTGGCGCACGCAGCGGCGCAGCGGACTCACGCGCGCGGACGGCGGCCACCAGCGCCTCCGTTTCCGCGGCGGGCTGCATCTCGTATTCCTGAGCAAGTCGTGAAGCGAATTCGTCGTACACCTGCACGGCCTTGGCACGATCGCCCAGCCGGTCGAGCAGTGAGATCCAGCGGCGCACCAGCTTCTCATCGAAGGGCGTGAGCCCCGCAGCGCGTCGAGCCCAGCTCGCGGCAGCCGCGAAGTCACCGCTTGCCTCACTGCGCTCGATGAGCGCGTGCGCGCTGCGACTGGCCGCGTCTTTGAGTCGGGCGCGCTCTGTCTCCAGCCAGCGTTCGAACTCTGGCGCCTCCGAGATGAAGAACCCTTCCAGCAGGTCGCCGCGATACAGGTCGATCGCCTCTCCCCACGTCCCCGAGACCACCGCCCGGTCAAACGCCGCGACGTCGCTCCAGAAGCGGTCGGCGTCGAGGCCGATCTCCTCATCGCCACGCCGTGTCACAATGCCCTGGCCCACTGCACCGCGCAGCACGTGGAGCGCCTCGCGGAGCGCCGCGCGAGCGTGTCTCTGATCGAGCTCTGGCCAGAAGAGCGCGACGAGGCTGTCGCGCCGCTGAAAGTCACGAGGGGTGGCGGCGGCAAGGTAGGCCAGCAGCGCGAGCCGCCGGGGTTGTGCGAGGAGGCTTCGGACCTCGTGCCCGTCGGCTGCGGTCAGGCTCACTCCACCCAGCAGTCGGAACTGGATCATGGACGCCCCCCCGCGAAGGCCCGGCCCCGTCACGGCAGGCGTGACGCGCCCATGACGGTGGCCTGACGCCTTCGCCCCATACTGGCTGGCAAGGGAAACGTAGGCTCTGGCCAAGAGTGCAGCAATGCGGCTGCAAGGAGGACGTATGAAAAGCGTGACCACTGCCGGCCGGTGCGCGCGCGTCATCATCGCGTGCGGGTTGGTGCTGGCGGCAGCGGGGTGCGGCGACTCAACGCCGGTTGGGATTGCAGGACCAACGACGGGCGTGCTGCAGGTGACCGTTTCGACAAGCGGCGCCGACCTCCCTACGAACGGCTACACCGTCAGTGTGGATAGCGGCGCGGGGCACCTCGTCCCGGTCAACGGGAAGGTGAGCTTGGCCGGGCTAAGCGTCGGCAGCCACAGCGTCGCCATGTACGGCGCTCCTCCCAACTGCGCGCTGAGCGGCGCCAACACACGCGCCGTTGAGGTCCTCGCAGGCGACACGGCGCTGGTTGTGTTCGACGTGGCCTGCACGGTCATTGGGCCGATCGTCTTTGCGTCCAACCGCGATGGCTACCCGTTTCAGATCTACGCGATGAACGCTGACGGGTCGCACCCCATCCGACTCACTAGCCCCGGCATCGACCCTTCGTGGTCGCCTGACGGCAGGAAGATCGCCTTCACCAGAGGTGGCGGCATCTATGTCATGGACGCTAACGGCTCGAACCCCACCCTCATCAACTACGGCGGATACCAACCATCCTGGTCACCCGACGGGAAGAGAATTGCCTTCACGACCACGGGCGAGTTTGGCACTCCCGAGATTTTCCTGATGAACGCGGACGGCTCGAATCCCACCCGGCTCACCGACGATGTCGGTGTCTGGGACGACTTCGATTCGGCGTGGTCTCCGGACGGCACTAGGATCGCCTACGATGTGCGCATTTGCGATGAGACCAATGGAGTCTGCGAGCTCCACCTCAACGTCATGAACCCGGACGGTAAGGGCAAGGAATGGGTTGGCGAAGGTGGCGAGCCCGCTTGGTCGCCCGACGGCACGAAGATCGCTTTCTCGGGCCAAGACGGGGGGATCAGTGTGATGAGCGTCGACCTGTGGAACGACGTACACGTGATCGCCCCTGGCATGTGGGCGACGGTCGCCTGGTCACCCGACGGGACGAAGATCGTCTTCGACCACGCGGAGTGCCCTGACTGCCAGCACATCGGTGTCATGAATGAAGATGGCTCTGGACTCGTTTGGCTCACGCATGGCCCGGGAAGAAACTTCTCCCCCGCCTGGAGGCCCCGGTAACAAACACGCACGAGGAGACTACAATGAAACCGCGCACGAGATGCTTCGCCTTGTTGTTGTTCGGCACCCTCTTCCAGGCGTGTCGTGTCGATATGGGGCCGGCAGGCCCCAACGCTTCCCGGAGCGTCGTCGCCGACGTCATGGCGGACGGGCCTGAGTGGGGGCCTTGGTCAATGCCGATCAACCTTGGCCCGCTCGTCAATTCGCCACTCGACGACAACCGCCCGGCGATTTCCAAGGACGGCCTCAGCCTCTACATCACCTCCGGTCGCCCGGGCGGCTTCGGCGGGCTCGACATCTGGGTTTCGCACCGCGCGACTGTCGACGATCCCTGGGGGCCACCGCAGAACCTCGGGCCGACGGTCAACTCGAGCTCCAACGACGTCGCTCCCGCGTTCTCACCGGACGGGCATCGGATGTACTTCCATAGCTTCCGGCCGGGCGGATGTGGCCTAGCAGACATCTACGTCTCCCGGCGTCGTGACGCACGTGATGATTTCGGATGGGGACCCCCGGAGGATCTCGGCTGCGTCGTGAACACGCCGTACATCAATGCCGGTCCTACGATCTTTGAGGACGAGACCACAGGCATCACGACCCTGTACTTCACGGTGCAGAACAATCCGCCGGGCAGCGACCAGGGCTTCGACATCTACGCGAGCACGCGGACGGGGGACGAAGCGGCGTTCGGTCCGCCCGTCCTGGTTGCGGAGCTCAGCAGCCCGTTCCGCGACACCCGTACCACCATTCGGCGCGACGGGCTCGAGATGATCCTGTCCAGTGGCCGCCCGGGTGGCGTGGGCAGTGAAGACCTGTGGGTGTCGACGCGACCCTCGACTCTCGATCCCTGGTCCACGCCGGTGAACCTGGGAGCGGTGGTGAACACCACCGCGTTCGATGGGGGCCCCGCGCTGTCGTTCGATGGTACGACACTCTACTTCCACTCGAACCGGCCTGGCGGTTTCGGGGGAAACGACTTGTATGTGACGACGCGCGCGCGGCTGCGGGAGCCGGACGTCGCAGAGAAGGCCGGGGTGGAGAAGCGGCGGAGGGGAAAGACTCACACGAGGGAGGAGACTCACCGGAAGGAATAGTGGCAGCCGGCCGAGCGGTCAGGTGGCGGCTCGTACCAGGGCACCCGGCGGCCAAGACGCCGCCGGGTGCACGATGGATATGATCAGAACCGCCGCGCGTAGCCCACGAACATCAAGACCCCGGCGAGATCGCCCGAGCCGATCGAGCCGCCGGGCCCCTTCAGCATGTTGGCGCTCGCCAAGCGTGCAAAAAGTCGGATCGGCGTGCTGACGGTAAATGTGTTAGCGCCCCGCTCGAGCGCCAGCGCAGGGTCAAGGAAGACGATCACGCTCGGCCGCCGGAAGCCATCGCTCTTCCCGATCAGATCATGATACGGGATGCCGTCCACCCGGCCGCCGAGGCTTACCGACACTCCCTGCTCCGGCAGCAGGCCGTAGCTCATGCCGAGCCGCCCCGTGTAGACGTCGGGCACCGACACGTGCACCGCGGAGCCCGGTGACGTCGGCGCTCGTACGACGTCGGTCTGATTGCGAGGACTCACGAGATAGGAGCCCGTGAAGTAGGCGAAGGCTCGCGGCAACACCTGGCGAAACGCCTGTCCCTGCAGGATCACACCCCAGCCGCCGTCCCCGAGCTCGATGGCCTGGTCCACGGGAAACGTCACGGGGCTTTGGTTCGCCAGGAAGTAGGCATTGGCGAACCTGTGGTCCCCCGTGGGGAACTTGATTCCAGCGCCGAGGGCGAGGTTGCCTCTCGGGTGCGTTCCCGGGTTCAAGAGCCATGTGGTGGCAACCAGGCCGACGTCGCCGATCCCTCCGGCGTGGGCTACGTGGCGGGCCGTGTCCGCGTAGAACCGTGACTGGCTGCCGACCGAGACCGGGACCGTCAGCCGCAGGTTGAACCGATCGCCCACCGCGTATGTGACGTTGAAATTGGCAGAATGAACGTTGATGATGAGCGGTTGGCCGAAGAATTGCGCTCCAGGCGTCGTCTGCTGGCTGCCCACATAGAACCGGTCGGCGTGGAGATACCGGTAGTCGACTGCCACCTGCCACTCGTGGGCGCGCAGATCCGTCGATTGCGACTCGCCATGTCCCCCCAAACTGGGGGTTGTGAATCGGATCGGGACTCAGCCCTGGGCGAACGACTGCCGCGGGGCGAACACCACACCGGCCCCAACCATCAGGACCACGATGAGACGCTGAACCGGCTTGCATGGGAGTCGCATGGAGTCCTCCTTGACCCTGTGCCCGCTATCGCGCTGGGAGTATCTCAGCGAGCCCCCGCAGGATGGTCTCACTCGTGATCGGACCGGGATTGATCAGCCGTACGATACCGTGGACATCAATGAACACCGACGTCGGCACACCCCGGAGCGCGTAGCTCTTGCGCACCTTGCCCTTGTCATCGAGCAGCACGGGAAAGGGCATGTGGAACTCGCCGGCGAACTTCCGGGCGTCCGTCATGCGTTCCTGATCACTCAAGTTGATCGCGAGGACCTGCAGGTGCTGATCCTTGTGAGCGTCGTACGCGGCGATGATGTCGGACATCTCGCCGCGACACGGCTTGCACCAGGAGGCCCAGAAGTTGAGAAACACGGGACGACCCGTGTAATCGGACAGACTCGCCGTGCCGCCGGCGAGCGTTTTCAACGTGAAGTCGGGCGCGGGCGACCCCAGCGTCTGGGCCGAGAGCGGTCCTGCGGCGGTGAGCATCGTCGCGCACGCGATGGAGAGGAACTGCGAACCGAGCCGCACCTTGGTCCCCCAAAACGCAACGCGCCGAGTTCCCGTTTGGGGAGCTCGGCGTCAGCCGCGTTGCCTCGAACTAGGCTACTGCAACATGGTGCTCGCGCGCTGGCGCGTCAAGCAGCCGCCGTTCACAGCGTCGCCGTTGACCCGGCCGGCCCGCCGGTTAACTTCCAGCCTCGAGATGAGCCGGCCCGATCGCACGATCATCCTGGACGCCCGCGCTTTGTCGCGGGCGCTTCAGCGTATGGCGGTCGAGGTGCTCGAGCTGGCCCACGGCACCGACCGTCTCGTGCTCATCGGCATCCAGCGGCGCGGCGTCGAGCTCGCCGACCGGATCGCCCGCCTCATCGAGAAGGACGAAGCTGTCGTCCTGCCCCGCGGCGCCCTCGACATCACCCTGTACCGCGACGACCTCGAAACCGTCGGCCCCAAGCCCGTCATCGGCGAGACCCGCATCCCCGGCGATCTCGCCGGCAAGCACGTGGTGATCGTGGACGACGTGCTGTACACCGGCCGCACGGTGCGCGCCGCGCTCGACGAGCTCGCCGACTTCGGTCGCCCCGAGCGCATCTCCCTGTGCGTGCTGGTGGACCGCGGCGGCCGCGAGCTGCCCATCCAGCCCGACATCGTCGGCACCAAAGTGAAAGTGAGCGACGGCGAGCGCGTGGACGTGCTGGTCGAGGAGCTCGACGGCAGGGACGAAGTGGATCTGGTGCGCAAATCATGACCGCCGCCCTGGGAAAGGACCTGGTCGGCCTGGAGCGCCTCTCGCCCGATCAGATCCGTCTCATCCTCGATACGGCCGAGCCCTTCAAAGAAGTCTCCGAGCGGCCCATCAAGAAAGTGCCGGCGCTGCGCGGCAAGACCATCGTCAACCTGTTCTTCGAGGCCTCGACCCGCACCCGCATCTCGTTCGAGTTCGCGGAAAAGCGCCTCTCCGCCGACACCGTCAACGTGGCGGCGAGCGGCAGCGCCGTCCAAAAAGGCGAGACGCTCGTCGACACGGCCCGCAACCTGGAAGCGATGCGCATCGACATGGTGGTCATTCGACATCCCTCTTCCGGAGCCGCCGAGTTCCTGGGCAACCGCATCCGCTCCAACGTGGTCAGCGCGGGCGACGGCAAGCACGAGCACCCCACGCAGGCGCTGCTCGACCTGCTCACGATCCGCGACAAGTACGGCAAGATCGCCGGCCTGAGAGTGTGCCTCGTGGGCGACGTGCTCCACTCCCGCGTCGCCCGCTCCAACATCTGGGGCCTCTCCAAGCTCGGCGCCGAGGTGGGCGTGTGCGGTCCCGACACGCTCATGCCCCGCGGCATCGAGGACCTGGGCGTGTGCCGCTTCCGCCGCATCGAAGAGGCCATCGAGTGGGCCGACGTGCTGAACGTGCTGCGCCTGCAGCTCGAGCGCATGGAGATGGGCTTCATCCCGAGCGTGCGGGAGTACTACCGCGTGTTCGGCGTCACGCTCGAGCGGCTCGAGAAAGCGTCGCGCCCGCTGACCATCATGCACCCGGGCCCCATGAACCGCGGCGTCGAGATCGATTCCCGCGTCGCCGACGGGCCTCACAGCGTGATCCTCGACCAGGTGACGAACGGGGTCGCGGTACGGATGGCGGTGCTCTACCTGCTCGCCGGCGGGCGTCCCGAGCTCGCCGACGCGGCCAAGCGCGGGACGGAGTGATGCGGCCGCTGCTGCTCTCGGGCGGGCGGGTGATCGACCCGAGTCGCGGCTTCGACCAGCCGGCGGACGTGCTCATTCAGGACGGCAAGATCGCCGCGGTAACGGCCGGCCTCGGGGCCCCGGACGGGGCCGAGGTGCGCGACGTGCGGGGCCACGTGGTCGCCCCCGGGTTGGTGGACCTGCACGTCCATCTGCGGGAGCCCGGCAACGAGGACGTCGAAACGATCGCCACGGGCGCTCGCGCCGCCGCCGCAGGAGGATTCAGCGCCGTCTGCGCCATGCCCAACACCGATCCGGTCACCGATAATCAGGCCGCCGTCGGGTTCATCGTGCGCCAGTCGGCGCGCGCCGGGCTCACCCGCGTCTACCCCATCGGCGCCATCTCCGTCGGGCAGCGGGGGGAGCGGCTTTCGGAATTCGGCGAGATGGTCGGGGCCGGAGCGGTCGCCGTGTCGGACGACGGCCAGCCGGTGGTATCGAGCCACCTCATGCGCACCGCGCTCGAGTACGCCCGCACCTTCGATCTCCCCGTCGCGGACCACTGCGAGGAGCCGACCCTCGCCTCGGGCGGCGTCATGCACGAGGGACTCGTGTCCACGCGGCTGGGCCTGAAGGGCATTCCCGCGGCCGCCGAAGAAATCATGGTGGGGCGCGATATCCTGCTGGCCCAGCTCACCGGCGGGCACGTGCACCTGTGTCACGTGTCGACTCGGGGGTCGGTGGAGCTGATCCGGCGCGCCAAAGAGCAGGGCATCCGCGTCACCGCGGAGGTGACGCCGCATCACCTCACGCTCACCGACCATGCCTGCGAGGGCTACGACACCCACGCCAAGATGAACCCGCCGCTGCGCGAGGCGGGGGACATCGCCGCGCTGCGGCAGGCCCTCAAAGAAGGCGTGATCGACTGCATTGCCTCCGACCACGCGCCCCACGCGTACGACGCCAAAGAGGCCGCCTTCGACGACGCCCCGTTCGGAATCATCGGGCTCGAGACGGCGTTCGCCGTGGCGCATACGGAGCTGGTTCTCAACGGCGTGTTGACCCTCCCCGAGCTGATCGCGCGCATGAGCGGCGCGCCCGCCGCTGCGTTTCACCTGCCCGGCGGCACGCTCCAGCCCGGCGCCGTCGCCGACGTGGTGGTGCTCGACACCAGCACGCGCTGGACGGTGCAGCCCGCGGTGCTGCTCTCGAAGAGCCGCAACACGCCGTTCGCGGGCCGCACCCTGACTGGGCGCGCGGCGCTCACGCTGGTGGGCGGCAACGTCGTGCACCAGCTCGAGGCTCCCGCATAACCCTACCAGCGAGTTGGACTTACCCCTTTGGGCTCCGAGCGCTTATCTTGGTGTGCGGACAAGGAGCGGAAGCGAGAGTGGCGAGAACACCTTCCAAGAGCACCGTCATCATCCAGCAGCTGCTGGAGGAGCGGCGCCAGTACGAAGCCTGGATCGCGCGCCTGAACGACTCGGCGGACGCGACGCCCGGGCACGTACGCGCGCGCGTCCGCTCCGATTACGAGGCGCGACTCTCGGCGGTCACCGAGGAGCTCAAGGCCCACGCGGAGAGCGCGCGCCAGGCGATCGAGGAAAAGCGGCACCTGCGCGGCGAGCTGCAGAAAAAGGAAGCGCGCGCTCAGGAGAAACTCACCGAAACGGAGCTGCGCCACTCGGTCGGCGAGTACGACGAATCGCAGTGGGAGCAGGTCCACAAGGACGTGCTAGCCGAGCTCGTGTCGGTGCGCGAGGACCTGCAATCGGTCGTGGCCGACATTCACAAGCTCGAAGAGCTGGATGCGCTGGTCAGCCACCGGCCGACCCCTCCGCCGCGGGCGGCGCCGCCACCGGCTCAGGCGCCCCAGCCTCCACACGCGAGGCCGCACGCCGAGCCCGAGAAGGTGGGGCACGAGGACGAGCTGGCGTTCATCAAGTCGGTGACCGAAGACGAGCAGACCGCCCCATCGCCGCGGCGCGCCAGTGGCGCGCAGTTCCAGCCCTCCGTTCCCGCCGACGTGCCGCGCCAGCAGAGCCCGTCGGCGCCTCGGGCCGCCAACCCGATCCCGGCGCCAATCGTCCCCGATCCGGCGGCCGCCGGCGACGCCGAGGACGGGGACCGGACGCTGCGCTGCAAAGACTGCGGGACGATGAATCTGCCTACCGAGTGGTATTGCCAGCAGTGTGGGGCGGAGCTCGCTGCCTTTTAAAAGCAAAGAGCGTCACGGAAACCGTTATTTGGAGAGCTTTCTCACAACGGCCGCCAGTCTCGACTTATGTCGTGCGGCCGTGTTGGCGTGGATCAGATTTTTTCGGGCGGCCCTGTCCAGCAACCGTGCCGCGTTCGTATACGCCGTCCCGGCCTGCTCGGCGGTGGTAGCGGCTCGCACGCGCTTGAGCGCGGTGCGCAGCGCCGAGCTCTGCGCCCGATTGCGTTCGTGGCGGGCGCGTCCCTGGCGCATGGCCTTCTTGGCGGACTCGATTTGCGGCACTGCCGGCCTCCTCGTGAGGCGCGGAAGATAGACGGTAAGTGCAGGTCGGTCAAGGCGCTACGGCGTTGACCCACCGCCGGCCGGTACGTTATCTTAGGCCGTCACGGACCCCGAGCGCGAGCCATCTCGTTCGAAATCCTCGTCTGGGCCCCGGTGCTTCTCTTCTCGATCGTGGCTCACGAGTACGCCCACGCCGAGGCGGCGTACCGCCAGGGCGACGACACCGCCTACATGCTGGGGCGGCTGACGTTGAACCCCATCAAGCACATCGACCCATTGATGACGGTTGCGTTGCCCTTGTTCCTCTGGGCCACCCACGCGGGGTTTCTATTCGGCGCAGCCAAGCCGGTACCCGTCAATCCCCGGAAGTACCGCAAGTACGTGCGGGGAGACGTGATCGTGTCGCTCGCCGGCATCGCGGTGAACTTAATCCTGTTCGTCGTGGCCGGTCTCGTGTTCGTCGCATCCGGGCTCTTGGCGTCCGCCGTCCCGGCGTTGACGGGCAGCCTCGAGATCCTGCAGCGGATGATGTCCTATGGGATGCAATGGAACCTGGTGCTCGCCTTCTTCAATCTCATTCCGCTGCCGCCGCTCGACGGTAGTCACGTGTTCTATCATTTGCTTCCGCCCGGCGCCGGTTTGAAGTATCGCCAATTCTACGCGCTGGGCATGCTGCCCCTCATCCTCGTCATTTGGTTGGCGCCAGGGCTGCTGACGCCATTCCTGTGGCCCGCGCGCCAGCTGTTGCAGCTGGGATGGGCGCTCGTGGGCGGCTACGCGCTGCCAGGGTCGGAGTTCACGCTATGACCGCCCCGCCACCCGCCGCTCAGGACCAGTCCGGCTTCGTCATCGAGCTGGAGCAGTTCTCCGGCCCGCTGGATCTGCTGCTGCACCTGATCCACGAGGACGAGCTCGACATCACCGACCTGCCGATCGCGAAGATCGCCGATCAGTTCCTGGCGGTGATCAGCGAGCTGGGGCTGAATCAGGCGGCGGACTACCTCGAGATGGCGGCGCGGCTGCTGCGCATCAAGGCGCAGATGCTGTTGCCGCGCCGGTTGGGAGACGACGAGTGGGAAGATCCCCGCGCCGGGCTGGTGCGGCGGCTGCTCGAGTATCAGCAGATCCGCGAGCTGGTCGAGTGGCTGGGCCAGGCGGCGGCCCGCCGCGCCGAGCAGCTGGGGCGCGGCTTCCGTCCCGAGCCGCCGGCCGCCCCGCCTGCACCGCTCGTCATCGAGCTGAACGACCTCCTGGCCGCGGCGGAGCGCGTGATCGCCCTCATCCCGGAGCCGGTGCTGCACCGCGTGGTGCCGCGGCCGCTCGACGTGGAGGGGGCGACCGCCAAGCTGCAGACGCTGCTCGCCGAGCGCGCGGAGTTCGGCTGGCTGGAGGCCGTGGGCGAGCGTCCTACGATCGTCGACGTGTTGTCCGTATTCATCGCGCTGCTGGAGCTCGCCAAGCGTGGGTCCTTGAGCGTTCACCAGGAGGGAGCGTTCACCCCCATCCAGATCCGCCGTGAGTCCCCTCGCGAAGCTGTTTGAGGCGGCGTTGTTCGCCTCGTCGCGCCCGCTGACGGTGGAGGAGCTGCGCACGCTCGAGCCGACGGCGGGGGAGGCCGCCGTGCACGCCGCGCTCGCCGAGCTGCGGGACGGGTTCGCGGCCGCCGACCACGCGGTCGAGCTGGTCGAGATCGCGCAGGGGTGGCAGTTCCTGACGCGGCGCGACTATGCCGAGGCGATCGAGCGCGCTCAGTTCGCGCTGCGCCCCCGCCGGCTCTCGCCCGCGGCGCTCGAGACGCTGGCCATCATCGCCTACCGGCAGCCGGTGGGGCGGTCGGAGGTGGACGAGATCCGTGGCGTCGATTCCGGGGCCGTGATCGATAAACTGGCGGAGCGGGGGCTGGTGGAAGTGGTGACCCGGGGCGAGGGGCTCGGGCGGCCGCTGCTCTACGGGACCACACCGCAGTTCCTGGAGATCCTGGGGCTCAAAGACCTGGACGAGCTGCCGCGGCTGGAAGAGCTGTCGGTGGCGCTCCGGCCGCCCGCACCCGCCGAACCCGAATGACGCTGATGCGCCTGCAACGCGCGTTGGCGCGCTGACGATAGCGTGATAATCACCGTTCGGGCGAAGGTGCCGAAGCCGCGGAGGCGTTACATCAGCACTTTGCAGCCGCACGCACGAGCACCACATCCTGCTTGGTCTATGTGGACCTTAGCATGGTCGATTGGCGCGCTCGCTAGCAGGGTGTGGGGCCAGACAGGCCGCTCGGTGGCGGACCACGCAATGCGGTGACCCGGGGCGGTGATTACCCAGCATCTGGCGGCGGCGTTGAAATCGAGTTGCCACAACAGACTTGCATACCAAAAGCAATCAGGAACCGGCAAGCGCCCCTCCTTGCTCGCAGGGCCGCAAGCGGGGCGGGATTTCGCGAAAGGGCCGGAATGGCGCCTGGCCTGTGCAAACCTATAGTACTGCACAAGATGCACATTGTCAACAAACCGTTGTTTTTTCCCGGCCTCCCCAACATTGGGGACTGAGTCGTTTTGAGGTTGCAGTGATCCTGCCGGCGCGCGCTGGCTGCCCGGCGCCCCGACCTCACGCCGCAGGACGTCAACACGGCTCTCACGACGCTGCGGCCGCTGATCGCGGCCGTTACCTTTGCCCCCGAGACGCGCATACTGGAGGTCGACTTCACGCCATGGCCCCACGAGACGAAGGTCGGCGTCGTCCCGACGGCAATCCGGGCAAGCCACTCCGGCTCCAACGCGCCCTGGCGCGTGCGGGCGTGACGTCGCGCCGCAAGGCCGAGGACCTGATCCGCGCCGGTCGCGTCCGCGTGGACGGCGCGGTGGCCACACTGGGCATGAGCGTCGATCCAGGGCGCCAGCGCGTGACCGTCGACGGACAGGCCGTGCGCCAGGGGCCCGTCACGTGGCTCGCGCTCAACAAGCCGGTGGGATATGTCGTGAGCCGGGGCGACCCCGAGGGACGGCGGACGGTCTACGACCTGGTCCCCAAGGTGCCGGGACTGGCGTACGTGGGACGGCTGGACGTCATGACGTCCGGGCTGCTGCTGCTCACCACCGACGGCGCGGCCGCGCACCGCCTCATGCATCCGCGCTTCGCCGTGCCGCGCACCTACTGGCTGCGGGCGCACGGCCATGGTGCGACGGAGCTGCGCGCGGCGCTCACGCGCCCGCCGGCGATCGACGGGCGGCCGGTGCGCGTAGTGGATTTTCGGGTGCGCCCCGTGGAGCGGAGCGTCGAGGTGGAGCTCACGCTCGCCGAGGGCCGCCAGCGCATCGTGCGCCGCCTGGCCGAGGCGTTGGGGCTCAAAGTCGAATGGCTGCACCGCGTCGCCTACGGACCGGTGCGGCTGGGGCGGCTCGCCGAGGGCAAGTACCGGCGGCTCGCGGCGCACGAGGTGGCGGCCATCGGGCGGTTGCAGGGACCTGCGTGATCGGACGGCGACAATGCCATATTCTCTGGGTGGGCCGGACGGCTGAGACATGACGGACACGACCGGACTGGACCGCGCCCTGGGGGCGATCGGGACGACGTTCCGTCTCACCCGGCTGTACCCGCCCACTCACCCCGCCGTTCGGGAGGCGCTGCGCCAGGTGGGGGAGGCCCTGCCGCCGCTCGCCGCCGTGGGCACGGTCGAATGGAAGGTCGGGGCCACCGGCCTGCACTGGCACGGCCAGCAGCTCTTGCCGCGGAACACGCAGATCGCCGAGCTCGCGGGCCTCTTGTATGCGCGCGGGGTGCGGACGTTGACCCTCAACCCGGGGATGACGGCGGAGCACGTGCTGGCGCTGTTCCAGGTGGCGACCGGAACGGCGGCGCCGGACGCCCAGACGTTGGGGCGCATCACGGTCACGCTCGGCCGGCGCAGTGCGGCCCGGCTCGAGCGCACGCGGCCGCCGACGCCTGCGGAGGGCGTCCCGGCCATCGCCGACCCGGCCGCCGGTGCGGTCCCCACGGCGTCCACGGCGTCGCCGCAATCCGCCGCCGCGGCGGACACGCTCATGGCGGCGAAGCGGCCCAGCGCCGCGTTTCGGCCCGACGCTCTCCCGCCCGACGTGGAGGCGACGCGCGCCGTGGCGGCGGTGCGCGCCGCGACCGGGCCGGAGGAGCAGCGTGCCGCGGTCGAACGGCTGGTGGCAGTGGCGCCCCAGCTGCTGGGGCTGCGCGAGGTGGCGACCAGCGCCGACGCCATCGCGGCGCTCGACCACCTGCTTCCCAACGCGCGGGATCCGGGGCTGCTGGCGGCGATCGACGCTGCGGCGCTCGCGTTGTCGGACCACGCCCTGGTCGAACGCCTGGTGCGGCGGCTGGGTGAGGCGCACGTTCCGGCCGAGGAGCGCGAGTCGCTCGTGGCGGCGGTCGGGGCGCTTGCGTCGCTGTCCATGGGCCCCGTGCTCCAGGCGTTCCTCGCGGCCCCGGTCGAGCAGCGCGCGCCGTTCCGGGCGGCGGTGCGCAAGGCCGCCGACCGCGCCCTCGAAGTGCTCCAGGGCCGGCTGGCGGACAAGGACCCGGAGGTGGTGGCGGCCGCGGCCGAGTTCATCGGTCTGACGGGGAGCCCGCAGGCCGTCACGCTGCTCGTCCCGCTGCTGCATCATCCGTCCGAGTTCGCGCGCGAGGCGGCCCTGGTGGGCCTGGCGGAGGCGGGGGGCCGCGAGATCGCCCGTCCGGCGATGCCGGCGCTCAAGGACGAAAGCGTGGCGGTGCGCGTCGCGGCGGCCCGCACCATCGCGGCGGCGGGCGACCCCGCGTCGTCCACGGTGCTGATCCGGCGCGTGGAGCAGGAGCCCGACGAAGGGGTACAGGCGGAGTTGCTGCGGTCCATTGGCCGGCTCGGCGCCAAGGAAGCGCTGGAGGTGCTGGCGCGGTTCGCCGAGCCGGGCGGCGTGATGCACCGGCGGAGCGCGACGGTGCGGGCGGCCGCGGTAGAAGGGCTGCGCCACATCGCGCGCCCCGAAGCGCGGGGGTTGCTGGAACTCTACAGCAAGGACAAGGAGCCGGCGGTGCGCAAGGCGGCGGAGGCGGCGCTCAAATGACGACAAAGACGGCAAAGGCCGGCGACGCGGTGCTGGCGACCACGATCGCGCGCGAGGTGGCCAAGCGGGTGGTGGCCCAGGAGCTGATGGTGGAGCGCCTGCTGGTGGGACTGCTCACGGGCGGCCACATCTTGCTCGAGGGCGTGCCGGGGCTCGCCAAAACGCTCGCGGTCCGCACGGTGGCCGAATCGCTGCGCATTTCGTTCTCGCGGATTCAGTTCACCCCCGATCTGCTGCCCGCCGACGTGATCGGCACCATGGTGTTCGACCAGCGGTCGCAGGAGTTCTACGCGAAAAAGGGGCCGCTGTTCGCCAACTTGGTGCTCGCCGACGAGATCAACCGCGCCCCCGCAAAAGTGCAGTCGGCGCTGCTCGAGGCGATGCAGGAGAAACAGGTGACGATCGGCGGCGAGACCTTCTATCTGGGCGAGCCGTTCCTCGTGCTCGCGACCCAAAACCCGATCGAGCAGGAGGGCACCTACCCGCTCCCCGAGGCCCAGCTCGATCGCTTCATGCTGAAAGTGCGCGTCGGGTACCCGACGCGCGACGCCGAAAAGGAGATCGTGGCGCGCATGGCGTCGGGCCGGCCGATCGAGGTCCAGCGCGTGGCCGAAGCGGACGACATCCTGGCGGCGCGCAGCGCGATCGCCGAGCTGTTCATGGACCAGAAGGTCGTGGACTACATCGTGGACGTGGTGCGCGGCACGCGTGAGCCCCAGGCCGTCGGCCTCCCCGAGCTGAAGCCGCTGATCGCGTTCGGGGCGTCGCCCCGGGCCTCGATTTACCTCGCGCAGGCGGCCCGGGCGCACGCGTACCTGCGCGGCCGCACCTACGTCGTGCCCGAAGACGTGAAAGCCATGGCGTTCGACGTGCTGCGGCACCGCGTGCTGCTCACGTTCGAAGCGGAGGCCGAAGACATGGATTCGGACCGGGTCATCGCCAAGATCCTCGAGGCCGTGGGCGTCCCGTGACGTACCAGGGGATCGATCGCCGGAGCGGCGAGCACGCCCCGCTGCGCCGGCGCCGCCGCGCCGTCACGGCGCAGGTGCTGCGCCAGGTCAAGGGCATCGAGCTCCGTACCCGCAGCCTCGTCAATTCGTTGTTCACCGGCGAATACCGCTCGGTGTTCCGCGGGCAAGGCATCGAGTTCGCCGAGGTTCGGGAGTACCAGCAGGGCGACGACTTCCGCGCCATCGACTGGAACGTGTCGGCACGGATGGGGCATCCGTTCGTGAAGACCTACCACGAGGAGCGCGAGATCACACTGCTCCTCGTGGTGGACCAGTCGGGCTCGTGTCAATTCGGACGCCCGTATACCAAGGCGGGCCTGGCGGTCGAAGTGGCGGCCGTGCTCGCGCTCGCGGCCGCACGCCACAACGACCGCGTGGGGGCCCTCATGTTCGCCGACAAGGTGGAGTACGTCGTGCGGCCGGCAAAGGGTCGCCCCCACGCCCTGCGCATCATCCGCGATCTGGTCGCGTTCACACCGCGCGGCCGCGCCACCAGCCTCGCCGAGGCGCTGCGCTATGCCGCCAAGCTGCTGCGCCATCATGCGATCGTCGTGGTGCTGTCGGATTTCCGGGCCGACGGATGGGAGGATGCGCTGGCGCAGCTGGCCGCCGCCAACGACGTGGTCGCGATCACGATCGACGACCCGCGCGAGCTCAACCTGCCCGACACGGGCTGGGTGGACATGGAGGATGCTGAAACCGGCCAGCGGGTCCTGATCGACACCAGCCACGGGCCCACGCGCACGCGCGTACGGGTCGCCGCGGAGCGGCAGCTGCAGGAGCGCAGCCGCAAGCTGCTCGCGGCGGGGGTGGACCGCGTCACGCTGCAGACCAGCGTTCCCTATGCGGTGCCGCTGCGCCGCGCCTTCGCCGAGCGCGCCAAGCGCCTGAAACGATGAAGCCACGTTGCCCGACGCCACGACGCCACGTTGCACGGGAGACTGCGCTGGCTGCCGTGCTCGCGATCCTTGGCGTCGTGGCGTCGTGGCGTCGTGGAACCGCTCAGAGCGCGAACTGGACCGCTACTCCCGCAGCGCCCACCGTCGGCGACACGATCTGGCTCGAGCGGGAGATCCCCCTGCCCGCCGGATGGCAGGTGCGGGCCGGCCAACTCGAGCCGCGGGAGGATGTCGAGCCGCTGGGCGACCCCGCGGTGCTGCGCAGTCCGGCGGGCTGGGTGGTGCGCTACGGCGTCGCCGTGTGGACGCCGGGAAGCCACACGCTCGCGCTGCCGCCGCTGTGGCGGATCGGTCCGGACGGCCGCACCGACTCGACCGCCGGCGGTGCCGCAAGCGTCGTGGTGGCGAGCGTTCTTCCGGCCACGCTGAAAGCGCCTGACCCGCGCGGACCGCTCGGACCGTTGCGGCTGGAGCGTCGCGATGCGGGGCCGCCCCTCGTCGCGGTGCTCGTCTCCATCGGGTTGCTGGCGGCGGGCGTCGCCGCCCGGCGCCGGCCGCCGCGCCAGGTGCCCCCGGTACCTCCAGTTCCACTGGAACGTGAGGTGCAGGATGCGCGCTGGCTCGCCGCCGGCGAGCCCCGGGCCGTGGCCACGCGCGCGACCTGGCGGCTGCGGGCCGCGCTGGCGCGGGCGGTGCCCGGAGCGCATCCCGCCCTCGATACGCACGAGTGTCTCGGCGTGGTCGAGCGGGCGCGGTCGGGAGCGCGGTCTGGGACGCGCCTGGGCGAACTGCGCGACGTGCTGGAGCAGCTCGATCGCGTCGCCTTCGCCAGCGCCGAGGGGACCGATGTCGCGGCGCTGGCCGCGCGGGCGCGCCGCCTGGCCCAGGAGCTCGCCCCCTGAGCTTCGCCCGGCCGTTCCTGCTCGTCGCCCTGGGACTCTTGCCCCTGTGGTGGTGGCTGCGGACGAAGCGACTGAGCCGGCTGTCGGGGACCCGCATGAGCGACGTGCGACCGGCGGCGGGGGCGGCCGAGCGTCTCTGGATCGCGCGCCTCCCCGTCACGCTGCGGAGCGCATGCCTGGGCGCGTGGATCATCGCGGCGGCGGGGCCCCGCATCGGGTCGGCCCGCTCGGAGACGCACAGCGAGGGCATCTCGATCGTGCTCGCCATCGACATGTCGAGCAGCATGCTCGCCGAGGACTTCGCCCCCGCTAACCGCATCGATGTCGCCAAACAGACCGCGATCGAATTCGTTCGGGCACGGACCTCGGACCGCATCGGGCTCGTGGCCTTCGCCGCCCAGGCGCTCACCCAGGTTCCGATCACGACCGATTATGCGGTGCTGGAGCAGGCGCTCAAAGGCCTGCACATCGGGATGCTCGAGGACGGGACGGCGATCGGCACGGGGATCGCAACCGCCGCGAGCCGGCTGCGGCGCGCTCCCGGTAAGAGCAAGGTGATCGTGCTGCTCACCGACGGCGTGAACAACCGCGGCACCGTGGACCCGCGCACGGCGGCACAGGCCGCGGCGGCGCTGGGCATCAAGATCTACGTCATCGGCGTGGGGAAGCGGGGCGAGGCCCCGGTGCCGACGGGGCAGGGACTCGACGGGCTGCGCTATGAGATGATGCAGGTCGAGATCGACGAGCCGCTGATGACCGAGATCGCGTCGATGACGGGGGGGCGCTACTTCCGCGCCACCGACGCCCAGTCGTTGCGCAACATCTTCGCCGAGATCAACCGTCTCGAGAAGACGCCCGTGGAGCAGGTCGTGTACCGGCGCTTCGACGAAGAGTATCGGACTCCGCTGGCCCTGGGGCTGGTGGCGCTGGCGCTGGAGATCGTGGTCGCGGGCACGTTCGCCGTGCGGGTGCCCTGATGGCGTTCGACGCGCCGGTCGTCCTCGCGGTCGCGCCGCTCGTCGGCGGCGCCGTGTGGTTCGCGGCCGCGTGGGCGCGCCGGGTGCGCATCCGACGGGCGGCACTGTGGTCCGAAGAAACGGTGCGGCGCGCCCTCGGCGCGGGGCGGCTCGGGCCTACCGCGCTCGCCGTGGCGGCGTTCCTGGGCGTCGTGGCGCTGGCGGGCCCGCGCTGGGGCGAAGCCACGATCGTGGCGGAGACGCGCGCCCTGTCCGTGGTGATGGCGATAGATATCTCCCGCTCGATGCTCGCGGAGGACGCCAGCCCGAGCCGGCTGGGCCGGGCGCTGCGTGAGGGGCGTCGCCTGGTGCAGGACCTGGACGGGGATCGCGTCGGCCTGCTGGCGTTCGCCGGCTCGAGCTACATCCTCTCCCCGCTGTCGATCGACGGCTCCGCGCTCATGCTCTACCTCGATGCGCTCGATCCCGAAGTCGCGTCCCAGGGAGGGACGGGGCTGGCCGGCGCGTTGCGCCAGGGCGGCGAGCTGCTGCGGGCGAGCTCCGACCTGGCCGACCGCGTGCTGGTCGTCTTCACCGACGGCGAAGCGCACGATACGCTCCCCGTAGTCACCGAGCAGGCGCAACGGCTGCACGCGGCCGGCATCAAGCTGATCCTGGTCGCCGAGGGCGGACGCACGCCCAGCCGCATCCCCGTGCGTGACGAGCACGGCGCGCTCCTCACCTACCAGCGGGACGAGGACGGCAGGGTCATCCAGACGTCCCGGCGCGACGACGTCCTCGGTGCGGTCGCCGACGCGGCGCAGGGCACGCTCGTCGCGGCGGACCTCCCCGATCAGGCCGGGGCGGTGCGGGACCTCGTCGCCTCCTACCGGCGCGCTCGGGCGAGCGAGGCCCGCACCGAGCAGGGGAAGTTGCGCGCCTGGCTCCCGCTGCTCTGTGCCGTGGCGCTGCTCGTCACGCAGGCGGCCACGCGCCGCACCGCGGCACTCATCGGGCTCGCGCTGTGGTGCCTCCTCCCGCCACTCGCTCGGGCGCAGCAGCCGGCCCGACCGCGCAGCGCCGCCGAGCGGGCGTGGGACCGCCACGACCTCGCCGGCGCCCGCGCCGCGTATCTGGCCGAGCTCGCCGCGCGCCGCAAGGACGACACGGCGTGGTACAACGCCGGCACGGCGGCGCTCGCGGACTCGGATGCGGAGACCGCGCGGGGGAGCCTCACGCACGCCGCGGCGTCGCTCGACCCCGACGTGCGGTTCCGCGCGCTCTTCAACCTCGGCTTGCTCGCGCTGCGCGAGGCGATGGCCGACAGCGCGGCTCGCGACGCGCGGCTCGCCGATGCCGAGCGGGCGTACCGCGAGGCGCTGCTGCTCCGGCCGCATGATCTCGGAGCCAAGTGGAACCTCGAGCTCGCGGTGCGGCACCAGCACGGCGGCTCGAGCAGCCGGAGCAACCCACCTTCCGGGGGGAGTGGCGGTCCCCAGAGCGGCGGCGGCGGAGGATCGAGCCGGGGGCGCGCGCAGGGCGGCGCCGGCGTGCAGGGCGGCATGAGTCCGGCGCAGGCGGATGAAGTGTTGCGCTCGATCGGCCAGCAGGAGCTCAAGACGCGTCGGGACCGCACCGGGCAGACGCGCCGCGCCGCGGAGCCGGGCGTGAAGGATTGGTGATGCTCGCGCTCTGGGTGCTGGCCGCGCTGCAGAGCGGGCCGGCACCGGACGTCACGGCGCGCGTGGACCGGACGCACGTCACCGCGGGTGACAACCTGCTGCTCACGATTCGCGCGCGCACCCGATCCGCCGCTCCGGTCACCCTCGCCCTCCCCGCGCTCACGGGATTCACGGTCGTCGGGTCGCGCGAGGTCACGGAGGTGACGCTCGAGGCGCTGGGCGGCCCGGTGCGCATCACCACACGCGAGCTCGAGCTGCGGGCACAACGCCCGGGCGCGCTCGTGATCGGACCGGTGCGGGTGGAGCAGGGTGGCCGGCGAGTCACGACCGCCGCGCTGATGGTCACGGTGGACAGCGCGCGGGTCGGGCTCGCCACCGCGGTGTCCCCCATCGCGCGGCGCCTGATGGAGGCGGCCACGCCGCCGGCGCCCGTCGAGCAGGGTGAGCACGTGGCGCTCAGCGTGCTCCTCCCCGGCGACTCCGTGCTGGTGGGCCAGCAGCTCGACGTGATCGCGGTGGCGTGGTTCCCCCGCGAGCTGCGCGAGCGGCTGCGGCGCGCGCCGATTCTCACGCTGCAAACGCCGGAAGGCGTCTGGTCGTATCCCGGTGCCGCGCCCAGCGAGGTGGCCGCGTCGCGGCTGGTGCGCGGGCGCTGGCTCGACCTGTTCGTGGCGCACGAGGCCGTGTTTCCCCTCACTCCGGGCCGCATCCTCATTCCGCCCGCCACCGTGGAATACGCCGTGCCGGCCAGCTTCTCGTTCTTCAGCCGCGAGGACCGCTATTCCTTGCGGAGCGATACCGTGCCGGTGCAGGTGCTGCCGCTGCCGGGCGCACCGGCGACGACTGGCGATCCGCCCGCCGTCGCACGCGGGCTCAGCTTCGACCTCCGGCTCGATCCGCCCAATGGCCGGGTGGGCGAGCCGATCGCCGTGACGGCCACGCTGTCGGGGGTGGGGAACGTGGCGCTGTGGCCCGAGCCCGTGATCGGCTGGCCGCGGGGGTTTCGCTCCTATGCCGGCGAGACGGCCACGCGCATCGAGGCCCGCGATGGTCGCATCGCGGGGGCGAAGACGTTCCATTACCTCGTGATGCCGGACTCGGCGGGGTCGTTCCAGATGCCCGCGGTGCGGTATCCCTACTACGACCTCGCGGCGGGTGCCGCGGCCGCCGCCACGCTCTCCCCTCGTCCGCTGATCGTGGCCGCCGGGCTCGAGCCCCGCGCGCCCCGGGCGCTCCCGCCGCTCGAGCACCGGGGTGGTCCGGTGTGGACGGACGAGCTGGCGCACGACCTCGTCCCGTGGGGCTGGCTCGTGCTGTTCGTCGGGCCGCCGCTCCTCGCCTGGCTGTGGACGCGGCGCCGGCCGGCTGAGCCGATCCGCGTCGCCGCGCCCGCGCCGGCACCGCTCTCGCCGATCGGCCGGGCGGAGCGTCAGTTTCACGCGCTGCTCGCGAGCCACGTCCCGGACGCCGAGGCGCGCGATGGCGACGGGCTCGGCCGCGCGCTGCGCGCCGCGGGCGTCGAGAGCGCGGTGGCCGATCACGTGATGCGGCTGCGGGATCGGCTGCGCGCGACCCGCTACGGTCCGCGCGCGCCGGGCGACGCCGCGCAGCTCGCGTCGGAGCTCGAGCAGGTGCTGCGGGTGCTCGACGGCGATCCGGCCCGGACCAGACGGCGCGGCCGCGACGGCCGGGTCGTCGCCGTCGCGCTCCTGGCCGCCGCGCTGGCGCGGCCGGCCGCGGCCCAGGCGGTGAGCGCGGAGGCGTTGTACGAGGCGGGGGCGCTGCGCGCCGCGGCAGACTCCTTCGCCGCGCGCGCAGCCGCCGAGCCGCGCGCGCCGGCCCATTGGTACAATCTGGGCGCCACCCTGTATCGCGCGGGAGCGGACGGCAAGGCGGCTGCCGCGTGGGCCATCGCGTCCCGGCTGGCCCCGCGCGACGAGACCGTGCGACGCGCCCGCGAGCTGCTCCCGCCCCCGGACGCGCCCAGCGAGCCGCTGCTCGTCGTGGGGTTCGCCACGCCCGGTGAGTGGGCCCTGGTGGCCGCGGGCCTGTGGATCGTCACGTGGATCGTCGCCGCGGGCCGGCGTCGGCGGGTGGTGCTCGCCACCGTCGCGCTCCTCACGGCTGCGACGATGGGACTGGCGGTGCGGGAAGCGCTGCGCCGGGGCCGCCCCGTCGCGATCGTCGTACATCGCGCGACGTCGGTGCGCGTGGCGCCGTATGGCGGCGCCAGCGCCGCGGCGACGGTCGAAGCCGGCGCCGCCCTGTTGGTCGACCGGGCGTTCGGTGGCTGGCTCGAGGTGCATCGCCAGGACGGCGTCCGCGGCTGGGTGCTGGCGACCGAGGTGACCCGGCTGTGACGGTGCAGAGCGCCGTGCGGATCGCCGTGCTCGCTCCCCAGGTGGCGGATCAGATCGCGGCCGGCGAGGTCGTGGAGCGGCCCGCCTCGGTGGTGAAGGAGCTGGTCGAGAACGCCCTCGACGCGGGAGCCCGCGCCATCCGTGTCGAGATCGAAGACGGCGGCAAGAGCCTGATCCGGGTGAGCGACGACGGCGAGGGGATGGCCCGCGCCGACGCCGAGCTGGCGCTGTCGCGTCACGCCACCAGCAAGATCCGCGAGGCTGCCGATCTGATCGGGGTCGGCACGTTCGGGTTCCGGGGCGAAGCCCTGCCCGCGATCGCCTCCGTGTCCCGGTTCGAGCTCGAGACCTCGCCCGACGGCGCCACCGGCACGCGGCTGCGCCTGGTCGGTGGAAAGCGCGAGGGTGTCGACGACGCCGTACGCCAGCGGGGGACCACGCTGACTGTGCGGGCGTTGTTCTTCAATACGCCCGCGCGCCGCAAGTTCCTGCGGGCCCAGGCGACCGAGACCCGCGCCGTCGTGGAAGCCGTGACGCTGCTGGCGCTGACCCGCCCGGAAACCGCGTTCACGCTGTCGAGCGACGAGCGCACGCTGATCGACGTGCGCCCCGCCGGCAGTGCCATCGAGCGGGTGAGCGCGCTGTGGGGCGGGCAGCTGGCCGATACGCTGCTCCCGATCGCCCACCGCGAGGGCCCGCTCGAGGTGCGCGGATTCGCCCAGCGGCCGGCGCAGGCGAAGCCAGCGGGCCGCAAAGGCTACGTGTTCGTGCGCGGCCGCCCGATCCGCGATCCGTTCATCCTGCGCGCCGCCGAGGCCGGCTATCGCTCGACGCTCGCGCCCGACGACCGTCCCTCGCTGATCCTGTTCCTCGATCTGCCTGGAGACGCGGTGGACGTGAATGTCCACCCGTCGAAGCTGGAAGTCCGGTTCCGCGACAAGTTCTTCGTCGAGAAGGTGGTCGAGGAGGCGGTGCGGGGAGCGCTGGGGCCCCTCACCGCGGCTGCGCCGCTAGGGGCTGGGGACTCGGGACTCGGGACTCGGGTAACGTGGAGCGACGGGTCGGTGCCCCAGGACTTGTTCGCGGATCCCCTAGCCCCGAGCCCCGAGCCCCGAACCCCGCCTCTGCTTCAAGTTTTCGACACCTACATCCTGTTCCAGTCCGACTCCGGGGTCGCGATCGTGGACCAGCACTCGGCGCACGAGCGGGTGTTGTACGAGCGGGTGATGCGCCAGCTCACGGGCGACGGCGCCCCGGCGCAGCGGCTGCTGCTGCCGCTCACCCTCGACTTCTCGGGCGCCGAGCTCGAGGCCATCGAGGCGCACCGCGAGCTGTTGCGCCGGGTGGGGTTCGAGGTGGAGCCGTTCTCGGGGCGGAGCGTGGTGGTGCATACGGCGCCCAACCCCCATCCCCGCTTCGACGCCGCGCGCTGTCTTCAGGAGCTCGTCGCCGATCTCGCGGGCGGACGGTTCGGCGGGCTCGCGAACCGGCTGGAGCGCTTCGCCGCGACGTTCGCGTGTCGCGCCGCCATCAAGGCGGGTCAACGGCTGGGAGTTGAGGAAATGCGCGAGCTCGTGCTCCGGCTACTCAGCGCGACGCTGCCGGCCCACGACGTGCACGGCCGGCCCACGGTGGTGCAACTGCCGCGCGGGGAGCTGGAACGCAGATTCGGGAGGAGCTGAGCGTTGGCGCAGCCTCCGCTGGTCCCCGTCATCGTCGGCCCCACCGGCGTCGGCAAGACGGCGGTCGCGGCGGCCTGGGCGGCGCTCGAGCCCATCACCATCGTCTCCGCGGACGCGCGCCAGGCGTATCGCGGCCTGGACATCGGGACCGCGAAGCCGCCCGGCGCGCTGCTCGCCCGCGTGCCGCACGTGGGTCTCGACGTGGTGGAGCCGGGGGAACGCTACAGCGCCGGGCGATTCGCCCGTGATGCGGCCGCGTGGCTGGCCGAGATCCGTAGCGCCGGCCGCCAACCGGTGGTGGTGGGGGGAACGGGGTTCTACGTGCGGGCGTTGGCGGAGGGCCTGTTCCACGAGCCGCCGCTCGATGCCGGGCGGCGCGAACGGCTGCGTGTCTGGACGGCGCGGCTGCCGGTGACGCGTCTGGCGCATTGGGCGTCACGTCTGGACCGGCGGTTCGCGGGCGGGGGACGGCAGCGTGCCGCGCGCGCGATCGAGGTGGCGCTCCTCACCGGACGCGGCTTGAGCTGGTGGCAGGAGCACGCGCGCGCGACCGGCTCGATGCGTCCGTGGTACATTCATCTCACGCTGCCGCGCGACGCGCTCGAGCGCCGCATCGCCGACCGGGTGGACACGATGCTCGGGGCGGGGCTCGTCGACGAGGTGCGCCGTACGCTCGGGCGGCCGGTCGCGCCGGACGCACCGGGGCTGGACGGCGTGGGCTACCGCGAGGTGGTGGCCATGCTCGCGGGACGGCTGCCGGAGCGGGAGCTGCGGGACGCGATCGTGGTGGCGACGCGGCGGTACGCGAAGCGACAAGAGACCTGGTTCCGAAACCAGCTGCGGGACGAGGGACGGGGGACGAGGGAGGGGTCGATTTGGACGCTCGACGCGACCGAGGCGCCCACAGTGCTCACTGCACGCATCGTGGATCGCTGGCACGCCTTTACCCGTCCCTCGTCCCCCCTCCCCCGTCCCGTTTGACATGAGGATCGGCATCACCTGCTATCCGACCTACGGCGGCTCCGGTGCCGTCGCGACCGAGCTGGGGCTCGAGCTCGCGCGCCGGGGGCACGAGATCCACTTCGTGTCCTACGCCAGCCCCTTCCGGCTGCGGGGCTACGCCGAGCGGGTGACGTTCCACGAGGTCACGCAGCCCGAGTACCCGCTGTTCGAGCACTCCTCCCCCTACGCCCTGGCGCTCGCCGTGAAACAGCACGAGGTGGCGATGCGGGAGCACCTCGACATCATGCACGTGCATTACGCCATCCCCCACGCGGCGACGGCATGGCTCGCCAAACAGATGCTGAAGGAACAGCAGGACTTGAAGATCGTCACTACCCTGCACGGCACCGACATCACGCTGGTGGGCCAGGATCCCTCCTACTTTACGCTCACGAAGTTCTCGATCGAGCAGTCGGACCGGGTGACGGCCGTGTCGGCGTTCCTGCGGAACGAGACGTATCGTGCCTTCGGGTGCGCGGGATGTGATGTGGTGGTGATTCCGAATTTCGTGGTGCTGAGCGAGTATCACCCGGCCCGGGATGCAGGCTGTCGTCGCTCGCTCGCTCCAGCCGGCCATAAGGTGCTGGTGCACGTCTCGAACTTCCGGCCGGTCAAGCGCGTGCGCGACGTGGTGCGCGTGTTCGCCGGGATCCGGCGGGAGCTCCCGGCCACGCTGGTGCTGGTGGGCGACGGACCGGACCGCGATGCCGCCGAGCAGGAAGCCGACCGCCTGAAGCTGGGACGCGACGTCCGGTTCTTGGGCAAGGTGGACAACGTGGCCGACATCCTGCGGGGCAGTGATCTGTTCCTGCTGCCCTCGGAGACCGAGTCGTTCGGGCTCGCCGCGCTCGAAGCGATGGCGTGCGCCGTGCCGGTGCTGGCGAGCGCGGTGGGCGGTCTGCCCGAGGTGGTGGTCGACGGGGAAACGGGGTTTCTCACGCCCTCCGGTGACCTCGACGCGATGATCGCCCACGGGGTGCGCGCGCTGCGGGACGGGGCGCTGCACGCACGGCTGCGCGACGCGGCCGCCCGGCGGGCGCTCGAATTCGCCGCGGACCGCGTCGTGCCGCTGTACGAGCAGCTGTACGCGGACGTGCTCGGTGCTTGACGTGCTGCGGCTCGTCCGCGCACACAATCTGTTGCTCGCCGCGTTCGGTGTCCTCGCCGGTGGCTGGATCGCGCTCGGCGCGGTGGCCACGCCGCGCGTCCTCTGGTTCGCGAGCCTCGCGGCCGTCGGGTTCGGAGCGGCCGGCAACGCGCTCAACGACATCTGGGACCGCGCGGGAGACCGTGTAAACCGGCCCCGCGGCGAGCGCCCCCTCGCCGCGGGGCGCCTCACCCGCGGGACCGCGGACCTGTGCGTCGTGGCCGGCGCGCTGCTGGGTCTCGCGGCGGCGGCGCTCGTGAACGGTGGCGCGGTCCTGGTGGGCAGCGCCGCCCTCGTGGTGATGATCGCCTACTCACCGCTGCTCAAGCGCCGCGGCCTGCCCGGCAACGTGGCGGTGGCGCTGGTCGCGGGGCTGCCGCTCCTGTACGGGGCCATCGCCGTGGATCGACCTGCCGCGGGGCTCGTCCCCTGGACCCTCGCGGCGTGGCTGCATCTGGTGCGCGAGATCGTGAAGGACCTGGACGACCAGGCGGGCGACGCGGCGCTGGGCCGGCGGACGCTGCCGCTCGTGCTCGGGGCCCGGCGGGCGGGCCTGATCGCGGCCGTTCTCGCGGCGGCCTTCGTGCCGCTCTCCCTGGCGCTGCCGGCGCAGGCCCATTATAGCGGCGCATACTTCGTTATCGCGCTGTTCGCCCAGCTCGCGGTGCTCGCCGTCGCGAGCCGCCTGTTCGCCGGGCACAGCTCCCGGAACAGTCTGCTGCTCAAAGGAGCGATGCTCGTGGGGATCGTGGCGCTGGTTGCGGGACGGGTCGTATGACGCTGTGGCAAGGAATCGTGCTGGGGCTGGTGCAGGGGCTCACCGAGTTCCTACCGGTGTCGAGCTCGGGGCACCTCCGCGTGCTCGAGGTGGTGACCGGGGTGCACACACCGGGTGTGTTCGTGGAGGTCGCGCTCCATGTGGCGACGCTCGGCTCCGTGCTGGTGGTGTACGGCGCGCGCCTCTGGGCCATCGCGCGCGGCGTGCTGGCCCGGCGACCGGCGGAGCTGCGCGCGGCGGGGCTGCTGGTGCTCGCCACCGTGCCGGCCGGCGTCGTCGGCGTGCTGTTCCATCGCCAGGTCGAGGCCGCGCGATCGCTCCTCATCGTCGGCGCCGGCTTCCTGGTGACGGGGTTCATGAACTGGTCGACACGGCGCCTCGCCGGCGCGCGCGCCGAGCCCACGGTCGGCGTGGCGGTGGGGATCGGCTTCGCGCAGGCCCTGGCCGCGGTGTTTCGGGGCGTCTCGCGGTCCGGCTCGACCGTGTGCGCCGCGTTGTGGGGCGGTCTCGGCCCCGCCGCGGCCGCGGAGTTCAGCTTTCTCCTCGCCGTTCCCGTGATCGCGGGAGCGGCGTTGGTCGAGGGCCGCCACATGGTCGTGAGCGTGGCCGCCGTCGGCGCGGTGCCCCTCGCAGTGAGCTTCGCGCTCGCGTTCGCGAGCGGGATCTGGTCCATCCGCTTTCTCGTGGCGCTGCTCCAGCGCGGCCGCTTCTACCGCTTCGCGCCCTACAACTGGATCGTCGGCGTGCTGACGATCGTCTACGCCCTGTGGCGCGGTTAGTGCTCGACGGGGTCCCCGCCGTCGACCTCGCCTGGCGCTGGGGCGTCCCGCAATGCGGCGTGTTTCGCCAGCTCGGCTCGACGCTCGACGCCGTCCACGACCTGGGCGGGCAGGGCGCCGCCGCGGGCACCACCGTCATCGCGGAAGAGCAGACCGCGGGCCGGGGCCGCGACGGGCGGACCTGGCACTCACCGGCGGGCGGCGTGTGGCTCGGCATGCTGCTGCGTCCGGCGCGCGTCGAGCCAACGACGTGCTGCTGGCGGAGCGCAAGCTCGCCGGCATCCTGTGCGAGGGGCGCTGGCAAGGCGAGGCGCTGCAGTGGCTCGCGGTCGGCGTGGGAGCGAACGTGTGCAACCCGATCCCCGGCGCCGTCGCGCGCCGGGCCGTGGCGCTCACCGAGTGGCTGCCCGCCGTGCGGCGCATCGACCTGCTGGATCGGCTCGTGCCCGCGCTCGCGCGGCTCACGGGCGCGGCGGCGGCCGCGGCGGCGGCGCTGTCCGAGCGTGAGTGTGCCGCGTTCGCGGCGCGCGACTGGCTCCTGGGCCGGCAGCTGCGCACACCCGCCGCGGGCCGGGCACGCGGCCTCCGCCCGGACGGTGCACTGCTCGTCGACCTCGGGGCGGCGACGATCGCGGTGCGGGAGGGCCACGTGGAGCTGGCGTGATGAAAGAAAGTAAAGGCGTCACGGAAAACGTCACGGGGAAACGTCGCTGGGGAACGTCGCGGAGCGACGTCGGTTCATGACGCCTTGTCGTGACGTCTTTCCGTGACGTTGTTCCGCGACGTAGCTTAGCTTCATGCTCCTCGCCATCAACATCAACAACACCGAAACGAAAGTCGGCCTGTTCCGGGGTGACAGCCTCGAGTCCCACTGGCGGCTCACCACCACCCCGCAGCGCACGCCGGACGAGTGGGCCTCGACCCTCACGTCCTACCTCGCCCAGGCGGGCCGATCCACGCAGGAGGTGCGCGCGGCGATCGTCGCCTCGGTGGTGCCGCCCGTGACGCAGGGGTTGTGCGAAGCGGTGGAGCGCGCGACCACGGTGGCCCCCGCGGTCGTGGACGGTCGCTCCAAGCTGCCGATCACGCTCGACGTGGAAGAGCCGCTCCAGGTCGGGGCGGACCGCATCCTCAACACGCTCGCCGCCGCACAGCTGTTCCACCGCGACACCATCGTCGTCGACTTCGGCACCGCCACGACGTTCGATTGCATCACGGCGGACGGACACTTTCTGGGCGGAGTGATCATGCCCGGGATCCGTACGGCATCGGACGCCCTCATCCGGGGCACCGCCAAGCTCCCCGCCACCGACCTCGCTGCGCCGACGCGCACCATCGGACGACGCACCGACGAAGCGATCCGCGCGGGGGTGCTGCTCGGCACGGCGGACGCGGTCGACGGTCTGGTGCGCCGCATCAAGGCCGAGTGGCCCAACGGCAAGGCTCCCCACGTGATCGCCACCGGTGGTCTCGCGAGCCTGGTCGCGCCGCTGGCGCGTGAGATCGAGGCCGTGCACCCGGACCTGACCCTCACGGGACTGCGGATCGCGGCCGGGGCGCTCGGACTGAAGTGGTAGCCGACGCCCGGGCACTCAACTCCTGGCGCCGCTGGGGCTATCGGCTGCTCCCGGGGGACCTGTTCTCCTACCTGCTGCACCTGCGCCCCGCCGAGTGGCCCATCATGGCGGCTCATACGGCCCTGGGATATGTGCTCGCCGTGGGTCTCAAGGGAGCGGGGAGCGGGGAGCGGTTCCTTCCTGCGCTGGGCGCTCTCGCGATCTGGGTGATCTTGCTGAACGGCGGTACGCTGGCCATCAACTCCGTCTTCGACCAAGACGAAGGAGACATCGGCTACCTGCGGGCGCCACCGCGACCGCCCCGGCACCTGCTCGCGTTCAGCGCGGCGCTGCTCGCCGGCGGTCAGCTGCTCAGCTTCGCGCTGCCGCCCGCGTTCCGCATCGATTACGCGATCTGTCTCGTGCTCTCGATTCTCTATTCCGTGCCACCGTTCCGGTTCAAGGCCGTGGCCGGCGTGGACTGGGTGATCAACATGTGGGGCTTCGGGACGCTCACGCCGTTCGCCGCGTGGGCCGCCACCGGCCGGCCGCTCGACGTCCCACACGCCCTGGTGTTGCTTGGCTTCTGCCCGCTGTTCGCAGGGCTCTATCCGCTCACCCAGCTGTATCAGATGGAGGAAGATCGCCGCCGCGGCGATCGCACCCTCGCCCTCATGCTCGGGATGCGCGCCAGCCTGGCCGTGGCGATCGCGAGTACGGTGCTGGCGTTCGCGCTGTTCGCCTGGGCGGCGGCGCTGTTGTGGGTGCGCGCGTGGCTGCTCGTTGTCCCGCTGATCCTGTGGCTCGCGGTGCTCGTGCCCTGGTACCGCCGCCGCGACGCGCTGTCCGCGGCGGCCCAGCAACGCGGTATGTATCACGCGCTCGGCGCGTGGGCTGTCACCGATCTCGCGGTGCTGCTGGTGTTTGCCCGGTGAGACCTGGCGCTTAGATTCCGGCTAGGTCAGCTCCCGGCCCCTTTCTCGAGGAGACTCGGACGCAATGTCGGCCACCGCCGCGACACCCCCTCAGGACCGCTCGGACTTCCGCACCGTCACCCTGGGTGGTGCCTTGGTCGGCCTCGTGCCGGGCGTCGCGGTCGTGCTCGTCGTGGCCGCATCCCGCAACCTCGCGGGGGACGCCGTGCGAGGTGGCGTCGAGGCCCTGGTCGTGCTCGCGGCGGGGGTGGTGGTGGCGTTTTTCCCGGGGCAGTGGACCGCGGCGCGCGGGACCGAGGGCATCGCCGGCGCGGCCGCGGTGGGCCTGGTGGGTACGGTCGTATTCAGCGCGATCGACATCGTGCTGCTCCGACCCTTCAAGGCGTACCCCTGGACGTGGGACGCGATCGGCGGCGGCAGCACCTGGTGGTACCTCCCCGTGTGGTGGATGCTCGGCACGTTCCTGGCCTGGATGGGGGGCATCGTGACGGCGAGCCAGGCCACGCTCGGCCGCAGTGCGCTGCCGGCCATCGCCGTCGCGGTCATCGTGGCGGCGATCGCTCGGCTCGCGGGCCTCGGCGTCTCGCTCCCCGCCGCCGCCGGCGGGGCCTTCACCATCGTCCTCGCGGCGCTCGCCCTCGTCGCCCTCACCCGCAAGGGATAGCGGCTGGGACGGGCGACGTGCCCCGCTGGCTCGCCCATCTGCTGGTCGCCATGGGGTGGCTGCTGACGCCGGTCCTGGCATGGGCCGCGTCCTACGCCGGGTTGTGGGCCGGCGCACTGGTGGCCACGCGCTTTACCAATCCCCTGACGATGCTCGCGGTGGCCGGTGCCGCGGCCGCCGTGTGCGGCTTCGCGACCCTCGCCATCTGGGTCCGCTTCATGCGCCGCCTGCCCCACCTCCTGTCGCACCACATGGCTCCGCGTACCTCGGAGGAGCACCCCGCTGTTGCGGCTGCGGACTGACCGCTCGTGGCCCTGGCTGCTGCTCCTGCCCGCGACGCTGGTGGGGCAGGGACGCGGCGTGGAGCTCCACCTGGGCCGCTGGTACAACGGCAATCGCGCCGACGTGTACGAATTCCGCACCAGCTCCGCTCTCAGAGGGCCGTTCACGCACGGCTTCGGCGCGTCCGTGCTGGTGAACGACTCGCTGGGCCGGCGGCGCGCCTTCTACGGGCTGGGGTACGAAGTCCAGGCGTGGCGCGGCCGAGCCCCGCTCGGACCCTACGCGCTCGCCGGTCTGGCGCTCGGCCTCTCGACCGACCCCGCGACGCAGGAGCTTGCCGCCCAGTGGAGCGTCGGCGGCGGCGTGGAATGGCGGCCGCTGGGCTGGCTCGCCCTGGGAACGGAACTGCGCTATCGGCTCGAGGACCGCGGGCCGCGCGGCTTCTGGAATCCGCGCAGCGACGCGCGCCGGGGCGTGAGTGCGGTATTCGGAATCTCGGTGCGAGGGGGAGGGGGAGGGCGCGAACGGGGACGCCGGGGGGGCGGGTACGTAGGCCCGCCCGAGCTCCCGTCGCCCTTGCCCCCTGCCATGATCAGCGGCAATGCCGTCGACGTGGTGCAAACTGCGATCGAGTCCCTGGGGACGCCGTACATCTGGGGCGGGACGGCGGACAACGGGTTCGATTGCTCGGGACTGATTCAATACGCCTACGGGCAGCACGGCATCCGGCTGCCGCGGATGAGCCGGGATCAAGCCCGCGCCGGCGCCGAAGTCGCCCCGGTCGTGGATGCGCTCCGCCCCGGGGACGTGCTGCTGTTCTCGGCGCGTCCCGGAGCCGGCGTGACGCACGTCGGGATGTACGTCGGGGATCTCAAGTTCATCCATAGCTCGAACCGCGGCGTGAAGCTGTCGCGCCTCGATCCGCAGGA
>WNGM01000502.1_pt1 | contig 33555 bp, 32 predicted proteins | sample 5400571 | NCBI WGS metagenome assembly WNGM01 (sample SAMN13153378, study PRJNA577476) | soil metagenome | isolation source: 100 cm soil or saprolite under Garry oak tree replicate 2 | place: USA:California | collected 2016-06-15 | reverse complement strand
CAACCCGACCGTCGAGGAGGTCCTGGCCACCGTCGCGGCGCGGGCGCCCCACCTGCTGCCCACCGGGCAGCCCTGCCCACCGCTGGCCGAGCGGCTCAGGGCTGGTGGGCACCGCTGTCGTCGCTGGGGCTGGCGGCGCTGTGGGCCGGGCTGTCGATCTGGCACCCGGCCACGACCTACCATCTCGGCCCCGCCCTGGCGGCGGCCGCCTAGCCTCAATGCCATGCGGTTAGGGGCTTCGGCAGCTTGTGTCAGCTAGGGTTGGTGAGAGCACGCTGACCGCCTGGTCGGGCGGCATGGTCGGCTGCGGCCAGGCGCGATGCTTGGCACGTTTGAGCTGGTAGTTGCTCATCTTGCGCTTCACCGCCCTGGGGAAGGCACGCAGCCGTCGTTTGGGGAGCAGCCCGGTCAGCAGCTCGTCAACCGCCATGCGGACCGCGGCAACGATCTGGTCAGGGGGAAAAGGCCGGCCGGGCGATCACCTGGCGGCGGATGACTCGCAGGCTGCGGATAAACGACAGCCGGTCGGGGTCGAGATCCTCAGCGAGGGCGGCGGTGTGCATCACCGCCCGCAGGGCGTAGTGGACCAGCAGGTGCGCCCAGACCTCCTGGGCGACCAGCTCGGGGGAGCGGGAGCGCAGCACCTGCCTGGGGCCGCGCTGGGTCGTCTTCAACTCTGCCAGCGCGGTCTCGATCTCCCACCGCTCGGTATACAGCGCCGCCAGCTCATGGGCAGGCGCCATGGTGGGGTCAAGGATGGTGGTGACCAGCCGGTAGCGGTCCACGCTGGTGCGCCGGCCCGGGTCGGAAAGGGTGTACTCGATGACCCGCACCCTGATCGGGTGGCGCTTGCGGCGGTCGGAGGCGGCGTACAACCGGCTCAGCCACGACCCATCCGAAAGCACCTGGTCAACGGGTAGCTTTGGGGCGGTCTTGCTGCCGCACTTGACCCGCCACACCAGGTCCGCGCCGGTCCCGGCCATGGCCCGCCACAGCTGGGCGCCGACAAACAGCCGGTCGCCAAGCAGCAGCACCCCCGGCCCCAACGGGCCACCCTGGCGGGCCAGCTCGCGGGCCAGCGTCTGCTCCCCGCTGGCGTAGGGACCCTGGACGGCGTCGACGATCGCGTGGGTGCCCGCCTCCACCAGCCCCACCACCCGCACCATCGGGAACGCGCCCACCCCCTCCCCACGGCCGCTTTTTGCCCGACCCAACGCCTGGTTGGCCGGGCTGTCGGGCACATCCAGGCAGGTCCCATCCACGACCATGACCCGCCAGTGGCGATACCATGCCCCCCGCGTCGCCGGGGTCGCCAACGGCCGGGCGGCCGTGGCGAACAGCAGCTCCAGCGGCTCTGGGCCCAGCCGCTGGCGGGCCTCGACCAGCGCGGATGCGCCCGGCACGTGCCAGTACGGCCAGCTGCGCCGGCCCCGCCGTGCCTGCTGCGCCCAGCCCAGCCCCTCCACCAGGCAGCGCATCACCTCCTCGTAGGCCGCATGGCTGTACAACGCCAACGCCAACACGAAGTACACCACCACACGCGCGGGCAACAGCCGGCGGCGCTGCTCGGCCCGGCCGGTCTGCACGATCACCTGGTCGACCAGGCCGGCCGGGAACGTGTGGGTCAGCGCGCCCAGCGCGATCCGGTCGGTGATCGGCGGCGGCGAGGACAGCTGGGTGGGTGCGGCGGGTGCCATCCGGTCGTGTTCGCTCCTTCCACGAAGCGACAAGGAGCGGACACTACCACCCCAAAGCAGCAAACCGAATGGCATTGAGGCTAGGGCTGGCCCTGCCGCTTGCGCTATCTCGCCGAGTGGGACGGGCGTGGCGCCCGCCACCCGCATCTCCGCCTCGGTCGCGCGGCCAAGCGCTGTTCTTGCTCCTGGCAGGCCCATCCTGGGTTCCTCCTTTGGTTGGCCGCGAGCCGCTCAGCGGTACTCGCAGTTGGTGAGAGCGTACGGATCGCCCCGCACATGGCCGGCCCAAAGGCCCGGGTCGGCGGCGAAGTCCTCGAGCAGATGCACCACCGCGACCCGGTTCTCCGAGCGCCGCGCGGTCACGTACCGGCCGCCGCTCGGGTCATGTTCCAGCCAGCCATGGCCCCGACGCTGCGATGACTGAGACCGGCGCGCTTGGCGCTGCGGGCCAGCTCGCGCTCCTCCGCCAGGTGCTCGGGGTCGCGGTCGGGCTGGGGCGGCTCGGGGACGATGCGGCCGGGCATGGCTACTCCTCCCGCTCGGCGTCGAGGCGTAGCCGGTAGCGCGGGCAGCGGCCCGCAAGCTCCGAGTGCCGTGGCCCGCCGCAGAACGGGCATGGGCCGGTCTGGTCGCCGCCGTCGCTGATCCCGCAGTGACCCGTCGGCCCGAACGCCCCGCCGAGGTACACGACGATGGCCTGGCGGCCGCAGGTGCACCGCTCACCCGGCTCGGCGCGCCGCTCGCTGATGCCGTGCGGGTTGGTCGGTTGCGGATCCTCCCAGTCGGGGTGCCCGGTGGGCCCGCTGGCGCGGCGGGGCGGGCCGCTGCGGGAGTCGAAGTGGGTGCTGGGCTACTTCAAGCGGGCGGTGGTGGCGGCCAACGAGACGATCGCCCGCATACCGGAGGATGGCCGCCCTGGTGAGCTGCCGGCGGATCTGCGGTTCTACGACCTGCGCCACACGTGCGCGTCGCTGCTGATCCGGGAGGGCGGCTCGATCAAGGCGGTGCAGAAGCAGATGGGCCACAAGACGGCCGCGATCACCCTGGACACCTATGGGCACCTCTACCCCGACGAGCTGCCCGGGCTGGCGGAGCGGTTCGAGCGGGCTCCACGCCGAGGCCGTCGCCGGGCTGCCACCGGCCGTCGAGGCGTCGTCAGGCGTCGTGCAGTTCCGGGCGGGCGGGAGTGGCTGAGGTTAGCGCTGGTAGACGGTGATCCAGTCGTGGATGCCCCACCACTGCACCGGACGATGCTCCGTAACCACTTGCCAGCCCCGCGCCAGCCGGCCGAAGAACGCATCGCCGGCGCAGCAGTCGCCCTCGCTCTCGCCGATGTAGATGAGCCGGTCGCCCGGGAACTGGCGCAGCGCCTCGTGCGCCATCGGCCGGGAGTATGGCGGCCAGCACAGCAGCAGCGTGAGCCCGTGCCCGCCAGCGGCGACCTCGGGACCAGCCTCGGTGACTGGGAAGAACGTCGGGCGGGTCTGGTGCAGCTCAGACGGCTCGCCGTGGCGGGCTGGCCGGGGGTGCTTCGGCTCACCTAAATCTGAGCGCTCGCGGACCGTACTCGCTACCGGAGCCGTTTTCTCGCCTAAACCCGCTGGTCAGCGAGGTTTGTAGGGAGGGTTCGAGCCCCTCCTCCGGCACCTTGTTGACCTGCGGTTTCTCGGAGTGGTCAGCTTTCGCAGCCGACGCCGTCGTGGTCGCTGTCCAGCCCGAAGGGGTCGGGAGCGCGCACCGTGATGGGGCCGTCGACGTAGTTGGGGCCGTTGCCCGAGCCTCCGGCGCAGTCGTAGTCACCGATGCCGTCGTGGAGGCACGCGTCGGGGTAGGCGGGGTCGCAGTTGCGAGCGGGGGCGCTGGTGGTCTGCGGCGGCTTCTGGGTGGTCGCGGGCCGGCGCGTGGTGGGCGTCGGCTTCCGGGTGGTCGGGGTCGCGCGCCTCGTGGTCGGCGCGATGGTGGTCGGGGCCTCGGTCGTGGTGGTCGCCAGCTCGATGGTCGGGGGTGAGGTGGTGACGGTGGTCGCCGCGGGCAGATCGGTACGCCGCGCCGCGGTGCTGGCCTGGTTGCCCCCGGCAATCGCCCCGATGACGATGAAGAGCAGGACGAGACCACCGACGATGATGCCGATCCAGCCGCGCACGCCGGGACGGCGCCTCGGCTTGCGAGCTGGCGGCTGTGGTGGTCCCCAGCCCTGCGGAGTCTGATTGGTCATCGTGTGCTCCCTCGGTGCGATGCCCGGGTCGGATGCTACAGGATGATTCTCGGCTCCTGGGACGTCTGTGACGTTCACCCGCGCTGCGTAGCTGGGGATACGGCGGTTGCAGCCGACTGGGATGGCGGGCGGCACCCGCGGGCGCTACGGTTCCGCGGGTGAGCCGGTGCAGCGCGACCCGAGAACCCGAGGAGCGGTCCTGATGCCTGGTGGGAACGCCGGGCGGGAGGGCCCGCCGGCGGAGATGCTGGACCGGTTCGCCGCCGCGCCGGTGGCGCGCCTGGCGAGACTGTCATCCGATGGCCCGCGGATCGTTCCGGTGACCTTCGTCTGGCACGCGGGCACGGCGGTCTGGGCGGTGGACGACGTGAAGCCCAAGCGTGGGCCCGAGCTGCGGCGGATCCGCGACCTGCGGGCCGATCCGCGCGTGGCGCTGCTGGTCGACCACTACCAGGACGACTGGTCGGCGCTGTGGTGGGTGGAGCTGCGCGGCACCGCCTCGACCCTGGAGGGCCGGGCCGCCGAGGCGGCCCTGGACGCGCTGGCCGCCCGCTACCCCGCCTATCGGCGGGCCCGGCCGCCCGGACCGGTGATCGCCATCCAGCCGGAGCGCTGGACCTGGTGGTCGGCGAGCTGACCCGGCCACGCCACCGGGAAGCGTTTAGTGCCGTGAGGGCTAGGGAACGATTCTCGACTGAAAGGGCCGAGACCTGCCCTGACCCTGCGGGTCGATCGATCAATACCTCTCGGAGGTTTCGATGACGACCGCAGTGAGGTCGAATGCAACGGATCGTCCACATCCCCCGCTCCCGCCGGACCTCTTCGGCATGGTCGACGAGGTGCGTCCGGACGACGAGGTGGCGGTACAGCGCGTCGAGGGCTGGTTCCGCGAATACGCCGAGCGCCGCGACCCGGCCATCCGGGAACGGATCATCCTCGCCTACATGGGACTGTCCGACCGGCTCGCCGAGCGCTACCGGGGCAACCGGGCCGCCTCGCTGGAGGATCTCCGCCAGGTGGCGCGGCTCGGGCTCGTCAAGGCCGTCGACCGCTACGAGCCGGAGCGGGCGAACCCGTTCATCCCCTACGCGGTCGCAACCGTGATCGGCGAGATCAAGCGCTACCTGCGCGACACGAGCTGGCGACTGCGCGTACCCCGGGGCACCAAGGATTTGGCGCTGCGTCTCTGCCGTGCTATCGACGAGCTGCCCCAGCAGCTCGGTCACTCGCCGACGGTTGCCGAGCTCGCCGAGCACCTGGGCGCGAGCGAGGACGAGGTGCTGGAGGCCATCGAGGTGGCCCAGACCCGCTCGGCACCTTCGCTGGATCAGCCGGCCGGCGAGGAGGGCGACGCGGTGCTCGGCGACTTCGTGATGGACACCAGCGCGCGCGAGGAGACCGAGAACCTCTTGATCCTCCCCGAGCTGGTGGGCCGCCTCCCCGAGCGCGAGCGGCACATCGTGGTGCTGCGCTACGTCGACGAGCTCACCCAGGACCAGATCGCCGAGCGCCTGGGAATCTCGCAGATGCACGTCTCGCGCCTTCTCCGTCGCGCGCTGGAGCGCATGCGGATGGAGCTGGTCGAAGCCTGAACCGGGGCGTTTGCGACATGCCTGCCCGTGCAAGGCTGTCTGGGGGAGGGCTGAGACCCCGCCTTCTCCCCCTCGAGGGCTGACTCTCGGGGTGCGACGGGCCTCCTGCCGGCAGGGGGCTCGTCGTCTGTCACACTGATGGTGCCAACACGTCGGATATGGAATCCTCCGAACATTGAGTTGAACGAGCCGGAGAAAGCGGTGCCGATCAATCCCGACGCTCTCGCGTCGAGCATCAGTGGCCTGGCTCAGCTCACGGCCGACGACGGCGGCGGGCTCGAGTCCGCCCTGGAGCATGTCGTCAACGAGACCAGCAGGATTTTCGCGGTCGACGGCGCCGGCCTGCTGCTGCTCACCGAGGGCGACGTGCTCCGCTACGTCGCCGCCTCGAGCGAGCGCGGCCGGATCGTCGAGACCCTCCAGGAGCAGGTGGACGAGGGCCCCTGCGTGGACGCGTTCGAGCAGGGCGAGCCGGTGGCAGCGGCCGACGTCGCCAACGACCCGCGGTGGCCGTCGTTCGGCCCGCTCGCCGGCCAGCACGACGTCCACGGGCTCATGGGGGTGCCGGTGCAGCTCGACGGCGCGGTCGGGACCCTCAACGTCTACGCCTCCCAGCGCCACGACTGGGACGACGACGAGGTCGAGGCGATCCAGGCGTACGCGCGGATCATCGCCTCGGTGCTGCGCACCTCGATCGAGGCGCACATGCAGGGCAAGGTCACCGAGCAGCTCCGCTACGCGCTCGACCGCCGGGTCGTCATCGAGCAGGCCAAGGGCATCCTGATGGAGCGAGAGGGGCTCACGCCGGGCGCCGCGTTCGAGCGCATCCGCCGCCGCGCCCGCTCCCACCGGGAGCGCGTCATCGACATCGCGAGGCGCCTGGTCGACGGCGAACCGCTGGATCCTCCGGCGAGCTGAGACGGGTCGCACGATGCCGCTGATCGAGGACTACGGGATTATCGGGGACACCCACACTGCCGCGCTGGTCAGCAAGCACGGCTCGATCGACTGGCTGTGCCTGCCACGCTTCGACTCGCCGGCGTGCTTCGCCGCGCTGCTCGGCGACGAGCGCCTCGGCCACTGGCAGATCACGCCGGCCGGCCCGGTCACCGCGGTCCGGCGCAGCTACCAGGGCGACTCGCTGATCCTCGAGACGGAATTCCGGACCCCCGACGGCGTGGTCCGGCTGGTCGACTGCATGCCGCCGCGCCAGCGCGACCCGGACGTGGCCAGGGTGGTGGAGGGCATCAGGGGCCGGGTGCCCATGCGCATGGAGCTGGTGATCCGCTTCGACTACGGCTCGATCGTGCCGTGGGTGCGGCAGGTCGGCGGCGCGCTGCATGCGATCGCCGGACCGGACTCGGTGTGGCTGCGCACGCCCGTCGAGGTCCGCGGCGAGAACTTCAGCACCGTGGCCGAATTCACCGTGTCCGAGGGCGACCGGGTCCCCTTCATGCTGACCTGGCACGCCTCGCACATGCCCTCGCCGCGCACCATCGACCCGATCCGCGCGATCGACGAGACCGAGGCCTGGTGGGGCGAGTGGGCCAGCCACCTCACCTACCAGGGCGGCTGGCAGGACGCGGTGATCCGGTCCCTGATCGTCTTGAAGGCGCTCACCTACGAGCCGACCGGGGGCATCGTGGCGGCGCCCACCACCTCGCTTCCCGAGGCGATCGGCGGGATCCGCAATTGGGACTACCGCTACTGCTGGCTGCGCGACGCCACCTTCACGCTGGACGCGCTGCTGCTGGCGGGCGCCGTGGACGAGGCCAAGGCCTGGCGCGAGTGGCTACTGCGGGCGGTGGCCGGCCAGCCCAGGCAGATGCAGATCCTCTACGGCGTGGCGGGCGAGCGGCGCATCACCGAGCAGGAGCTGCCCTGGCTCCCGGGCTACGAAGCCTCCAGCCCGGTGCGCACCGGCAACGCGGCGGTGAACCAGTTCCAGCTGGACGTCTACGGCGAGGTCATGGACGCGCTGCACCTGGCGCGGCGGGCCGGCATCTCCAACGACGAGATGGCCTGGGACTTCCAGCTCGCGCTGATGGATTTCCTGGAGTCCAACTGGCAGGAGCCGGACGAGGGCTTGTGGGAGATCCGAGGGCCGCGGCGCCACTTCACCCACTCCAAGGTGATGGCCTGGGTGGGCGTCGACCGGGCGGTCAAGGCGGTCGACCTCTACCATCTGGACGGTCCCGTCGACCGCTGGCGGGCGCTGCGGCGCAAGCTCCACGACGAGGTCTGCGAGCGCGGCTACGACGCCGGCCGCAACACCTTCGTGCAGTCCTACGGCAGCAAGCTGCTGGACGCCAGCCTGCTGATGATCCCGCTGGTCGGCTTCCTGCCCGCGACCGACCAGCGGATGCGCGGCACGGTCAAGGCCATCCAGAAAGACCTGTGCCCCGACGGGCTGGTGCTGCGCTACGACCCCGACCGCTCCTCCAACGTCGACGGCCTGCCGCCGGGCGAGGGCGCGTTCCTGGCGTGCAGCTTCTGGCTGGCGGACAACCTGGCGCTGATGGGCCACCACGACGAGGCCCGGGAGCTGTTCGAGCGGTTGCTGTCGCTGCGCAACGACCTCGGGCTGCTCGCCGAGGAGTACGACGCTGCCCTCGGGCGCCAGCTCGGCAACTTCCCACAGGCCTTCTCGCACGTGCCGCTGGTCAACACCGCCCTGCATCTGTCCGGCAAGGGCGGTCCCGGCCGGCGGGCGATGGTCTGAGAGCGCGGGACCATGGCAGAGGTCGTGCAGATCACGCCGGAGGTGACGATCCCGATCGAGGAGCTGGAATTCCGGGCCAGCCGCTCGTCGGGACCTGGCGGGCAGGGCGTCAACACCACCGATTCCCGGGTGGAGCTGCGCTTCGACCTGGCCGGCTCGCCGTCGATCCCGCCGGAGGCCAAGCAGCGGGCGCTGCGCCGGCTGGCCTCGCGGGTGGACGCGGCCGGGCGCCTGCGGCTGGTGGCCCAGAACCAGCGCAGCCAGCTCGCCAACCGGCGCGACGCGACCGAGCGCTTCGCGGCGATGCTCGCCGCCGCCATGGCGGTCCCCCGCACCCGCAGGCCCACGCGGCCGAGCGCGGCCTCCACCGCCCGCCGGGTGGAGTCCAAGCGTCGCCGCTCGACTACCAAGCGGCTGCGCCAGCGGCCACCCCCCGACCCTGGGGAGTGACGCTCAGGCGCTGAGCGCCTGGTCGAGGTCGGCGACCAGGTCGTCGGCGTGCTCGATGCCCACCGACAGGCGGATCAGGTCCGCGGGGACCTCGGCCTGGGTGCCGGCCACGCTGGCGTGGGTCATGACCCCGGGGAGCTCGATCAGGCTCTCGACGCCGCCGAGGCTCTCGGCCAGGGTGAACACGCGCGTGCCCTCGACCACCCGCTGGGCGGCGGCGACCCCGCCCGCCGGGCGGAACGAGACCATCCCGCCGAAGCCGAGCATCTGCCGGGCCGCCAGCTCGTGCCCTGGATGGCTCGGCAGGCCCGGGTAGCGGACCTCGGCCACGTCCTCGCGGCCCGCCAGGAAGGTGGCGACCCGCAGGGCGTTGTGGCAGTGGGCGTGCATCCGCAACGCCAGCGTCTTGAGCCCGCGGAGCGTGAGCCAGCAGTCGAACGGGCCGGGCACGGCGCCGACGGCGTTCTGCAGGAACTTGGTCCGCTCGTGCGGCTCCGGCAGCCGGGTGACCAGGGCGCCGCCGATCACGTCGGAGTGGCCGCCGAGGTACTTGGTGGTGGAGTGCACCACCGTGTCGGCGCCGAGCTCCAGCGGTCGCTGGAGGTAGGGCGTGGCGAAGGTGTTGTCGACCACGCAGATGGCCCCGGCGGCATGCGCCAGTTCCGCGACCGCGGCGATGTCGACCACGCCGAGCAGCGGGTTGGTCGGCGTCTCGACCCACACCATCCGGGTGCGGTCGCGGAGCGCCTGCTTCACCCCGTCGAGGTTGGTCATGTCGACCACGGTGAAGTCGAGCCCCCACTGGGCGAACACCTTGGCGACCACCCGGTAGGTGCCGCCGTAGACGTCCGAGGAGAGGATCAGGTGATCGCCGGGCGCCAGCGTCTGCAGGACCGTGGTGGTGGCCGCCATACCGGAGCCGAAGCACAGCGCGCCGCCGTGGTCGCCCGGCCGCAGCCCCTCCAGCGCCCCGAGGCACTCCTCCAGGCTGGCGCGGGTGGGGTTGCCGGTGCGGGCGTACTCGTAGCCGTGGTGGCGGCCCACGCCCTCCTGGGCGAAGGTCGAAGTCTGGTAGATCGGCGGGATGACCGCGCCGGTCTCGGGGTCCGGGGCCGAGCCGACGTGCACCGCCTTGGTCTCGAAGTGCGATTCCTCGAACGACATGCGCTGCTCCAAGCTCGCGTGGGACTCGACGTCGCCGCCATTCAACACCACGAAGCCGGAGCGAGGATTGGCACCCCCCGTGCGAGCCCGGTCCCTTGCGGGCTCGCCCGGTCGGGTGCGCTCTAGGTCAGATCGATGTGGAAACCGCCAACGCGCCGAGCACGGTCAGCTCGACGAAGTCGGCGTAGACCGTGACCATTCTGGCGCGCAGCAGGCTGGCGAGCACGTCGGTGCGCAACTCGCGGCGTGGCAGCCGACCGTAGGCGTTGCGGACCAGCCGCAGCGCCTGTCGCTGCTCGGTGGTGACGGTGATCGACCGCTGCCCGGCCCCGTGCCGCACGATGAACGGGTCCGCCGGATTCAGCGGTCGCGCCGCCTTTGGGTCGTCGCGCCGATCGTCGGCCTGCGTCTGTCGCATGCGCACCTCCGGGAATCGACTTGAATCCCGGCCGGGCGCGTGGGTCTTGGTTCAGGCCCCCCCGTGACCCCCCCGGTACCCACGCGTCCGGCCGGTCGGTCGGTAACCTATTCGCGTGGTACGGAGCAGTTGCGGAGAATTCTTCCGGCCCCGGAAGATTATTCCGGGTCAGAATGCGCCGATGCGTTCCGCGAGCCTGTGGAGGTGTCGGTTCATGGGGCCCCGCTCGCGGCGCAGCGCGGCGTGGAGCATCTCGCGGACCAGGGGGAAGTGGGCGAGCTGCTCTGGCGCCAACTGCTCGACGTCCAGCAGCGTGGTCACCATGCCTGGGGTGTCGCGACGGTAGTTGTGGGCGAGCGCCACGTCGATCAGGTGTCGCGAGTAGCGGCTGATCGACAGCTCGGCCTGGTCGACCCGTGGCGCCACCACCAGCGCCTGGCCCGCGTCGCCGAGGTCGACGGCGACCGACACCTGGTGCGCGGCCACGTTGGCGGGACCGAACTGGGTGGCGAGCTGGAGGTCGGGCGCCATCTGGAAGCGGCCGTCGGGACCGCGGCTGAGCCCTTCAGCCTCGCGCAGGGCCTCCTGCGCTCGCGCCTGGTCGCCCTTGCGCGCCTGGGCCACCGCCAGCGGCAGGTACAGCGCGCCGCACAGCGCGCGCAAGTCGGCCGAGTCCCGCCGCGACACGGCGGCGCGCTCCAGCGCGGACTCGACCAGGTAGACGGCCTCGATCAGGCGCCCGGCCCCGACGAAGGCGTGGGCGAGCCGGTAGGCGCTGAGCGCCCGCTCGATCGGGTCGCCGGTGGGCTCGGCCGCGTAGATGCCCCTGTCGGCGGCGACCCACGCCAGGTCGTGCTCGTTGTAGCGGACCAGCGTCGCCACGGCCAGGCCGTAGGCGCGCGCGAGCAGGCCGAGTGCCTTGTTGCGGTCGTCGCCCTCGTTGGCCTCCGCGGCCACCTCCAGGTCGGTGATCAGCCCAGGCAGTGCCGCCGCGGCGGCCGCGTAGCGGGCCTGGGCCCGGAGCCGTGTCGCCGACAGCAGGTCGACCTCCAGTTCGGAGACGGCCCGCGGCGCCGCCCTGGCGGTGCCCGGCAGGGCCGACAGGACCTTGCGCAGGCCGGCGGTCTCCTGCGGGGAGGCGGTCTGCTCCTCGGACCAGTTCTGCTCGCCGAGCAGATCGCTCAACGGCACCTTGAGCGCGTCGGCGACGCGCACCAGCACGGAGATGCGGTCGACGGGGATCTCCCCGCGCTCGACCTTGCTGACCCAATCCTCGGTCCGATCGACGAGACCTGCGAGCCGGAGCTGCGAGAGTCCCCGTGCGCGGCGGCGGTGCCGGATACGCTCACCGATCGGTAGGTACCCGTTCGGCACGGCTGTGCCCCCCATTCGGCAGATGTCCACTCCAGGGCCAATACTGCCACGCTACACGAACCCACGTATATCGACAGCATGTCGCCGGGGTGACTAGCTGCCGCTATGCCCCAATAGGGGCAGGACGTTAGCCGTTCCGGCGGGCGGTGGCGAGGAAGTCGAGGATGTCGGAGCGGGTCATGACGCCGACCGGGCGGCCGTGCTCGGTGACCAGGACCGCGGTGGAGCGCCCCTTGGACAGCAGCTCGAAGGCCTCTTCCAGCAGCTCGCCCTGCTCCACGGTCGGGAACGGCGGGTCCATCACGTCGACCACCTGGGCCTCGAGGATCTCGGGCTTGCGGAACAGGCGCTCGAGCAGCGAGCCCTCCTGGACCGAGCCGACCACCCTGGACACGTCCGTGGGGTCGTCGCCGGAGACCACCGCGACCTGGCTCACCGACCAGGTGTGCAGCAGGTCGATCGCCTCCCTGACGCGCTGGTGCGAGGCGACCGTGACCAGCGGCGGGGTGTCGTGGTGGGCCTTGCCGACCAGCACGTCGCCCACCATGCCCTGCCGGCTGCGCGGCAGGAAGCCGTGCTCGCGCATCCAGTCGTCGTTGAATACCTTGGACAGGTAGCCCCGCCCGGAGTCGGGGATCAGCACGACGATGGTGGTGTCGGGCCCGTGCTCCCTGGCGACCTCGACGGCGGCGGCCACGGCCAGCCCACCGGAGCCGCCGGCCAGCAGCCCCTCTTCGCGCGCCAGGCGGCGGGTCATCACGAACGCGTCGCGGTCCGAGACGGTCACGTAGCGGTCGACCACCGAGGGGTCCAGCGTCGCAGGGTAGAAGTCCTCGCCGACGCCCTCGACGAGATAGGGGTGCACGTCGTCCGGCCGCGAGTAGATCGAGCCCTCCGGATCGGCGCCCACCACCCGCAGGGCCGGCTTGCGCTCCTTGAGGTAGCGGCCGGCACCGGTGACGGTCCCGCCGGTGCCGACGCCGACGACCAGCACGTCGACCGTGCCGTCGGTCTGCTCCCAGATCTCCGGGCCGGTGCTCGCGTAGTGCGCCTCCGGGTTGGCCTGGTTGGCGTACTGGTTGGGCTGGAACGCCCCGGCGATCTCCTGCGTCAGGCGGTTGGCCACCGAGTAGTAGGACTCGGGGCTTTCCGGCGGCACCGAGGTCGGCGTCACCACCACCTCGGCGCCGTAGCCGCGCAGCAGCGCGATCTTCTCGTGGCTGACCTTGTCCGGCATCACGAAGACGCAGCGGTAGCCTTTGAGGGCCGCGACGATGGCAAGGCCGACGCCGGTGTTGCCGCTGGTCGGCTCGATGATGGTGCCGCCGGGCCGGAGCTGGCCGCCGGCCTCGGCGCGCTCGACCATCGCCAGGCCGATCCGGTCCTTCACCGATCCGCCCGGGTTCAGGTACTCCACCTTGGCGAGGATCGTGGGTTCCAGACCTCGCCCCAGCCGTGACAACCGCACCATCGGCGTGTTGCCGACGGCGTCCAGGATCGAGTCGTACACCCGCATGTCGTGACCCCCATTGGCCCGCACCGCACTCGGTTCGGAATTGTAGGCCGCCGAGCTTCCGGGGGCGTGACGTCACCGCGCGGCGGGGGCCCAGGTGAGCCCGTCCCCCTCAGCGGAGCGGGCGGCCGTCCTCGTCGATCGCGGCGAACAGGTCGCGCTCCGGCCGGGGCGCCGGCACCAGCGATCGCGCCAGGGTGTAGTCCTCCCAGGGGTAGATGTCAGCCACCACCTCGTCGGGGACCGCGAACCAGGAGCCGTTGGGGTCGATCTGGGTCGCGTGCGCGATCAGCGCGTCGCGCGCCTGGGGCAGCCACTTGCCGATGTCCACCTGGGTGGTGATCTCCGGCTCGTGGACCTCCTCGCCGGTCTCCTCGGACTCCTCGTCCCAGCGCTTCAGCCAGTCGGCGAAGGGGCTGTCCAATCCGCGCTCGACCACGCCCTCGTGCAGCAGCCGCAGGCGCCGGCGCGAGGGCGAGGCGAAGTAGTAGAGCTTCGACGGCTGGAAGGGCTCGCCCGCGCGCGGGTAGCGGGCCGGGTCGCCGGCCGCGTCGAAGGCGGCCACCGAGACCTCGTGGGTGCGGACGTGGTCGGGATGCGGGTAGCCGCCGTCCTCGTCGTAGGTGAGCACGACCTGTGGCCGCTCCTCGCGGATGATCCTGACCAAGCGGCCAACCGCCTCGTCCAGATCGGCGTTGGCGAAGGCGTCGGGATGCTTGTTGGTCTCGGTGTCGGGCATGCCCGAGTCCCGGTAGCCGAGGAAGTAGTGCTGGCTGACGTCGAGGATCTCCAACGCCTTGGCCAGTTCCTCGCGGCGCAGCTCGGACATGCGCTCGAGGTTGCCCGGCTTGTCCATGGCCGGGTTGAGGATGTCCCCGGCTTCGCCGCCGGTGCAGGTCACGATGACCGTTCGGACGCCCTCGTCGGCGTAGCGGGCGAACGTTCCGGCGCCCTTGGAGGATTCGTCATCAGGGTGCGCCTGCACGGCGAGAAGAGTACGGGGCACGATCCAACCGCTCCTTGACTTGATGGCTGGGGATGCGTTCGACAAGGGTAGCGAAGTCACCCGACAGTCCGCGCCGGCCCCCGGCGACGTCGTCCCCAGCCGCTATGCTGAGCTGGGAGCGATCTCGGGGAGGGTTCGGCCACGGCTACCGGTGACGCACTGGTCGCATGGGCGGCCGAGCACGCGGCCGAGCTGCTCGCTCCGCTCGGAGACCACTGGACGCATTCCCGGGCCGTCGGGGAGCGGGCCCTCCGGATGGCCGGCGCGTTCTCCCAGCGGGACCGCGTCCAGCTCGTCGCCGCCGCCTACCTCCACGACGTCGGCTACGCGCCCGCCCTCCAGCAGACCGGCTGCCATGCCCTGGACGGCGCACGGTACCTGCGCTCGCTCGGGCACGAGCGGCTGGCGCGACTGGTCGCCCACCATGCCGAGGCCCGCTTCGAGGTGCGGCTGCGCGGCCTGGACCGCGAGCTGGAAGGCTTTCCGCGGGAGCCGTCGGCGGTCGCCGACGCGCTCACCTACTGCGACATGACCGTCGGCTCGGCCGGCGAGCCGATGACCCTGCACGAGCGGACCGTCGACATCGCGCAGCGCTACGGCGACGACCACGCCGCCACCCGCTCGCTTGCCTGGTCGATGCCCTACCTCTCGCTGTCCCTGGCGAGGACCGAGCGTCGCCTGCGCCTGCGGGGCGTCACGCCGTAGAACGCCGTCAGCGGGCGGGGTCGCGGCCACGCGGGGCGCGCTCGTGACGACCCCGGTAGCGGCGCCGGCGGACGTGCCGGCCGGGCTGGCGGAAGACCCGCAGGCGCGACCCGGACAGGCCGTGCACGGCGATGATCACGCCCACCCCGATGGTGACGTCACCCACGCTGAAGACGTTGTGGAGCGGAACCGGCTCGGGGACCGCGAAGACGTCGCCGAGGAAGCCCAGCCGCGGGTCACGCACCAGGGCCGAATTGGCGTAGGTGTCCCGTTGTAGGGGTAAGCCGGCCTTGTCGAGCGCCGCGGCCGAAGCCGGCATGACCCCGCCGTTGGCGCTCATGGCGATCAGGTTGAGTAGCGCGCCCAAACCGATCAGCAGCATCCCCGGCAGGTGGCGGTTGGCGATCACGAACACGCCCGCGATCGGGTAGGAGGCGAGCTGGATCAACGGCCGCTGCGACTCCGGCACCCCAGGGACCGTCAGCGCGACCACCTGGAGCCCGAGCGCGAGCATGAGGATCCACGCGAGCCTCGCGCGGATATCGGCCAGCGCCGAGAGGCGGCCGCCGAACAGCGGGACGGCTAGCGCGCTTATCAGGACGATCGCGACGAGAAACATCGAAGCCGTTCAGCCACACAAACCCGTACAGCTTACCGACTCACTCAACCCTCTACCGAAATGGGCTTAGTTCACTATCATTAGACTGTCTGTCATGTTCGAGGTGCCTGATATCTAGGTCCCGGTAGCCAGGATCTGGAGCATCGATCGTGCCGTACCCGTCCCGCCTGCGGTCTCCGCAGGCGGCGGGGCCGGCCAGCGACCGGCGCGGGGGGCGGCGGGACCTCAGGAGGTGGGGCTGGTGGGGACGGACCGGCGCCTCGGGCGGGGAGGGGCGGACCGGCGCCTGGAGCCGGTCCGGACGGCGGTCTCGCCGTCAGCTCGATCAGGCTGGCGTCTCGCCTACCCGCTCGCGGTCTCACTGGCAGGCGGCGGGCTGCTGCTGGCCATGGTCCCATCGGGGGTTCGGGCGCTGCTGGCCGCTCCGCGGCCGATCGCCGTCCTCGGCGCGCTGACGCTGGTGGCGGCGCTGGTGCCGAGCCTGGCCGCGCAGGCGCAACGAGCGCGGCCCTCCCCCAGCGACCTCGAGCCTGGAGCGCTCGCGCAGCCGTTCGGGTTCGCCATCCTGCTCGGCTGGGGGACCGCCGCCGGTGTGCTGGTCGCCGGAATCGTCACCCTGCTGGCCACACTGGCCTGGCGCCTGCCGCCGCGGCGGTGCCTGTTCGAGGCGGCGCGGCTCGTCCTGGCGACCGCGGTCGCCGGCCTGGCCTGGCGCCTGCTCGGTGGGCCGCGCGGCGCCAGCCTGACCGAGCTGCCGGCGCTGGTCCTGGCGGCGCTCGCCTTCCTGATCGCCGCGAACGCGCTGGCCGCGGCGGAGCCCGGGCTGGGTGGCGGCTCGCCCGCCGCTGAGCTGCGCCGCCGCCTCGGGCTCGGCACCTGGACCTCCGCGCTGCTGCTCGGGCTCGCCCCGGCGATCGTGGTGGTCGCCGAGCGCCGCCTGCCGCTCACCCCGCTGCTCCTGCTGCCGGTCGCCGCGGTCCACCTGGCGGCCCGGGCGACGCTCCAGGCGGAGCGCGAGCACGAGCTGGCCGAGCGCGAGCGCGCGCGTGCCCAGGCGGCCGCGGAGGCGATGCTGGCGACCGTCTCGCACGAGCTGCGCGCGCCCCTGACGGTGGTGCTCGGCTCGCTCGACACCCTGACCACCCGCGACGGCGCGCTGAACGCGGAGCAGCGGCGCGAGCTGGTCGCCATGGCCGCGCGCCAGGGCGAGCGGCTGAAGCGGCTGGTCGAGCAGTTGCTGGAGGCCGCCCGGCTGGAGCAGGCCGAGCTGGGACCGGCCAGTGTCTCCGTGATCGACGCGGTGAAGGTGGCGCGGGAGGCCGAGCGGGCCACGGAGCTGGGGCACCCTGGCCGCAAGGTGCGACTGGACGCCGGCAGGGCGCTGCCGGTGCGGGCGGCGCCCGAGACGTTGCTGCAGGTGCTCACCAACCTGCTCGACAACGCCGCCAAGTACTCACCCGCCGGAACGCCCATCAGGCTCCAGGCCCGGCGGCGGGGCGGCCAGGCGGTGATCGCGGTCATCGACGCCGGGCCCGGGATCCCGGCCGGGCAGCGGGAACGGATCTTCGAGCGCTTCACCCAGCTCGAATCCAGCGACGGCCGGCGCGGGGAGGGCGCCGGGCTCGGCCTCTACATCGCGCGGAAGCTGGCCCGCTCGCTCGCTGGCGACCTGGTGCTCTGCGAGCCGTCGACCAGCACGCCGGGCACCCGCTTCGAGTTGCGCCTGCCGCTGGCCGACGAGCGGCCGGCGCGGGTCTCCGAGCACGAGCCCGACGGTGACCGGTCGCCTCGGGCGCTGGCCGGCGGCGGCCCGGTCGACTACGCGCGACGGCGGTGAGGAGCCCTTCCGCTATGGAGCGCCGTCACGCATCCGCGGTGCGCGCCATGGACGGCTTGCCGTACCGCGCGCGGGATCGACGCGCGACACCGATGCATGCCGGCGCTCCAGACGCCTGAGCTGGCAATAACTGGATCAACCTGGCATGCGGCGCTCTGGAAGGGTAGCTTGTTGGTCTGCGCGGTTGGTAACCGCTCTTTAGGTTTTTTGGGCCTCGTGGCCGTCTTCTCGGGAGGTGGAGCATGACCGCGGCCGTTTCGAGCGACCGGTGCGACCGGCTCGGGATCGACCAGGTCGAGCCCTGTGCCGATAACGCCACACGGGCAGCTCGCGTCCCCGGATGGTCGGGCGCGAGGTGTTGCTCTTCGTCCTGATCTCCAAGCACTGAGCGTCCGGGTGCGGCAGGGCCGCGCGCAAGTCCGCCATTCGGTCGCGGATCGTCATTTGAATGGCAAATCGACTGGACGGGGCTGGTAGCCGGCGCGAAGGGCACCCCGTCACGCTCTCTGCTTCGCGGCCAAGGAGGTTCCCGAACCATGTCCCAGCCAACCGGCGGCCGTGTCACCTACCTGACGCCCGAGGCCTATGAGCGCCTGAGCGGGGAGTTGCACGAGCTCAAGACCACCGGTCGCGAGCGTGTCTCCCAGGCGATCGGCGTGGCTCGCGAGCATGGCGACATCCGAGAGAACGCCGACTACGACGCCGCCAAGAACGAGCAGGGCATGATGGAGGCCCGCATCCGCCAGCTCGAGGAGATCCTCCGCTCGGCGGTCGTCGGGGCGCCACGGGACACCGGCAAGGCTGGTCCGGGAATGATCGTCCGGCTGGAGATCGCCGGCGACGAGGAGACCTACTTCCTCGGCAGCCGCGAGGAGGCGATCGACGGCATGGACGTGCTGAGCCTCCAGTCGCCGCTGGGGCAGGCGGTGGTGGGCCGCAAGCCCGGCGAGAAGTTCTCCTACACCACCCCGACCGGCCGCGAGCTGCAGGTCAGACTGGTCGAGGCGGCACCGCGGGACTGAGCCCGCGCGGCCGCCGGCCGCTCAACGGCCGGCGGCGCGCCGGCGCGCCAGGCCCAGCAGCACCCCGTCCAGGATGTCCGTCTCGCTGGCGATCATCTGCCCGAACCCGAAGGTCCGGCAGGTCTCGTCCAGCACCAGCGCGCCGGCGGCGATCACGTCCTCGCGGCCCTTGGCCATCACCGGCAACGCCGCCCGCTCCGCGATGGTCATCGCCGCCAGCCGCTCGGCGGTCTGGCCGATGCGCCCCGCGTCGATGGTGGCGTGGTGGATCCGCTCGGGGTCGTAGACCTCCAGGTCGAGGGCGATCGCGATGACAGTGGTCACGGTCCCCGCCACGCCCACCACCCGCCGCGCCGAGCTCGGGTCGAGCACCTCCGGGACCTTCCCGAGGTGCTCCCGCACGTCGCGGCGCAGCGCGGCCACCTCCTCCGGAGCGGGTGGGTCGCTGGCCAGGTGGCGCTCGAACAGCCGCACGCAGCCGATGTCGATCGACAGCATCGCCGACGGCTCGTGGTTGCCGATGATGAACTCGGTCGAGCCGCCGCCGATGTCGACCACCAGCGTGCGCTCGTCGCCTTGTAGGTCGTGGGTGGCGCCGGCGTAGGTGGTCGCCGCCTCCTGGTCGCCGGTGAGCACCTCGGCCTCGACGCCGAACAGGCGTCGCACCCCGTCGAGGAACTCGTCGCGGTTGGCGGCGTCCCTGGTGGCGCTGGTCGCCACCACCCTGGTCGCCTCGACGCCCAGGCGGGCGCACAGCTCGGCGTAGCCGGCCAGCACGTCCAGCGTCCGCTCCAGGGCGGCGGGGTCGAAGCGCCTGGTGCGGTCCACGCCCTTGCCGAGCCGGGTGATCACCATCTCGCGAGCGTGCTGCTCGACGACCCGGTCCCCGGCCACGTCGGCGACGAGCAGGCGGGTCGAGTTGGTTCCCACGTCGACGGCGGCGAGTCGCACGGCGTCCTCCCTGGGGTTCACGGGCGGCTACCCGCTCCGCCGCCGGGATCCCCGTTCGGGCGATCGTCGGCGAGGTCGACGCAGGGGCCGGGGCAGTCGATCGGCTCGACCACCTGCCGCACGATCCGGCCGACGGGGTTGGCGCCCGTGGCGACCTCGTGCGCGTACAACGCGTGCAGGCATTTGACCCGGCCCGGCAGGCCCCCCACCCCGGGGTCGCCCGGCAGATGGCCCAGCGCGCCGCGCTGGGCCAGGTACTGCTCGTGGGCCGCCCGATGCGCCGCGGCCAGCTCCGGTTCGGCGGCGACCCGCTCGGACAGGCTGGCATTCCATCCCGCGGCCTCCAGCCGGCCCACCCCCACGCCGGCGGCCGGGCACGACAGCCAGTACAGCGTCGGGAACGGCGTGCCGTCAGGCAGGAAGGGAGAGGTTCGGACCACGGTGGGGAGCCCGTAGCGGCAGCGTGCCGCGACCGCGACGGCTCCTCGCACCTCCCGGCCGATCTGCCCCTCGATCAGGCGCCGTTCGACGGGGCTCGCCTCGGGCAGTGCGGCAGCCCAGCCAGGCTCGGCCCGAGGGTCGGGCGCGCCACCCTCCCGGTTCTCGGCCCACGGCAGCGTCGCCGGGTCAGGCAGGGCGGCCGGGTCTGGCCGGCGCGGCGACCGGGATGGGGTTCGTGGCACGACTCAGCCGCGGCGAGCTTCGCGCTGACGCTTGACGTCGACCAGGCGTTCCTCACTGGAACGCATGAACCGCTTGAGCTTCTGCTCGAACTCGGGGTCCTTGGCGGCGCGCCGCCTCGGCGCCTCGGGCTGCCAATCGGCCGCGGCCTGCTTGATGGACAGGTCGATCTTGCCGTCCTCCTTGACGCCCAGGACCTTCACGGTCACCTGATCGTCGATGCGGAGGTGCTCCTCGACCGAGCGCACGTAGTTGCGGTCGATCTCGGAGATGTGGACTAGCCCGGTCTCACCTGCTTCGAGCCGAATGAACGCTCCGTAGGGCGCTATACGGACAACCGTGCCCGGGACGATGGCCCCGATCTCGGCACTCATACTAATGACTAACGCTCCTTTGCCCACTTTCAACGGTGTCGCCTAGTACACCACTGTCCGCGAGGCGGTCGAGAGGAATCGGCGAGGGCCGCACAAGGCGGCCGCCAGCCCATCGTAGGGACGGCCGGGCAGACCGTCAACAATCGCACTTGCCGGCACGATCCGACCGATCGTCCGAGTCGCCGGTGTGGCGTGGTCTTGGGCGGTCCTGGGTGGTCCTGGGTGCTCCTGGCCGTTCAGTGGGAACGGTCCGTGAGCCAGTGCCAGAAGCGCTGGTACCAGGGCGCCTTATGGGTCGGCTCGGCCGCCGGCGCCGCCGCCGCGTCGGCCGGCGGTGTGCCGGTGAGCAGCCAGGCCTGCTCCCCGGGCTTGACCATGTGGAAATCCCGCTTGGCGAGCTGCTCGACGTAGGCGGGGTCGTTCAGCCGGGTGCGCTCCCGCTCCAGCTGTGCGTTGGCGGCCTGGAGCGCCGCCTGCTTGGCCTGGAGCCGTTCGATGCGCCCCTGCTGCGACACGTATTGGCGCAGCGGGTACACGGCGGTGGCCGCCAGCACGAACAGCACGAGGAACAGCAGGATCCCGCGCGAGGTGAGCCCTGGCTGCGATCGGGCCCTGGAGCCGTTGCGACGGCGGCCACGGCCCGGCACCAGGGCCAGCACCCGCTGGGCGGTCGCCCGCGGCCGCCGCCAGATCACGTCGCCCGCTCCTGGAAGGACCGGCCGAAGGCCTGGCGTCCAGGGTAGGTCGCGCTCTCGCCGAGCTCCTCCTCGATGCGCAGGAGCTGGTTGTACTTGGCGACCCGCTCGCTACGGCAGGGCGCCCCGCTCTTGATCTGGCCACTGCCGAGCGCGACCACCAGGTCGGCGATGATGGTGTCCTCGGTCTCGCCAGAGCGGTGGCTGATCATGGTGGTCCAGCCGTTGCGGTGGGCCAGGTCGGCGGCGTCGAAGGTCTCGCTCAGCGAGCCGATCTGGTTGACCTTGAGCAGCACGGCGTTGGCGACCCCGCGGTCGAGGCCGCGCTGGATGCGCTCGACGTTGGTGACGAACAGGTCGTCGCCAACGAGCTGCACCCGGTGCCCCAGGGCCTCGTTGAGCGCCTTCCAGCCGTCCCAGTCCTCCTCGGCGAGGCCGTCCTCGATCGAGATGATCGGATAGCGGTCGCACAGGTCGGCGAACAGCTCGACCATGGCGGCGGACTCCAGCGTGCGGCCCTCGCCGGCGAGCTCGTAGCGGCCGTCCCGCCAGAGCTCGGTGGCGGCCGGGTCGAGCGCCAGCGCCACCTCGGCGCCGGGCTCGTAGCCCGCGCGCCCGATGGCGGCCACCAGCAGCTCCAGCGCGGCCTCGTTGCCGGGCAGGTCGGGCGCGAAGCCGCCCTCGTCGCCGACGGCCGTGGCCAGGCCGCGCTCGTGCAGGACCGCCTTGAGGGCGTGGTAGACCTCGGCGCCCATGCGAACCGCCCCGGCGAACGACGGCGCGCCGATCGGGGCGATCATGAATTCCTGGAAATCGACGTCGTTGTCGGCGTGCACCCCACCGTTCAGCACGTTCATGAACGGGACCGGGACCACGTGGGCCGACGCGCCGCCGAGGTACCGGAACAGCGACAGACCGAGCGAATCGGCGGCGGCGCGCGCCAGCGCCATCGAAACTCCGAGCACGGCATTCGCGCCGAGGTTCGCCTTGTTGTCGGTGCCGTCGAGGTCGAGCATGACCCGATCGATCGCCCGCTGGTCGTAGCCGTCCTCGTCGAGCAGCACCGGAGCGATGACCTCGTTCACGTTGCGGACGGCGCGCAGGACGCCCTTGCCGCCGTAGCGGTCGCCGCCGTCGCGCAGCTCGATGGCCTCGAACTTACCGGTGCTGGCACCCGAGGGGACGATCGCCCGACCGCTGGAGCCGTCCTCGAGGCCCACCTCGCACTCGAGGGTGGGATTCCCCCGAGAATCGAGGACTTCACGTGCAAGGACGAGCTCGATCGCTGCCATGGGAAAGGTCTCCAGATGGTCGTGGGGTCGCGGGGACGGAAACGGGCAGCCGCGAGCATATCATCGGCGCCGCATTCATTTGAGGATTTCCACAGGGAAATGCGCGAGGCGTGGCGATCAGGTGGACTCGGCGCCGTCGTCCGGGTCCTGGGCGGCCTCGTAACTTGCCCGGAACCGCCTGGCGGCGCGGCGAAGGGCCGCCTCCGGCTCGACACCGCGCTCGCGGGCGAGCGCGACCACCGCGAACAGCAGGTCCCCCATCCCGCGCTCGAGCCGCTCCGCGCCCTCGGCCCCCATGACCTCCTCGAGCGCCTCGCCGACCTTGGCGGCCGGACGGTCCCGGTCCGGCCAGGCGAAGCCGGTGTCGCCCACGCGCTTCTGGAGCTTGGCGGCGAGCTGCAGCGCCGGCAGGGCCGAGGGGATGCCGGCCAGCGGATCGGTGCGGCCCTCCTGCTCCCGCTTGATCGCCTCCCAATTGCGCAGCACCTCGCCGGCGGAGCCGACCTGGACGTCGCCGAACACGTGTGGGTGACGGCGGACCAGCTTCTCGGTGATGGCGCGCGCGACCCCGTCGACGTCGAACTGCCCGGCGTCCTCGGCGATCTGGGAGTGGAACACCACCTGCAGGAGCAGGTCGCCCAGCTCCTCGCGCAGGTGGTCGGGACCGGCCGGGCCCGCGCCCTCCTCCTCGATGGCGTCGAGGACCTCGTAGACCTCCTCCACCAGGTGGCGGGCGAGGCTCGCGTGGGTCTGCTCGGCGTCCCAGGGGCAGCCGCCGGGACCGCGCAGGCGGGTCTCGGTCGCGACCAGGTCGAGCAGGGCGGAGCCCTTCGGCTCACCCAGCGGGTAGACCGCCTCGACCTCGATGTGCTGGCGGGCCGCCCGGTCCGAGACCATCTGCACCAGCGGGCCGTCGTTGACCGGCGGCAGCAGCAGGGTCGCCGAGCCGCGCTCCTTCGCCAGGCCGAGCAGCGCGTCCGCCTGCCGGCGGGCCATCGCCACCTGGTCGGCGTCGATGCCCTGGCCGACCAGCAGCAGGTCACGCCCTGCCGGGCCGGTGTCCTCCGCGACCGGCAGGACCTCGAAGGGGATCTCCCCGACGTCCAGCGCCGGCAGCGAGGGATGGTCGACGGCGAGCACGTAGACAGGCCGGGCGGCATCCAGCGCACGCCAGGTCTGTGGTGGGAAGAGCAGCGGGAACCGCGGGCTTGAAGCCACCAGCACGACCCTCGTCATGGCACCCCGTTACGGACCGGTCGTCAGCGGCTGCGCCGGCGCCTCGGAGGTCGGGCTGGCCGGGGCCGTCGTTCGCTCGACGACCTTTCCAGAGGCGGAGTCCCAGCGGCCGAAGCGCGGGTTGACCGACACGTTGGCCTGCTTCAGGTGGTCGCTGAACCACTGTTCGGTGGCCGCGTCCCGGCGCTGCTTGAGCGTGGGGTCGAGGGCGTTGCGCAGGTCGTCGGTGAGCGGCGGGACCCGCACCCCGATCACCTGGATGACGTGGTAGCCGAACTGCGTGTGGACCGGGGCGGAGATCGGCGAGGTGCAGGCGCCCGCCGTCTTGCCCTTGCAGTCGCCCTGGTCGGCAAGGCTGAACACGGCCTTCTCGAAGTCGGCGACCGTCTGCCCCTTGGACTCGTAGCCGAGGTCGCCGCCGCGGTCCTTGCTCCCGGGATCGGTCGAGAACTGCTCGGCGACGGTCGTCCAGTCGCCGCCGGAGACCAGTTGCTGGCGCGCCTTCTCGGCGGTCGCCTGGTCCTTCACCAGGACGTGGCGGACGTGGATCTGGATCACGTCGGCCCGGTGCTTGGCCAGGTTGGCCTTGAGCAGGTCGGCGTCGCTCGGCTGCGGCACCAGCTTGTCGCCGACCAGCGTGAGGGCGATCTGGGCGCGGAACTGCTCGCGCAGCAGCGACTCGGTGATGTTGTTCTGGGACAGCAGGTCCTCGTACTTCATGCCCTGGGACGCCGCCTGGTCCTTGACCTGCTGGATGCGGGCGTCGACCTGTCCCTCGTCGAGGGTCACGCCCTCCTGCCTGGCGCCGTCGAGGATGATCTGGAACTGGATCAGCCCCTCGAGCGACTGGCGGGTCAGGGCGTCGATGTCGGTGGCCTGCTGCTGCTGTTGCTGGTTCTGCTGCTGGCTCTGCGAGGCCGCGAGCTGCGCCTTGACCATGTCGGTCAGGCGGCTGACCGGAACCGAGGCTCCGTTGACGGTCGCCGCCCGGCTGTTGTCGCTGCTGGCCGCGCAGCCGGCCGCGAGCAGGGCGATGACCAGGCCTACGGCGGGAAGCAGTCGGCGCACATGAACCTCAGCTCGAATCTCGGCAAACTGGCTAGCCAACAGGATACTCGGTGCCTGCCAGGCACGTTCCCCACGAATTGAGAGATTTACACAGCCGTTCCAAGGCCTCGCGAGCTCGACCAGCACGGCGACGGCGACAGCGGTCCTCAGCCCCCCGGTCAGGAGGCGCGGCGGGCTTCGGGGCGGTCGGAGGAGGGCAGGGCGGGCGCCGGAGGCGCGTCGAGGATGCTGGTGAGCAGCTCCGAGAGCCAGGCGGGCAGGTCGACCTCCGGCTGGGCGGGCGACGGTCCAGGCGTCAGGCGTGCCCGGCGCTCGGTCGGCAGCGGCACCAGCAGGCTGTCCTCGGCCTGCTTCCAGATGGCGCCCGGGTACAGCCGGTCGAGCCGGACCTGCTTGGACTCCGGCAGCTTGGAGACCGGCGCCAGCCGGACCCGCCCGGCGAAGCAGACCACCTCGGAGAGCCCGACCGCGCTCGCCTGGGCGCGGACGCCCGCCAGGGCGAGCAGGTTGCGGACCGGCAGCGGCGGCGGTCCGTAGCGGTCGGCCAGCTCCAGCCCCAGCGCCTCCACCTCCTCGACCGTTCTGGTGCCGCCGAGCCGGCGGTAGGCCTCCAGCCGCAGGCGCTCGCGCGGCACGTAGTCGGTCGGCAGGTGGGCGTCGACCGGCACCTCCAGCTTCAGCTCCTTCGGCGGCTCGATCGGACGGCCCCGCAGCTCGCCGACCTCCTCCGCCAGCATCCGCATGTAGAGGTCGTAGCCGACCAGCGCGACGTGGCCCGACTGGTCGGTGCCGAGCAGGTTGCCGGCGCCGCGGATCTCGAGGTCCTTGAGGGCGATCGCCATGCCGGACCCCAGAGCGGTGTGGGTGGCGATGGTGGTCAGCCGCTGGTGCGAGGTCTCGGTCAGCGAGTGCTCACTCGGGTAGAACAGGTAGGCGTAGGCACGCTCGCGGGAACGGCCGACGCGGCCGCGGAGCTGGTAGAGCTGGGCGAGCCCGAGGGTGTCGGACCGTTCCACCAGCAGGGTGTTGGCGTTGGGGATGTCCAGGCCCGACTCGATGATGGTGGTGCAGACCAGCACGTCGTAGGCCTTGTCCCAGAAATCCAGCATGACCCGCTCGAGCTGGTCCTCGCTCATCTGCCCATGGGCGACGCCGATCCGCGCCTCGGGGACGAGCTGGCGGAGCTGGATCACCGCCCGCTGGATCGACTCCACCCGGTTGTGGACGTAGAAGGTCTGGCCCTCGCGCAGCATCTCGCGGCGGATGGCGTTGGCGACCGTGGTGGCGTCGTAGGGGCCGACGAAGGTCAGCACCGGGTGGCGCTGCTCCGGCGGCGTCTCCATGACCGACAGGTCGCGGATGCCGGACAGGCTCATCTCCATCGACCGCGGGATCGGCGTGGCGGTCAGCGTGAGCACGTCCACCTCGGTGCGGAGCTGCTTGAGGTGCTCCTTGTGGGCGACGCCGAAGCGGTGCTCCTCGTCGATGATGGCCAGGCCGAGGTCGGACCACTTGGCGTCGGACGAGAGCAGGCGGTGGGTGCCGATGACCAGGTCCACGGTGCCGTTGGCCATGGCGGTGAGGGTCTCCTCCTGCTCCTTGCGCGTAGCGAAGCGCGACAGCATGGCGACCTTGACCGGGAACGGCGCGAACCGCTCCGAGAAGGTCGCCATATGCTGCTGCGCCAGCAGGGTGGTCGGGACCAGCACCGCCACCTGCTTGCCGTCCATGATCGCCTTGAAGGCGGCGCGCGCCGCGACCTCGGTCTTGCCGTAGCCGACGTCGCCGCACAGCAGGCGGTCCATCGGGACCGGCGTCTCCATGTCGGCCTTGATCTCCTCGATGGCGGTGAGCTGGTCGGGCGTCTCGGCGTAGGGGAAGGCGTCCTCCAGCTCGCGCTGCCAGGGGCTGTCCGGGGCGAAGGCGTGGCCGGGCGAGGCCATTCGGGCGGCGTACAGGCGGATCAGCTCGGCCGCGATCTCGCGGACCTTGCGCCGCACCCTGGCCTTCTGGCGGTCCCACTCCTTGGTGCCGAGCCGCGACAGCTTGGGCGACTCGCCGCCGACGTAGCGGCCGATCATCTCGACCTGGTCCGTCGGCAGGTAGAGGCGGTCGCCCTGGTCGTAGGCGAGCAGCAGGTAGTCGCGCTCGGCGCCGCCGACGGTGCGGTGCTCCATGCCGACGTAGCGGCCGATCCCGTGCACGGCGTGGACCACGATGTCGCCGGGCTGGAGCTCGGCGACGTCGTGGAACTGCGCTCCGCCGCCGTCGTGCGTGGCGCGGCGGCGGCTGGCGGGCATGCGGGCCTGCTCGCGGGTCTGGCGGCGCGTGCCGTACAGGTCGCCCTCGGCCAGCAGGGCGAGCCGCAGCGCGGGCAGGCGGAACCCGTTGAGCAGCGGCGCGGTGCCGGCGAGCAGCTCGCCGTCAGGGGCCTGGCTGGCGGGCAGCTCGGCGGTCAGCGGCACCGGCAGGCCCTCGTCACCGAGCACGTCGACCAGCCGCTCGGCCGGACCCGACCCCTCGGTGGTGAGCAGCACGGTGTAGCCCTCGCCGGCCAGCTCGCGCGCGTCCGCGGCGATCCTGGTCACGTTCGCGCGGTAGGGCTCGATCGGGTGGGCCTCGATGCGTACGGCGTCCGGCCTGCCGGCGTCGAGTGCGCCGAGCCGCACCCGTGCGCGGCCGGAGCGCTCGAGGACCTGGTCGAGCGGCCGGTAGGCGGCGCCCTCCAGGGGTGCGGCGCCACCCTCGGCGGCGGTCCCCCAGGACGCCTGCATGGCCTCCTCGGCCTGCTTGCGGACCTCCTCGGCGCGGTCGACGGTGCGCTTGGGGTCGACCACCACCAGCACCGAGCCGGCCGGCAGGTAGTCCGGCAGGGTCGGCAGCTCGTCGTAGAGCAGCGGCAGCAGCGACTCGACGCCCTCGACGTCCAGCCCGTCGGCGACCCGGGCGAGCAGGTCGCCCGCCACGGGCACCTCGCCGGCGAGCTGGCGGGCGCGGCCGCGCTCGGCCGCGCTGAGGCGGACCTCGCGGCAGGGATAGGCCTCGACGGACGGCAGCTCGGTGAGCGAGCGCTGGCTGGCGACCGCGAACGAGCGGATGCCCTCGACCTCGTCGCCCCAGAACTCCACCCGCACCGGGTGGTCCTCACCGGGCGGGAAGAGGTCCACCAGGCCGCCGCGCACGGCCACCTCGCCGCGCCGCTCGACCATGTCGGTGCGCTGGTAGCCGGCCTCGACCAGCCGGGCGAGCAGCTCCTCGAGGTCGAGCTGGTCGCCCTTGGCGACCCGCACCGGCTCGATCAGGTCCAGGCCGGGCGCCAGCGGCTGCATCATCGCCTTGGCCGGCACGGCGAGCACGGCCAGGCCGGTCCGCTCGGTGCCGTTGCCGTCGCGTTCGGGCTGCAGCCGGTGCAGCAGCGACAGTCGCTTGGCGACCGTCTCGGAGCGCGGCGACAGGCGCTCGTGCGGCAGCGTCTCCCAGGCGGGAAAGCAGTCGACCAGGTCGCGGCCGAGGAAGGCGCCGACGTCGTGGACCAGGGCCTCGGCGTCAGCGGTGGTCGCGGTCACGGGGACCACCAGGCGCCCGCTCCAGCGGGCGAGCCCGGCGAGCAGGAATGCCCGGGCGACGTCGGCGACCACGACGTGGACGCCGTCGCCGCGCTTGGCCAGGGCCTGGCCGCCGAGGGCCCGACCCCCCGCGGGGGCCTCGATCGCTTGGAGGAGGTTGGTGAACGCCGGATCAGCCGGCAGGCGCTCCAGCAGTGGTTCAAGCCGCAATGTGTCTTTGCCTTCCTTCCGGGCACGCGCGAGGACCCCCCGATCGGGACAACCGGGGGGTGCTGCGCTCTATAGAGGGTAACGCAGCCACCCGACAGGAACCTTCCCGGTTCGATGGACTTCTCTGGGACCCGAGCGTAGTGTGCGGCGGTTGTTCGGATGGGGAGTTCAGGGAGATCTGATGAGATTGCTCGAAGTGCGCCTGTCGCCGGAGGGGCGCCAGCCCGAGGCGCGCCAGGAGCCTCGCCGGCGGTTCGAGCTGCGCCCGGGGCGCCGCGACCGGCGCGAGCAGGCCGGGCGCCACGAGCAGGCCGGGCGCCACGAGCCGCAGGAGGGGCGGCACGAACCGGAGACCCGCCAGGGTCTCCCGCAGCGCCAGGAGCGCCGCTCCGATCGGCACCTGACGCGGCTGCCACGGCGCCGGCTGGCCACGCTGCTGGCCCTCGGGGTGGCGGTTGGGGCCATCGGGGGCTACTCGTTCGGGTCGCACGCGCGCTCACGGGCGGTGACGACGGAGACCGGCGGCGTGCACGCCACCCCGGAGTGCACCAGCGCGGTGGCGCGCGCCAACACCACCATCGCCTGGGCCGTGAAGATGGGCAGGGCGTTCGTCCAGCAGACCCAGGTGGTCAACCAGCTCGCCCGCGGCCAGACCACGGTGGCCGGAGCGGTGCGGGACGACCAGGCCCCCAGCGCCGAGGGCGTGGCGGCCGTCTCCAGGTTCAACGACGCGCTCGCCGACTACCTCCGGGTGGTCGACAGCTGCCAGCTCGAATCCGGCTGAGCGCCGGGTCAGCGCACGGGCCGGGCGGATGACATGGGGCCGATCGAGGTGGCCAGGCGCTCGTCGGCGAGCGCGAAGGCGTCGACGGCCAGCGGGGCGACCGGCGGACCCACCGGGATGCGGGCGGGGTCCAGCGCCAGCCGCAGGTAGCCGCCGACGTTCGACGGCCCGAACCACAGCGTCCCGGCAGGCTGCTCGCCAGGGTCCGTGAAGCGGCAGCCGCCGGGGCTGAACGCGACCGGCCGCTGCCGGCTGGTGGCGGGCGCCCGGTGGGTGACCGTCCAGACGGCGCCGGAGCGGTGCTGGTCCGCGCGATCCAGCACGTCGGCCTCGAGCACCGCCGACCTGATGCCGAGCCGCTCGCCCTCGACCACCGCCAGATTGAGCAGCCACAGCGGCAGGTCCTCGCGCCCGTCGGCCATCACCATCAGACCGGCGCCGTAGCGGGTGTTCAGCTCGGTGGGCAGGAAGCCGTCCTCACTGAGCACGCCGTCGACGGTGAACGCGCCGAGATAGCCCACCCGGTCGCGCAGGGCCACGCCGACCACGCCGGCGACCCGGCGCATCGCCTCGCGGTCGCCCTCCGGCGGGTCCCAGAAGGTGGCGGCGCCAGCGAACACCAGGCGGTTGGAGCCGGAAGGCCGCAGCGTGATCATCTCGACCGGGCGCAGCACGGCCACCCCGTCGGCCAGCACCAGACCGTGGATGCTGCACGGCACGCCCTCGATGAACGGCACCACCCGGGCCCGGTCGCAATGGATCGTGAAGAAGGCGACCGCCTCGGCCGCATCCCACTCTTCACGCACCCAGCGGACGTAGACCGCGCCGCCGTTGACCCCCTCGCGGGTGTCGCCGGACCACACCGTTCCGAGGCCCTGGTCCATCCGCCGCGCGGCGGCCAGCATCGCCTCCCCGGTCGCCGGCACCACCTCCGAGGGCGGGCGCCGGATGCCGTGCGCGTCCCACAGCTTGTCGATCAGGGTCTTGTCCTCGAGCCGGCGCCAGGAGGGACGGCGCGGAGCGTAGACGCGGCGACCGGCGATGCTGCGCAGCTCGTTGGCGGGAGGGCTCAGCACCAGCGCCTCGTGGTCGGGGTCGTAGCGGTCCAGCGCGGCCAGCGCCTCCGCCGGAAGGTTCGCCAGCAGCGACATGATCGTCCGGGTCTCGCTGACGATGTCGGGCGCGGTGAGCTGCAGCACGTGCCGGTCGCCCTCCTCCTCGCTCGGCAGCGGGCCGGTGCCGACGCCGGCCGCCAGCAGGAAGGGGCGGGCGGCGCCGAGCGAGCGGACCATCCGGCTGGTGCCGCGCAGCATCGCCAGCGGAGCACCCGTGAGGATGAGCTTGCGCCCATCGTAGAAGCGCCGCAGGCGCGCGGCGTAGCGCCCGGTCATGTCCATACTGGGACTTTATGCGCGGAGCAGGGATTTATCCATATCTACCGGCTCAGCCGCGAACGGCCAGGACACGCCAGCCACCGCCCGCGCACGACCCCTGGGGTCAGGGCAGTCGGGCGACCACGGCGGCGAGGTCGAGGTTGCCGCCGGAGAACACCGTGCCCACGCGGAGGCCCGCGACCTGGCCGGCCCTGCCGGCCAGCAGGGCGGCGACCCCGCACGCTCCGGCCGGCTCGACCACGACCTTCATGCGCTCCATCACGAAGCGGACGCCGGCGAGGATCTCCTCCTCGGACAGCAGCACCACCTCGTCGACCAGCTCGCGGAACAGCGGGAAGGTCCGCACGCCCGCGCGCGGCGCGCAGAGTCCGTCGGCGACCGAGCGAGGCACGACCGGCACCGGACGGCCGGCCTCCAGGGCGGCGCTGAGGGTCTGAGCGCCCCGCGGCTCGACGCCGATCACCCGGCAGTCCGGGTTCGCCGCGCGGACCGCGAGCGCCGTGCCGCAGGCCAGCCCGCCGCCGCCCACCGGCACGACCCAGAGGTCGAGCGGACCGGCGGCCTCGACCAGCTCCAGCGCCACGGTCCCCTGGCCGGCGACGATCTCGGGGTCGTCGAAGGGGTGGACGAAGGTGAGCCCGCGCTCGTCGCGGAGCCGCTCGCTCTCGGCCAGCGCCTCCCCGGTGGTGTCGCCGTACAGCACCACCTCGGCGCCGTAGTCGCGGCAGGCGGCCACCTTGGCGGCGGGCGCGTGCCGGGGCATCACCACGGTGGCCTTGGCGCCCACATCGGCCGCCGCCCATGCCAGCGCGCCGGCGTGGTTGCCGGCCGAGATCGCCACCAGCCCGCGGTCGATCTCCTCCCTCGGCAGGGTGAGCAGCCGGTTCAGGGCGCCACGCACCTTGAAGGAGCCGGTCTTCTGGAGCGCCTCGTTCTTGACCGCGACCGTCGCCCCGAGCTTGGCGTCCAGCGTCGCCGAGGTCTCGACCGGCGTCGCGTGCACCTGCCCCGCGAGCCGCTTGGCCGCGGCCCGCACCGCATCCGCGTCCACCTCGCCTCCCTTCTCGACCGCGCCGTCGTTGGCGCGGCCTTGGCAAGGGCTACGCGCGAAGCGCGAAGCCCTTTCAGTGGTTATGACGGTCCTGAGCGCGCTCCAGGGGCAGGCGGGTCAGGTCCAGCGCCGCGTCGGCGCCTCGCTCGACCAGCACGCCGAAGTCCTCGGCGAGCCGCTTGGGGATCGGCGCCAGCACGTAGTCGGCCACGTCCTGCCGTCCGGGTGGGCGGCCGACGCCGAGCCGGACGCGCAGGAAGTCCGGACCGCCGAGCGCCTTGACGATGTCCTTCAGGCCGTTGTGCCCGGCCGTGCCGCCGCCGCGGCGGACCTGGAGCTTGCCGGCGGCCAGGTCGATGTCGTCGTGGACCACGATCAGCCGCTCGAGCGGCACCTTGTAGTTACGGGTGAGCAGCGACGCCGGCCCGCCGGACTCGTTCATGTAGCCCATCGGCCGCGCCAGCACGATGCGCGTGCCGTCGTCGCGCGCCTCCGCGACGGCGGCGCGCTGGCGAGAGCGCTTCAGCCGCTCGCCGAAGCGGTCGGCGAGGCGCTCGACCACCATCGCGCCAGCGTTGTGGCGGGAGTTGGCGTACAGGTCGTCCGGGTTGCCGAGCCCGAGGATCAGCCAGGGCCCGGTGTCGCGCCGCGACGCACGAGCCTCCTCCCCGCCGGTCGCGGGGTCAGCGGCGTTCGTCCCGGAGCGGCGCCAGCGATCCAGCAGGGACAGGTGCGACTACGCCTCCTCGCCGCCCTCGGAAGCCTCCCCGGCACCCTCGGCCTCGGCCGGGGCCTCGCCCTCGGCGGCCTCGGCGGCCTCCTCCTCGGCCTGGACGGGCTCGACGGTCGGCGCGACCACCGAGACCACCGACGAATCGGGGTCGTCCAGGATCGTCGCGCCCGACGGCGCCTTGAGGTCGCCGACCCGCAGCACGTCGCCGATCTGCAGGCCGGAGACGTCGCCGTCGATCGCCTCGGGCACGGCGGTCACCTCGGCCTCGACACTGAGCTGGTGCAGGTCCTGGTCGAGGATGCCGCCCTGGACCACGCCGGGCGCCTCGCCCACCAGGTGGACGGGCACCGACACGGTCACCTTCTCGCCGCGGCGGACGACCAGGAAGTCGACGTGGGTGAAGGTGCCGCGCACCGGGTGCCGCTGGACCTCGCGCGCCAGCGCGAGGTGGCGGTCCCTGCCGAGCTGGAGCTCGAGCAGGGCGTTGGCGCCACCGCTGCGCATCGCCTGGCCGAACGCGCGAGCATCGATCGACAGGTGCTCCGGCTTGATGCCGTGGCCGTACAGGACCGCTGGGACGCGGCCGGCGGCGCGGACGCGGCGGGCTGCTCCCTTCCCCGTGTCCGTGCGCGACTCCGCGGCAAGCTGGTACTCGGACATGGGGAACGAGCCTCCTTGTCGGGTTCGCCGGTTCCGCAGTGAGGCTGGAACCGCAACGCAGAACGGCCCCGCTGCCGGCGGGGGCGCAGCGCAGGGTAGCAGTGCCGCCCGTACCGGCTCAAGCCGCGGCCCCGGCGCTGCCGCCGGATGCCGGGACCGCAGCAGTCGACGCGCCGGGTGCACGCATCAGCCGGTGCCGGGGCCGGGCTCAGCCTCCTCGATCCTGGTCTCGGGCTCGGCGCCGGGCGGGGAGTTCATGGTGCCGCTCAGCCAGTAGGTGGGCGGCACGCCCTCCCGCACGTACGAGCGCTGCACGCCCTGCGCGGCGCCAGGGTCGTCCCTGCCGAGGAAGGGCAGGAACGAGGTGACCGCCTCCTGGTCCTCGGCGTCCGGCCCACTCTCGGTGGCCATCTGCTCGAGGCGCTCCCGGAGCTCTTCGGCGCGCCCGCTGATGGCTCCGGCCGGGTGGACCATCACGACCAGGTCCTCGCCGACGGCGAACAGCCCCCAGAAGCCCGTTCCCGTC
>WNGM01000483.1_pt1 | contig 33559 bp, 26 predicted proteins | sample 5400571 | NCBI WGS metagenome assembly WNGM01 (sample SAMN13153378, study PRJNA577476) | soil metagenome | isolation source: 100 cm soil or saprolite under Garry oak tree replicate 2 | place: USA:California | collected 2016-06-15 | reverse complement strand
ACGTGTTCTATGGACGAAGCTATGTCCTTGAGAACATAATGAAACGTCACGGATACAAGCATGAGGAAGTAATGGAGGAACTCAACAACAGACGGCTAGTCTTGGAATGGATGGTCCGGAACAACATCCGCGACTTCAAAGATGTCGTTGAAGTCATTCGTACTTACTATGTAAACCCGCAACAACTCTTGGATCGGGTCAAGCGCGAGAAGATGGTGCAACCATCAGGAGTCACTCCGTAAATGAGCCTAATTGGCCCTATCCTTCCATACCTAGGACCGCTAGGCCAGATTCTGTCGACAAACTCCAACGACATCCTCTCGGTAGGCCTGGGACTACTGGGACTGATTTCTCTAGGCCTCTACAAGGTAAAGAAAGATATCTTCGAAACAAGCAAGTCGTGGGTTGGAGCGACCGTAGTACTTTCGTTCTTGACAATTCTCTTCAGAGGAATGGGTGCGGTTTGCGGTTGCACTTGGTACACGGATCCCAGTACCGGGGCCGTTCAGCAACTTGTTCCAATCACCTATTTGCTGATTGCCGGGTCCTTCTTTGCCATACTGTACAACTTCAACATCGCCATTGTGAAAAAGCACAAGTGGTTGATCAGCATCCCACTATCCATTCCACTCTCAATCATCTCTAACATACTCTTCCCGTTGATCGCAAGCACTCCGCCTTGGCTAATTATCGAAATCGTCATCCTGTCACCCGCAGGTGCGCTCTACAGCAGCTTCGTCTATGAGAAAGCTGTACTCCACATGGGTGACTATCGAGCGAGAATGCGTCGCTTCATGGAACAGGGTGAAAGGGCCAAGAAGGGAGGAGTCGAACTTCCACCCGAGAAACAAGGATTCTCCTACTTCACCTACGGCCTGCTCGGCAAAAGAATAGGCAAGCTCCTTCAGATTTTCAGCGGCCTCAAACAGGTTCTCTCCCTAGCCGGAATGAAGATCGGCTACAAAGCCTACGTGAGCAGTATGGTCTTCTTCGCCCTTGTAGGAGGAGGATTATCCTTCTTCGTATGGTTCGCCATCCTCAACCTGGGCCTCGGAGCCGCCTTCGGTCTTACCTTCTCGATAACCTCCATCCTATTGAGCATCGTACTCTCTATCCTCTTCGCCTTCGTGACGGGCGCCGCGATTCTCGGATTCTTCTACATACTTCCATCCATGAAAGTCGGGTCCCGAAGGCAACGGTTAGACAACTTTCTCCCGTTCACGGCAAGCTACATGACCGTTCTCGCATCTGCCGGAGTCACCCCCGAGCGGATACTCAGATCCACCGCCGAGAAAGATCCCAAGTTCATGCTCTCTGACGAGATTGCCCAAGTTCATGCTCTCTGACGAGATTGCTAATGTGATTGGAAGAATCGACCTTCTCGGCTACGATGTCATCAATGCGATGAACGCGGAGGTAGAACGCTCGCCCTCGGCAAACTACCAAGACCTTCTGCGAGGCTTTGCAGGAGTCATCAGGACCGGCGGTGACATGAAGAAGTTCTTCCAAGGCATAACGGACCACTTGTTCCAGAAACGCGCTCTCTCCGTCCAAGGGTTCCTTGACACACTGGGAATCATCGCTGAGACATACGTTCTCATGCTCATCGCCTTCCCACTAATGCTCGTCGTCATGCTCTCGATCATGGCCTCTATCGGAGGAAACCTTGGGGGAATAGACGTCTTCTCTTTCATGTACCTTCTAGCCTTCATACTCATACCAATATGCGGCGTAATGTTCCTCTTCATACTGGACACTATGCAGCCGAAAGGTTAGGAGAATAGAAAAATGTCACAACCAACCGAACCAGCACCGGCCCCACAGGCTCCAGACACCGCAGGCCCTAGCAAGAAGATGAAAAAAGTCAAAGAAGACTCGGGGGGCGGAGGAGGGAGAGGAATCTTCGGCAAGATCACTCGCAAACTAGCCTGGGTCTTCAGTGGAATAATCTTCGCTGGAATATTCTTCTGGGGCCTCGTTGAGATCGCCTTATACGGGGCAACTCCAAACGTTTCATTTGGAGGCTTGGTTGGTAAGTTCAGCATCGACCGCTTCCTGCTTCTGGGAGGTATTGTCGCGCTAATACCGCCGGCGATAGTCTATCTTGCAGAGTCCAAGCGAAGAGACTCTATCGATAACAACATTCCGCACCTGATCCGAGATATCGCTGATGCGGGTCGAAGCGGCATGACTTTGGTCAGGTCTATCGAGATATCGGCAGAACGGGACTATGGTCCGTTGACGAAGGAGCTTAAGAAGCTAATTGCGAAGATCAGCTTCAGGGTCCCGCTGGAAAGGGCCCTCCAATACTTTGCGGACTCGACCGGTACAACTCTCTCCCGGCGAAGCTCGATGCTTATTGCCGAGGCCAACAAGTCTGGAGGAGATATCCAAGAAAGCATGGAATCCGTCGCCAAGCACGTGCAAGAGATCCAATACTTGGAGAGAAAGAGACGTGCCACACTGAGACCCTTCATCGGAGTCATGTACATCAGCTTCGCAGTCTTCCTAGTCACCGTCTACCTCCTCATTTCTAGCTTCTTCAAACAATTAGCCAACACCGACTTCGGCGGCGGGGGAACTGTTGGAGGAGTAGGGTTCAACTTCGTCAGTCTTCCCTTGGACAAGATCACAACGGTATTCCTGTACATGGCAATGATCGAGGCTCTCTTCGCGGGACTAGTCGGTGGTAAGATGGCGACAGGATATCTCAAAGACGGGCTGAAGCATGCGATACTGCTCATGATGATATGCTTCGTGACTTTCATCTTCCTCATCTAGCCCGGTCCATTATCCACCCAAAGTCGACCTAGAACAACGACACCGAATCATACCCTTTCCCAGAAAATTCTAGTATTCACTGGCTCGGCCTTGAGGCTGAACCGGAGCCGAGGGTCCATCTTTCTCTCGCCGAGTTTGTGAGATCCAACACCATCCTGAAAGAGGAGCCGGAACATGAGGGGTTGCAGAAACCTCTTAGCGAGATTCGCGCAGGAAAATTTCTACCGTTCTAAAATCACCTAGTACCCAACCCGGTCGTGTAAGGAGTCACGACACTATTGACCCCGCATCGGGGGCGATCGTACTTCGAGAGATCCGAGGGTTTCTAGTGAGAAAGTATCTACAGCCTCTACTTCTAGTTCTCACGTTCGCTACGATGGTTCCTGCATTCATTCTCAATGCCAATGCGATGGGATGCGCAGCCTCGGGATGCCAGCTTGACACAATAACGCACGTCCCGCCAGCTGACAAGGTGGTTAGAGTCCAGCTTGATGGTGCAGGGATCTTTGGTCTGAATCATACGTTCACCTTCGCAAACGACACGACTCATACAATTCTGGTCTTGGACACGTCATTCATCGGGGCTTCGAGCGGAATGAGGTACACGTTCAAGGAATGGGACTATGCTGGGCAACAGTTTGCCACGAATCCCATGACAACCCCTCCCATGTACACCAACTACACAGTGGCTCAGTGCCAGCCTGGTCCGCCAGCACTCAACTGTCCCTTCGTTGCAGTATTCACCATCTCGCCGCCTCTCGGTTGCAAGACCAACTGCTACATGGACGCCTCGACAAACGTCCCGCCTGCGGACGGGACTATTCGGGTCCAGGCTGACAGCTCCCTACCAGTGTCTCTAAGCCATACCTTTGCCTTTGCCAACGGAACCGTACACACGATTCAGGTCTTGAACTCGACCTTTACTGGAGCCTCGTCTGGTGCGAAGTATACGTGGAAGCAGTGGAGTTGCGCTTGCTCCGGTATTTCGCCTACGTCGAGTGCCACTCTGACAACTCCGACAATGTATAGGAATTACACCAGCCCGACAGGTCCATACTTGAATGGAGTGGGAGGATTTACAACCGTGTTCGATAGGCAGTTCAAGTTGACTCTGAATTTTGTCGATCCAAGCGGTTCGCCGGTTTCAGCTCCGGCCTTCGTGACTTTGACCAGCGGTTCGACCGTGATGAACGTCACCTTATACTCGGGTCAATGGACGAGTGCCGCTTCCTGGACAGTGACAGACGCGATGTGGGAGGGCGTAAAGGGCATGGTAGTAGGCTCACCAACAATCGACTTGACAAACGGGGCTGTGACGACCACGATAACCCTGAAGGCCTATTCGGCAAGCGTCAAGACTGTTGACGGATCCAATAATCCAGTCTCGGGCGTAACGGTAACTGTCAGTTTTGCCAATTCTACCTCAAAAACGTTCACGACTGATAGCAAGGGAACCGTGCAGTTAGGGCATATCCCCTTAGGACCCTACAACGCTGTCGTCTCATATCAGGGTAAAAGCACGAATTGGGCGACCGACGCGTCCAGCGCCGTCCAACCCCTCACGGTTACTGTCCCGGTAGCTGGTGGAGGTGGTGGGACCACCAATAATACTGCCGTCTCGGCAGTGGTCCTTTTGACCATATTCGGGCTCGCCTTCCTACTTGTCATTCTAGCGATCAGGGTCCGCAAGCCCCCACCTCCTCCCGTTTTCGAGTAGGTCACCGCAACCGGTTTCCGGTAGATTACAAGAAACCGGGTTTCGAGCTGCTGGCGAAGCAATCCCTCCATGTTTCTCCACTTGCTAGCAAAGTTTTCGCTTAGACTACTCGGGGTGAGCGCCCTTGCCGCTCCAGCTAACAACGTTTCTGGGCGGGTTGAACCCTGATTCTCATATTTTCGCGGAGATAAACATCTGATCCTTCCCGATCAAATCGCCTGAACGCATCATCACGCGGTTTTTGCCATCACAACTTCGTTGTTCAAAATTGTGGTCTTATACCGAACTATACCACAATGTATCTGTCATGGCCAAGTTTATCTTCTCAATGGGGAACGAGAACTACCGGAAGCTGCAGCTCGAAGCAAAGACGAGAGACGTGACCATCCAAGCGCTGATCCGAACCGTGGTCATACCTGAGTGGATCAAGATCCACATCGAAACCACCGCAACCAACACTCACGCGAGCGTCACCGAGACATCGTCTCTCCTCAGCCACACAACCGGATTCCTCGGCCAACATCGTTCCCTCCCCTCCTCGGTTGGGCGGTCACGGACCTAACCCAACCTCCCGCCTTTTTTGAGCGGGTGCGCCTCGGTGGCCCTAGAAACTCTCTTCTCAGCTAATTACGCGGGCGCCGGAACCTTCTGAAGGCCAGCCTTCGTGTCGGTAAACTGTTGCGAGAAGCGCTCATACATCCTAAGCTCCTGGCCGGAAATCGGCTTAACCTTCTGCATAGCCTCGTCAAAATGACGCCTAGCCACCTTCAACCCCTTAGCCCTCTTCTTCGCATCCTCCGGATCCTTCGCTTTCCCGATGTGTTCTTTAATTGACAGCATCACGGCAGTGTTGCAGATAGAAGCGATATCCGCCCCAGTGTACCCTTCCGTTTTCCTGGCAAGCTCGTCCGTCTTCACATCCTCAGCCAACGGCGTCTTCTTCGTATGGATCCAGAAGATCTGCTTCCTTGCCTCTAGATCCGGTGGAGGAACCAGAAGCATCCGGTCAAACCTCCCAGGGCGCAGCAGGGCCGGGTCCACGATATCCGGGCGATTGGTTGCCGCGATAATGACGACGTTCCTCAGCTCTTCCAGCCCGTCCATCTCGGTCAGAAACTGGCTAATCACCCTCTCTGTCACATTGGAGTCTCCTGAACCGCTCCCGCGGACAGGTGCCACGGAATCGATCTCGTCAAAGAAGATGATGCATGGCGATGCTTGGCGGGCCTTGCGGAAGATCTCTCTAATCGCCTTCTCGGACTCGCCAACAAACTTGTTCAGCAATTCAGGACCTTTCACGCTGATGAAGTTCGCCTCGCTCTCGTTCGCCGCCGCCTTCGCCAAGAGCGTCTTTCCAGTTCCCGGCGGACCATACAACAAGAGTCCCTTCGGGGGAATGGCGTTCATCTGGGCAAAGAGTTCAGGATACTTCAGTGGCCACTCTATGGCTTCCCTAAGTTCTTCCTTCACACTCTCCAGCCCGCCGATATCTTCCCATTTGATATCTGGAACCTCCACCAAGACCTCCCGCATCGCCGATGGTTCCACTTCCTTCAGCGCTTCCTGGAAGTCGCTCATCCGGACGATAATCTTGTTGAGGACTTCTGCAGGGATGTTTTCCGCTTCCAGGTCCATCTCAGGCAGGATTCTGCGGAGCGCTCTGATAGCTGCCTCCTTTGCCAACGCCTCCAAGTCCGCTCCCACAAACCCGTGGGTAACATCAGCGAGTTTCTTCAGGTCCACATCCTCGGCCAAAGGCATTCCGCGGGTGTGAATCTGCAGGATCTCCAATCTGCCATCGCGGTCAGGGACGCCGATCTCGATCTCCCGATCAAACCTTCCGGGGCGGCGGAGAGCAGGGTCTATCGAGTTAATCCGGTTTGTCGCACCTATGACTACTACCTTGCCACGTGACTGTAGACCATCCATTACAGAGAGAAGCTGCGATACAACACGCTTCTCAACCTCACCCGTGACCTCTTCTCGCTTCGGCGCGATCGAGTCTATCTCGTCGATGAAAATGATCGATGGCGCGTTCTCTTGAGCTTCCTTGAAGATCTCTCGAAGCCTCTCCTCGCTCTCGCCATAGAACTTGCTCATTATCTCCGGCCCACCGATACTGTAGAAGTTGGCGTTCGTCTCGCTCGCAACCGCCTTGGCAAGTAGCGTCTTACCCGTCCCTGGCGGCCCGTGAAGCAGGACCCCCTTCGGTGCCTCGACCCCCAGCCTTTCAAACAGCTCTGGATGTCTCAAGGGCAGCTCGATCATCTCCCGGACTTTCTGGATAACAGGCCGGAGGCCACCAATGTCCTCGTACGCGATCCTTGGGATCGCTCGGGGAGCTTCTTTCACTTGCTCGCCGACAGTGACTTGTGTCTGGTCTGTGACGATGACTGCTTCCGCGGTCGGCGTGGTGCTTGTGACTACTAGGTCGATCTTGCGACCCATCACGCTTATCGGCACATAGTCTCCCCTTGCCAAGACCCGACCTTCCAAGATCTGGCTGAGATACTCCTCTCCTCCTACGATCCGGAGCGGTTCAGTTGGTGCCAAGGTTACGCGCTGAGCGATCTTTGCTTCTATCTTCCTTATCGTAACCTTGTCGTCTATTGAAACCCCGGCGTTATTTCTCAGATAACCATCAATGCGGATCGTTCCCTTGCCGAAATCTGACTCGTATCCAGGCCACGAAAGAGCGGTTGTCTTTTTCTTACCAACGATCTGAATCACATCGCCTGAAGTTAGACCGAGCTCGTCGACAACCTTTGGGTCTACTCGAGCAATGCCTCGACCAACATCCCTCTGGTACGCGTCTGCGACTCTAAGCGTAAGGGTTTTTTCCGGCAAGACTGATTCGCTGAACTCCGTCAGAGCGAAATTATCCTTGAAGTAATAACTCTACCTGACGCTTTATCGAGGACAAGCTGTTGTTCCAGTCCCGGGACTATCTTGATCGTGGAGCTTGCACGAGTCGAGGTTTCCGGAAGACTTCGATCATTGCTCGCGCGAATTCTGGAAGATCGCTAGGAACTCTTGAAGTGACCAAGTTTCCATCCACTACGGCCGCCTGGTCCACGTAGTGAGCTCCGGCGTTGATCATGTCTTCCTTTATTCCTGCAACACAGGTAAGCGTTCGATTCTTGACAATCCCTGCGGATGCTAATACCTGGCCTGCGTGGCAGATGGCAGCTATGGGTTTACCTTGAGCGTCGAAATCTTTTACAAATCTGAGGATCTTGTTGTTCAGTCGCAATTTCTCCGGCGATTTCCCTCCCGGAACAACGAGAAAGTCGAAGTCTTGTGCCTTCACGTCATCGATTGACGCGTTTGGCGTTATCGAGTATCCTTTCTTGCCTTTGATAGGGTCTCTCGTCAACCCGATGACCATTGTCTTGATTCCTTCTTCTTGAAGACGGTACATCGGATGGAATAGCTCCAAGTCCTCGAACTCGTCCGTGGCAATTATGGCCGCTGTCTTTCCCTTCAGATCGTTGGGCATCGCCTGCAATCGCCTGGTTCTCGACCAAATGGTACCTGGATTTGGTTGGCTATAATGGCTTTTGGCGCCCGTCGGGCGACTTCCAGACGTGTAGTTTTTCCGAAGATGTCCTCGACAAATCTTGGTCCCGTGTGATTTATAGAGCGCTGAGCATGTTATTCCTGTCAGTCGTCGATGTCTGAGGATGTGAAGCGCATGGCGGACCTGTTAAAGTCAGGCGCCACAATGCTCTCTGACGTCTGTCCCGTGTGTGGTACTCCTCTCTTCAAGGTGAAGGGTGAGGTCTTCTGTGCCAAGTGTAACAAGCCCGTAGTCTATCAGAAGGCCATGTCACCCCAGGCCACTCTCTCGCCAGGCTATCTCTTGGACTCGGTTGAGATGACGATCATCGGGAAGATCAGTGAGGCGAACGAGGTCCTGAAGATAGAGAAGGATCCTGAGAAGCTATCATTGTACAGTAACCTAGTTTTCGGCTGGTTGTCGATGCTGGAAAAGCTTCGGGGCTTGAAGGATTCTTTCAAAGAATAGCTGTTAGGTTTTTCGGGTCGAAAAGTTTTCCATCAGCTAGGTTTGTCAGCTCTACTTTGCGTCTCTTTCGTTTCGCCAGAATAATTGGCATGCCTGCCTGCTCCGCCAACCCTAGAAGCTCTTTCTTCCTATCTTTCCCGAGCCACGATCTGTCTGTCTTGCATTCTATCAAGAACGATTTCCCATCTCTCATGCAAACTAGGTCGATAGGTTTCGATTGCGCCGCCCTGATGACCAGATATCCTTCTCTTCGAAAGAGATCTCTGATCCGGTACTCCAGCCTTCTGCCTGTCTCATAGTTCGACAAGTCTCTTCCGGTTGTTGAGAATTCAGTCTCTTAAGAACAGTGGACACCTGCGAAACTATTCAGATCGACTTATAGAATGTGCGTCTCATCGTTGTGGCTAAGCGCCAAAGTCCCGACTCGAGACGCGGTCTGAGAAACCTTTGAGACCGTCCTTGGGTAGAATCTTGCGAATATCATCTGTCAAATCGCCCAATATCAGCCCTGATCTATGATTTGGGATAATGCCTCTATCTGGCCCACGAATCGTTCGGAGATCGTTGAAGATTTCCCGTCTTTTTGCCATCTGACATAAGCCTGTATTGTGCCCTGAACTGTGAGACTCGCCCATTATCTATGCCAGACAGGAAATTTTTCTCTAGAAGGGGGGTAGGGGGGTCTTAGCGATCGACTCTCGCGACGCAAAAGAAGCTCCCTCGGACCCTTGTGAAACCAATCGTTCAAGAATGAAAGTACGGATCTCTCGCCGACCAAGATCTAATTCCGTTTCGACAAACGGCTGGTCTATCTGATTGGGAGATGGAAATCTTTTAATCAGAACCCAGCCCGCTCCCACGTTCTGGGCTAGGATGCGTACAGAGTCAAGACGCCCATCCAACAGACTGGTGAAAGCGCCTGCAAAAAGCAAAACGGAAAGAAGAATACGAGACACGGATAAAACAGGCCCTAGCCGTACTCAACGAAGTCTCCAATGACAATACCACACCTCGCAACATCCGGCGAGCAGCCAAAGGCGCCATGGACGCGCTCCAGGCGCAAGGCCATACAATAGGCGTTCGAGCCTCGAACGCCATCTCAACACTAGACGAGATCAGCCAAGACCCCAACATGCCACCGTACACACGCGTGAAACTGTGGAATGTCGCCAGCATTCTCGAAGCAGTAAGAGACTAGCCGCCTTGCCAATCCCTCCTCAGCAGCCACGACGAGCCCAAACAGCCCAATCGTTGGGTTATGCCTAGAACCGGTTTTTCGGACAAGTATTTATCGCGAGTCGCCGCAATCATAGCCTGCTCGGAGCGGGGACCCTGAAAGGAAACCGGTTTCTACCTCTTCTAGCAGCCCTAGTATTGTTAGCATTCGCGCTCGGGTCCCTCCCGCGATCCCAGCCCGGAGGCCCAAGCCTACTGTTCAACTCCTACTGGCTCATTTACATCCTCTACCTATCCCCCCTCATCGGGCTCGGGGCAATGGTAGTCCTGATAATCCTCTTTGCCTACAACTGGCGCCTTCTTTCCGACGCTCTCGGTTACGGAATGGCGGGGAGGAGAAAACAGCAGAAGAAAAAGTCAAGGACCCTCCAGATGATTGTATGGGCAGGCGCATGGCTTGTAGCTGTACAGGTTTTGCTCCAGAGATGCGGCGGAATTTTCTGCAAACCCTCCCAAAATACAGTCCCTCCACAGGTCGAGCAGTTCGTGACTGGCGGAGCTGTACCCGTGCTGCCTTACGTTCAAGCCGTTACCCAACTAGGCAGCATAGTCCAGACTAACTGGTTCTCAATCGCTTTCCTCGGCTTGCTTGCCGTGAGCTCTGTAATAATTGTCCGCGCGGTCAAAGTATCCTGGGATGAAAGTAGAGAAAAGGTCATTTTATTGCCAAGGCCCCGAGCCGAAGGGATATCAGCGGTGGAAGACGCAATTCAGATTCTAGAATCACACGATGCCTTGGATCCTCGGACGAGAATCATCAACTGCTACCAGCGAATGATCCGGGCTGCTCAACATCTCGGAGCGCCAGTTTCATCTGACCAGACTGCTCGGGAGCTCGAAATCGCGATTCGCAAGATGCTGATTCTCAGAGGTCCAGCAATCAAAGAGCTAACCGATCTCTTCGAGGAGGCCCGGTATAGCTTGCACCCGATAAGTGAGCAGGACGGAGAGAAAGCGCACCAACGCCTCCTCAGCATAGCCGAAGAGATGAAACTTCCAGTTAGCGTCTAAGACTTGAGACGGAGCACTCTAAAGCTTCTGGTCCCAGCATCCGCCGTTTACGTTCTCTTTCTCATCTTTCTTAGAAGTCTCATTCCCGAAACGCAAACTCCACCCGTCACGCTCCTCGCTCTCCCGCTGATCCTGCTCGTAGTGTTACTCGTCAGCGATCTATCCTACAGGGCAACAGCTCCATCTAGGATGCAGGCACGGACAAGGGTCCGGAGGTTTCAGGCCCGGGACGTACAATACTTGTCACGGCAAGTCGAAGTCGCCTCAGTGGGAAGCCAGGAATATTTCGAATCAACCCTTCTCAACCGTCTAAGAGACATCTTCGCTGAGAAGGTTAGCCTCGAAACCGGACTCGAAAAAGAGAACGTGAAACACGAACTTGCCAGTGCGGTAAAGGGGCCGGCCTTGGTAAGGGACAAGACGCTCTACACGCTACTATATAGTTCCACGCCGCCCAAGGGCGCGATACGTGTCAAGATGTTGCGCGAAGCAATTGATGGAATAGAGGCCTGGAAGGCATGAACATTGGAGATGCAGGCGAGACGTGCCAGCAAGTTGTCAATCAGGTCAAGAAAGTCATTGTGGGAAAAGAGCAGGTTCTAGAAAAGGTCATGCTGGCGGTTCTAGCGAATTCCCACATTCTGTTTGAAGACTACCCGGGCCTGGCGAAGACGCTGATGGCACGAAGCTTTGCCATGAGCATGGGATGCGAATTTTCGAGAATTCAGTTCACCCCAGACTTGCTGCCCGCTGATATCACTGGCACCTACATTTACAACGTCAAGACTTTAGACTTCGAGCTGAGACGGGGCCCCGTGTTCACAAACATACTACTGGCTGATGAGATAAACAGGGCCCCTCCAAAGACCCAGGCAGCACTGCTGGAGGCGATGCAAGAAAGGCAAACCACGCTAGACGGAAAAACTCATCCCATTACAAACCCGTTCATCGTGATCGCAACCCAGAACCCGATCGAGTATGAGGGAGTTTATCCACTGCCCGAAGCTCAGCTCGACCGGTTTCTACTCCGCCTGCAGCTGGGATATCCGAACCGAACGGAGGAAGTGGAGATACTGAAGAGACGAATGGAGAGAGCCCAGGAAGACGTCTTGCTCGAACCGGCTGCAGATGGAGAAACAATTCTCGCGCTTCAGAAAACTGTGGAGGGAATTCACGTCGACGATGACGTTCTCGGTTACGTTACCGACATTGTCCAGGCGACCAGAGTGCAACGGCAGATCGAAGTAGGCGCCAGTCCTCGAGGCTCTTTGGCCATATTCAAGCTTGCGAGAGCCAGGGCTGTGTTCCATGGCCGAGACTACGTTATCCCAGATGATGTGAAGGAAGTGGCTGCACCGGCTCTTGTGCACAGAATGATCATGAAGGCAGAATCCTGGGTCAAGGGGGTTGACCCCCGCCAGATTGTGGACGAGATTCTGAAAACCATTCCCGTGCCTAAGGTCAAGTGACCTCGAACATTTGTTTACCAAGAAAGCGAGCGCTTACTTCGCCCTAGCCACCACGATCTTAGTGCTCGGGCTTCTACTTCAGGACTGGCAGCTTGCGGCATTTGTTCTTCCTCTTGCCTCATTGTTCTTCCTCAGCAACGTCTGGGGCCTCCCTGAGGGCGTTAAGGTACGATTAAGCCATCAAGTTGTACCCAGCGACAGTTTCGGAGATGAAGACATCCACGTCAAAATCGAGCTCTTGAACGAGACTGATGGCAAGCTCAGTGACGTGGAGGTTCATGAACTAATTCCAGACACGATCAAGCTTGAGAAGGGGGCTTCTCGAGTCTGGACGCAATTGAGGCCTCATGAAAAGCTGGAAGTTCAGCTTGGTTTCCAGAGCCCTACTAGAGGTCATTTCCATGTCGGTCCTGTAGTTGTAAGGGCACGAGATCCTTTCGAGCTGTACCTTGTTGAGGCCAAAGCGGATTCAGAGGTGTTGTCGATAATGCCCAGGCCGGAACGGATCAGAGGCGCGGAACTACGGCCCCGTCATCTAGGTCCGTGGCCCGGGACGATTCCTGCCCGGACCCTTGGACCGGGAATGGAGTTCTACAGTGTGCGAGGATATGTTTCTGGGGACGATCCGAAGCGGATCAATTGGAAAGCTTCCGCGAGGCACCGTCGACTGATCATTAACGAGACAGAGGCGGAGAGGGTTACCGATGTCATGATTGTCCTCGATACGGACGTTACCTTCTACGAAGCTGCGGAGGCGGAATTGTTCGAGCGGGGAGTGAGGGCCGCAGCCTCGCTGGCAAGCCTCCTCCTCAAGCAAGGCAACAGGGTCGGTATGATACTCCAGGGAGAGGAGCGAGGGATTGCAGCTCCGGCCTTCGGCAAGAGACACGAAAGAAACATCCTCTTCCTACTCGCCGCGGCGAAGCCTGGGAGGGCAGTCATTCCCACAGACTACGTCGTCGCCCTCCTTGCAAAGCTGCTGTTGCCTGCGAGAGCACAGATAGTCATAATCTCCTCACTTATGGATAATAAGATAGTCGGTGGAATACGAGGACTTGTCACTGCAGGATACAGTGTGTTGGTCCTCTGTCCCTCACCAAGGGATCCAGTCAGGTTCGATTCGGAATCGGAGGAAGTAGCTTACAGGATGCTGATGCTTGAACGGGCGAATACTCTTTTCGCGCTCGAGAAGATTTGCTGTGTGAGCCAGTGGCCTCTTGGTGTTCCGCTCTCGATAGTTCTGAGCAAGGTGAGACGCACACGACCAATGATCCGGGTGTAACCCTCAGCTTCGGAATTGGCACCCTGCTTGTTAGGTTGCACTATCTAGTGTTGGCGCCGTGGGTGATCTTCGCGATTCCCTCAAACGTGTTATTCGGGTTCCAGGTGCCCTTGGCGTTGATCGTCTCTGGGGTTGGATTGTTTGGGATGTTGAGGAAAAAGGAAATTCTTGCGAGAGGGGCGTCTCTAAGCCTGATCGGATTAGTCATCGGAGGAAAGGTCGCAGAGGATGTTCTTGGAGCAGCGGCTCCTGACACCGCGGTTCTGCTGGTACAATTCGTTGCGGTCATATTCTTCATGGAAGCTTCGCGAGTAGTCTTGGCGTTCAATAGCGAGGACCGTGAGCTTGCAGGAAAACGCGACGAGTTTTCAGTGGCTCTGAAGAAAAGGCTCGTCGAGTGGACTCAAGGCCAGCTTGTAAGTCAGGCTCGAATCATGATTATCGCCCTCGGGCTCTCCTTGGTGCTATTGCTTGTCGGAGGTCTTACCAGCATCTCCATCAATCAGCTAGGCTTCTCAGCAGGTCTCGTTCTGGTGGTTGTCATAGTCCTCCTCTATCTCGTCACGAACCGACGCGAGCCCGAAAGATAGCGAGAGTGAGCCTTCAACCGCTCTGGCGTTGCGAGGCGCTCTGTGCAAGACCCCCTTCCCCAGGAATGATTCCGTGTCTGGCGTTGACTTTAGGCGAGACAAGCTGATTAGGGTACAATCCATGCTTGGAAGGGCATGCGAACCTTGCGGTTTTAACGTGCACTCGGGAACGATTTCCTGGGCAGTTTAGGAACGGGGCATCAGATTCGAGATCAGGGCTGATTCTAGGCGAATCTCAGAACTATTCTTGAAGAATACTTGGGTGGAAAGGTGTTGAGAGTGCGGCAAAATGCGACAGTTACCGAGACCCTAAAGCTAGGTCGACGCCGACATTCTGGAAGATGCTATTAGGACGCTCTTCCGGTCCTAAGCCCCGTGAAAGATCAGAGCCTGAAACAGGCCTTCGAATACATCCAAAAGAACAAGGAGCCCTTCCTCCGAGACTTCCGAACACTTCTCCGACAACCCAGCGTATCCGCCCAAGGAAAAGGGATCGTGGACTGTGCCCGGATCGTCAAGAAAAACATGGACGCGGCTGGAATAAAGACCCAGATTCTACCAGAAAAAAACGGTAACCCGATCGTCTACGGAGAAGTAAAATCAAAAACCTCCAGCAAAACTCTACTAATCTACGGCCACTACGACGTCCAGCCCGTTGAGCCATTGGAAGAATGGGACTCCGGACCATTCGACGCAAAACTGCAAGGAAAAAAGATAATCTCGCGAGGCGCAGCCGACAGCAAGAACAACGTCACGAGCTGTATCAAGGCGACTGAGAGCTTTCTGAAGGCGACCGGTGATGTGCCGCTTAACCTGAAATTTCTCTTCGAAGGAGAAGAAGAGATCGGCAGCCCACACCTTCCAGGATTTATCGACGAGAACAAAGAGCGACTGAAAGCTGATAGTGTCGTCTGTTACGATGGAGATTTCGACGAGACAGGCCGCCCAAAGATCAGCCTAGGCGTCAAGGGACTCCTCTATGTCGAACTAAAGTGCAAGAAGGCTAGAGAGGATCTTCACTCATCCTACGCTCCACTCGTCGACAACCCCGCCTGGAGGCTTGTCTGGGCAATGAACACAGTGAAAAGCTCAGACGGAAAGATCCTGATCAAGGGATGGTACGATGACGTCGAACCATTCACGCCCGCACAATCAAGGCTCGTCAGCAAGATTCCATTCCGAGGAGAAAACTATCTCAAAGAATGGGGCCTGAAAAAATTCCTCAACGCAAAAACAAACAGAGAGGCATTGAAAAAATACTTGATGGAACCAACCTGCACAATTTGCGGCTTCAAAACAGGATACATTGGACAAGGATCCAAGACTGTCCTTCCTGGAAGCGCGATGCTGAAGATCGACTTCCGCCTCGTATACAACCAGAACCCGAAAAAACTGCTCGCCGCTCTGAAGAATCACTTGCATCAGCACGGATTCGATGACATCCAAGTCAAAGCGCTAGGATTTCTAGAACCCTCCAGGACGAAGCCATCGGCGTCAATCGCCCAGGCTGCCGATAGGGCTGCAAAAATAGCCTACGGACGTAGCCCAGTGGTTCTCCCGAGAAACCCAGCTTCAGGCCCCGATTACCTGTTCACAAAACGACTAGGCCTGGACAGTATCTGGACAGGAAGCGGGCCGCCCTCAGCTTACAGCCACGCCCACGCACCAAACGAGTATACGACAACGGAAGATTTCATCGCAGGAATACGATACATCACAGCCATAATCCACCAATACGCAAGTATAGTCTAATCCCTCTCCACACATCGGGCCTCACCGGGCTTTTGCAGTGGTCCCAGCCATTCAGTTTCCACGTTAGAGTCCAAGGTACGGTTGGCTCTTGAACCAATCAGGGCAGACCGGGGTTAAGAACAGGCTAAGCCTTGGTTGCCATCCATTATACTAACAAGAAGAGAATTCCAGTATCCTGGAACGCCCGAAGTCTTTCTGGGACGTTTGCTGCGAACGCGTCAATGATTAGTTTCACGGTCCGGTCGTCGTTTGGATGAAAGACAGGGAAACTTAGTGGGCGGGTCCCAGGCACAGCCCGAACCAAGAGCACGATAGCTCTTGGGTGGTCATCAGGTTGGAAACCTGGGATCCGACAGGATCAGAAGGTTGGACCCCGCCTAATAACAAGCCGTCACCCAGCGAGACTTTTCAGCCATTCAGTTCCGGTATATTGCCCTCCGCGTTTTGTCGACATGTCACGCGAGTAACAGTTACACGTCGTCAAGGTTTCGAAACGTTCTTATTGCATGGACGACCTTGTCTGTTTTGGTCATCAGGTTGAGGAGTCACGTCAGAAACAATCTAGCTGACGCGCTTAGCGGTTGCGAGCGCCAACCCAGCATGGCGAGAGCAACTAGTATGCTCTCCCGCCTGAGGCTGGGAGACAATTCTAGCTGACAGCAATCGGCAATGGCCGACGACCGCTTCTGGCCATATTGTTGCTGGCATCAATCGCACTTGCCATACCAGCAACCGCGTTTGCGGCCTCCAACGCCAATGTGTCAGCAGCTTCTCCGAGCATGTTTGACCATATTGTTGTTCTGATCCTAGAGAATCACAGTTTGAACGAGATATACGGAAGCAGTTCTGCTCCGTATCTCACAGGGCTAGCTAACGCATGGTCTCTCTCTCAAGGATACAGCGCGGTAGACCACCCGAGCGAGCCCAACTATCTCGCCTTGGTCTCTGGACTCGCCGGAGATTGTAGCAATTCTTCTCCCAACATAGGGGGATGCCTCTCAGGAGGCGGTGACAGCACCACTGACAGTGGACCGACTGCTCCGGGTGGATCGTATTCCTCAAACGCGGTTAATCTAGTTGACAGGATGGAATCAGTAGGACTATCCTGGGATGCTTACTATGAGGGTTCTTCAGGTGGCTGCGACCAATCTTTCGGCACCGCTTACCACGCCAGCCTACTCTTCATGAACGACATTGTGAGCAGCTCGACCAGATGCTCCCACATCTACTCGTTCTCGACAAGCACCCCTACGAATCTTTTGACTGAACTCAATGGCGGTGGGGCGAATCTGATCTGGATCAACCCTGACAACAGCCACAACATGCACGACAACTCGATATCCTCAGGAGACACGTACATGAGCACTCTCATCCCGCAGATTCTCAGCTCCACAGAGTTCACCACAACCAAAGCTGCTCTCTTAGTAACATTTGACGAGGGAAACAACAGCTACCCCAGCGACTATGTCTACACAATTCTCGCTGGACCCGCGACGAAACCGGCTTACAAGTCAACGGCCCTCTACGATCATTATTCGTTCCTCGCCACGCTGGAGAAGAACTGGGGCCTCGCATGCATCGCCTCAACAGACTGCAACGCGACCCCCATGACCGAATTCTTTGGCACGACAACACCACCGCCGCTTTCGACAAGCTTCACGGTCTCACCAATAGCGCCGCTGGTGAACGCACCAGTCACTTTCACAGCCACAAGCAGCGGCGGCGTTTCCCCGTATTCCATCAGCTGGAATTTCGGCGATGGCGCATCTGGAACAGGACCATTGATCGTTCACACCTTTACTAGTGCACAAACGTTCACAGTGACAGAAAAAGTGACGGACTCTTCTTCGCCTTCCCAGACTGCGACGAGCTCTAACACCGTGACTGTCTTGGGAACCCCGCCTCCCCTGTCGACTGGTTTCACGTTTCTTCCCACAACTCCGTCGACTAATTCACTAGTCACTTTTACAGCCGTGACGACAGGCGGGACCGCACCCTACACTATTACTTGGAACTTCGGCGACGGGTCAACGGGAACAGGAACGATTGTAAGCCACACTTACACCACGGCCCAGCCGTTCACGGTAACCGAGACAGCGAAGGATTCGTCCTCACCTCAACAAACAGCGACGAGCTCACAAACCGTTACCGTGGTACTACCTCTAACAGGGAACTTTGGCACTTGCTCAAACCTTCCTCAGGGCTGGAGTTGTGGCAATGCTATTCCATCAGCTAGCACCTCGACGATTGTTAACGGCGTACTAGAGACTCGCCAGTCAAATCCAGGCCAAGGAAACGACACCAGTTACTACTACGCTACGACGCAGAAAGGAGCATTTCCTTGGAGTCCATGTCAGGCTCCAGTGTCCGGCGTTATTCCTACTGGACTATCAAGTGTGAGCGCAAACTTCACTGTTCTCTCCTACAATCCCGGCTCAAGTCCAACCTCGGACAGATACCACATCTACATCGCTCTCTACTTCTGGCTTCCCAATGGGCCTGTATCTGCGGGCGGTTCCACGTATCAGTGTCTCGACTCCCAGGTTCGAGTAGAGAATGTAGGTGGAATATTCAGCGCAATTGGTTCTACTGGAACTTACAACCCCGGAGACTCATTCGGTTGGGACCAGGTTACACTGCAAACAAGCCTAGGACAATCGGGCACGCTAACCGCCAACATCGCGCAACAGTGCCAAGATGACCTAACGGCCTGGGGACTACCAACGAATACTCCGTGCGAACTTGCTGGGATAGAGATTGGGATGGAGGGATTCCAGTTCCAGGAACTAGACGTGAACTGGTACAATGTGAAACTCACAACCGCGACGCCTCCGGCGTTGACCGCAGGCCTCAGCTTCACGCCATCTTCTCCACTAACAGGCCAAAGCGTATCATTCGCTGGCATTGCAAGCGGTGGAACAACTCCCTACGCGTACTCGTGGAGTTTTGGAGATGGTGCCACCGGCACCGGACAGAATCCAAATCACGCCTATTCCTCGGCCGGAACCTACACTGTAACTCTGACCGTAACGGACGCTAGCAGCCCCCAACAAAAGGCTATTGCAAGAAGACTGTAACCGTAACCCTCCCTGCACTGGCTGCCTCGTTCACGTTCACACCATCACCGCCTCAAGTAAACAGCTTGATCACGTTCACAGGATCCGGCGCTGGAGGAGTAACACCATACACCTACTCCTGGATGTTTGGAGATGGCCAGACCGCATCAGGGGCAACGGTGACTCACGCGTATTCGACTGCAGGGACCTTCACTGTAACGCTTACATTGACGGACGCGGTCAATACCCAAGTTATTTCGAGTCAGATTCTTGCCATTGCTCCGGTTCCTATAACTGCAAGCTTCACCATGAGCACTAGTCCAAGTGAAGTCAACCTACCTGTGTCCTTTAGTGCAACGGCTACTGGTGGAACTCCTCCATATGCGAGCTTCAGCTGGAATTTCGGGGACGGCTCAGCTCTGGGCTCGGGTAACACCCCAACGCATGCTTACACTGGTGCCGGAACCTTCAGCGTCACAGTCACGGTAACGGACTCAGCCGGCAAGACCGGAACATCATCCGCTCAATCAGTGGTCGTCAAAGCAGATCTCGGCGTGTCAACCACCACCGCCACTCCAAACCCAGCCAACACCGCACAAACGGTCAACTTCATCGCAACGACTTCTGGAGGAATTGCACCAGTCACGTGCACTTGGAACTTCGGCGACAGCGCGAGTGGCACCGGATGCTCGACCGACCACGCCTACAACACAGCAGGGAATTTCACGGCGATTGTAACAGTGAAGGACAGTCTAGGCGTCGCAATATCAGAAAGCATCGTGGTGAAAATTACTGTTGCTCCCCAATGCACCGTTAGCCTAGCGTTCAGTCCAGCCACGCCCGAGGCTACTTCCCCGGTGACTTTCACCGCCACAGCAACTAACTGTGGCGCCCCAGTTTCTTTCGCGTGGGCCTACGGAGACGGAGGCGCGGGGACAGGTATCACTTCGACTCACATCTACAGCACTAGTGGGACCTTTGGTATCACCGTGACTGCCACGGACTCCTCTTCGCCCCCCCAGAATGCGACCAGTTCAAGGTCAGTCACAGTCGTTGCAGCTCTAACGGTGCCATCTGCTATGGCTAGTCCCAACCCGAATGATGCGGGCGTTCCTAGTAACTTCTCGGCCAGTACCAATGGTGGTGTCGGAGGGGTCTCTTGCAACTGGACTTTTGGCGATGGCGCATCAAGTACTGGATGCTCGACAACACACGTCTACTCTAATCCAGGAACCTTCACGGTCGTCGTGACCGCGCAAGATAGTCTAGGAGTCACAGCATCCAAAACAGTTTCAGAGGTCGTCAACGCACAGCCAACCGTTAGCTTCACAATCAGCCCGACGTCGGCGATAAGTAGTCAGTCTGTGACCATCACAGCCACCACCGTTGGTGGAACGAATCCGTTCAATTTCAGTTGGAACTTTGGAGATAATAGTTCCGGGAGTGGAAACGTCGTCAGCCACACTTACTCTGTTCAAGGAACTTACGCAGTCACGCTTACAGTCAAGGATGCGAATGCTCAAACAGCAACATCAACTCAGACCCTCTCTGTTGCACCATCGCCTCTGACCGCCAGCTTCGCGATGACACCATCATCAGGACTAATAGTTGGACAACTCGCTAGCTTCACTGCTTCCGTCTCTGGCGGGACTTCTCCTTACACATTCAACTGGAACTTTGGTGATGGAACCACGGCTTCAGGAAACCCGGTAAATCACAGCTTCAATATGCCCGGGACCTACACGGTGACAGTAACTGTAACGGATGCAAACGCAATGACCGCTACAGTACCGGCCGACATCCTGGTCAATCCGCTTACACTTGCAGTAACTATCAGTGGACCAACGACTGGAACCTTAGGCACTGCGGTCACATTTACTGCGACTGGATCAGGAGGGACTACACCGTACACATTTGCGTGGACGGCAACAGGAGGGAGTCCAGCTTCAGGCACAAGCGCAAGCTTCTCCACGACTTACAGTACGGAAGGAACCTTCACCGTTTCAGTGACGATCACCGATGCCAATGCGAACACGTCCATTGCTTCACAGAGTGTGACGGTAGTAGCTCTTCCAATTACCGCAAGCTTCACAGTCTCAACCAGCCCAACAATCGGTGTACAAGTTACCTTCGTCGCATCTGCTTCGGGAGGCACGGGTGGATACTCGTATAGCTGGAACTTCGGCGACAACAGTAACGCAACAGGAAACCCAGCCTCGCACACATACACAACTGCCGGGTCATTTACAGTAGCACTGACAGTTACGGACTCAAGCATGACCCAGACAACCATCGCGCAAATCATAACAGTCTCACCGTCTCCACCTGCACCCCTCTCAACCAGCTTTACAATGAGTTCGGCATCCGCGCAGGCCGGACAATTAGTCACCTTCATGTCAACTGCAAGCGGAGGGACTTCTCCGTACCTCTATTCGTGGAGCTTTGGCGACTCGTCAGTCTCGACCGGAAACCCGGTCTCTCACAGTTTCACGACGGGGAACTATACTGTTACTCTGACGGTTACGGACAGTTCCGTCCCCAACGAAACGGCAATTGCCTCCCAAACCATCACAATCACAACAAGACCACTTACACTGGTTGTTCCTGCTTCTCAGACTGTGAACGAAGGCTCTCCACTCACCTTCAACGTCTCAGCGACAGGCGATCCATCGAGGACAATCACTCTTGCATGCGACAATTGCTTCGCCATCGGAGCAACTATCACCCTGACTGGAGGCCTCGGTTTTGCGTCAGGGAACTTCAGCTGGACACCATCTGAAGGTAAAGGACCAGGCACCTACATCATGACCATATCTGCATCAGACGGGGCACTAGTTGTCTCGGCCAACGTTAGTATCCTCGTCAATGAAGTAATCGAGCAACCAGTACTAATCGTTCCGGGCCCAGTTCACGTTCGGCAGGGAGAATACCTAAGTTTCCTGGTAAATGTGACTGACCCAGACTGGGCAGCGGACAACATGACCTTCGCCGCCACTGGACTTCCCGATGGTGCGAGCTTCGATCCCTCTACTGGAATCTTCAACTGGAACGTCACCTCTGTGCAACCAGGCCTTTACACCATCACATTTACGGTGACCACTGACAGCTCAACGGTTTTCCAAGACTCGAAGGACGTAATCATTCATGTGGACAACGGAAACGGCCGCTGCTTCATCTGCGACTTCTTCTCCACTGCCAGAACGGTTTTACGCACTTCGACTGTGACAACCAATCCCTGGCTGCTTCTGCTTAGTGGAATGATTGGACTGACAACTACCCTTGCCGTGGGCACTAGGCGGGCCCGAGCACAGCTTCGGAGATCCCAACGAATGGTCCGCGAGTACCGGGAAAAGTAAGCGAATTCTTTGGTCAGAGTCCGAGCGAGTTATCGAAAGCCATCCATCGATCACGAAACAACAATGGCGTCTTTTTCCTCTGCCAGTTTCCCATAGGACCTCCTCAGTACAAGAATTACGAGCAGGTAACAAATTGTTGTGCCCAGCCCGAACCAGAAGAGATCTCCGTAGACATTGGAAACATTTACGCCGCTGGTTTCTAGTACTCCGATCCAACCGAGAGCATTCAGAAACTTGCCGCCTAGATGGTATGCGAGATACATCGAGACGAACACGCCCGTCAGCGGGTATTGCCACTTCCAGCTCCTTTGAGACGAAGCAGCTCCGACAAGCCCGATCACTAGAATTCCCATGACTCCTTGGAAGATGAGACCCGATCTGAGAAAGTCTAAGACTAGGCCATTGCTCGAACCAAACTGAGCGATCAAACTGGCCGTCGCTCCTTTTGGATTCACGGCAAGTTCGAGGGCGGTATTGACGGCGAGATATTGAGGGATGGAAAGGAGCAGATTCGCGAGGGCGGCGAGAGCGTATATTACGAGATGTTCGCGGGAATTTACGTTCAATAGCTCTCGCAATGACATGTAATCTGGGAGACTCGACTTCTTGCCAACTTCTAAAGGATGGCGCTCGAAGGCGAGCCTAAGACAGCTTTCTCAGTTGTTATCGCAAATGCGCGGGCTTATGTAGCCCAGAAAGCGGCCCTGCTCGTGTCTGGACAGCAGGGCACGTCAGAGCAGGTCATTGATGACCGATCTTCTGATTCTACATCTAATCCTCGCATTCACGGTCGGTGGCGCATGGGTCAGTTCGGCGACACTAATCGCTGAGAGATATGGTAGCGCACTCGGAGGTCTCGTGGGCGGGCTTCCGGCAATATCCATAGTCTCGTTTCTCTTCATCGGCCTCAACCAAGGAGCTACGACTGCATCGCAGGCTACGATAGTCTTCCCTCTCGCCCTCAGCTTTACAATGTCATTCCTACTCGTCTAAGCGGTTCTTTCAGAAAGAGGTTTCCCGTTAGCGTTTGTCGGTGCGCTACTCGTCTGGGTCGGCCTCTCAACGATCACAGCTTATCTTGATTTGAGAAATCTCTTCTTCTCGGTCGGAGTTTTTCTTTCGGTCTCCAGTGTCTACTTTTATCTGTTCAAGATGAAAATGAAACTTCCTCAAGTCGCGGGCGCGCATGTCGTTTACTCTCCCGTTCAAGTAGCATTCAGGGCCTTGGTAGGCGGAAGCATTGTTGCTCTCGCAGTATTGTCGAGCCAACTCGGGGGCCCTGAACTAGCTGGTATAGCTTCATCGTTCCCGGCAATATTCAGCCTCACTCTCTTTTTCACATACCGGACCCGTGGGATGGCGCTGTCGCGAGCATTGACGAAACCGTTGTTGATATCTGGAGGACTAACCGCTTTTCCCTACAGTCTTCTCGTAGGATACCTCTATCCTATTTTGGGGGTAGGGCTTGGAACAGTTGTTGCATTGTCTTGCTCTTTCCCTTTGGTTGTGTTGGCCCACTTTCTGATCAATATCAGGAAGATTTGAAACTAGTGAAAGACATTCACGCGCAAAATGGTGAGCAATTCAGCGGCTTCGACTTGCAGGTCGGTTGGAGCCTTCAGCAGGGGTCAATATTATTCTTCCTATCGCTTGATGGTCCATTTTGCGGCGACATATACCGGATGCTATCTCTAGTATATCCTAAGAGGGCTGTTTCCTTCTTATACTCGTGCGTTTTTATTTCTAGTGGGCTTCCCGGGGTCTTAACCTGATGACCACCCAAGAGACCTTAGGGTCCTCTTGGTTCGGGTTTTGCCGGGGAGCCCGTCCCGCTTGCAGTAATTTTCCGGCACGGTAGTCTCGAATTTTTGAAGTCTCTGCAGGGAGAGAATTCTTCGCATGGCTCCCAGTTTCCTGGTGGCAGATTCAGTGCGGAGTTTTTTTTGACGAAGCCGGGACGCTTTGGCCGCCGGATCTGGATCCCCGGCCTACGAATTCACGAGCTTCGAGGAGTCTTCCGGGAAGGAAGAAGGACGGAGGTAATTTTCGATATGAACAAACGGGTCAGATTCGGGCGTGAAACTTTGGCTGTCCGACAACGCCGAGTCGCCGCAGTAGGAGAGGATGAGGGCGAAGAAAATTGTTCGTTGCACGCTTGACTCGGAACGCGAAGTAGGGCGGGACGTCTCCATTGGTCAGGCCTATGCCTCTTGCGATTTTTCATATTAAGACTTGTGGTGCACCAATGCCTCACGAGAGGCTACGGATAGAAGTAGTTAGCCGTTGATACCTACGGCGATCAGGGACACAGCGCCAACTTGATTGTTCAACGCTTTTGATCGCCCTGCGATGAACCGATTGCTCTGCGACAGCTTCGAGATCAGTGATTCCGCTTTGGTGAGCCAGTATTTGGGGCCGAAGAATGAGGGCATGAGAGGCTGCAGCTGGGAGAAGGCGATTAACGATTCATTCCCCTTCTTAGAACGACCAGTCTCAGCTTAACGTAATAAGCAACCCGAGCATGTTCGACTGTCTCTTGCCCTCCCGTCTCATTGCGCTTGAAGGCATTGACCAAGCAGGGAAGAAGACCCAGGCCAGACTCTTGTCGGCAAGCTTGCGCCGTGAAGGGTTCAAGGTCGGCACTCTAAGCTTTCCAATCTACTCTACAAGTTCAGGGCGACTTATCCGATCCTTCCTCGCCGGGAGAGCCAAAACTTCACCACACGCATTGCACTTACTTTATTCCCTTAACCGTTGGGAAAACCTGGAAACGATTACGGGTGCTTTGAAGAAGCATGATCTTGTTATCTGTAACAGATACACTCCTTCCAACTTGGCTTACGGCGAGGCAAGGGGCTTGAGTGTTCAATGGCTCGCAGGCCTCGACGCGGGTCTGCCAGAGGCTCGTGCTGTCTTTGTCCTGGATGTTCCCATTCCGAAGTCGTTCTCAAGAAAGACCAAGCGTCGGGACGTCAACGAACGAGACCGCGCGTTCTTAGAGAAAGTGCGGAGAACCTATCGTTCGCTAGCCCACAGGTTTGGATGGCACATTGTAGATGGCACGAGGCCAGCTGTCGAGGTTCACGAGCGAATACTTCTAGGGCTGAGAAGCGCGTTCCTCTAGAGAGCGCTAGTCACTTGGTCTTCTTGTGAATTGTCCGAACTTCGTAATCTCGCTAGCCATTTCAGTAAGTCGCTTGTCGGCCTTGAAATGGACTGTGTCCGCTTCATAATCTCCATCGCTTTTCAACGCTCCTGCCTTTACTCCTGTTAGAATCTCAATACCTTCGTCTATCGTGCTTACTGGATAGATATGGAACTGTCTCTGCTTGACGGCTTCCACTACTTCTTCGCTGAGCATTAGATGTTGTACGTTGCTCTTTGGAATTAGGACTCCCTCGTCGCCCTTCAAGCCTTTGGCCTTGCACGTATGGTAGAATCCTTCAATCTTCTCGTTCACTCCTCCAATTGCCTGAACCTCACCATTCTGGTTCACAGATCCAGTAACAGCGAAGTTCTGCTTGATGGGAAGGTCGGAGAGGGCTGACAGGATCGCGTAGAGTTCAGTGCTGGACGCACTATCACCGTCGACTCCACCGTAGCTTTGCTCGAAGACAAGCCTGCAAGCAACGCTCAATGGCTTGTCGCGTGCGTACTTGTTTTCCAGATAGCCTGATATTATCAGGACCCCCTTCGTGTGTAGTTGTCCGCCCAGCCTAGCTTGGCGCTCTATGTCGATGACTCCTTCTCTTCCAAGTCCAACGCTAACGGTGATCCTTGATGGTTGGCCAAAGTCGAAGTCACCCAAGCTGATTACCGATAACCCGTTTACCTGACCAGTTTTTGTCCCAGAGGTGTCGATGAGTATGATGCCTCTCTCGATCATCTCTTTGGTCTTTTCATCTAGAAGATTGGAACGGTAGATCTTCTCCTGCAGTGCCTTTAGAATGTGGGTGTCCTTGATGTATTTGGACTGGTCTTGGGATGCGTAGTGGTTGGCTTCTCTGACTAGATCGGCGATCTCAGGGAATTTTGTAGAGAGCTTTGTCTGGTCCTCCGCAAGTCTCGAGCCATACTCCACAACCTTTGCAATCGCGGCCGCTTCAAGATGGCTGAGATTCTCCTTCTCGCATAAAGTATGGACAAACCTTCCGTAGGTTTTCATGTTCTCGTCGTTTCTCTCGATTGTGTCATCGAATTGGGCTTTGACCTTGAAGAGTAGGCCAAAGTCGGGGTCGGCGACGTAGAGTGCTTGGTAGATCTGATTGTCGCCCGCCAGCACGATCTTCACGTCTAGTGGTATCGGTTGTGGAGTGAGACTCTTCGTGCTTGCAACTCCTAGCCTTTGGCCTGTTTCCTCGATGGCGATGTTTCCGTTCTGAAGCGCTCTCTTGAGACCCTCGTACGATAACTGGCTAGTCAGGAGCTCCCGGGCCCCGAGTATGAGAAATCCACCGTTAGCCTTGTGGATTGATCCTCCTTTGATCAGGGTGAAATCCGTTGAGAGAGTTCCGAACTTGGCCTCGCTCTCGATTCTTCCAAGGAGATTCGTCACTGTCGGGTTGTCCTCGGCGATCACCGGTGCACCTTTCAAGTCGGAGTTGTCAACGATGAGGTTGACCTGATATCTTCTGAACAGAAGGTCAGGCAAGTCTCTCTCTATGAGACTAGGTGGTGTGTCAGAATCCTTCTTCTGCTGCTCCGCTCCACTCAGCGCGAACAATTCGGTGTTTTCTAGAATATCGTCTCTCATGTCATTGAGGTACTGTATCACTTCTGGTTGATCCTGATAACGAGAGGTCAGCTTGCTGATCAAGCCGCCCATGGAATAGTGTACCGTGTCGTCTCTGAGTTTTTTCAGCTCATCTAGAGTATTGGCTTCTAGTTCGTTTACTTGCTTCCCTGCTTTGTCTAGCGCGGTTCTTACCGTCTCTCTGCTTTGTTCGAATTTTTTCTTCGTGCTCGCGGGTAGGGCGTCATATTCCTCTTGGCTGATCGCCTTTCCCGCCCGGATGGGGACTATTCCAATGCCTAGCTGATTCATCCGGACAGCATAACTCGACTCTTTGGCTACATCGTTGAGCTCGTTGAGAATCTTATCTCTCTCTTCCACGGATCTCTTTGTTATGCTGTTTGTTCGGGCTGCAAACTCTTCGCTCTGAAGAGCTGCAGGAACGGCTCTCTTGACTTGGTCTATGAGATTCTTCAGATCTTTCTGGAAGATCTTAGCCTTGCCCGCTGGGAGCTTGAGTGCCTTCGGCTCGTAAGGATTTTGGAAATTGTTCACATAGCACCAGTCGGGCGGAGTAGGTTTTGTCTTTGCGATTTTTTCCAAGTAACTTCTAGTCGCAGGCCTCTTCCCAGTGACCGGGGGCCCGGCCGCGAAGATGTTGAATCCCTTTGCTTTCATCTCCACTCCGAATACGAGGGCTTTGAGCGCACGATCTTGTCCGACCACTCCTTCGAGAGGTGAGAGTTCTTGGCTGGTCTTGCATTCGACCTTTCCAGGCGGGCATTCAAACCGCAATTTTTCCGGAGGAAGCTCACTAATCGCCAATTAGGGTCCTATGGCTTTTGACTAAGAGCAGTATCTAAAGAAAACCCGTAGCAAAGTGGAAGATTCCTAATCGCTCTCATTGGCCAATCTTATACTACGGTTATTGGGATCTGGATTCTGGAAACGTTTGAGCGACATATTGGAAAGACCGCCGCCGAATTTCGATAATCGAATCTAGTACGGTCCAGCTCCCCAGCATTTTGCTGAGTTGCGCTTCCCTGCGGGCGCCGGACCATTTCCATTCCTGTTCGTGATCCACGGTGGCTTCTGGCAGTCTGTGTATGACTTGAAGCACATTGGCTCCCTCTGCGCTGCCCTCACTAGCAAGGGAATCATCACCTGCAATCTCGAATATCGACGGCTGGGAAACCCTGGTGGCGGCTGGCCTGGAACCTTTCAGGACGTAAGCCAGGCGGTTGACCACATTCTGGGAATGTTCTCTTCAAACAGACGCGTCGATGCGGCGCGAACAGCGGTCATAGGACACTCGGCCGGAGGGCACCTTGCACTATGGCTGGTAAGCAGGCACCGCATACCCAAAGCTTCACCATTGCACGACGCTCAGAAGTACCGTCTCCGCAGTGCAGTTTCGCTTGCAGGCGTTTGCGATCTTCGGAGAGCCTTTCAGCAACGGTTGGGAAACGGCGTCGTTGCAAGGCTCATTGGCGGAACAACAGATCAGTATCCAGACCGATACGACGCTGGTAGCCCTATCGAACTCCTCCCCGCGGGAACAAGACAAGTCCTAGTCCACGGAACAGCTGACAGCGTAGTCCCGGTGTCTCAGTCCGAAGATTTCGTCGAGAGAGCTGAACAGGTAGGTGAAAACCCCACCATGGTCAAACTCGACGGCGTTGGCCATTTCGAGCTGATTGATCCAGAATCAGATGCATGGTCCAAGGTTGTCACTGCTGTTCTTCCAGTACTGAGCATGTAATGCGGCACCAGACGGTCTAGAAGAGAGGTAAAGGGTTTGATATTCTCGGTTATTTTACGTACGTTTCGATTTCAATTTTTGGTGGCTCGTAGTCGGTGAGTTTTCCTCCCAGGAAGTCTTCATAGGCTTTGAGGTCGAGCAGTCCATGCCCGCAGTTGTTGAAGGCGAGCACTTTCTCCTCACCGGTCTTCTTGCACTGAATGGCTTGGTCTATGATGTATTTGATGCAATGAGCGGTCTCGGGTGCTGGGATCACTCCTTCTGTCTGGGCGAAGGTTCTTGCGGCTTGGAATACTTCGTTCTGGTGGTAGGCAACTGAGTGGACGTGGCCTTTGTTGATGAGGTAGGATAACGATGGGGCCTTTCCGTGGTACCTCAGGCCGCCTGAATGAATGGGAGGAGACTGGAACTTGTGCCCGAGAGTGTACATCTTTAAGAGCGGTGTCATTTCAGCAGCGTCTCCAAAATCATACGTGAAAGTTCCTCTTGTTGTGGATGGGACGGCTTTTGGTTCGCATGCCACGAAATCCGCGTCCAGTTTCCCTTGGAGCTTGTCGCCGAGAAATGGGTAGGCGAAGCCTGCGAAGTTGGAGCCACCGCCGATGCATCCCGCTATTATGTCTGGCTGTACGTCGATCGATTCGAACTGTTTCTTCGCTTCAAGGCCAATAATCGACTGATGAGTCAGAACATGGTTCATGACCGAGCCTAGACAATATCGTGTGTTATCGTGCGTCACTGTGTCTTCGAGTGCTTCGCTTATTGCGATGCCAAGAGTTCCGGGATGGTTCTTGTCTTGGGCTAGCAATGACCTTCCAAAATTCGTGTCCTCGCTAGGTGAGGGCTGGACCTCGGCTCCATACGTCTCCATCATAACGCGCCTCCCGGGCTTCTGTTGGTAGCTGACCCGGACCATGTACACTTTGCACTTCAATCCAAACATTTCAGAGCCTAGCGCTAGCGCGGATCCCCATTGGCCTGCGCCGGTTTCTGTCGCTAGTCTCTCGGTTCCCTGTTTCTTGTTGTAGTAGGCTTGCGCTATAGCGGTGTTGGGCTTGTGGCTGCCAGTCGGGCTGAGGTATTCTGCCTTGTAGAATATCTTGGAGGGAGTTTTGAGAAATCTCTCCAACCGGGTTGCACGTACTAGAGGAGTCGGACGGCCAATCTCAAGATAGGCCTGCAGGACTTCGTCTGGTATGGTGATGTAGCGTTCTGAGCTGATCTCTTGGCGGATGAGTTCCTTGGCGAAGATCCTTTCGAGGCTGGCAGGATTGACTGGTTGCTTGGTTTTTGGGTCGAGGGGTGGAGGAAGAGGTTCTCTAAGGTCAGCCTGTAGGTTGTAGTATCGTGTAGGAATCTCATCTTCCTCTAGATTGACTCGGTTCTGGGGGAGCATCGTCTGTTCGGTCTCAAGCATGGCAGTTATTGTGACTTTACGTAAAATTTTAAGCTTGCTTGTACAGTTTAGTACGTGCGCATATGTGGAACAAAATTCAGCAACTACTTGGACTCCATCATCCCGAACGACTCAAAGTCGCCCGGTTATGCATAGAGAACGGCTTGGCCATACGTGATGACGGAATCTACCTGAACCAGATAGAGATTCCGACCGCCAGAATCGCCAGGGCGACTGGAGTGGACAGGAGAACTGTTGTAGAGACGATGAGAATGATTCGGAGCGACAAGGATCTGCGAGGTATTTTCGAACACTTGCAGTCTGCCGGGCCCTCTCTCAGAGGAGTTGCGAAGCAATTGGGCCTGGGGGTTGTAGAGATTAGTGCCAGCGACCCGAAAGATGTCGGAATACTCGCTGGTGCGTCTAAACTCTTGGCCGACGCCGGTATTAGCATTCGGCAGGCTCTTGTTGACGATCCCGAACTTTCCCCTGAACCGAAAATTACTTTGATAGCAGACGCGAGCGTGCCAGGCAAAATAATCCCCGAGATGCTGAAGATCAAAGGAGTTGCTCGAGTCTCAGTTTATTGATTCCAGAGATTTTCCTCAATCCTTCCAGATGCCAGCTATGACGTCCGATTGGGAACTACTTTTCGCATCATCCATTTACTTGTACCGAGGGCGCCGAGCGGACGAAATCCGAGCTTGGCGAACATTGCTTCAGTTCCGCCCCACAAGAACGAACTCGAGTACGGTTTCCCTCGAGTGTCGATCGGATATCCATCAACCGTCCCGCCACCCTTGGCAGCGATCATGCGAAGCGCGCCCTCCAAGGCTGCCTTCGCGACTCCCTCCCCCCTGTGATCGCGATCGACGAAGAAGCAGGTAATCCTCCAGTCGGGAGGTGCCTCATCCAACTTGCCATACCCGCTCATTCGGCCCGGAAGCTCGACTGGGGGTCCGAACTGACACCAACCAACAATATCCGCACCGTCATAGACGAGGGCCGCGTGGGACTGATTCGCTCGAACAAGCTTCTCTTTCAACGCCCTGTGCTTTCCAGTCCACTCTTTCTCCTCGCTGCGCTTGAGGTGGAAGGCGACGCACCAGCAGCCACCCCAGATTCCATTATGTTTTTCGACCACTCGTTCAAAGTCGGGCCATGTCGTAGATCCGAGCTCACGGACAGAGAATCGTGCGGTGGACCCTTTCCCGTGCTTCCGATCAGACGGCGGGTCGCGCTTCGAGCCTAAACTCGAGGTAGTTGACTTCTTCATAACTCGGATATCCCGACTCTTCGCAGCGATCCGCATATCATACTAGAGGTCTGCTCTGGGAGCGGCCAGGCCGGCCTTAAAAATAGAAAGACCCAATATTCCGAACCAATACGTTCCAACCGATGGTTCTCTCTACCTCAGAGCAACAGTCTTCCTTCCGGGAAGGGTGGTTGAAGAACGGAAGCGTCCGTCTCCACTACGTTGAGAGCGGCTGGGATTCACCCTCCAATCTCACGCCTGTAGTCTACGCGCATACTGGGTTTGGCACAGCTGAGGTCTTCATTCCAGAGATGAAGGCGCTCTCACCTAGGAGGTGCGTTGCATGCAGCCTGAGAGGACGCGGTAACAGCGACGCTCCCGAAGCGGGCTACTCCTTCGACGCGAACGTCTCAGACATCGAGGCGGTCGTCAACCATCTAGCTTTCGACAGGATTTGCGTAATGGGCTGGTCTCTCGGAGTAACCTACTCAATCGCCTACACCGCTCAGCATCCGGAACTTGTCTCAGGACTGGTCCTCCTAGACTATCCCGCTCGGCATCCCAAGTTCTCGGCCGGATGGGCGGAGAGATGGTCATCCGAGCCGTCAATAAAGGACAACCCCGACCGGATGAGAGGAATGCGCGGGCTGGAACGAGAGTCCACGGAGATACCTCTCTGGGACAGGCTGGACGCGATAAAGTCTCCAATTCTTCTAATAGGCGGCGGTGCCGAGGGAGTCCTGCTCAAACCGGAACATGTCGAAATGTACAGACAACACTGCCGAAACTTGGAAGTCACGATCTTTCCTGACTCTGGGCACATGGTATGGCAGCCCGACTACGACAGGTTCATCAGCAGAGTAAACAAGTTCCTCCATTCCGTAGACGACCAGAGCAATCGATAGGTCATCCGATTCAGTGGACAAACTCTAGCTTGATTCTGTCAGGGTCCTCGAAATAGGCCGCGTAGTAGCCCTTCCGATACTCAGGATATTCCTTCGGCCCGCCATAGAGCACCTTGATGTTCCTCGGAACGAGAAACTCGCTGTGAAGTCTGTCCACATCCGCTTTCGATTTCGCCTGGAAGGCAATGTGGTTCAATCCCACCCGTCTCCGATGAAATCCTAACTCCTTGTAGCGCTCCAAGTACGTCACGAAAATCATGGCTTCGCCATTGCTCCATCCAGCAAAATCCTTCTCATCCAGGATCCGCTTGTAGCCCAACCATTCTAGAAAGTCTTGGTAGAACTCCTTGGACCTATCGAAGTTTGAAACATTGATCTCTATGTGCTGGACGTTACCTCGTTTGGATACCAATGACTAATGGTCATCCACTTCTTGAATCGGGCGCTAAAATGTTTTGGATACACTATGTCGAAAGTTGGTGCCGAGGGCAGGATTTGAACCTGCGACTGGGCCGGTCTCTATCAAGGGACCGTCAGCCCGGTATCAGATGTTACGATCTTCAGCCGGGTGCTCTCCCTCGCCTCCTCTTCAGAGGATCAGGCTGAGCTACCTCGGCGGGCCTCGGCAAGCACGACACTTTTCTAGACCAGAATTAAGCTTTCTAGATACTAACTGAAACATTGGGAGCTGAAGGCGACGAAGCAGGTCCTAGGTATCAAAAGGTCTTAACTGCCGCTCCTTCGAGCTTGCCGAGTCATAGAAAATGTGTCTAGCCGTTGACTGTTGACGCTCAAGCAAACCGCCCCCCTCCAGGTCCAGGTTGGCTCGCGAAGCTAGGAACACTGTCCATCCTCTACATTGCTGTTTTTCTCACTCGAATAGGGTTCGGCGTCATCCTAGTCCTCTTCCCTATCTACCTTCCAATACCGAAAACTCAATCGGCGTTCTCGGGCGCGGTAATTGCAATCTATCCCCTGGTCGAGGGAGTTTCAGCTCTGCCCGTGGGTGCTTACGTGGACCGCAAGGGGCGAAGAAAAGTGTTCGTTGCGGGTTTAGGGCTTATTGCAATCCTGACCCTGATAATCGGACTATCCAACAATCTTGTGCTGGTGGGAGGAGCTCACGGCATTGAAGGCTTGGCCGCGGCCATGGTTACTGTTGCCTCCTTGACAATGATCACCGACTTGACTGTCGTGACGAACCGCGGAGTTGGGATGGGGGGCTTCGACCT
>WNGM01000599.1_pt1 | contig 33583 bp, 31 predicted proteins | sample 5400571 | NCBI WGS metagenome assembly WNGM01 (sample SAMN13153378, study PRJNA577476) | soil metagenome | isolation source: 100 cm soil or saprolite under Garry oak tree replicate 2 | place: USA:California | collected 2016-06-15 | reverse complement strand
CTTTAGCATCAACTTGAACGATGCACTCGCGGGCGATCCTCTGAATAACATTTTGGTCCAGCCGCGCGACCGGATCCTCGTGCATCGCCACCCGGAACAAGTTTCGCCAGCAAGCGTGTATGTAAGAGGTGATGTGGCGCGGCCGGGACGTTATCCACTCGCAGCCAACATGCGCGTCTCCGACTTAGTGCAGTCGGCAGGCGGATTGTTGCGCAGTGCGAATCCCGATGCAGGGAACCTGACGCATTATGCGATCGCAAATTCGTCTGGAGAAAGGGTACAGGCTGGACACCAAGACCTGAGTCTGGCCGCCGCGCTTGCAGGAAAGGAAGACCAGAATTTACCGCTCCACGACGGCGATGTTTTGACGGTTCCTCAACAGGCTGGCTGGAGCGATATCGGCGCGACGGTCAGCCTGCGCGGTGAAGTCCGCAAGCCAGGTGTTTATGGCATCCGCCCGGGCGAACACATGAGTTCGCTACTGAAGCGTGCGGGCGGGCTCCTGCCGACAGCATATCCGCGCGCAGCGGTGTTCGAACGGAACGAAGTTCGCGAACTTCAGCAGAAGAGCCGTCAGGACCTGATCCAGCGGCTCGAACAAGAGTCCACCGTCGTGAAGACCTCGGCATCCACGACGGGAGCAGAAGAAGCTTCACTGCAACAGGCCGCCATCCAGCAGCGCCAGCGCGTGTTGGATGCACTGCGGAGAGCTCCCGTATCGGGTCGGCTAGTGATACATCTTCGCTCGGACCGCAAAGACTTTGCGGGTTCGCCCGACGATATTGAGCTTCGCGCAGGCGACTCGCTCGCGATTCCCAAGCAGCCCGGGGCTGTGTTGGTCATCGGACAAGTTTACAATTCCAACGCGCTTACCTACACACCGGGAAGGAATGCCGCGTGGTATCTCTCCCGCGCGGGAGGCCCGACGCAGCTTGCAAACAAAGGAGAGATCTTCATTATCCGCTCCGACGGCTCAGTCACGAGCGGAAAGCAGGGCGGCTTCTGGTCCGGAAGTGTGCTCTCGTCGACGCTGGGGCCGGGCGATACGATCGTGGTGCCGGAGAAGCCGGTTCTAGGCAGCGGTACACTCAAAAATGTTCTGTCGGTCGCGCAAATCGCGTCGTCTGCTGCATTGGTTGCTGCTGTTGCTATTCCATGAGGACGGATGAACAAGAGGCCCCTGATGGCGATTCTCGGAACAACGCTACTGTTCAGCGTTGGAAAGGTTAGTGTGTCGTACGCACAGGAACAAGGGACGGAGCCAGCGGCATCAGAAACCGCTTCGGAGAAGCAAAACCCTTCTTCAAAGACCGATGTGCCGACGGACGCAAACGCTGTGACGAAAACGTCTCGGGGAACGCAGCTGGGATTGGTGGGAAGGTTCGTGCGCGATCAGCGAGAGATTTGGACGAGTCCAGCGCGAATCCGATTCTCGGATACCGAGTGGCTTGTGCCGCTCAGCGGCATCACGGCGGGGCTTTTCGTGACGGACCGAGATTTCAGTAAGCACATCTCGCAGAATCCGACGACGATTAGTCATTACAAAACACTGTCGAACGCAGGTGTAGCGGCACTCGTAGGTGGTGCAGGCGGAATGTGGGTCCTGGGTCACGTGAAACACAACGAACACTGGAGCGAGACCGGATTTCTGGCCGGTGAGGCGGCCGTAAATAGTTGGGTAGCGGTCGAGGGATTGAAGTACTCACTGCGGCGCGAACGACCCTATCAAGGCGATGGCAGCGGATCATTTTTTCAGAGCGGTGGCACCTCCTTCCCCTCGGGGCACGCCGCAACTGCATGGTCCATAGCGGGAGTTGTCGCGCACGAATATCCCGGTCCACTCACAAAAGCAATGGCGTATGGCTTGGCGTCCCTGGTCAGTTTTTCTCGCGTGCGTGCTCATCAGCATTTTCCGTCAGACGTGCTCGTAGGCACCGTGATCGGTAACCTCGTGGCGCAGAATATTTACAGCCGGCATCACGACCCTGATCTTGGCGGAGGGGAGTGGAGATCGATCAGCCAACTCTTTCGGGGCGATGGAAACTCCTCTCCTGCAAATCAGGGATCTCCATACGTTCCGCTCGATAGCTGGATCTATCCGGTCTTTGATCGGTTGATAGCCTTTGGGTATGTCAAGTCGGGAATCGTGGGGCAGAGGCCTTGGACAAGACTAGAATGCACCCGCCTCTTGAACGAAGCGAGTGAACAAGCAAACGATGAGAGTGCCGCGTCGTCGGAAGCACAACGACTTGTTGATTCCTTGGAGCGAGAATTCGCTTCTGAGTTGGAGGGGGTTGGAGGTGGGAACAATCGCCACCTGCGTCCCGAATCGATATACACGCGTCTTACGGGGATTTCCGGACCGCCTCTGAGTGACGGATACCATTTTGGACAGACAATTCTCAACGATTACGGTCGTCCGTTTGCTGAAGGGGTGAACAATGTCACCGGTTTTTCTGGCTGGGCTTCCGAGGGCCGATTGGTCGTTTACGTCCGGGGAGAATACCAGCACGCACCTTCCAGCCCCGCCTTACCCCTGACTGCCCGAGAGTTCATTGCGAACAATAGCGAAGCTCCACTACCACTGCCGCTGCCACCTCCCGTTCCGACCTCTTTGGTCAATCATTTCCAAGTACTTGATATCTACGTGGCGATGAATCTTGAGAATTGGCAGCTCTCGTTCGGCAAACAAAGCCTGTCGTGGGGACCAAGCGCTGGCGGCCCCATAATGTTCGGCGATAATTCCGCGCCGTTAACGATTTTTCGGATTGACCGAGTCTCGCCATTCAAGCTTCCTGGTTTGCTTGGCCTTCTGGGTCCAATTCGAACTCAGGTCATTCTTGGGCAACTATCTGGCCATCAATTTGTTTATGGGGCTTCCAACGGTCTTGTCGGCCAGTGGGGTGTTTCGCTAAATCCCCAACCATTCATCGACGGAGTCAGACTTAGTTTCAAGCCGACTCCGAATTTTGAATTCGGTGTCAGTAAGACGACCCTTGTCGGCGGGCCGGGTGTTCCATTCACTTTCCATAAGTTTATCCAGAGCATGTTCAGTATCAACGCTGTCGGCAATGGTCTATACGGGAGTAGTGCGGACCCCGGGGACCGGCGCTCCAGTGTGGATTTCAGTTACAAGATTCCCGGTATGAGAAATTGGCTGACATTTTACGGGGATGCTTTTACAGAAGATGAGTTTTCCCCGCTGGGTTATCCCCGCAAGTCCTCATACCAAGGCGGGATTTACGTAGCACGGATACCGGGTGTTTCCAAGCTCGACCTGCACCTGGAAGGGGGTTCTACAGTTCCCCCGGATTTCAGCAGTTGCAATGGGTGCTTTTATTCGAACGGTCGCTTCGTGGATGGATTCACAAATAAGGGTTACCTGATGGGAAGTTGGATAGGCCGAGCTGCGCAGGGCGAACAAGCGTGGGCTACTTATTGGCTGTCTTCGCGCAACAAGATTCTGTTCAACTACCGCCATCGAAAGATTGACGGCCAGTTTATCCCACAGGGAGGGACGGTAAACGACGCCGGTGTAAGAGCCGACCTGCAGTTGAACTCGACGACAGAGTTATCGGGTTTTCTGCAGTACGAAAACTGGAACATTCCGATCCTGGCAACTGCGCCACAGTCGAACGTGACGGCTTCACTCCAGTTCACCTACTGGCCGAAGAAGTGGAAGTGAACGAATGCGAATTCCGCTTGGAAAACGAGGACGCGAGGGAAAAGAGAAGTGACGCAGACAGCTGCCAAACCGCAGATTGAGGCCGCTCCGCAACCGGTCGCGGACGAACTTCCGCTGGTGGAAGTTCCGCTCGAAGAGCCGCGGGAGCGGCAAGCGAAACTCCTGCGTTTGCTTTGGGACTCCCGACGATCGCTTTTCCGAGCTGCAGCACTCGGGATACTTGCATCCACGCTCGTTGCGTTCTTGATCCCGAAGTCCTATACCTCGACTACGCAGCTCATGCCGCCGGATCCACAATCCACCTCGGGAATGGCCATGATGGCAGCCATGGCTGCAAAGGTTGGTGGCGGGCTGGGATCCGCGGCCGGTGATTTGCTCGGAGTGAAAAGCTCCGGCGCACTGTTTATCGGAGTTTTGAGAAGCCAGACCGCGCAAGATCGTCTCATACAGCAATTCGATTTGAAAAAACTTTACGGCAAGCGCTTGATCGCGGACGCGCGGACGAACCTCGACGAAAACACGTCGATTTCGGAAGACCGCAAGAGCGGCATCATCACCATCAGCGTGACCGATCACAGTCCGCAGCGGGCAGCAGCCCTTGCGAACGCCTACGTCGACGAGCTGAACACGCTTGTTTCCGAGCTGTCGACTTCTTCTGCGCACCGCGAACGAGTGTTTCTCGAGGAGCGCCTCAAAGTTGCGAAGCAAGATTCGCGCAGTTTTCCAGTAAGAACAATACACTCGACATCCAGCAAGAAGGAAAGGCGATGTTGGACGCGGCGGGAACAATTGCGGGCGAGATGATCGCCGCGCAATCGCAACTCGAAGGGATCCGGCAGATCTATACCGACAAAAACGCCCGCGTCCTCTCCCTGAAGGCTCGGGTAGCAGAACTTCGCAGACAACTCGAAAAGCTCGGTGGCACGCAGACGAATACCGTGAACGGCACCAGCGCATCCACTGAGCAGCAGACAGGGGATCCATCCGCCGCTAAGGCCGGTGGCGGTCTGCCTTATCCCACCATTCGGAGTTTGCCGCTTCTCGGAGCAAAGTACGCCGACTATTACCGTCGCGCGAAAATCCAAGAAACCGTCTACGAGCTTTTGACTGAACAATACGAACTCGCCAAAGTGCAGGAAGCGAAAGAGACTCCCAGCGTCAAAGTGCTCGACCCGGGAACGGTCCCGGAAAGGAAGTCCTTTCCTCCACGCTTGCTGATCATGTTTTTAGGCACATTTTTGACGACCGCTTTATGCGTGGTATGGGTTGTCGGTTCGGATCATTGGAATCAAGCTGATCCGCACGACCCGCGCAAGATGCTGGTGCAGGAAGTCGCCGCGACGTTGAAGGCGCATGCGCCGTGGGCCTCACGGAACGGGGCCGCGGCGGTCTCCGGCGAGGGAAATTCTTTGAGTCAGAACGACGGCCACGGCCCGCCATCGGGCGGGGCGTTAAAGTCGTAGAACTGGCTCTAAGTAAAAGAAGTAAAAAGGGTTAGGTCACAAACAGCCCTGTAAGTGACAGGGCGAAGCTGTGTGGAGATTATGAGCACCCCACCGACTTTCCAGTACGTGACGCTGAGACAGGAAGAGCCGACACTCCTTGATGACCCGGAGTTGGGGGTGAACCTCCAGCCGCACTGGTATGCCGCGTACACCCGCGCGAACCATGAACGAAGAGTTGCCGACCAGCTTGCCAGCCGCGGAGTGGAACGTTTTCTGCCGCAATACGAATCAGTGCGCAAGTGGAAGGACCGCAGGGTGCGTTTGCAACTACCGCTCTTCCCTGGATATGTCTTCGTGCGCCTCGCGCCGCGCGACCGGCTCCGCGTTCTGCAAATTCCCAGCGTCATTCGCCTGGTGAGCTTCAATGGTTCACCTACTCCTCTTCCCGATGAGGAAATATACATTCTTCGTGCCGGTCTCGCTCAAACCGTAGGCGCTCAGCCGCATCCTTTCTTAACCGTCGGCCGGCGCGTACGCATAGCACGTGGTCCCTTTGCTGGCCTCGAAGGCATTTTGAAACGAAAGAAAGGCAACCTGAGGGTCATTGTTTCCGTCGAGTTGATTCAGCGGTCGGTCGCCGTCGATGTCGATTCTCCCGATGTGGTACCGCTGATCTGATCTCTGGAACACAGAATGAAAGTGACGGAATCCTCCGGAGAACTACAGGGCTCTTGCACTTCGGATGATCTGTAACCCATACGAAGGGAGACAAAAATGAAGGGTGTAATCCTTGCGGGAGGAACAGGATCTCGCCTCTCTCCGCTTACGAGAGTGACCAACAAACATCTCTTGCCGGTGTATGACAAGCCGATGCTGTATTACCCGTTGCAGACGCTGGTGGATGCCGGGATTCAGGACATTCTGATCGTGACGGGAGGGAACAGCGCGGGAGAATTCCTGCGGCTGCTGCGGAACGGGAAAGAATTCGGCTTGCAGCAATTGCACTTCGCTTACCAGGAAGGCGAAGGGGGGATCGCGGATGCGCTGCGACTGGCGGAACCGTTTGCGGCGGGAGAAAAAATCTGCGTGATCCTGGGAGACAACATCCTGGAAAACAGCGTGCGCGGAGCGAAAGAAAAATTCGAGCGGCAGAGCGAAGGCGCGCTGATTTTGCTGAAGGAAGTGCCGGATCCGGAAAGGTTTGGTGTGCCGGTGTTTGAAGGCAAACGCATCGTGAAGATCGAGGAGAAGCCGATCGTGCGAGCGTCGCCGTATGCGGTGATCGGCGTGTATTTCTACGACGGAACAGTGTTCGACCGCGTGCGGACCCTGAAGCCTTCGGGGCGGGGCGAGTTCGAAATCACGGACGTAAATAATTCTTACCTGTACGAAGGAAAGCTCAGCTACGACGTGATTAAGGGCGGATGGACGGACGCGGGAACGTTCGAGTCGCTCTGGCGCGCCACGAAGATGGTGCGCGAGAAGGTGCTGCTGGCGGAGGAATTGAAGCTGGCAACAGCGTCGGCGCGATAGCAGTGAAAGGGCTTCGCCCCTCCCGGTCCAACGGGGATGGGGTACAGAATTATGCTGCGACAAACGAGGAGGTTTCATGGGCACCACAGCGGTGCAAACGGTAGAAGTGCTGGAAACGGAGATCGCGGACTTGAAGATGATCGTGCCGCGGATTCATCGCGATCACCGGGGATTTTTTTCGGAGACGTACAGCAAGGCCGGACTGAGCGCGCTGGGAGTGAACCTGGAATTCGTGCAGGACAACCATTCTCTTTCGGTGGAGCACGGGGTGGTGCGGGGGCTGCATTTCCAGATAGCGCCGTTCGCGCAGGACAAGCTGGTACGGGTGATACGAGGATCGATCTTCGACGTAGCGGTGGATTTGCGGCGAGGTTCGAAGACGTACGGAAAGCACGTGGCGCGGGTGATCAGCGCAGCGGACTGGAACCAGTTTCTGGTGCCGGTGGGATTCGCGCACGGGTTCTGCACGCTGGAGGCGAACACCGAAGTGATTTACAAGGTGACGAATTACTATGCGCCGGAGCATGACCGGGGGTTACTGTGGAACGACCCGGAGCTGGGAATTGCCTGGCCGATCGCGGAGGGCGAAGCAATTTTATCGGAAAAGGACCGCAAACAGCCACGCTTCCGTGAATTGCAGAATTATTTTGAGTGAGAGAGGAACTCCAATGGCAAAAGTATTGGTAACGGGAGCCGGAGGATACATCGGAACGACGCTGGTTCCGGCGCTGCTGGAGCAGGGATATCAAGTGCGGGCGCTGGACCGCTACTTTTTCGGGAAAAATTTGCTGGCCGAGGACCCACGAATCGAAGTGGTGCAAGAGGATTCGAGGAAGATCCGCTCGGAACATCTGGCGGGGATGGAAGCCGTTGTGGACCTGGCGGCGCTTTCGAATGATCCGAGCGGCGAATTGTTTCAGAAAGAGACGTGGGAGATTAATTGCGAGGCGCGAGTGCGCACGGCAAAGTTGGCGAAGGAGGTGGGAGTGCGGCGGTACATCCTGCCGTCGTCGTGCAGCGTGTACGGGTTCCAGGCCAACGGACATGCGGTCAGCGAAAAAAGCGCGACGAATCCACTGACGACGTATGCGAAAGCCAATCGCGCGGCGGAAGAGGGGATATTGCCGCTGGGCGATGGGCAATTCTGCGTGGTGGCGATTCGCCAAGCGACGGTGTTTGGTTACTCGCCACGGATGCGGTTTGATCTGGCGATTAACGGCATGACCTACGGCGCATGGAAAACCGGCGTGCTTCCGTTGATGCGCGACGGATCGCAATGGAGGCCGATGCTGCACGTGAGAGATGCCGCGGCGGCGATTTGTTTTCTGCTTAAGGCCGATACGAGCAAAGTGAACGGCGAGATTCTTAATATTGGAGCGAACCGGAATAATTACCAGGTGGGGCCGCTGGCGGACATTGTGATCGGGTGCCTGCCAAAAAAGATTCAAGTGGATTGGTATGGCGATCCGGACCGGCGGTCGTACCAGGTGGCCTTCGACAAGATTCAGTCATTGGGATTCGAAGCGCAGTTTGGGGCGCGGGAAGGCGCGCTGGAGGTGTACCAAGCGCTGGAGAGCGGGGCGCTGCAGAAGACGCCGCAAACTATTACGCTCGATTGGTACAAAGAGCTGACGCGTTGGCACAAGATCATCACCGACGTGGAAATGTACGGAGGGATTGTACGCATATGATTGTGGCTGTGATGGGAACAAACGGACAACTGGGTAGCGACATTTTACGGGCCGCTGCTGAGGGAGAGCACGCGATCAAAACGCTAGCGCTGTGCAGGAAGGATTTGGATGTTTGCGATTTGGGAGCGATTCCTGGGGCGCTGGCGAGAGAACGATTCGATGTGCTGATCAACTGCACGGGCTACCACAAGACGGATGAAGTCGAAGGGCACGCGACGGAAGCATTTCGGATTAACGCACATGCCGTCCGAGTTCTGGCAAAGGCTTGTAAGGGACGCGGAGCGCGATTTGTGCACATCAGCACGGATTATGTTTTTGACGGCGACAGGCGCCGGCCCTACGAGGAAACGGACCATGCCAGCCCGCTCAATGTCTATGGCGCCTCAAAACTACTCGGCGAAAAATTGGCATTTCAAGAAAATCCCGGAAGCACACTAATAATGAGGGTGGCGTCGTTATTTGGCGTTGCTGGATCAAGCGGCAAAGGCGGAAATTTCATTGAAACCATCTTGCGTCGCGGAAAGGAATCAGGGGAAGTTCGTGTCGTCAACGAAATCACGATGTCGCCTACTTCCACTGCTGACGTGGCTCGGGCAATCTTGGCCGCATTACGAGAAGACGCGCCTCCAGGCATCTACCACGTTGTAAACTCGGGTTCAGCAACCTGGTTCGAATTTGCTAGACAGATCATCGAAGAAGCAGGGGTCCAAGCAAGGGTGATTCCGGTCACCAGCGAGGAATATCCCACTCTTGCTCCCCGCCCCTCATATTCCGTTCTCAACAACCAAAGGATTTCTCAAATTGTCGGGCAACTTCCTCATTGGAAGGACGCACTCCAACAGTACCTGATTGAAAAGGGCTACCAACAGACTGCCCATTCCGCGCGGGGGGCCGACTGAACCTTGATGTACACAACCAGCCAGGAATAAGGGATTGCGCGCCGAGCCGCACCCGTACTTGAGGAAGGGTAGACCACTCCGGCAAGCGTGCGAGGAAAGCAGTACCGCCACCCGGGGGGGTCGTATGTGTGGCAAACAAAGGACTTAAAATCGAATGGTTTTGGATATGTGGCAAGCAAAGGGGTTATGGGTGAATTTCTCGGATGTGTGGCAACAAAAGGACTTAGCGACTCGCGACCGGTGATTTGATGAGGTCTAGTGGCACGGGGCAGCACGGTAGCAGCGGGTAGCGGGGTTTGGCCATGGTCGCGGCTAACGAACACGACTCATGTCAAAACGTAGATACGGTACGAGTCAATAAAAATTCTAGCATGCCTGAAATCAAAGAGATAAACGGCTTGCGGTCCACGGAGACCAACGCCTCGAGGCCGCTAGGTGCCTCGCCGCTGACGTCGGGTACCCTCCTGGCGCGCAATACGATATGGAACCTGATCGGCAACGGCGCGCCGCTGGTCGTGGCGGTGTTTTCCATCCCCGTCCTGATCCACGGGCTCGGCAAGGACCGCTTCGGTGTCCTGACTCTGGCGTGGGCCCTCATCGGCTATGCGAGCCTGTTTGATATTGGGCTTGGCAGGGCACTCACGCAACTGGTGGCGAAGAAACTGGGGCGTGGAGAACACCACGAGATTCCCGCGCTGGCGTGGACATCTTTTTTATTGATGTTGGCCTTGGGCGTGGCTGGCGCCGTCGCCGTCATCGCGATTTCGCCCTGGTTGGTGCATCGCGCGCTCAAGATTCCCGAAGGTCTTCAACCGGAGGTAGTCCGCTCCTTCTGTCTGCTCGGGCTCTCCATTCCTGTGGTCATCGTGACTGCCGGACTTCGCGGTTTGCTGGAAGCGCATCAGCGATTCAAGCTTGTGAATGCTTTGCGCATTCCGATTGGTGTGTTTACCTTTGTCGGTCCACTGCTGGTTCTGCCCTTTTCGAGGGGCCTCGTGCCAGTTGTGGGAATCCTCCTCGCGGGGCGCTTGATAGGTTGTCTGGCGCACTTGTTAGTTTGCTTTCGGGTGGTACCGGAGCTTCGCCGGCGGGTGGCCTGGCATGGCCCTTCCGCGGGGCCGCTGCTGCGATTTGGCGGCTGGACAACCGTAACGAACATCGTGGGACCGATGATGCTGTACATGGATCGCTTTGTGATTGGGGCGCTGGTGTCCACCGCGGCGGTGGCATACTACGCCACCCCGTACGAAGTCGTCACGAAGCTTTTCATCATCACGGGTGCAATTTCAGCTGTCATGTTCCCCGCCTTCAGCTTGGCCGGCGCGATGGATCGTCACCGGGCATCGATGCTCTATCGGCGCGCCATGGGGTATATGTTTGCTGGTCTACTTCCTGTTAGCGTCGTTCTTCTTATGGGGGCTAAGCCGGGTCTCTCTCTTTGGCTTGGGGCTGATTTTGCATCTCATAGCTATCGTGTTGCGCAGCTCTTGGTGGTTGGGACTTCAGTGATGGCAATGGAAGCCCTGCCGTTTGTCCTCATCCAGGGTCTGAGCAGACCGGATATTCCCGCCAAGATCAATCTGTTAGAGCTTCCTTTTTATGTCTCAGGCCTTTATTGGCTAGTCCAGAAATATGGCGTGACGGGGGCCGCAGCGGCCTGGGTATTACGGGGAATAGTCGATACCGTGTTGCTCATTTATTTCGCGCATCGGCTCCAAAGAGGCCCTTCCACAGATCTTTCGAGGGTACAGATTGCTTCCGCAGTCTCCATCGACCACTGATCCTAGCTCCAGAGCGGAATAGGTCCAAAGACGTTCTTAGAGGGCCTCCAAAGACTGTCGATGGGGTAGGTGGGTCGGGCACAGCGTTAATTCATGGGGTTACCGATGAGGACCGGAATTCTCGTGGACAAAATCCGAAATAAGAGTTTGCGCATTGCCTGCTTCTTGCGCACGGGCTATTACTCTACGGGAGAGCGGGTTAATCCAGACGTGCCGGACGAAAACTTCCAGAATCATTTTAAGGTTTATCGCTTTATGCGACAGTTTGCTGTGTGCAAAGACGTAATCGATGTTGGTTGCGGGATGGGATACGGAACCGCGCATCTCGCCGAGGTTGCGAAGAGTATCGTCGGCATAGACATTTCCGAAGCCGCCCTCAAGTGGGCTAGAAAGCGCTATCCCGGCGTACGGTACGTGCGCATGGACGCGCAGCGATTGCAATTTCCAGACCGTTCTTTCGACTTGATTGTTTCTACGGAAAACTTTGAACATCTTGCCGATCAAGAGGGCCACGTGAAGGAACTGGCGCGCATTCTGCGTCCGGACGGGTTATGCTTCGTGGCCACGCCCAATCCAGAGATGTTTACCGACAGTCACAATCCGTATCATACAAAGGAGAGTTCCTTTGACGAATTGATGAATCTTTTTCTGGATGATTTCCAAAAGGTCAGTATTTTGGAAAACATAAACGAGCCACATACCAAGGAAGGGCAGGCGATGCGCAAGAGACGGAGGGAGGAAGGCCGCATCGGAGTCAGCACGCTAAACGATATTGATACTACGTGGCTCCATAACACCCATAGTTTCTTTTGCTTCTGCCAGGAGCCGATAGTTCACAGGGAACAGAGCTTTGACGTGAACGCATGTTGACTGAGCCTGATCCACGGCAAGAAGGGCCCGCGAAGGAAAACGTCTGCGCCATCGTCGTCAGTTACTTCCCAGAGGGGGATTTTTGCTCCAGGCTTCGCCAGATTCAGAAGCAGGTTGCCCATGTCGTTGTCATCGACAATGCTTCGTCCGACGAGACGGCCAAGTTATTGGAAACTGCTCAGACCGAGCTGGGAATCACTCTTATTCGCAATCAAGCCAATCTCGGCATAGCCACCGCACTGAATCAGGGGACGGCATGGGCGAAGGAAATGGGCTATGCCTGGTGCCTTCTCTTCGATCAGGACACGACGCCTTCTCCATACATGCTCCAGAAGTTGATTGAGGTCTACATCCAGTTTCCGCGTAAGAACTTCTTGGCTGTTCTTGGGTCTAATTATGGCGACCGTGGAACTGCGGGCGATACTGTTCCGAAAACCCAACTGTGGGTGCATAGAAGGACGGTCATCACTTCCGGGAGTCTGGTGTCTCTCGCGGCGCTCGACCGGATTGGCCCCTTTCGCGATGAGTTCTTCATCGATTGCGTGGATTTCGATTTTTGCCTGCGGGCTCGCTCCATGGGCTTCGAAGTTGTGGAAGCGGTCGAGCCCATCATGGCGCATTCCATCGGATCTCCGACGAGGCACCGGCTACTGTGGTCGCGACAGGAGGTGTTCAATCACGCTCCCTTTCGCTGGTACTACAAAACTCGAAACAATATCGTTCTGTGCGGAGAGTATCTCTGGAAAGATCCGGCTTGGGTAATCGAAGCGATTTGCGCGCGAATTTTGGAGAGTCTGCTTATGCTTCTCTTTGAAGAATCCAAGCTCCCGAAAGTGAAATACATGACGTCTGGCCTTTGCGATGGACTTACGGGTCGCCTAGGAAGGATCACGGGTTAGGTATTCTCATGGCAGCATTCGATCGTGTGAAGGGCAGTAGGTACGGTCCATACCTAATTGCGAGCCTTCTTTTGCTCGGGTTGTATTTTCCTAGCTCCAATGGAAGTGAGCAGTCGAGCCGCCTCATAGCAATGGCCGAGGTTCTTTTACTGGGACTGTTCATAATGCTTGCCGTCGGTTACGGGTTGGCTAGCTTCCGATTGCAAGTCATTGGAGTCTCCATTCCAATAGTGCTTGTGCTTGGTACTTTCATCTCGCCGTTCAATATCTACGTCGTCGGTATAATATATACCTATATTGTGTTAACTGTTCTATATAATCTGAATTTGCGAACGATTGAGGCATCTTCATCTTTGCGAGTCGCGTTCATCGTCGCGAACGTCATCAACTTGACGTTGGGATTCGGAATAATCTTGCAAAACGACAAGGTCACGGCTTTTCTGATGGAGCATTATACCTACTGGTATCCGGAGCTACTTTCGAACATGTTCGCAATGAGGAAGCCTGTTCTGTCGTTTGGAACGCATTCAGTGGCCGGCTTCTTTGAATTTCTATTCTTCTGGTTGAATCTAAAAACCTTCGAAACTCGTCGCGCTAGACTTTATCTGTTCTTCGCGGTTATCTATGCTATTTTTTCAATTTTCTTGTTTTCTTATACCTCTCTGTTCTTTTTTGCTTGCGAGGCGGTGATGCTGATTCGACTCGCTGTAAGCTGGAACTGGAAGCTAACTCTTGTGGCTTCTGCGTCGGCTCTGGTTTTAGCGTTTTTGTTCGTGCGTGCTCAATTAGATGCGTTGGAGTGGAAATATGAGTTGGCGGATTATGCCAGAATGGATCTCGACCCGACCAGTAGTGGCCCCCTTGCCCGGTATTCCTTGACCGGTAATTTAGCCCCGAATCTGGCATACTTGCGGGATAATCCGCTGACCCCGATTGGGTTGTCCAAGCCTAGTACACTTTTTTTCATGGATTCAGGTCCAATCGAGTATCTATTGCGTGGTTCAGTGCCGCTATTAGTGTTGATCTATGGTGGACTGTTTTTATTTCTGCGCCAGAATCTTCGGTTTCAAAATGACGCATTGCTTCTGTTCGCCGCGATACTTGTGTTCGAAATTGGATTTCCAGTACTGCTCTACTTTCGAACGCTCTACTTAGTTCCGTTCATCATAGTGTATTTGAACGGATTACATGAATTTGGGGATAAAGAATCTCGTATTGTGAACGCGCGGGCAGCTTTTGCAGTCCCGCAATCCTAAGAATTTCGTCGGACCGGGGGTACTATTCTGGTTTTCGCGAAGCAGGTATGCATCTCAGATCGTCAACGCTTCAGCTTAAAATAAATGTTGGCTTCGCCCAAGAGCATTACTCATCTTCACTTGCTGAGCATCATCAATAGCCAAACTCAGGACGCTCCGGGCAGATCAGTGATCCGCGTCTTGGATGCGGGCTGCGGGCGAGGAGACTTGATCGCTTATTTGCACAATAGTCTCTCGGCCTTAAGACCGGATCTGCAGTTTGAAATTTACGGGTTCGATATTTCGTGGGGAACGGCGCAGACCAATGAAGCCAAGGCGCGAGCGGCTGCGGGTCTACAGCAGGCCGCTCCGGGCCACGATTGGAGCGAGCGAATCACCCTTTTGTCGCCGTCATCCCCTTGGCCGTACCCCGATGGTTTTTTCCACGCTATCGTGTCCAACCAAGTGTTGGAGCATGTTGCTGACCACGGAGCATTTTTTGCGGAGCTTAATAGAACTTTGGCGCCAGGCGGCTTTTCGGCTCACCTCTTTCCCCTGAAGAACTATATTTACGAAGGACATCTATTCGTGCCTTTTGCGCACCGCTTTGGAAATCACGACTTCGCCGTGCCCTATCTGCGCCTCATGCATCGGATCGGTTTCGGTCGCCTCGACGCACAAGGCAGACCATCGCGGACAGGTGTAGCCGATCCCGAAAACCAGGCTGACTGGGTGATGCGGTTCACCAATTATCGCTCGAAGAAAGAATTCGTTGACCTTGGGAGACGTGAAGGTTTGCGGGTTTCGTTCCGCTTTACTCAGGAGTTTTACTGGGCCAAAGTACGCTCGTTGCTCAGGCGTCCTCCCAAGTACGTTTATTCCCGGAAACGCTCTGCGCTACGCGACTGGCTTTCCATCACGTCATTGAAATATGTTTCCAGTATCACACTTTTTTTCGTGAAACCGGAAACGCCTGAGGATGCGGAGCTGCTCTTTGCGCATGCCTGAACCAGACGGACAGCCACCTGGGCTTCCAAGCACTGAGTCACGTTCATGCCGACAACAGAATTAAGCACAGGGACCAATCAAGCGGTAAGCTCCAGCGCGGTGCCAGCCGCTGTACCCATTCGTGTTGCTGCTTTCACCGGCAGCCGAACAGTCTCCAGCCCGCGATTTCGCGTCCGCCAGTACGTGCCCTACCTGGATACATTAGGCGTGCAAATTACCGAATTTATCGCGCGGCTTGGAAGCTGGCCGCCGCGCAGCAAGGGCTTGCGGCCCCTGTGGTTTCCAGGTACTTTGCTTGACCGCCTACCGGGCGTGCTGAAATCGTATCAATATGACGTGACTCTTCTTCAGAGAGAAATGGTTTCAACGCTTGCGACTTTGGAAAGATTCACTCGGCGTCCCCGGATATTCGACGTAGATGACGCGGTGTGGTTGAACCGCAATTCAGAAAAAAACTTCGGCTCACTCGTGCGGATGTGCGACGGCGTCATTTGCGGCAACAGCTTCCTGGAGGAAAAAGTTCGGCAGTGGCAAAGTGAAACCATCGTGCTGCCGACCGCCGTGGACTCGGATCGATTCTGCCCCCTCTCTGCTTCTACCAATCATGGTCCGAAGAAGATCATCGGTTGGTCCGGGATAGGTTATAACCTGAAGTATCTTCTAGATATCGAGAGCGCTTTGGCTTCGGTGTTGCAAGGGCGAAATGACACATTTCTGCGAGTGGTTTCGGACCGGAAGCCCCAGTTTCGAATACTTGAGGGCTCTCAGGTGGAGTACGTCCCATGGTCTCCGGAAAACGAGGTAAGAACGATTCAGGAGATGTTTCTCGGATTGATGCCTGCAGAGGACTCTCTCTGGGCCCGTGGCAAATGCAGCTACAAGATGCTTCTTTACATGGCTTGCGGCGTGCCAGTTGTTGTCTCTCCCGTAGGAATGAACTCTGAGGTCTTATCATTGGGGAACGTCGGATTTGGAGCTGCAAAGGCCGCAGAATGGATAGACAGTATCAACTGGCTATTGGATAACCCGGATCAGGGACAGCAGATGGGAAGGGTCGGAAGAAGGGTTGTCGAAGAGCGCTTCAGTTTGCACGTTCTGGCACCGCGCTTGGCGGATTACCTCAGAAAATTCCGCAACTGATATTGCTTGGTCGAAATGAATGAATGCCAAACATGATTACTGAAGGTATCGACGCAGATCCTCAACCGCAGCCAGTAGCTGTGCGAGGCGGCTCAACGAGCTCAGTGCTGGGAAAAGAGCGCAGATCACCGACTCGAATCATGCACATTATCACCGGTCTAAATACCGGCGGCGCAGAAATGATGCTGCTGAAACTCCTCTCCGCGTCCAATGGTAATTGGAATTCCATGGTTGTGTCTCTTGGAGAAAAGGGGTCGATCGGGCCCAAAATTGCGAGGCTCGGCGTGCCGGTAGATTGTTTGCATCTCCGGCCGCAGGCGCCAAATCCGCTTCGGATCATGTCACTCATAAAATTGATGAGGCGCTTTCGTCCGCAACTAATCCAAGGCTGGATGCCGCACGGAAATCTCTTAGCGAGCATCGTCCAAGTGTCCTTGCGCCATCAGGTTCCCGTCTTGTGGAACGTCCAAATGTCCCTTTACGATGTACGCCTGGAGCCTTGGGGCACGAGGGCGTTCATTCGACTAGGCGCCTTGCTGTCAAAACAACCCGCTGCGATTGTTTACAATAGTCAATTGAGCGCAAGGCAGCATGAAGATTTTGGATACCACGCGGGAAAGCGGAGCGTTATTGCTACCGGTTTTGATTGCGGACTGTTTCGCCCCGATGAAGAGGCGCGCGAGGCAGTGCGCTCTGAGCTAGGGCTTGAATCCCGTGCAATTCTCATCGGGCTCGTTGCCAGGTATCACCCTATGAAGGACCATGCATGCTTTTTTCGCGCTGCTAGCTACGTTGTACAAGACCATCCGGAGGTGCGTTTTGTCCTGGTCGGGAAGGGTCTGACCTCGAAGGAGCCGTCGCTTCAGGAGTTGATCCTGCGTGCTGGCGTAGAGAATTACATCTTACTTTTGGGAGAACGGCAAGACACGCCGCGCCTTAACGCCGCCTTGGACGTTGCCTGCTCCGCCTCTGCTTGGGGCGAGGGTTTTTCGAATTCAATCGGTGAAGCAATGGCCTGCGGTGTACCCTGCGTGGTCACGGATGTGGGTGACAGTGGGTATTTGGTTGGCAGCACGGGCGTTGCAGTTCCCCCGCGGAATCCTCAAGCGTTGGCCCAAGCGATCTGTCAGCTTATTGATTCTGGAGAAGCACGCCGCAAAGAGCTGGGTATTGCGGCGCGGTGGCGAATCGAAACTGAATTCTCCCTACCAGAGATCGTTCGCCGCTACGAAGAACTCTATAAAAGTTGCCTGACACCTATTCATTAGCTTGGTACGGACAACGCACGCAAACTTAAGGCTCGGTCTGAGATGGCTTTTTGGCAGTGCAGGTCCAAAACGGCTCGGAGTCACAGAACTGAATATCTTTTAGGCCCGCGGCCTGCAGCATTAGAAGGATCTGTGGCTTCGAGAATCGCTTTTCCAATTTTGTCCCAAATCGATCCAGGGCATCGGTCCGCATGACGTAAAAACTACGATCCGCATAGAACTTGAGCGGCCAAGATTTGGGGACTGGAAGATACTTGGCGGTGCGTGCCAGCGGCCAATAGAAAATGAGCGCGATGATCTGCGACAGCATATACCTTAGAGAAAACGGCAGTCGGCTGGTGAAGCGCCTCAACAGGTCGCTCACCCTCCAAAGACTTCGGAACCAGGCTGGACGGCCATCGAATGCATAATACAGATAGAGGAGCAACACTCCACCGGGGACAAGCTTGGAGACAAGACATCGTATCGCACCCTGCGTGTCTGGCAAGTGGTGCAATACACCCAGCGAAAAGATTAAGTCGAAATATCCATCGGGAAAGGGAAGACTTTCCGGTGTGCATTCTACGAACGATAAATTGGTCGCACGCACATTGCGCTTTGCGACTTCGAGCGCCTTGGGACTTGCGTCTGCGGCGACAAGTTCGCCCACGAGAGGGGCAACGAGCACATCCCACCTCCCGCTGCCGCATCCCATGTCCAAGACTTTTCTTGGTTTCGTGCTCCAATCGATGAGCGAAAAATATTTTGTAAAAATCTGGGCTCGTTCTGTATCGCTGAGAATCTCCTGGGTGAATTTGCCCCATTCCTTGCCAAATCCTTCGACTGTTGGGGCATCTATATTGCCTGGTCTCACCATTTATTTACTCCGGCCCGTTTTATTGTACGCGAACATTAGCGAGGATAGTGGTGACAAAGTCTAACTTAGGTGGCGCAAGTTTTTTATGCCATCACTAGACTGCGCTTTGGATTTTCTTTTGCCGCTCTTTCTAACCGAGAGTTTAAGGTAGTAGGTTTATATGTGCGACATAGCAGGCTACTGGCACACCAAAAGCAATACTAACCATCTGCTCGAAATATTTCAAAACGACAGTACGTCTTGTCAGTGTCAGCGATAGTCGAACAATCTTTCAAGGGGGATTACAGAGTGCGTGGCCAGCGGTACCGGCCTAAGGTACCGCATCCTTCGGCACCACGCCTTGCCGCTGGACGAGGCTTCGCAGCGGCAATTGATTGAAGTCTGGGAAGGAGTGCAAAGGTCTACCCATGAAATCGATCCATTTCTTACGGCTGTGGGAGATCGTTGAGCTATGTGTGGGATAGCGGGATTCATCGATCTTGACGCGAGAACATCGGCCGAGACCCTGCGAGCGACTGCGCTGGGGATGGCCGTGAACCTACGGCATCGCGGCCCGGACGACGAGGGAGTTTGGTGCGACGCTGCGTCCGGGGTCGCTCTAGCTCATCGCCGGCTTTCGATTATTGATCTATCGCCGGCCGGGCACCAGCCGATGATCTCCGCCAGCACGCGATTTGTCATTGTCTATAACGGAGAGATCTACAATTTCCAGGAACTGCAAAGGGAACTAGAGGGGACATACTCGTTCCGCGGGCATTCTGACACGGAGGTTATGCTGGCCTGTGTAGAGCGCTGGGGAATCGAAGCGTCGCTTGCGCGATGGAATGGGATGTTCGCTTTTGCTATTTGGGATCGCCGCGAGCGAATTCTCTGTCTGGGGCGCGATCGGCTGGGGGAGAAACCTCTGTATTATGGCTGGTTGGGCAGTACGTTTCTGTTTGCGTCCGAATTGAAGGCGCTTCGGGCGCATCCTGCGTTCCGGGCGGAGGTGAACCGGGACGCGCTGGCGCTGTATCTCCGTCACAATTGTGTTCCGGCGCCGCACAGCATCTTCCGCGGCGTTTACAAGCTGCTGCCGGGACACATCCTGCGCCTTGGCACAGAAACAGTCGAGGAAGCGAAGCCGACGTCCTACTGGTCGCTGCGGCAGGCTGCCGAGTGCAGTGTGAGTGATCCTTTCCGCGGGACGGAAGCCGAGGCGGTTGAGCAGCTTGAGACCTTACTGCGGGCCGCGGTGAAGATTCGGATGGTAGCGGACGTGCCGCTCGGTGTTTTCCTTTCTGGCGGGATCGATTCTTCGACGATAGCGGCTTTGATGCAGGCGCAATCCGCGCTGCCCGTGCGGACGTTTTCGATTGGCATTGCGGAGAACGGCTATAACGAGGCGAAGGAGGCGGCAGCCGTCGCACGGCACCTCGGTACCAGCCATACAGAGCTCTACATGACTCCGGAGAAAGCACGGGAGGTCATACCGAAGCTGCCAGAGTTTTATGATGAACCTTTTTCAGACTCTTCCCAGATTCCCACTTATGCGCTCGCCCAGTTGACGCGCCGCCACGTGACAGTGGCGCTCTCCGGCGATGGCGGTGACGAGGTCTTCGGCGGATACAACCGCCACGTCTGGGGCAAACGTCTTGGCGGAGCAATCAAATGGGTCCCGCAACCGATGCGGGATGTTTTGGCACTGATGATATCGTCCGTGTCACCACAACGGTGGGACTCCCTTTATGGCCTTTGTGAGCCGCTCCTGCAGGCAAATCTCAAGCACAGGACACCGGGCCACAAGCTTCACAAGCTGAGCAGCATTCTTGCATCCAGAAATGTTCCGTCGGCCTATGTAGGTCTGGCCAGCCATTGGACGGAACCGACTGCGATTGCGCTTGGCTCGCGAGAGCCAGAGACGATCTTGAACTCGGAAGATGGTTGGGGGGATCTACCAACCCTTGTTGAGCAGATGATGTGTCTGGATGCAGTCACCTATCTGCCGGACGACATTCTCACCAAAGTGGACCGCGCGACGATGGCAGTCAGCCTGGAAGCGCGCGTGCCGTATCTGGACCATCGCGTCGTCGAATTTGCGTGGAGGCTTCCTCTGAGCATGAAGCTTCGCGGCGGCAAAGGAAAGGCGATCCTCCGCCGGGTCTTGCACCGTTACGTTCCACCAGAGCTTGTCGAGCGCCCCAAAACAGGTTTCGGGATACCACTGGATGCCTGGTTGCGAGGACCGCTTCGCGATTGGGCGGAGGCACTTCTCGATGAACGCCGCCTGCGAAACGAGGGATTCCTTGATCCGGGTCCTATTCGAAGGGTCTGGGAGGTGCACCTGTCCGGTCATGGCGTCTGGCAATACCATTTGTGGGACGTCTTGATGTTCCAGTCCTGGCTGGAGGGAAACAGGCAGATGCTTACCAGAGAAGTTCCGGCGTTTGCAACGGCTTCTTAACTGTTTCTGACCTATGCAAGGCAATAAAGCTATCGCCGCAGGCTCCGCAGTGACTCGCCCAATTTCTTTAATGTATGTGGTGACATCTCAAGTAAGCACTGGGCTGCTGAAGGGTCAACTGAAGTTTCTGCGCGAGGCAGGCTTCGAGGTCTCGGTGGTTTCTTCTCCCGGCCTGAGTCTCGATGCTGCAGCTCAGGACGAGAGTGTGGAGTCACACGCCGTGCCGATGGTCCGCGAAATTGGAGGATTTTCCAACTTTGTTTCACTGTGGAGGCTTTGGCGTTTGATGCAGCGCCAAAGGCCAACAATAACAAACGTAAGCACGCCCAAAGCAGGGTTGCTCGGGGGGCTCGCTTCATGCTTGAGTGGGGTGCCCTGCCGGGTCTACACCTTGCGCGGGCTGCGCTGTGAAACGACCAAGGGGATAAGACGCTGGGCCTTGATTCTCTCAGAACGCGTTGCCTGTCGATGCGCCCACAGTGTCATTTGCGTGAGCGAAAGTCTCCGGCAAAAAGCCGTAGCTCTTGGGATTGTTGATCCACGCCGTACTGTGGTTCTGGCATCAGGTAGCAGCAACGGGGTGAACCCGGGTCGATTCGCTCCCACGGTGGATCGGCTTCGAGCTGCGCTAGAGTTGCGCCAGCACCTTGGAATACCTAAGGACGCCCCCGTCATTGGTTTTGTCGGGCGATTCGTTGCCGACAAGGGGATTACTGAATTGTTTGAGTCCTACTCCCAGCTGCGCCTCCGCTTCGCAGAGTTAAGGCTGTTACTCGTCGGGGACTTTGAGGAAGGCGACCCGGTACCTCAACAGCTTCGCGAGCGGATTAAGAGCGATCCGCGGGTGACAGTGACTGGATTTTTGAAGGACGTTGCGCCCTACTATCACGTAATGGATGTCCTCGCGCTTCCGACGCGCCGGGAAGGATTCCCGACGGTGGTTCTCGAAGCCCATGCTGCAGGGAAGCCGGTCGTCACTTTCCGGGCAACGGGTGCAGTAGACGCGGTCGTAGACGGCGTGGATGGCATCGTGGCTGCCGTTAGAGACGTACGGGCGCTAACCGAAGCTCTTGCAAGCGTAATTGGCAACGCGTCATTGGCTCAAACCATGGGACTGAACGGATATGACCGCGTTTTGAGGGAGTTTCAGCCAGTAAGAATTTGGTCGGCCTTAGCCGACACTTATGTTCAGTCATTGGAGGAAAAGGGCATTTCCTGTGATGCCATTCGATTGGATGCGCGCAAGCCTTCGTTTGTTGAGGACTTGCAAGAGGCGTCCAGTTGAAACGTGCGCTCAAGCGAATGTTGGACCTATTCGCGGCGGGTAGCGCGTTGGTTTGCTTAGCTCCCGTGATGGGGGTCGTAGCGATCATCATCTATGTAACTATGGGACGACCAGTTCTGTTCCGGCACGTACGTCCAGGTTATCAGGGTGTGCCGTTCGAGCTGTTAAAGTTCAGGACCATGTCGGATGATCGTGATGCGACGGGCGCGTTACTCACCGATGATTTAAGGTTGACGCCTTGTGGGAAGCTCCTTCGTCGGTTGAGTCTAGATGAACTCCCCCAGCTGTGGAACGTACTGAAGGGCCAGATGAGTCTTGTGGGGCCTCGGCCTCTTTTGATGGAATACCTCAACATATACACTTCCGCAGAAGCCCGGCGTCACGAGGTGAAGCCAGGCATTACAGGCTGGGCTCAGGTCAATGGGCGGAACGCTCAGTCATGGCAAACCCGATTTAGCCTCGATCTCTGGTATGTCGATCACTGGGGTTTGCGCCTCGATGCCTGGATACTCTGGCGAACGATTTCCCAAGTCATTATGCGCAAGAACATCTCCTACGATGGTCATGCGACCATGCCGGTATTCACCAGGGATGACCGGGCCGAGCCGTGAAATCCATTAAAATCTTTGTCTATGGTGCTAGCGGACACGGGAAAGTTGTTGCCGACATTTTAATCGCAAAGAAAGAAAAGCGCTTCGCCGGATTTGTGGATGATCGCGACCAACTGGCAGGAACCGAAGTGATCGGTTATCCGGTCCTTGGTAACGGTGAATGGCTGCATAGACTGAAAACCAAGCATCGAGTGGCCGTTGTCTTGGGAGTAGGTAACAACTGTAGTCGGCGTCAGCTCGCTCAACGCTGTGCTGTGCTGAATATTCAGATACTCACAGCAATACATCGCGCTGCCGTAGTGGCATCCTCAGCAGAGCTGGGTAGAGGAACAGTTGTCCTGGCGGGAGCGGTAATCAACAGCGCAGCGAGGCTTGGTGAGGGTGTAATCGTCAATACAGGAGCAGTAGTCGAACATGATGTGGAGATTGGCAATTACGCTCATGTTTCGCCAAACGCATCGCTAGGTGGGGCCTCCCGGCTCGGTGAGATTTCTCATCTGGGTCTAGGCGCAGTGGTATTACCCGGCGTCAGTGTTGGGTCTGAATGTATCATTGGGGCTGGAGCTGTAGTCCTGAAAGATCTTCCAAACAGAATTGTGGCGGTGGGTGTTCCAGCTCGAATTCTGCGAAAAGCATAGACCGTGGTAACCAAAATATTATCTGCAAAATTCAAAAGTGGAAAGCAAATCGACGCGTCAAACCTATGCGTGAAATGATTTCAATGTCGGCACCAGATATCGACGACCTGGACATAGCTGCTGTTGTTGAAGTGCTTCGCTCAGGCAGGCTATCGCTCGGACCAAAGATCGAAGCATTCGAGGAGGCAATCAGCCACTACGTTGGGGTTCGTCACGCAGTCGCCGTCAGCTCAGGCACCGCAGCACTGCATTTGATCGTAAAGGCCCTGGGGCTAGGGCCTGGCGATGAAGTGTTGGTGCCATCGTTTACTTTTGCGGCCAGCATCAACGTTCTGTTGTACGAAGGTATTACGCCGGTGTTTTGCGATATTGAGGGTACGACATACAACCTCGATCCAATGGTTTTGGTGAAGAGCATAACGCCGCAGACAAAGGCGGTATTGGCAGTGGATGTTTTCGGACATCCGGTGGACTGGGAGGCCGTGACTCGGATTGCTGAAAAACACGATTTAAGAGTTATCGACGACTCCTGTGAGGCGCTTGGAGCGGAATACGATGGCCGCAAAGTAGGACAATTTGGCGATGCTGCCGCCTTCGCGTTCTATCCCAACAAACAGATTACGACTGGCGAGGGAGGAGTTCTCGTAACCAACGATTCTGAAATTGCACGAATCGCGCGAAGCCTAAGGAATCAAGGCCGCGGCGAAATGGGGTCTTGGTTGGAGCACGAGCGCCTTGGCTTTAATTATAGGATGGACGAAATGTCCGCCGCGCTCGGTCTTTCCCAACTGCGCCGAATCGAAACATTCCTCGCGAAGCGCCAACACGTAGCTGACTTGTATTCGCGGCGTCTGAGCAGCGTACCTGGTGTCCGGACACCGCTCGTAAGTCCCCGCGTTCGAATGAGTTGGTTCGTGTACGTGATCACCTTGGATCAGGAATTGGACAGAGACGCCGTGGTTGAGGCGTTGAAAAAACGCGACATTCCGTTGCGCTGCTATTTTTCACCTATTCATCTTCAGAGCTATATCGTACGCCGTAATGATTGCCGAATTGAAGAGCTACCTGTGACAGAGTCCATAGCTCGTCGCACTCTCGCTTTACCCTTTCATAACCGGTTGACGGCGGGCGAGGTGGATGAGGTCGTCGAGGCACTGCACGAATCGGTAGAGAGTTTACATGCCAACAGGTGAGCATGTCCCTTCATGAGTTTGCCACGAGGCCAAATCGCTGATGTTAGCCAAAGCTCAAAACTCAGGAGTGTCAGATCACCTTCCGGACTTTGGCGAACGCCAAACTGCGGACATTTAAGAACTGTGGCGCGTGCCGCCCATCCTTACCATGCCACCCGATGGCGAATTCATAGAGATTTCTGGTCTTATTCTAGGGCACTTACTCTGGTTTTGATCGGCGCCTCTTACCTGCAGCAGACTATCTCCTAAAACGCACTTTTTCCCATTCGAAGGCAGAGCGTCTTCTCATCTGAATAATGCAGGTAATGCATTTCAAGGAGCGCATCTCAGCAAATATATGATTCGCAGATACGCAGTGCGATTACCGCAGATTCTGTTCAACAAGCGGCCCGTGTTCATCTACGCCTTCCATGTGGCACTCGTGGCTGCTTCCTTGGTCCTGGGATGGTTGCTACGTTTTGATTTCTCGCTGCCGGACCGGCGTGTCTTTCTATCGTCCGGTCTGCTACTTGTTGTCATCCGCCTGATCACTCTACGCTTATTCAACCTTAATCATGGTTGGTGGCACTTCGCGAGTGTGAGTGATGCAATAAATATCCTGAAAGCCGTGACGGCTGGATCTGTCGCCTTTTTTGCAGTAAACCATTACCTTTTCGGCGTGACTGCCTTCCCGCGCTCTGTTTACTTCTTGGAAGCAGTTCTTACGGCGTGCTTTCTTGCGGGCGCGCGGCTTGGTACACGCGTTCTAGTAGAGTCAGTTCGGCGCGACTCCTCTCGTTCGAAACGAGTAATGGTCGTTGGAGCAGGTTTTGCGGGGCAGATGGTCATTCGCGAACTTGCACGGCCCGACAGCGGCTATGCGGCAATCGGCTGCGTTGATGATGATATCTCGAAAATCGGCATCCACATCCAGGGCGTGCCGGTCTTGGGCACGATAGATGAACTAGAGATTCTCGTTGCGGATAACCCTGCGGAGGAAATTCTAATTGCTATTCCCTCTGCCTCTGGCAAACAGATGCAGCGAATTACGGATGCTTGCCAAAGGGCGAAGCTAGCTTTCAAGACCGTACCCACGCTGAGAGACATAATTCGGGATGAAGCTAGCATTAATCAATTCCGCGAAGTCAGTCTGGAAGACTTGCTCGGACGAGAGCCAGTTCAGCTTGACCTGGAATCTGTACATAATGGGATAGCAGGGCACACCATAATTGTAACGGGCGCGGCTGGTTCGATCGGATCGGAGCTGTGTCGTCAGATACTCGAATACGGCCCGGATCGCCTTGTCTGTTTGGATCAAAGCGAAACGGGACTGTTCTATCTCCGGTTAGAACTTGACAGACACCAGAATGGAGCCAAGGTGGCCTTTTGCGTTGCCGATGTAACGGATTGTGAGCGCGTGCGCCGCCTGCTGTCGGAAATCAGACCGGATATTATCTTCCATGCAGCCGCGTATAAGCATGTGCCTATGATGGAATCCAATGTTCAGGAGGCAGTTAAAAACAACGTCCTAGGCTTGCTGGGCTTGCTGGAATTGGCTGACGAGGCAGGCTGCAAGAATTTTGTATTGATTTCTTCGGACAAGGCCGTAAATCCTACGAACATAATGGGTGCAACTAAACGAACTTGCGAATTGATCCTGTCATCTAGACCAGAGAATGGGATGCATTGCGTGTCCGTAAGGTTCGGAAATGTCTTGGGGTCCAGCGGAAGCGTTGTCCCGGTACTGACTCAACAGCTTCATAACCATGAGCCGTTGACGGTCACCCACCCGGACATCAAACGCTTTTTCATGACAACGCGTGAGGCTGTGGCGTTGGTCTTGCAGGCCTTTGTAATTGGGAAGCATGGCGACATCCTCGTCTTGGACATGGGCGAGCAGGTAAAGATTGTGGATTTGGCGCGCACTCTCATCCGGCTTTCTGGCAAGTCTGAACGCGATGTGGCGATCCAGTTCACAGGTTTGCGCGAGGGAGAAAAACTCAGCGAGGAGCTTTTTTACGAGCGCGAAGAAGTTATTCCCACATCTTGTGAAAAGATCAAACGGACAAAAGGACCACTGAAAGACTGGCCGGAATTGTGTCGTCAGTTGGAGGAACTTCGGGCTTCGATGAGCGTAGATGGCGCGGCACCGGTCCGCGCCAAAATGAAGGAAATTGTCCCCGAGTATTCCTTTCAAAACGATAACTCAAGACAGAATGGTGATGAATCGGTTGCCGAGCGCCATTTCCGCGTGGTGGCGGGTCACGATTAGCTCGTTCGCCCGTCTCCGTTGTACCCAAGGCGCCGCCGCCGGAAAGAAACAGAGTTGTTTCTACCGACGCTCTCCGTGACATTTGCGATGACAACCGACACAAAGCGTAATCAAGTTGTCCACCACATCGCCACCGAGCTGGCTCCTGCGTCTTATGTGATGGACCTCCAGGCCCTCCATGGAACCGCACTCTTGGCACCGCCAGCCATCTCGTTCGAGCACGCGTGTCCGGACGATTGCGTATTCTTTCGGATCCAGTTTGAGTCGAGGTCGTTTCTGGCGTAGACGCTTCGAATTCAGTGAACTTTGCATAATCAAATCTATGGTTGAGTCTCGGCCAGGTTCGCCCCCGCCAGAAAATCAGCGCAAATCATCTCCAGACAGTAACCCCTAGACTTATCGGTTCCGAGCATCAGGCTGGCAGTTTCGAGCGCCTGTTCGATTACAGGCAGCTGGCTTTTGTACACCTTGAAGTAAAGGATCTCGTGTGGCTCGGTCTCTTGCCCGGTCAGGTGCCGCTCGACCTCCTGCTTGAATTCCTCCCTGGGCATCGAGCTGGCCTTGTGCACCCAGGGTGCACAATCGAACTTCAGCCCCTCCCTCCGGGCCACCCTCACCAATTCCCGGGCTTTCGTCCATCCCATCAACCTTAGTTCCGGTTTCGCGATCCGCGGTAGATGCTCGTGGATCGCCATCAGGTAATAGGCTTTTCGACGCGATTCAGGGAAACGCTTTGCTAGAAACTCATCAAAGGACTTCAGTTTCTCTAACCTCCAATACTGCTTCGACCTGACCTCACACAAATACTCCCCAAGTTCGACAAACCGCGTATCCTTCTCTTGCTCTTTGGTCTTCTCCCAGCTCAAGATCTCGTCGATCTTGCCCAAGACGAACACTGCCCGCCGACGATTCAATTCCGGTGCCACGGCAGCTGGTCCGTTAATCCACAAGCTCGTCAAGCCAATCAAGGTCACTCGCTCCTGCCTTGCGCACGAGATTTGTGTCGATTAACGGCTGGTTGTTCAGACAAAGTCCTAGATGTGGGCAGCTCAGGCAGCCGTTTTGGGGAAAGCGGATACCGCTGTGCGAAACGAACTGAGCCGCTTCGATCTGGCCGATCGTTCCCTCCACAAGGCGCCCGAACTCTTGACGCTGTTCTTCCGAGATCGACGCTCTCAAATATTGAATCTCGGGAGCATGTTTCCGCACGAAGACGACCAATGCCACTTCCGGAATCCCACTGATCCAGGAATAACAAATGAGCTGCGGATCGAGTGAAAGTAGTCCCTCGGGTTCCGTCGAATAGCGACTGGTTGTTGTCTTCCAGTCGATCAGGCAGTGCTGGCCATCGACCTCTCCGAGGGCATCAAGATAGGCAACGAATTCGCTTCCTCCCGGCATTGTCCTGAGGATTTTGATTTGTAGATTCTTCTTCGGACAGCGAATCCCAATGCGATTATCCCGCGCAAATGTTTCGAGTAAATGGACTCCCTGGTGGAAGAGGCGGTCCCAGGACTCTCCTTTGCGGTATTCAAATGGAGCATCGCGGTACGCTTCCCATTCCTTGAAAAGCACAGCAGCGCTATCCTCCTGACAAAAGTAGGCCCCAAGAGCTTTTTCAAAGCAGCGACCGAAGACCATCGCTGCCCGTGTCTCTTTTTCCCGCCAGCCATCCAAATAGCGGTAGCGGTAGCTGCGAGGGCAGCGAAGATACTGGCTAATTTGCGTGTAGCTATAGACCATCACTGCCTCCCCGCCCATCGCTGTGAGCCAGTGATGCGCAATCGAGTGCCTCCCAGTCTGTCTCAGGGGCGAAAGCATCGAGGTTTTGGTAAGAGCGTCCGTTCAGAGTTGTATAAGAGGTCCGCAAGACCCCGCGAAGACTGCAGAGCGCTTTTTCATCGACCTGGTCATCTTTGAGAAGCTGTGTGTCGTAGCCAAAATCCCGAAGAAACCAATTGAGTTTCCAGAGAGCTCTTTCGGTGCAGTACAACCGTCCCGACAGGAGCCGGGTTTCGAAACGTTTGGGTTCCAACACAACAAAGCGGATCTCTACGAATGGCTTCTGCGGATGCCACCGGTAGCGAGCCCTATCCACGCGAACAAGGAATAATCCTTCGAGCTTGTTTTCGACTCCACGCTGATTCACATGCAGGCCTTGAATCTGTCGCCTCATGGCTTCACCTCCACCGGTTGAGCATAGGAATTGAGTTTGCACACCAAGCCATCCTTGTTTTCCTTCGCGGATGTCGCTAGATGAGAGATAAAGGACTCAACTAAATCGCGACTGGCGTCTTTGACGGTCGGTGTGCCGCAGAAGTCAGCGGCATAGGCTTTCACTAAGGTTGGATCGAGGTTGTACTGACGGATGAGAAGGCACAGCCTGTCTCGAAGTTTGGGCTGACCGTTATTCGACCCGTTCTGATGGGGTGGTTTTACTGCCTGTTCTTTTTCCCTCGCGGGAGAGGGAGAACCGGTAAGCCAGCCCAACTCCTCGACTGAACAAAGCCCGATTCCGTAGGCCTTGCGCAAGGCGCGATTGACGGCCCGCGTTTCTGCCACGCGCATCTCGGCTCCGCGAACCAGTGGAGAAGTATTTGTGGGGTCGGCATCGCCATAACCAACGAAACCTTTCGAGTTGGGAGACTTGTAGACGGTGGCCTTGAAGACCCAGCGGTTGGTCGACGGGTTGCAGAACTCCCGCACTCGGTGCACCTGGATACCGACGCAGCGTTTCTGTGAAGCTAAGCGCAGGAGGCCGGCATGCGTGACGTACCACTTGCCGTTCAACAGTTGGACTTCTCCTCGAGCAACGGAGAACCCAAATCTCTGGCTCAGATCTCGAAGTCCCTGCAGATGTCGGTGTTCAATCTCCTCCCCCCACAGCTCCTTTGCGAGGCGTCTGTTCGAACGAATTAGAAATCTTCTGAATCGACCTGAATTTTTGTTCATACACACATTGTATGTAAAGAGCACACATTCTGTCAAGAAAAAAATCACTGCAGAAGGCACACACTGCAATACAATGTGGTCGCAATGAGAAAGGACAGCGCCCTGTCTTTCCGAGTGCCGCGCCGGCTGAAAACGGAGCTTCAGAGGATAGCTCTGAGCGAGGGGCGAAGCCTCGCGCAAGTCTGTGAAGCCTTATTGGGTGGAGGCGTCGAAATCTATAAAGCTCAAGGTCCCGAGTATCTTCAGCGCCTACTTTCCCGCGAGAAGAAGGAATCTTCCGAATAGCTTCGGTCCCGCCGGTCTGTGTAAGATCACATAACTGTTGCGCGCAGTGAGTTTCCACAAAGCGTTCAGATCTCTCTTGACTTGAGACGGCTTGCGGATATACTGGGCGAATAAAAAGCGAACGTCAATGGGTGAGGAAGGCAGTCGTGCACCCGGGTGCACAAGTCGACTGCACCATACTTAGGGTACTTAGCGGCTTGCCCAGTCCGGACAGTCAAGCTAAGTTTGGAACAGGGGACCATGCAGATAGAGAAAAGACAAAGGGGGAGGCCCCGAAAGAAGGGAGACATGATCGAGGCCTGGCAATTTGGGCGCGCTGCGATGGTCATGTGTGCGTACGATGAGGCACGCGGAAGAGGCGAGAAGCACAGCACTGCAGTCCAGCATGCTGTGGACTCTGTCAAGCAGTGCAATCGGGAGATGCCCGTTTCCCAGACAGAAGTGAAGCGTATTTTGGCGACGTGGCGGCCTAGGGGAAGTCGAATTATACTTCGCTTCGAGAGCAAGATTCTGACCGAGGAGGACATAAAAAGGCACTGCTCGATCCGAGAACAACTGGCCGCGTTACAAGGGAAGAAGGGTCTGAAATTGGAAGTGCCCACGAATCATGAAGTTACACGATCTGCTACTTCACTTACCATTTATTTTACTGAGAGACCGAATTATCCCCGCCACAATCGCAAGATCCCTCAGGAATGAATGCGCTTGTTGACCACCAGTAATTTGTTGGACCTAAATCGCGCTGGTGGATTTTAGAAAAACATGAAAATTATGAGCCATGTACCACCGAAAGGATGGGTGAAACATGGCTCAGCGAACTCTCTCTGTTGAGTATCGGCCGTTAGCGTCTCTTCAGGTTGATCCGCAAAATCCTCGGCGGTGCCTGGCAGGTATCGTCGTGGAGGACAGACGCTTTACCCGGCCTGTCCTCCTTTTTTTTGGAGGCCAAAAATGAAGACGTTGCATCAGCATGAAAATGGCAAGGAGTCGAGGACTACAGGTCCGCGTACACCGGTCGGCAAGCAGCGGAGCAAGCGCAATTCAATCACGCACGGGATATTTTCCAAAGTAGTCGTGCTACAGGGCGAGTCGCAGGCCGATTTTGACGCCTTGCTCAAGGCACTACATCAAGATCGTCAACCTGTGGGGGCGCTTGAAGAAATTCTAGTGACTAGGCTTGCCAGTCTCTTCTGGCGCCTTCGTCGCTCGTGGATTGCCGAAGGCGCAGAGATTCGCGTAGGAACGGAGTTCGTCCAATGGGATGAACGCGAACGCAATGGGCAAGATGCTTCGCGATTACCGCAGTTAGGCTGCAATGGTGGTCTAGTACGTTGGATAGAAAACCCCGAAGCTCTGAGAGCGTGTCTGGATTTGTTGGAGGAGCTCAGAGATGCTATAGGCGAAGATGGCTTTGAGCCCGATTTTGACAAAACCATCTTGATAAAGCTCTACGGAGATCCTGACGAAGAACAAAACGAAAACTGGAAGAAAACACTATGCGATTCATATTTCAGTTGGCTTGATACCTCGGTCCGCCCTGACGAAGAGCGCGAGCAGAAAGGATATGCGTCGCCGGAAAAATGCAAAGAGAGTTTCCTGGAAGAAGTCAACGAGGAAATTCAGCGGCTTGAGCGCTACCGGAAAGAACACGCGACGATTTCGGCCCGCAAGCTGGAATTGGAATCACTTCGACGAAATATCCCTGAAGGACCTCAGCTAGATCGGCTGCTCCGCTATGAGACAACTATCTCGCGCGAAATCGAGCGAACCCTGAACCAACTCGAACGACTTCAACGGACTCGTCTTGGCCAGCCCTTGCAGCCATCAGTGAACGTGAACGTTTCCGCGTTGTGAGAGAAAGGGCCAAAAAGCCGCAGGTAAGCATGGTTAAACTAGTTATTATCCGTTGCTTTCGCCGCGGAAGGAGGAAGTTTATGTCGGTGTATGCGACAACCTAAAGGAGCAAGAAGCAAAAACTGCCGCAAGTCAATTGGTCGACGTCAGCCAGCAACTGGCTTGCGAGAATCGAGGAACCGTAAATCATGAATCAAGCCCCAACCGGCAAGGCTACGGAACGGCAAAGTTCCGACGCCCCCGAAGAGCAGTTTCCGCGCGAGTCTGCACTGCGGGGGCAGGGCGTGGACGAGGCGTTTATCGCGCAGCGATTGGTAGATATGCTCCAAGCAAAAGTTAAGAGATGGAACGCTGCGACAAAGTCGTGGGAGACATTCGAGGACTATGGCACGCAGCTCGCGGCCGTTAAGGAAGCAGCCAGGATTCTTGGACTGTACCCCACGCAGAAGGAGCTCGAGGGCAAGTACAAACCGCGCGAAGTAATAATTAGAGTCGTAGAGGACCGGCCCAAGAGACCCCAGGGTAGTTCCTAATTAGTAATTAGCCTGGGATGTCCTTTCGTCTGAGGAGCGGACAAAGTAGGTCTGATTCCGCCGCAGGCCGCGTCCGGTCCAAACTCGAAGTCCGTCATTTGATGTCCTAAGGGTAGGCGGACACGAATAGAATAGAAAATGTTAATCGTATAAGTAAGCTGAGTTTATTTATGTCTGACAGTCGTTGTACCTCTAATGGGGGCAAGAAAGCCTCGGGAGGGTCGGGTGCAAGTCGTCGGTCTCCACAAATCCACAAGAACAAAATTGCAAAACGAACTTCGGTAAGTCCTTAAAATAGAGACACGTAGGCTTTGCGGATGTGCCGCCCTTCGCCATCGGACCCGGATCATCTCCAGGCGGTAACCCCTCGACTTGTTTGAGCCAAGCATCAACCCAACAGTTTCGAGCGCTTCTTCGATCACTCTTTGGTCTTCTCCCAGCTCAAGATCTCATCGACCTTGCCCAAGACGAAGACTGCCCGCCGACGATTCAATTCCGGTGCCACGGCAGCTCGTCCGTTAATCCACAAGCTCGTCAAGCCAATCAAGGTCGCTCGCTCCTGCCTTGCGCACAAGATTCGTGTCGATTAACGGCTGATTGTTCAGACAAAGCCATTGGAAGGCGGTTGGGCGGAGAATTAGAGAACTGAGAGGGTTCGACGTGACACAGGCAGATTTGGCGCATCGGATCGGAGTCAGCCAGGGTTATTTGTCAACTGTCGAGCATGGCCAGGGAGAAATCGGAGCTGAAGTGTTGCTCTCAATCAGTCGTGAGTTTGGGAGGTCAATTGAGTGGCTGCTGACGGGTAAAGGATAGATGGCCGAGTCATCATGCGTATGCATGGTCTCCAACAGATGGGTATTACCTCGGAAGAATATAGAGTAACGAAATCCGGCCAGGCGTCCGCTATGACAAAGCATCAAAGCGACATTTCGTGTGGCAGCGCACATTTGTCTTGACAGCAACAAATTTTGTGCCTATGTTGCGAGCGAGGAGTAAATACTTAAGCGTAGGCGAGTCGTGCAATCGGGTTGCATGTGGTTCTCGCGGGGGTAAGGTAGCGAGTTTATCTAGAGTTGATCGGTAGCCAGGCATTGCTGGGCGGCAGTGCCTAACAACAAACGAAGGCAGGCTGAAATCGGGCCTGCCCTTTCTTTTTTAAGGAGGTGTTTGATGGCGACACAGAGCACTGTAGCAGGACAGGCTGAAGATTTCAAAAACTCCAAAG
>WNGM01000861.1_pt1 | contig 33586 bp, 23 predicted proteins | sample 5400571 | NCBI WGS metagenome assembly WNGM01 (sample SAMN13153378, study PRJNA577476) | soil metagenome | isolation source: 100 cm soil or saprolite under Garry oak tree replicate 2 | place: USA:California | collected 2016-06-15 | reverse complement strand
CCGCGGTTTCCCTCCCCTCGGAGACGAGGACCGCGCTGCTCCGCGCGCGCATCCCAGAAAGGCGCTCCGCGAGCGTCCCCGCCGTGGGAGGCTCGCCCGTCGGCACCAAGCGCGACAAGGCCGCCGAGACGGCCGCCGCATCTTGTGCCTGCTCGAGGTCTCGGTACGCGGACATCTCCGCATCGGAGGGGTCGGCTAGGAATTCGTCGCCTGCCGGCCAGGCCGAGTCCGCCTGCAGCCGCGTTCGGTAGTCGTCCGGCATCCCCGAATCTCCCCGAAGCCTCCGGATCACACGCGAAGTCCCAAGGCTCCCAGGCGAACGGGAGGGAGCAGCGCCTTTGATTTGCGGCGAAATCGAGGCCGTGACGAAGAGACCGAGGAGGACTAGCACCGCTCCGACCATCGTCGTCTGGAAAACGGTCAGAGAGATCCCGGGACCGTACGCCCCGAAGGCCGCCCGCCGTCCCTCCTGCGCCGCATAGTAGCACACGACGCCGAAATATGCGGCGAAGGCGAGGGCCAGGTACCGTGGACGAAGGAGGTTCATGCGACCCCACCCTTACGCGCATCGAGGGAATTCATGCATAAAGAGGTTTCGATTACAGAGTTCATCGCTTGTCATCCGCGATGGGGTCTGTTATCGCTCGGTGTGCTCGGCGAAGAACCGGCCAATCGAGAACCTGGGCTGCTTAGTGGCCGGGGCCGGGCCGGAGCGGAGCCGCTTCTTCAGCAACGCGAGGGCAATCCGGACTCCCTCACGCAAGTGGAGCTTGGGCTCTCCGATGCGCCGGTCGTAGCGAATCGGAATCTCGGTAATCGGGATGCCCTTCAGCGCGCACTCGGCGAACAGATCCGCCTCGAGTTCGAAGCCGGTGGCCGTCAAGCCGAGCGTCCGGAGCCGATCAGAAACGAATCCCCACATCCCACTGCAGACGTCGGAGATCGGCGTTGCGAAAAGGAACGAGGCGAGCCAACTCAGCATCCGGTTGCCGATGCGATTCGCCATAGACATCGCCCCGTCATTGATGGAACCTCGAAGGCGTGATCCGATCACGACGGGAGACCCGGCCCCGAGCTTCCCGACTATGTCGGGGATGATCTCCGGGGGATAGGTGCCGTCGCTATCCAAGAGCACGACGTACTGATCGCGAATCTTCGGGACGAATTCGCGGAACGCGGATCCTTTGCCGTTCCCGGACTGAACGAAGATCTCAGCCCCGAGCCTCTTGGCGACGGCGCGGGTCTGGTCCGTGGACCGTCCGTCGAGCAGGTGGACGCTGTAGGCGATTCCTTTCTCCCGGAGCGCCTGCCGCGGAATCCGGTTGAGCACAGCTGCGACTCCATCCTCCTCGTTCAGGGCCGGCAGCAGGATCGAAAGGCTCGTCAGGGCGGGGTTCGCAATTTCTCCCCAAGGAACGTGCGGCAGCGGATCGACGGGCAGGGACAAGTGCGGGAACGGGCCCATGGAGGGCCCCGTGGGAGCCCGCGAGCCCACCGCGCCGCCCCCCAATGCCCACTCTTCCGACGGTTGCCCCATCCGACTTTCTCCCTCCAACGTCTATCTGATTCCTTACGACCGACCCGACGTGCGTTGACGCAAGGACCGCATCCGAGGCGCCGAGAGAGACCTGGACGTCGCATGCATCTCCGCGTCGACGTCCCGGGAACGCAGCCTCGCGATCCGCTCGGCCCCGCTCTCAACCCTGTTGTTCACGGCCCTTGATCTCTTCCGCTATTCAGTTGCCGGTATGCTATCTGATTTCTGGCACACGTTTTGCCGAGCAGATCCGAGATGCGATCGGACGATGGCGTGAACAAAAACACCGTTTCTGTTCGTTCAATCGTCGACGTCAGAAGAAAAAAGTGAACCGCGGACCGCGTGATCGCATAGGTCGACGTTGCGCGCCACGTCTCGGTCATGCAGGGCTACCTTTTTGAGGGGTTAGACCAATGGGTCCATCCTCCTTGGGAAGGGGAGGAATCGGTCTGGGCCACAAATCATTATCCGCGCTGGAAAATGCGTCCTTATCTTTCTTGTCCTCGATCGACACGGAAGGCGGTCTCGACGCGGTCCTGTTCCTCCGACGAACCGGATCCGTCCTGGCCTCTTGGACTCGAGATGGAATCCGGTTGGACGTCGTCAGTGTGATGGCGGCGACGATGCTGGCGTCGGTGGACACGATCATCGAGGCGCTCGGCGGGCCGAGCTCCCGGTCGATCTCCGTCACGAGCGGCGACCGGCAGATCATCGCCACGAAGCTCGGCTCGCAGGCGTTCCTCTTCGTCATCGCCCCGAGGACCGTCAGCCAGCGCTACGTTCGAAAAGCGGCCCGCGAACTCGTTGCGCGTCTGACCACTGCATCGGCAACGATTCTTCAGCGTGTCGAACCTCGATCCTCCAAGGTCGAAGCGAGCCGTTGATCCGGAGCGCGCGGCCGCGGGACCGGAAATCTTTGTCACCACAGGTTTGAAATACGTCGGACTGAATGAATGTCGGGGCGAGGGGTTTTCATGGATGGGTCGAAGCGGAGGGACTACGCGTTTGCCGGCACGGTCGGGGCGATCAGCATGCTCGTCTGGACGGCATCCCGGACAAGCGCTCGCGACTTGCCGTATGGAGGGAGCTCGCTCCTGATCGGTCTGGGCCTCTTGGTGGGGCTCAAGCATCCGGTCCGTCGACAGATCTACGACCATCTGCGCCTCCTCCCGGGGGACCACTTCCGATCCGTCGCGAGGTCGCTTCGCCTGGCCGTCGGCACCGCGCGGTACCATCTGAACGCGCTCGTCCAAGACGGACTCCTCTACAAGCAAGAGACCAACGGCCGAAGTCGGTACTACGTGTCCGGCGGCGAAGCCGAAGTGAATCGGCTCTACGCGCGTCATTGGGAGTACCGCGACGTCCGTCTTCGCGTCCTGCTCACCCTGAGACGAATGGACAACGCGCAGCCCGCCACGATCGCCAAAGTCTTGGGAATCAGCCGACAGCTCGCGTCGTACCATCTCCGATGCCTCGAGAAGGCCGGTCGGGTCCGGCGTCATGGCGCTCAGTATCGCGTCGTCAGCGGGCGGCGCTGACGCGGGTCTCCGTTCCTATCCAAACGCTCACGGATTGAGCTCGGCGTTCGAGGGCCTGCGCGGGGCGCCTGAGACCGCGATCAGGCGACGACGTTTCGCAGACCGCGATGAAATCGTTTCGAATCGTGTTCGCTTGTGGGACACCGGACGCTGCCGAATCCTTAAGGCTTGGAGAGTGCTCCGTCGAGACATTGCAACCCCGCGTCCGGAGCCCCGCATTCCTCGACATCATCTCCCTGGCCACGTGTTTCCTCGGCTTCCTCGGCCTGATCTTCGTTGTCTGGAGGATGAAGACCGGGGTCTTCGGGACGCCGAGGGCGTTGTACCTGTTCTTCATCGGAATGGCCTGCGCACCCTTCTACGTGGCGTTCCTGCGTCCTCCGAAAATCCCGTTCCTCTTCCCTCCTGTGATCGCGATTTTTCTCTTGTATCCGATCGCGGCCCCGCACGGCATCGTCTATTCGACCGATCCGATTTTCAATTTCTCCTTCACCCAGGACCTTTTGAGAACCGGATTTTGGGACCCTGGGGGCGGTAACGCCTTCGCGAAGACGTACTCCTTCTATCCGATCGGAAACGTGTTCGTCGGATACGTCGTCTTGAATGCTCCGCTCCCTGCGGATATCGGGTACCTCTGGATCGAGCCCGTCCTCCGACTGCTCGCCATTCCCGCCTCCGTGTACTCATTTGGCCGAAGGCTCTTCGGGCCGCGGACCGCCGCGATCGGTCTCCTGCTCTACCTCGGGACCCCCTCGATCCTGTTCAACGACGCGGTGCAGCAAGGCTTCGGCACGATCTTCTTCGCACTCTCGCTGCTCGCCCTGTTCATGCTCGTCCAGGCCGTCGACCCCCCCGCTCAACGACGCGCGATGCTCCTCTTTGCTATCGTCAGTGCAGGAATCGTGATGACCCATCATCTTTCGTCGTACGTGCTTGCTTTCTGGCTCACGGCCCTCGCGATCCTCATGGTGCGCCGCCGAGCCCGGCAGACGTTGCCCGTGTTCCGTTTGGTCGTATTGTTCACGTACTTCGTTGTGATCCTGCTGATGTACATCGACGTGCTTACGAAGGCGATTTTCCTCATTCACCAGCAGACCTTGGAGACCGCGCTCGCGAACCTCGTCGCGCCGGAAATGACAGCGGGAGGGGGCTCGGGCTCGAACTTGGGTCGGACATTCACCCAAATCGAAATCGGATGGCTCATCGCCACCCTCATCGGCCTGTTCTTGCTTGCTTTCTTCACGGCCGCGCGCCATCGTGCGACCCGCCACAATCCCTTCGACCTAGCGAATGGCATCGTGGCGTCGTTCCTCGTGTTCGTCACACTCCCGCTGATTGTCACTCCACTGAACTACGTCCCCCTTCGGATCAACGAATATGCGGGTTTCATCGTCATGCCGTTCGCGGCTGCGACCCTGATCCGTTGGGCTCGGCCCGATTTCTGGAAATCGGCTCGGCGCGCGCCCCGGGTCTTCCGTGAGAGGCCGTGGATCCCGAAGCTGGCCGTCGTGGCGATTGCCGGGGGGATCGTCATGGGCGGCAATCTCGCTCCGATCACCTTGCGAGCGTATTTCGAGACGTTCTCCAGCCGGGCCACCGATTCACCGCTATACCTCGGACCGGACTCGATCCGGGTCTCGGCCTGGGCCACGGCCCACTTCGGCGACGGTCGGATGTGGGGCGATCAACTGGCCAACGATGTCTTTGCGGGCTTCGGATTCATGCCAGTCGACTTCGGAGCGACCCGCGTTTTCACCAGTGAGACGCTCAATGAGTCTGTGTGGTGCCAGGTGAAGGTCGGCGACTATGTGGCGGTGGACTACTTGATGACGATCTTGCGACCGAATTTTCTCCATGAAGGTCTGCTGCCAAAACCGCTGTCGGCGGTGCAGGTCGAGAAGTTCGCGACGGATCCGCACTTTGCCTTGGTGTACCAAGATGCCACGTTTTCGGTCTATCGGATGATGCTGTTTCACTCCTGTCCGTGACGCACGCCCTAGGTCACGACGACCGCGAGGAGGTTTTCTGCGACGACCGTCGAGGTCGCATCAAGCAACGCGAACCTCAGCTCGAAGTCGCCGGCCTGTTCAATCGAGATCGAGAACTGTTGGCTCCACGTCTCCCTAGCTCCGAGTACGATCGATACGCTGTACTCTGCGAAGGCGTCCATCCGCAAGGGAGAAGTCTGAAGCACCTTGTGGAATGACTCGTTTCCGGTGGCGTTTGAGGGGACGAGCTGGATCCGAACCATGAAGGCGCCGGCGCTCGAACCGGCCAAGGCCGAGACGACGATATCCTGCGGTTGACCTTGGACGAATTGGGTCGGAAGGTTCGCGGTCCCGTTGGTTCCGTCCGGAGCCGCGATGGCTAGTCCTGGCGAGAGTTCGCCCGGATACTGCACCGCCGCGAGAGAGACGAAGATGACGAGGGCCGCGACAATCCCCCCGAACAGGACGGCGACGGCCCCTTTCTCGGCCGCCGAGTAGTCGGAGAAGTCGAGAAAAGCACGGGTGAAATGGGTGAACGCCGTCACGGGATTGCCGCCAGGACGCAGAACGAGCGTTGCCGACAGGGCAATCGGTAACCCAACGATCACCACTGCGAACACCGTGATCGGGATGCCAAGAATCGATACGCCCAGTGCGGACAACGACGTGATGAAGATCGTGAGTCCGATCGAGAACGCGAGAATTTCCGCCGCCGAGAGCCGAATCGTTCGGCCGACAACCAGGGCAAGAGTGCAATACCCCACCGCAAACAACGCGGCGAGCGCGAACACAGCCCGATACGGGTTCGGGGGGACCACCGCCACGAGAATGGCGTGAAGCAGGAGGACGGCCGTGGCGAGACCGACATACGGGAACGGCGCTCTCGCACGGGCTCCAGGAATCGGAATCATTGGCGCCTGCTCCCGGATGGAAAAGTCCACGGACTCAAGAACTTTCGCGCAACACCGAAGGAATCTAGTTTCCCGAGAGGGAAACAAAGGTCCGTGCGACGGCCATCCAGTCCGGCGTCGCTCGGATCCATTCTTGATTTCTCCGCTGAATCCCGTTCAGGGTGCCTTCCTCGAAAATCCCCTGAATCGCTCTCGCTACCCCGGGCGGATCTCGAGGTTCCGTGAACACCAGGCCGGTGCGTCCCTCCAGCTCGCGAATCGGATGGACGCGGGTCGTCACGACGGGCAACCCGGTCGCGACCGCCTCGAGCGCGACGAGCGGAAGTCCCGTGCGGACAAACCGGTACGGGAAAACCGCGACGTGGGAGAATCGATAGGCGGCGCGCAGTTCCTGTCGTGAGAGGAGGCCGCGCACGATGAGGAGTTCATGGGCGCCGATTCGGGTCCGCGCGACGGTCGGATCGGAATACCTCCGATCGCGGAGCAACAGGACCACTTGGGTCGGCGGATCGCTCGGAAGCGAACGGGCCAGGCGGAGCATGTCGTCGACGCCCCGAGAGCCCTCCGGCGGCCCCGTGAATACGGCCCGGCGGTCGACCGGACCCAAGATGCCCGAGAGTCGAGGTCCTAAGCTTGGCGGTGCCCGCTCCAAGAAGAACGGATCGAACGGATGGCGAACCACCGCGCACGATGAAGGGGGAAGGCCGGCGGCCGTCGCCCGGTCCCGATCGCTGTCCCACAAGAACCCGAAGTGGTCCACAAACCCCGGCGCGTCCGCCCAGGTACCGAGGAGCCGCGACCCATACATCGCGACGTGGTGCCGATCGTGCGGGATTTCAGCGGCCAAGGTCGGATCGAGAAATCGTCGCGCCAGCTCCTTCGCGTCGTAGAGAGGCCGAAGAAAGATTCCGATTAGCCGTCCTCGAAAAGAACCCTTGCGTCGGGTCCCGCGCATGGAGAAAAAAAGGCCTGCCGTCAGGCGGCACACACCGATATCGAATCCTTCGGTTTGGAGGACCTGTCGAAGTGCGGGGGCGGAGCGAAAATCGCTCCGGTTTCGATGCCATTTGACGGGCACGCCGTTCCAGGTCCGGGGGCCCACTTCGCTTGTCAAGACGGAGGTCTCGTGGCCCACGACCCGGAGCGCCTGGGCAAGATCCCCCAAGTATCTCCACGGTTGTAGGTTCAGCTCGGCCGGCGGGAGCGTTTCGGTGATGATCGCGATCCGAAGGGTTTCCAAGAATCAGCCCGCGCCTCTGCATCGGCCGGCATCGGAACCCGGCAGGGCTGGGATTCGCCTGAATAGGCTAAATAATCTCGGAACCGTCCCGCGGGTTGAATGTCCCAGGGGGCCTTCCCAAGCATCGCTTCGCTCCGCCCAATTCGGTTTGGCGTCCTGTGCGACGGCCCGAAGATCCCAACGTGGCAGGCTCGATCCATCGAGGAATTGCGGCGGGTTCCGGGAACCAGCCTTGCCCTCGTCGTCCTCCCTGCGGACAAATTGCCCGACGACTCACGGCCCACCAGTCTCCTGTTCCGGGCGTATGTCGCATCGCACCCGCCCCGCGCGCTCCGGCCAGTGGACATGGCTCTCGCGTTCCAAGGCGTACCATCTTTGCGATGCCATACGACGACGCAAGCCGGGTTGGCGCACCGATACGATGAATCCGACGTTCGCCGAATCCGCGCCTTTGACCTGGATTTTCTCCTCCAATGCGGGTTGGGGGTGCTCGATGGCGAGATTTTGCGGGCGGCGCGTTACGGCGTATGGTCGTTTCAGCAAGACGACGAACCTCGCTATAGCGGGATTCCGGCGTGTCTCTGGCCCATTTACGACGGGGACGCGGTCACCGGTGTGGTCCTGCGGCGCTCCGCGGGTGGCGTCGACAAGGGCATCGCCCTCCGAAGCGGGTACTTTCGGACGGCTCTTCACTCCCTCCGACAAAACGTTGACGAGGTGCACTTCGGGGTCGTCGGATGGCCGGCCAACGTGTGTCAAGACGTCCGCCTGGGCCAGACCGCGTACCTCGAGGGCCCGGCGGCCGCTACGCCGGTCGCCCCGTCGCGTATTCCTTCGAACCGTCAGATGATGCGATTCCTCGTCCGACAAACCCGACATGCACTCCGTCGGGCCGCGCGCGCTCTCGTGCGTCACGAAGAATGGTGCATCGGAGTCGCCGACGTGCCCATCAACCGATTCCTCGAAGCCCGCGGGGAGAAGCGTGTCCGTTGGCTCAATCCTCCGGAGCGCGGGCGGTTCATTGCGGATCCGTTCGGCGCCCAGATCGACGGGGTTACGCACATCCTGTACGAAGATTTCCGGTACGCGACCTCGAAGGGCGTGATCGGGACCGTCGAGGCCGCCGCGAGTGGGCCGCCCCGGATCCCCCGAGTCGCGATCGAATTGCCGGTCCACGCGTCGTATCCGTATCTTGTCATCGACCGCGGGGAAATCTATTGTATCCCGGAGACGAACGCATCGAGGGAGATTGGCCTGCACCGCGCGGTCGATTTCCCGACACGATGGGAGAAGATAGGCACGCTCGTATCGGGTGTCGCGGCCCTCGACCCCACCGTCTTCCGACACGAGAGCCGATGGTGGCTCACCTGTACCGACCGCGAGGTTGGCGAAAACATGCCGTTGTTCGTGTGGCATGCGCGGAGCCTCGAGGGGCCGTGGGAACCGCACGCATTGAACCCGGTGAAGGCGGACATCCGATCCTCGAGGCCCGCGGGAACGCCCTTCGTCCACGATGGCGTCCTGTACCGACCGGCCCAAGATTGCTCGCGAATGTACGGAGGCGGAATCGTGATCAACCGGGTTCTGCGCTTGACCCCAACCGAGTTCACGGAGGAGCCCGCGGCGACCGTCGAGCCGTTCTCGGACAGCCCGTTCCCCGATGGGATCCACACGCTTTCCAGCGTCGGGCATATCACGTTGATCGACAGCAAACGACATCGCTTCGTTCCCAGCGCGATCCCGTACGTCCTCCGGAATCGACCGGTTCCCAGGAGGGACCCCGCGATCCGCCGCCGCATCGAACGCGGGTAGGCTTTCGACCATCGCGCCGGGGTCTACAAGCCCCATCGCGACCCTCTACGCCGGGCGGTTCCTGCCCATCGTCCGCCAAGGCCCGTCACGATGCTTTCGAGGGCTGTCCCGTCCACATTCGCCGCGCCGCAAACCGATAAGCCGGCACGAGGAGCTTGAGAATCGAACCCGAGACGCCTCCGGGCCGAATCCACGTTTCGTCCCACCGGTCGACCGCGCCGAGTCGATACTTGTACTCCTCATTCCCGCGAAGCAAGTCCATCGTCCGGAGCCCGTTCGCACCCGCGCCTTTGATCGATTCGTTGAACAACAGCCTCCCGAGTTCGACGGATACCCACTCGGGACTCCATCCGGTCTGGTAATACGCGAGGGTGTCTCCCCAGCGCAAGAAGCAAAGGAGACCGATCATGTGACGGTCCCGCTCGGCAACCATCGCGATCGGACCCCGCTCCGCGGAACCGCGCGCAATTAGCCGACGTAGAAGTGCCTCGGCCGAGAGGAACGTGCTTGACACGCCCTTTTCCGCCATCCGCGATTTATGAAGTTCCAAGAAACGTTCCACGAATGAGTCGTCCATCAGGCGGCCCGGAATCCATCGAAACGTGATCCCCGCGGCGTCGGCTTTCTTTTCGTACCGACGAAGATGATGTTGGGTGCGCCGCATACTCGCGGGGATCGCATCGGGTGGATACAGAGCCAATCGTGGGCATGGATTCCGGAACAGCATTCGAGCCCCTGGAGGGACGAACGGCACGCCCGTTTCTGGATCGAGGTCCGGCAAGAGCAATGTGGAACCGCGAGTGCGTCCCGCCGCGTGCTTCCGCGCGTTCTCCCGGTGCTGAGGGAGGACGGGCCAGCCGGTGTGATCCGCATCCCCAATACCGCTGCCGGTGACGGTCCAAATCGGCCAAGCGGGAGGCAGACGCGGGTGAACGCGCCGCATAACACGACTGAGAAACTGGATTCCTTCCAACGCACCGGACGAACCACGCCAGAGCACTAGTTCGGTGGGCGGCTTCTCACCGATCGTCTCCCACCAGGACAAGACCCAGTCCGGGGTTTGGAAATAGGACGTCGCAGGAATCCGGGCCATGAGCCCCACCCACTCGTCCCGGATGTCGCTCAGCTCCGAGAGGTCGCCTAACCGGATAGTTTCCGGACTCCCGAACTTCGCGAGCCTTTCCGCCAGGTCCCCCACCGCCTGAAGGATTGCGTCCGGCTGTCACCTATGGCCCGCCCGTGGGATTACGGTTTCGACCGGGACCGAGCCGGTTGGCGCTCGGAGAACGCGGTGGCGTCCGCCTGAGATCGCTCGGTCGTGGAGACGGAGGCTCTCCCGCGTGCATGGATTTCAAATACGCGGGCGCCGTCAAGCGAATCGGTGACAACGCTCTGAGAATCATGATCGTGGGCGAACGGATCTTGCCGTTCCGCCACGCCGGGGACAAGAACTTCTGGCTCGACATGATTCGGAGACTCCTCGTCGCCGGTCACGAGGTCGAGGCGTTGTCTGTGGACATCGAAGCGACGCCGAGTGACGGCCTCCCGATCCGCCACGTTCCCCAGATCCCGGTCTACTTTCGACCCGATGCCCGGTTCAATGCGGCGCATTCGCAGTTCGGAGGCGTGAACAACTATGTGAGCAAGACGACAAACGTGCCGATCATTCTCCGGGAGGTCCGACGGCGTCAGCGGACGTTTCGCGCGGACGTGATTCACTTCGCCGACAACTTCGGACCCGCGACGGTTCTACTCCGGGCGATCGGCCGGAAGGTCCCACTGACGCTTTCCGCGCCCACGTATCATCGGAATCGACCCCTGTATGATGCCATGTTGTTAACGAGTTTTTCGAGCTTCGCCGTCGTCGTGCCGTTTTCCGAAGCGTACCGTCGGCGCCTCCTCGAGCTCGGCTTCCCATCGGGACGCATCCGCCGCATCCGCTGGGGGATCGACATATCTCGGTTCAAACCGCCGACCGACGACGAGCGGGCCGCGGCTCGGGCGAAGCTCGGCCTTGATCGCGGGAAGTTCGTCGTCCTGTGGACCGGCTTCACTCAGCAGACGAACGAGACAGACCTCCAGGAGGCTATCCGAATTGCGAACCTCACGCTCGACCGTCGTCCCCTCGAATTCATCTTCTGTTTCAAGCCGGAACACTTCAAACCGCATTTCCGGAGTTTCGAGCGGCCGGGTATCCGCGTGACGAACGCCCCCGAAGCATTCCGATCGGCGTGCACGGCCGCGGACGTGTTTCTCTGCCCGATTCAGGATCCTCGGTCGATCGCCGCACCGCCACTCGTCTGGCCCGAGCTCCTCGCGATGGGCATCCCGATCCTGACCACCGACACCCCGGGCACCGAGGAAGCCGTCGTCGACGGAGAGAGCGGTTTTGCGGTCCGTTCGGCGGAGGAGGCCCAAGGACGCCTCCTGGAAATCGAAGCGGATTCGGCGTTGCAGCGACGGCTTCGGGATGGAGCTCGACGGATTGCGGTGGAGCGATTCTCCGTGGACCGGGCGATGGACGAGTACGTCGACATGTGGTCCGCGCTGATCGCTCAGTCGCGATGAGTATTCGAGAGCTCGACCGGTTCCTCGGCCGGCGCGACGCGGCCTAGCTCGCCCGCGATGAGACGTTTGTATAGGTCAAGGAATGCTTGCGTACACGCCTCCGAGGCGAGGTTCTCTCGGACGTAAGCCCGACCGGCCTCGCCCACAGAGCTGCGCAGGTCCTCGTGGTTCGCAAGGGTCGCGACCAGACGGGCCATCTCCAGGGGATCCCGGGCCAGAAATCCCGTCCGTCCGTGTTGAATCAGCTCGCGGTGCGGCGGGATGTCCGAGACGACCACGGGTAGCCCGGACGCCATCGCCTCGAGTAAGGCGTTCGGCATGCCCTCGAATTTCGAGGGGAAGACAAAGATGTCGGCGGCGGCCAGATGAGTCGGCACCTGATCCCACGTGACCTCGCCCACAAAATGGACTCGATCCCGAATATCTGGATACGCCGCGAGGAGAGTCTGATAATACTGGTCACTGTAATGTTCCTCCGTGTAACCGCCGACGACCATGGCTTCGACCGCAGGAAGTCGCCGCACGACCTCCATCAACCATTCCAACCGCTTCACGGGAATGACTTTTCCCACCGTGACCAGAAGGGTCCGGCCCGGAGGGACACCTACCGAATGCCGCGCTTCTTCCTTCGATGGGAGCCGGTCAAACCTCTGTACGTCCACCCCGCCCAGGATGATGCGCGGGCGGTACCGACGGAATCGGGCGGCGAGGGCTTGCGAGTTCACGACGAGCGGGGTTCCCGAGATGAGGGGGGCCATGGCGAGCCGCGTGACGGCGTTCATGTGGGGCCCGTACCGCCATCCGATTTCGGCGCGCGGGTCCGTCCCGAAGAAGACCACCCGCGGGAAAACCCGGGCCAAGAATGCGGCGGGCAACGAGAAGTACGGATCCAGAACCTGGAACAAATCATAATCGTCTTGGACCTCGCGGATCGCCCGCTCCAAAAACGTGATGCCTTTCGGGAACACCAACGGTCCCGCGAACCGGACGCCGGGGATCTCCGCCATCGAGCGGTGGACTCCGAGCGCGTCGAGGCAGAGCAGGTCGACCTCGATGTGACGACGAAGGCCGGTGAAGACCTGGAACGTCTGGAGGGCGAGGCCTCCGCCCTTGCCGACGTGGGCTCCGATGAAGAGAACGCGCACTAGGAGCCCTCCTGCGGATCGCTCTCGCTCCGAGGGTTATGCCGTTTCCGCTCCGACGCTCCCTCTCCCTCCTCTCAACCAGATCCTCCTCCTATTACGACGCGGCGAGGACACTCTCGAAATATTGGAGTGTCTCCTCGCACATGCGTTCGGATGAAAATCGATCTCGGGCGACGCTCGCCGCTGTTTGTCCGAGCCGCCGCCGCAACGCCTCGTCTCCGAGCAACCGATCGATCCCTTCGGCCAGGGCGATCGCATTTCCCGGCGGCACGAGGAGGGCCGAGACGCCGTCCTCGACCATGTCCAGGGTGCCCGGAATCGCTGTCGCGACGACCGGTTTCTCGAACGCCATCGCTTCGATGAGCGAGTACGGACAACTCTCCATGTAACTCGGCAGGGCGACGAGGGTCGCCCGCCTCAGGCGCGAGAGCAGTTCCGAACGAGGAATCGCACCGAGGAATTCGACTCGATCGGGTCCGAGCCCGAGGGACCGGGCGTACCTCCGCCAGGCATTGACCCGACCGCTCCCCGTCACGACGAGTCGTTCGGGACGCCGAAGATGAACCATGGCGCGGAGGAGGACGGCCAGGCCCTTCCAGCCCAGGAGCCGACCCGTGTAGAGGATGAACCCCGGTTCTTCCGGCGAGTCCGGCGTTCCCCCGGCCGCTCGCAGTTCATCCAGGGCGAGTCCATTCGGAATGAGCGCGGAGGTCCGGACTCGAGGGCCGTAGGTCCCGAGGACCTCCTGTCGAACCGCATCCGAGACGAAGAGGACGTGACGAACCCGGTTCCAGTAGTACAGCTCGATCGGGAGGAGCGCAGGAAGGACGGCCAAGGTCGTCCGCTCCGTGTCGTCCAGCGGCCCGCCGTGTCGCAGCGCACCTTGAATCCCTCGGGCCTGTCCGAGAATCGTCGTGTGGGTCGTCACGACCGTGGGGCACGGCATGGAATCCGTCCAGAGATCGGGCATCTGCGCGTGGTGCACGACCAGCAGGTCCGGGCGGTATTCCCGGACGAGATCCGGCCAGCGCCTCTGGAGCGCCCGTTGAAACTTGAAGTAGTTCGCCATGACGCCGCCCCCGTCGGCGAGGGGCACGGTCTGGTAGCCGGTATCATACGACGGCGTCTGGCCGCACAAGATCGTCACCTCGTGATGGGACGCGATTCCCGGGAGCAATTGCCCCAGGTACGTCCCGATCCCACCCCAGATTCGCCCGAATTCCGGAGCCGCCACCGCGATCTTCGTTGGTTGGTCCCTCCCGTGCCCGGATGATCAATCAGTTTGCGATGCCGGGGCCACTCGCGTCCCCGGTGCGACGGAACCCGAACCCCACGGGCCCGTGCCCCCGGAACGACGCGTCGCCCTCCGGCGTCGTTAGATATTTATCGGCCCGTATTTGAGCGTTAGGCACACAGGCGCGGGAACCTCGTCCGCGGGGTCATTCGGGACCGATCCCGAGGTATTCCGAGACCTGAGAAACACTTTCTGACTCCGAGGTGGTCCCGCTGTCGACTTGCCCGAGTCCGAATCGGTCGGCGAGCCACGTGTACAGCCGCAGCCGGCGTGCGAGCCGCGGGTCCAAGGAGAGAATTGGCTTTCGTCGGATGAGTTCCTCGCGGGACGCGGTGACGAGGACGCTCCGATGCCTCCTGGCGAGGTCCAACAAGATCTGGCCTTGCGGAAACTGAAGGAACCCTTCATCGACCCCCGAGATGAGCCCCAAGTCCACGAGCGTGTCCCAGGCGAAGCGATCGCAGAACACCGTGCGGCGCAGCAGCCGTTTCGGGAGCGTGACTTTCCCGAGATACCCGAGGAAGTAATCGAACGTGACCGACCACGAATAGAGATGCAGCAGGAACGGGTGACGACTCAGATCCGTGATGACGTCGTCATGATCGCCCATCCGCACCGTGCGGCTGAGTTTGGAGAGTCGAGTGATGCCAAGGACCCCGAGCGTGACGATTCGGGGCGAGCGCATCCACGCGATCCACGTCCTGACCCCGCGCCGAGCGAGGCGATTCATGATGGCCCGGGCGATCGTCGTCTTCCCCGCGCCGTCCGGGCCCACGATCGCGTACACGTTGGCGGCCCACGAGTGGAGCGACCCCTTGGCATCCGCGCGTTCGTTCGACCCTTTGCGCTCGCTCCGAGCGAGGTTCGATTTCATGGGAAGACTTGCATCGGGATTTGGGAGGTCCTTCAAAACCGTGCCGGATATCGACTCGACAATCGGCGCGAGGTCGACGACTCGCGGAAATACGTCGCGGGACGTGTCCGGTCCTCCTGTCATCGGAAGCGTGGCGTCCCGAAACGTAAAGGTTATACGTCTACGTCCGCTCTTTTTGCTTCCAACTGGACGGGGTGAGGATTTTCCGGTGGAGCTTCAGACCTCGAGGCGAATGCGGTCGCTCGAGGCCCACCACCCCGATCATCACACACGCCCTCACAACGCCGTGACCGGAAGGCCCGATTGAATGGAGACCCTCAAATTCGTCATGACCGCGGCCTTCTATCCACCGTACCACCTCGGAGGGGACGCGAACCATGTGCGCTACCTCGCCGAGGCATTGGTGGCGCAAGGCCACGAGGTTCACGTGGAATACTCGCCCGCCGCCCTGGCGCTCAAACGGGGGCGGCCCGACTTCCACGACGGAGGAGACGGCGGCGTCATCCGTCACCCGATCCCGGCCCTCACGGGTCGGTTCCAGCCCCTCGGCGCATGGATCTTCGGCGCCCCGGCGAGCGTCCGGAGGCATCACGATGAACTCATCGAAAGCGTGCGCCCGGACGTGATCCATTACCACAACCTCTCGCTGCTGGGACTGGACCTCATCGACGTCCCCAGTTCCGCGCTCAAGATGTACACGGCGCACGATTATTGGGTGCGCTGTCCGCGGAACGACTTGTTCAAATTCAATCAACGCCTCTGCGAGAAGCCGACGTGCCTCACCTGCCTGACAATCTCCGGGAAGCCGCCGCAGTTGTGGCGCTACCGGCCCGACGGGCTCAAGCCCTTCGACGCCCTCGACGTCGCAATCGCGCCGAGCGATTTCCTGCGAGGCATGATCGCTCCGTACCTCCGGGCTCCCGTCGTCCACATCCCGAATTTCGCGCCCGATCCGAATCCTTCGGGCCAAGCGAGTTCTCCGGGGGACTATTACTTGTACGTGGGCCGCCTCGAATTCTACAAAGGAATCCCTGAGCTCGCGAACGCGGCGACCCAGTATCGCGGACCGAACCGATTCGTCGTCGTAGGAAAGGGCAAACAGGCAGCCGTCCTGGAGGCGGCGCGCGGACGTTCGGCCCCCCTCGTACTCCATGGGTGGTTGCCGGCGGCCGAGCGCGACGCGACGTATGCGAGAGCGCGCGCTCTCCTGCTTCCGTCGATCTGGTACGAGAATGCGCCGCTCGTCGCGTTCGAGGCGCTCGCGTGGGGCACTCCCATCTTGGCCTCCGAGACCGGCGCTCTTCCGGAGATCCTTCACGGGGACATGTGCGGCCGGACGATCCGGCCTACCGCGGAAGGAATCCTCGCGGGAATCGAACAATTCGAGGCGGAAGACCTCGCGCACGGCCAGCGGAGGGCGGCCCGCGTGGCGTTTGAGACCTATCACACGCCCGCCAAGTACCTCGAGAATTATGAGCGATTGATTGAGGCCACGTGGGAACGCAAGCTGGCGTCTCGAAACATCGATCCCTCCGAATTTCCCGAGATGTCCGTCCGATCGGCGGGAGGACCAAGTCCGATTTCCACCGGGGATGCGTTAGGCGCTCATTCCAAGATGAGGCCCTTCGCGCACCGTGACGAGTCTCACGACCCCTAATCTCGCTGGAACGCTCCGAATCGTCCCACCGAAGTGGAAACCACGCCGGCGCGCGCCGCGTTTTTCGCCGGAGCGACCCTGCCAGGAACGTCACTTCGCAGGCCGAACCGGATTCCGTCCATCCGGTGAACTTCGGGCGGTCAGCATCGCGAGCGCCAACACCGCCCACAAAACCAGGAACATCCATCCGTATCCGAGGAACAGGATGAGGCCCGTGTTCAATTGGAAGTGTGATGCGGCAAAGGAATCGGACCCGGGGAGCATTGCTCCTGCCATGGAGGCGAACAGAAGCGCGACGACAATCGGCCCCGCGATGCTCGGAGCCGCGGCCTCGCGAGCCGTTTCCACCCGAGCCCTTTCGATGAGCAGCGCCTTCATCAGTTCCTTCCGGCTCCGCGCGGCCGTCAGCGCAGCGGACACCTCGACGAGGGTTCCGGTGATCTCGATCTCCATCCGAGGGGGCGCGCCCGGCACCGGCGTGGCGAGGGTCGTGAGCAAGTCGTCGACTTCTTCATCGCTCGGCGGCATCATCTTGATCGCCTCGGATGTGACGAGGGTGGCCTCGCCGGTCGGCAGCAGGTCCGCCTCCGGCATCCCGGCGATGCGGAGGGCGATGCCACGACGCGCGTCTTCGAGTCGTCCCAGGTGACTCACGGTCGCGGTGGAGAGGGCGATCGAGACGACGACGGCCCCAATCAACGAGGCCGCGTACGCCTGGGATGAGAGGTCCGCGGAAAACCACGACGCGGTCGTCCCTTCCGCCGTGGCCCAGGCGAAAATGGCAATGAACGCGAAGACGGCGGCGAAGGCCGAATGAATGAGGATTGGACGGGATGGCAAGGTCGGCCCTCCGTTGTTTCGTCTGTTTACCTGGGGCTATTAAAGGCCCAACCCCGGATTCTCGCCGGCGATAGATTTGGTACCTCTGATGGGGGCCCAAACAACCTACAAATAGCCTCCGCCACATGGCGCCGACGTGCTGGACATCCGGCTCGTCCGGGAGAACCCGGAGCTCATCCAGAAAGACCTCGCGAAGCGCAACGCACCGGACAAAGCGAAGCTCCTCGCCGGCGTGATCGAGTGGGATCAAGAGTGGCGGAAGGCGCTTGCCGAGGCGGACCGCCTCAAACGTCGGCGGAATGAAATCACCCGCGAAATCGCGGAAGCGAAGAAGGCGGGCAAGTCGACGGACAAGCTCCGGAAGGAGGCCGCCGGCCTACCGAAGAAGATCGACGCGCTCGACCAGACGATCGACGAACTCGCGGCGAAGGTCCGCGAGGGACTCCTCCGGCTCCCGAACCTTCTCCATGAGAGCGTCCCGATCGGCAAGGACGACACGGAGAACGTCGAGATCGCTCGATGGGGCACCCCGCGGAAATTCGATTTCGAACTCAAGTCTCACGGCGACCTGCTCGAGGCCCTCCGGCTTGCGGACTTCGAACGCGCGCGCAAGATTGCCGGCGCCGGCTTCGTTTACCTCCTCGGAGACCTCGTGCGTTTGGACCAAGCCCTCTTGACCTTCGCAATCGACTACATGCTGAAGCAAGGCTTCACCCCGGTCTTCCCTCCGTTCATGATGCGCCGCGCGGCGTACGAAGGCGTCGTCGACCTCGGGGACTTCGAGTCGGTCATGTACAAGATCGACGGAGAAGACCTGTTCCTCATCGCGACCTCGGAACATCCGATGGGCGCGATGCACATGGACGAGATCATCGACGAGGCGGACCTGCCGATCGCGCTCACCGGACTCGCCACGCAGTTCCGGCGGGAGATCGGCGGCCACGGCGTCGACACGAAGGGCTTCTTCCGGATGCACCAGTTCAACAAAGTCGAGCAATTCGTGTTCTGCCGCCCGGAGGACAGCTGGACGTGGCACGAGAAACTCCGGGCGAACGGCGAGGCGATCTATCGCGCCCTCGAGATCCCGTACCGGGTCGTGAACGTCTGCACCGGGGACATCGGCACGGTCGCCGCGAAGAAGTACGACATCGAAGGCTGGTTTCCTCGGCAGAATGCATACCGCGAGGTGATCAGCTGCAGCAATTGCACGGACTACCAGGCCCGGCGGCTGAACACGCGCGCGGGGAAAGTCGGCGGCGACAAGTTCTTCCCGCACACGCTGAACTCGACCGCGATGGCGACGTCGCGCGGCCTCGTCGCGGTCCTCGAGAACTATCAGCAGGCGGACGGCTCCGTCGTCGTGCCGAAGGTGTTGCAGCCGTTCATGGGAGGACAGGAGACGATTCGTGGCGCGTGACAGATCGCCGTGTATTCGCTCCGACGATGTCTTCCTCACCGGCTGTTGATGTACGTTGCGCCCAGCCGTGGAATCTGACACGGACCGCTCCTGAGCGCGGTTCACGCCGCAATCCGGTGTGACTTTTCGGCACCGGAAAATCCGAGCGAGTCCAGGAGAGAATCGGGACTAAGTTTTAAGCCTCATGAGTCGGTGCCGGTTGCCGGTGGGAGGGTAATGGGCCTTTCAAAGTGCGTAGTCGTCACGATTGTTGTCGGTTTGCTTGTTACTGCGCTGTTCGGCAGCGTAGCATCGGCGTTCTCGGCGGCGACCGCCTCATCGATGGCGGCCACCCTCAAACCGTCCGGCGCCGGACCGCAGCTACCATTTGCCAAGTCCGCCCGATATTTCGACCCGGCCCTTCAGGAATCTTTGGGTCGAGTGAGCGTCCTCGTCGCGGTGGATGCCTCGTCTCCGGCGACCGACGTCGCAAGATATCTGACGGGGGCAAGGTCCCTCCCTGCAATCGGCCAGATCCGTTTGATCCGCGGCCTCATCGAATCCGAACGGATCCCCGAATTGCAATCGTCCCCGAGCGTGTTGGCGATCCTCAAAGATCGTCCGATTGGATTTGATGCACCGAACAAGCCCGCGGTCAACTCGCGGCTCCCAGTGAATTTCGGATCCCTTCGTTCCCTCCAACCGGCTTCGATCGGAAGAGAGTCGCTAACCGGACGGCCAGAAACGACAATGCGCCAAGTGGTCAACTTCACCGGGGCGCGTCAGGCATGGAACCAACTCGGGGTCGACGGAACGGGAGTGACGATCGCCGTGGTCGACACGGGCGTCGATTTCGGAACCTTCAATCTCGGCAGCGGCGCGGCGGCGCGCGATGCCGCGGGCCTTCCATCGTCGTTCGACCCCGACGGCAGCACATTCGCATTCACGACCCTCGGCGTCACGAGCTACGCCTCCGGGCCGGACACGTGGGTGGCCACGGCCGGGACCGACCCCCTCATCTACATCTTCGATCTGTTCGGTTTCTTCGGTCCGTACGGCCCGAAGGTCTTCACCTGGTCATACCTGTGGGGCAGTGCATTCCCGAGCGACATGAACATCACCGGGCTGCCGCCGTCGAAGAGCGGCACTTACCACTTCGGCGTCCTCTTCGAGTGGAATTTCGGACTCGACTTGTTCCCGGTGCTCGTCGTCGATTCCACGACCGCGGGGGTGTACGACACCGCGTATCTGGACCTCTCGTTTGACTGGTGGCTGAACGGGTTCTCTCCCAATCCGGTTCCCGATTTCAGCTTCGCGGACGAACCGACCCTCGTCCCCGCCTCGGGCAACGTCGTCGCGGCGCGAGACATGGACGGAGATGGATACCCGGACATCTCGGCAGGCGCCGTCGCGCACGAGCTGGATATCTGGGGTCTAAACCCGTCCGCGACGAACCGGTTCAAGGTGCTGGACCCCGTCGATCGCGCAGGCGACTACATCGCGATGGTCTACGACTGGGCGGGGCACGGCACGAGCGTCGCGAGCAGCGCCGCGGGACGCGAGTCTAACCATCCCCTCGCGGGGCCCGGCGAGGGACCGGGGGCGAAAATCATGGCCGTCCCGATCTTTGCGTGGTTCGATGTAATCGAGGGCTGGCTGTGGGCTGCGGGTTTCGATCTCGTCGGCACGACGACCTTCGCGCCTGTGCCGAACTACGGGGGCGTCTACGGACAATGGACGTACACCGGCCACCACAAGGCGGACATCATCAGCAACAGCTGGGGAGCCGGAGAGTATCTCACGCTCCAATACTATCTCCAATGGCCTTTCTACGACGTCCTCACGGTGTTTGAGGACGCCCTGATGACGCCGGGCTACGCGGATCCCGCGTACCCGGGCACGGTGATGGTACACGCAGGAGGCAACGGTGCCTCCGGCTACGGCACTGTGACCGAACCCGGCTACAGCAACCTCGCCATCACGACCGGCGCGTCGACGAGTCTGAACCAGACGAGCCTGCCCTTCGAAGGGTTCCACAATGACGTTATGTCGTGGAGCGCGCGTGGCCCGACGGTCTTGGGAGCGCCCAAACCCGACGTCCTCCAGGTCGGTGCGTGGGCGTATGCGTCCGCGCCAGTGTGGTCGTCGGTCTTCACCCCCGGTCAAGCGGGCAACGGATTCTACGCGTTCACATTGTTCGGCGGGACGAGTCAGGCGACCCCCGTGACATCGGGCTCCGCGGCGGTCCTCATCGAAGCGTACCTGAGGGGGCACGGCACCCGCCCATCGCCGTTCGTCGTGAAGTCCATCTTGAAGTCGACCGCGATCGACCTCGGGTACGACGGGTTCGTCCAAGGCGCGGGACAGATCAATGTCTACAACGCGGCGGCTTACGCCCTAGGGAGGCAAGGGATTCTCGTCACGACGCCGGCCACCTGGGACAACATCGAACCGCGAATCGCGTCGGCATGGGCCACCGCGTCGGTTTTCTATGGGAGACAAGTCGGCGTCTCGCCGCCTGACGGACCGATCGATGACACGAGCTGGTTCGCTGGGACCGTTCGCCCCGGAGGTTCGACGAGCGCCACGTTCACGATAGCCGCGAACCGGACCGCTACCGGGTCCATCTCCGCGGAGTGGCACACCCGCCTCAGTTCGACGACCTTGAGCGGCACGACGGGATTCATCGGCGCTCCGTATCTCGAGGGATACGGCGCCCTCTTGCCCCTTTCCCCATTGGCGATCCCGGCCGGTGCCGATCTCATGGTCGCTCGCGCGACGATGCCGTACGGATATCTGGACTCGAACAGCGACTACACCTGGGATAACCGATCTCGCATCGTTGTCGGAGACTGGTTCGACGCGAACGGCGACACGATCATTCAACCCTCTGAGGTGAAGGTGTTTAACTACGGATACAACGCAGGCACGACGGTGGAAGCGCGCGTCGGCATGCCGATTGGCCGATTCGCCGGGACGCCGGTGCTGTGGTTCTCCCAGGTTCCCGCGGCGGGTCACACCTTCGTCCCGATGCCCTTTAGCATTACCGTCGAATTCTACGGCCGCATCGCATGGCCTTGGATCTCTGTGCCTTCGACGTACACCGCATCGGCCTCCTCTCCCGCGACCCGGACCGCGACGCTGTCCGTCCCGACGGGTGCCCGTCCGGGTCTGTACGAGGGACAAATCCTGATCACCCTGACCGGCGGCAACACGACGGCCCTCCCGGTTTCCGTCATCGTGCCCAAGGTCATCGACGCCGCGACGCTGTCCGGATCGCTCACCACTGCCGGCTCGACGCAAATCTACGATCCCTCTAGTGTCAGCGGATACTTCGATTGGCGGTGGCGGTACGAGGCCGGAGACTGGAAGCTGTGGTTCGTTGACGTCGCCGACCCGAACACCGTGGCGTTGCGAGTCGACGTCGGCTGGACGGATCCTCGGACCGATGTCGACCTGTGGTCAATCACCCCGGGCGGCATCCCGAACGATTCTTCGTTCAGCCCCACCCTCGGGAGCGATGGCGCGAACAGCCGACGGTTCATCTGGTCGACCCGGACCGGCACGACGGCCGACTGGGTCTTGGTATCCACGCAGTCGGGCATCGACCAGTCCGTCCCGGGCTTGTACACGTTCGCGCTCCACAACGTGCTGCTCGGCGGCACCTCCGTGCCGGAGGCCCTGACGGGCGCCGTGAGCGCGGTCAAGCTCAACCCGCGTGGCCCGATCACGATTGTGACGCAGCCCGGGAAGACGGTTTCCATTCCGTTCGCGCTGTCGACAGGCTACGAGCTGCACAACGTCTCGGCCTTCGCAATCCCGCCGACGCTTTCGGCGTTCCCGTCCACCGCCGCACCCGGATTCACCCCGGTGATCCCCGCGGGTGGCAGCCTACCAGCATGGGCGAACATCACGATTCCCGCGAGCACTTCGGACGGAGTGTACGTCAACTACCTGTTGTTCCAGACCCTCGGTCCCTTCGGTCCGGATGCGCTCCCTCAGGTCCCCGTGCGGGTCAACGTCATCGTGGACTCGACGGGGCCAGGCGTTTCCGTCCGTTCTCCTGCCGCGAACGCTTACATCCACGGCGGCGTTGGAATCGAGGCGGCCGTTGCAGAAGCCAACGGGGTCGCGTCGGTTTCATTCAGCGCGGGCGCCGCCTCGGGCACGATGTCTCGCGATCCAGTCACGGGATTGTGGACTGCCACATGGGACACCACCGGCACCCCGGACGGCGCCGCTACGATCTCCGTGAGAGCGACCGATGCAGCCGGGAACGTCGCGACGACCGCTCGAAGCGTCGTGGTCGATAACACGGCTCCGACCGCGACGATTACCGCCCCGAGTGCCAATGCTTGGGTCCGCGGCACGATCGTGGTCTCGTTCGCCGCGACGGACGTGAATCTCGATATCGCGACGCTCTCCTTCGCGGGCGCGAGTGTGGATGTCACAGGCCAGACAAGCTACAGCCTCGACACCCATTCGCTCGGCGACGGGGCGCGGACGCTCACGTTGAGCGCGGTCGATGCGGCGGGCAATACGAAGGAAATCACGGTGAGCGTCAACGTGGACAACACGCCGCCCACGGCGGTCCTAACCTCCCCAGGAGGGGGCGCATTCCTGAAAGGCGCCGTGACCTCGTCCTTTGCGGCAAACGATGCGAACGTCGCGACGGCGACTCTCACGATTGGCACGCAATCGTTTGACGTCAAGTCCAAGACGTCGCAGGGCATCGACATGACCGCCCTCGCCGATGGCACCTACTCGCTCACCCTGACCGTCACCGACTTAGCCGGCAACTCGGCCTCCAGTTCGCTCTCCGTCACGGTCGACAACACGGCTCCGGCCGTCACGATCAGCGCTCCGTCCGCGAATGCGAACTTGCGCGACACGACCACGATTTCGTGGACCGCGACGGATGCGAATCTCGACACCGTCTCGATTGCTATCGATGGGGAGACGCGCGTCGTCACTGGTACGACCTCCTACACCTGGAACACGCACACCGTGGGGGACGGAACCCACACGATCGAAGTACGCGCGACGGACAAAGCCGGCAACGAGCGGGTCGTCAGTGTGACACTGACGACGGACAACGTGGCCGTCGCGACGGGAACGGCAATGACTGCGGGCTTGACCAACGGCCTGATCATCGGACTCATCGCAGCCGCAATCGTGGGCTTCCTCGCGGGCTTCCTGACCGGTCGACGTCGAGGCCCCAAGAGTCCGAAGCCACAAGCGTCCGAGCCCCCGAACCCTCCCGAAGACCAGCTGTAGAAGAAAGCGAACGAGTGGGGCCTGAGGCCCAGCAGCTCCGGCTACCCTCGCCGATGGGGCCAAGCGCCGTTCGGCGAATTTCGCATCCGCGGGTCTCCAGAAAAGAGAACAATTCACCGTAGGGACGCGGCCGCGGGAGAAAGCTCCATAACACCTCCGGGCTTTGCCCTCGCCGGGTGGCCATGTCCCTCCTGTGCCCGATCGACTTCCGCTACGGGCGGCCGAAGATGAAGGGAGTCTTCGAAGAGGAGTCCCGGCTGCAGCGCCTCCTGGACGTCGAGGCGGCCCTCGCCCGCGCGGAGGCGAAGGTCGGGTTGATCCCGGAGGAGGCGGCGTCCGAAATCGCGAGGAAGGCGACGACGAAGCGGATCACGGTCAAGCGCGTCCAGGAACTCGAGGAGGAGACGCGGCATGACCTGATGGCCGTCGTCCTGGCGCTGACCGAGGCGTGCGAGGGCGACGCCGGAAAGTATGTCCATCTGGGGGCGACGAGCAACGACATCCTCGACACCGCGACGGCGCTCCAGCTCCGCGACGCGATCCGGCTCCTGGAAGCCGACATCGGCGACCTCACGGGCGTCTTGGCGGGCTTGGCGTCCAAATACAAGCGGACCGTGATGCTCGGCCGGACCCACGGCCAGGCCGCGGTCCCGATCACGTTCGGACTCAAGATGGCGGTCTTCGCCTCGGAGACGGCCCGCCACGGGGACCGGTTGCGGCAGGCGTCGCCCCGGGTCGTCATCGGCAAGATGTCCGGGGCCGTCGGCACGGGGGCCGCGTTCGGTCCGTACGCCCTCGACGTCCAGCCGGCGGTGATGCACGACCTGGGCGTCGGAATGGAAGAGGCGGCGACGCAGGTCGTCGGCCGGGATCGCTACGCCGAGTTCATCGCGATCGTCGCGAACCTCGCGGCGTCCCTGGAGAAATTCTGCACGGAAGTCCGGAATCTGCAGCGGACGGAGATCGCCGAGGTCGCCGAGGCGTTCGAGACGAAGAAACAGGTCGGGAGCTCAACGATGGCCCAGAAGGAGAACCCCGTCGCCTCCGAGAACGTGTGCTCCCTCTCGCGAATCGTGCGGTCTCTCGTGGCGCCAGCCCTGGAGAACGTGCCGCTGTGGCACGAGCGCGACCTGACGAACAGCGCCGCGGAGCGGATCATCCTGCCCCATGCCTGCGTCCTGATCGACGAGATGCTCGCGCGGACCGCGGAGGTCTTCCGCACCCTGCGCGTCTATCCGGACCGGATGAAGGAGAACCTCGAGGCGACGAAAGGCCAGGTGATGGCCGAGGCCGTCATGATCGCCCTCGTCGGGAAAGGACTCGGGCGGCAGGACGCCCACAAGCTCGTCCGCGAGGCCGCCCAGAAGGCGCGGGCGAAAGGGATCCATCTCCGCGACGCGCTCCTCGCCGAATCGAAGGTGACGAAAGTCTTGTCAAAGAAAGAGATCGAGGCGGCGATGGATCCGAACGCGTACCTCGGGGAGAGCTACGCGATCGTCGATGCGGTCGTGAAGCGGGTCCGCTAGGCGGGACCCTCCGGCGGCTTCGGCCGTCGGTTTGGTGGCGCATCCCGGGACCTTGTCTCCGGGACTCCCGACTCGAACACGGTCTCGGCTCCGACCCGCGGGTTCTCGACAGGGACGGGGATTTCGCGTGCCGGTGCGGTGGGCAGCGGCGGCCCCTCGAACAAGCCTTCGTCCCGGAACCATGCGATGGAGTCGCGAATGGATTGGTGAATCGGCCGATACGTCATCCCGAGCTCACGGACCGATTTTCCGTTGTCCATCGAGGCGCCCGTCAGGAGGAAGTCCGCGAGCCACGAGGGCAGACGGGGAGGCGATCGGGTGACTCGAGAGAAGAGTTCGCCGGTTCGGGCCGCGAACCGAACGGTCCGATCCCCGATGTGGCGCGACGGCATCGGGGTCCCCGATGCGAGGCTGGCCATTCGCAACATCTCGCCCCACGGGACGTTCTCCCCGGAGATGACGTACCGTTCCCCCACCCGTCCGCGGTGATACGCGAGCAGGTGAGCGCGGGCGACATCGTCTGCGTCGACGACCGGCAGGACCGATCCTTCGGCGAAGGTGCCGGGAAATTCACCTTTTACGTACGATAGCAGGAACTTCCCGGTGTTGCGGGTGTCGCCCGGGCCGATGACGATGCTGGGAATCAGCGTAATGGCCGGGAGCCCGCGCTCTCTCACCGCCTTGGCCACGAGCCGCTCGGCGACCGCCTTCGACTCCTCATACGGCCCAAACGACTTCCCGGGCGGGCTGTCCTCCCGCATCACGATGCCGGGCGTCACCCCGATTCCGGACATGCTGCTCGTGAAGAGGAAGCGAGGGACGGCCGCCAGTAGGGATTCGTCGATCAGGTGACCGGTCCCCTCGACGTTCACGCGAACGTAATCCCGTGGGTCCCGCACCCATGAGTCGACCAGGGCCGCGAGATGGAACACCGCATCGGTTTCGTCCATCTCCCCCCGAAGGGTCGAGGGTTTCGTGATGTCGCCAACGACCGGTTCCAAGTTTGCATCCTTGGGGAGACGGCTCCGCTCCGACTCGAGGATGAAGGCTTTCACGCTCCACCCGTCGTCGAGGAGCATCCGGACGAGGCGACGCCCGATGAAGCCCGTGCCTCCGGTCACAAACGCCTGCAACGCCACGACCGGACATCGGGTCTTCCGGATAACAACATGTTGCCGATCGTCGCGCTCGACCCGCGAACCCTTTAAGATGCGTCCGCGACTTCCGCCGGATGATGCAATTCGCGCGCGTCGTCGACGTGTATGAGAAAATCGAGGCGACGACGAAGCGACTCGAGATGACCGAACTCCTCGTCAGCCTTCTGCGGGAGGCGCCGAAGGAGGATCTCGACAAGGTGGTCTACCTGACCCAAGGCCGGATCCACCCCGACTACGCGGGGATCGAGCTGGGCCTCGCGGAGAAGATGGTGATGCGGGTCCTCGCACATGCGACCGGCCTCGATGACGCCCGCGTCGCTCGCCTCTGGAAGGAGAAGGGAGACCTCGGGCTCGTCGCCCAAGAGGCGATTGCCGCGCGGCGGCAGAAGCCGCTGGAATCGACTCCGCTGACCGCTTCGAAGGTCTATCAGCATCTCGACGCGATCGCTCGGGAATCGGGGGAAGGCAGTCAGGAGCGGAAGGTCCGTCTCTTGTCGGAACTGCTCGGCAACGCGACCCCGCGGGAAGCGAAGTACATCGTCCGCATGGTCATCGGCCAGATGCGACTCGGCGTCGCGGACATGACGATTGTCGATGCACTCGCGGCCACCTTCGCGACGAAGGCCGACCGGGCGCGAGTCGAGCGGGCGTACAATGTGTCCTCCGACCTGGGGGAAGTCGCGAGGGTCCTCGCATCGAAGGGCCTCGATGGTCTCAATGAGATTCACCTGAAGCTCTTCCGTCCGATCCGCGCGATGCTCGCGGAACGGCTCGAGACGCTCGAGGAGATCTTCGAGCGGATGGGGAAGGCTGCCCTCGAATACAAGTACGATGGACTGCGCGTGCAGGCCCACGTCTCCCCGAAGAAGATCGAGCTATTCTCCCGCCATCTCGAGAACATCACCGTCCAGTTCCCCGAGATCGTCGAGGGTCTCCGGAACGCGGTCCGGGATCGCGCAGTGATCGTGGAGGGCGAGGCCGTGCCGGTCGACCCGAATACGGGCGAGTTCCTCCCATTTCAGGAGGTGAGCCGGCGGCGGGGACGGAAGACCGAAGTGGAGCGAATGTCGAAGGAATTCCCGGTCACCTTGTTTGCCTTCGACTGCCTCCTCCGCGGAGAGGAGGACCTGACCCCGCGGCCCTACCCCGAGCGGCGCAAGGCCCTCGAAGCGGTCGTCAAGCCAATCGAGGGGATCCGCCACTCGACCGTCCGAGTGACGGACGACGTGAAGCAGGCCGAGGCGTTCTTCAACGAGGCCCTCCAAGCGGGATGCGAAGGCCTCATGGCGAAAGCGCTCGACTCGACGTATGATGCGGGCGCGCGGGGATACCAGTGGATCAAGTTCAAGCGGGAATACAGCGCCGCGCTGAGCGATACGATCGACCTCGTGATCGTCGGCGCGTTCGCGGGCCGGGGGAAACGCGCCGGATCGTATGGAGCGCTCCTGATGGCCGCGTACGACGATCAGGAGGATCTCTTCCGAACGACGTGCAAGCTCGGGACGGGCTTCGACGATGAGACCTTGTTCGCTTTGCCGGAAAAACTGAAAGCCGCGAAGCGAGACCGCAAGCCCGCGCGAGTCGACTCGAAACTCGAGCCCGACGTCTGGTTCGAACCGACTACGGTCCTCGAAGTCCGGGGCGCGGAGCTCACGGTGAGCCCGGTGCACACGGCCGCCTGGGGAGCGATCCGTCCGGGCGCAGGCCTTGCCGTCCGGTTTCCCCGCTTCACCGGCCGATGGCGTGACGACAAAGGACCCGAGGATGCAACGACAACAAAAGAGCTGCTCGAGATGTACCGACAGCAACTCAAGCAGACGAAAAAGGGAACCGCCGCGCTAGCGTAGCTCGAAAAGCCCCGACCTTGCATATCGCTTGACAATCCGCTCGAGGTCCTCGAGGCGGGCAAGGACCAAAGAACCGGACGGCGGCTTGGCGAATTCCCCGAGCGAAGTCCTCTGAATCCAGGCCGCGCGCATCCCGACCTTGATGGCGCCTTGGAGGTCGAGGGCCGCATCGGAGACGAAGAGGCTTTCCGACGGTTTCGAGCCGAGAGACTCCATCGCCGTGCGATACATCCGCGGGTCGGGCTTGTAGGTGCGCACCTCTTCCGAAATCGTAATCGAGTCGAAAGCCCCCTTGAGGTTCGTGTGAGCGAGGACGCCCGCGACCGCTTCCGAATCGCCGTCGGTGACGATTCCGAGACCTGCGACCTTCGACCGCAGGGCGTGAAGCCAAGCCACCGAGACGTCCGGATGGAGGGCGCACCGCTGGACGTAGCCATCCCAAGCCTCTCGGACGAGTCGGGTCGCTTCCTCGAGGGCCTTCTCGCGGTTGCGTTCCTGAAGGAGTTCGGCTAGAACATCGGTGGCAATCTCCCGCTCGGATCGGAACTTCGGACCCGTTGCCGCAGGTAGGCTCGCAGCGGTCTTCGTTGCCCAGAGCAGGGCGAGGGGGATCGGGCCGCGTACATGGATGGCCTGAAGTCGGCTTGCCATCGAAGTCACGATGCCTCGGAGGTCCACGAGGGTCCCGCCCAGATCGAAGAACACGAAGGGCCGGGTCGTCACAGAATCGACCTCAACTGCCTCTCCCGCCACCCAACCGAACGAGATATCGGGAGCGGTATTTATTTGACTTCCTTTATACGTGTCGGAATGGAACGCGGTTCCGGACACTCGGATGGTCAGCTGGCTCTTCGAAGTTCTCATTGAAGCGCCCCTCGCATCGGCTGCGGCGTGGTTCATCCTCGCCGCGTTGCAGATCTACCGAGATCGGTGGCACACCTGGACGGAAGCGTTCTTCCTCTTCTGTTGTTTCTTTGCCGGCCTCTACGCGATCGGCGACTGGCTTCTGTTTCACTCGGTCTCGGAACCGTACGCAAGGCTCTCGGCGCTCGTCAGTCTGACCGGTCTCACGCTTGCGGTGAATTTCTTTCTCCTATTCACGCTGGTCTATGTCGACCGGATGAGACGGGCGTACTGGGGACTGATGTTCGTCTCCGTCGTGATGCTGCTCCTGGTATTCCGATTCGGAATCACGATGATGAATCCGCCCACGGCGGACGCCCCCCTGTTCGTCCCGGTCTTCGACTTTCCGATTCTGGGAGTCTACCTGGCGTACATCCTCACCTATTCGATCGTGGGAATTCGGAACCTGTATCGACTCTACCAGATCGTACGGAAGAGTAGTGTGACCTTGGCGCGCAGGGCCGCGGGCCTCATGGTGACGTTCACCCTCGTCTTGGTCCTGGGCCTCTCGACGAACGGGATCCTCGGCCTGACCGGCAACCAAAGTTTTCCTCCCCCTCTTTCGACGCTGCTCATCTTCGTCGCCGGGAGCGCCTACTACACGCTCTATCCGATCGGCCGGGAGCGAATCTCGGAGGCGATTCGCATGTTCCAGGCCCGCCGCTATTCGATCAAGGCGGTGTTCCTGACGTTCCACGATGGCACGTTGATCGGGGCGAAGACAAAGCCGGGCGAGACGACGATCGACCAGGATCTCTTCGGCGCGACCCTCGACGTCATCCAGAATTTCATGCGCACTTCGTTCCCAATCCTCCGCGGCAAGTCACTCAGCTCCATCGTCCATGGGACCTACACGCTGGTCATCGAGAAAGCTCGTTACACTTACTTGACCGTCGTCCTCGAAGGCGAGGAGACGGATCAGCTGCGTCGCCAGATGCGAGATGTCCTCATCACGTTCGAAGCGCAGAACCGCCCTGTGCTCCAGAAGTGGCAGGGCGTCCCGAGTGAGGCGAGGGGGACCGAGCAACTCCTCACCGGATTCTTCGTCGAGTCGCCGCTCGTCTAGGCGTACACCTGGATGAGCCCGACAGGCGAGCCGACGACGAAGAGCTTGCGCGGCTTCGGCGTCAGGCGGACGATCTTCTGGCGAAGTCGGATCTCGCGGTCCCGATAGCGGGCCTTGATCTCGTCAATCGAGGCGTACGTTTTCGAGAGCGCCTCGCCCTCATTAAGGAGCTTCGCGAGGTACGTGACCGCGACCATCGCCGCGTACTCGTTGAAATTCCAATTGCTGTGGACCGTGCCGTTCTGCGAATAGACGTAGGCGGCCTTCCGCATCCGGGTCGGAATCCAGCCGCCCGAGATGCCGAGCTTCGTGTGCCGCACGACGACATCGATCGGAGGCAGGGCCTCGAGGAGGGCCCGGCCATCGGGAGACAGGAACCACTCTTCCTCGTAATCCAGGAGGAAATGCGCGTCGAACTTCGGGTGCGAAGGCATCGGGAACGCGCGGTTGAACTCCTGTTCGAGTTCGTAGCCCTCCCGGATTCCCTCCAGGTGGATCGCGAGACCATGGCGGCGCGCGTACTCGCGGAACGGGTCGATGCCCTTCAGCAGGATCTCCAGGAACCGCTTCGTTTCCTCGAGACCTCGGTCGCGGTTGTAGATCGTGTGCGTCATGATGACGTTCGTCCGGGCGCCGAGGCTCGCGAGGGTGTGGACCAGCGCGAGGCAGTACAGGCCCGCGTCCGCGTCGACGTCGCCCGTCACGGGAACGGACAGGGTGGACCGCGTGCCGTCGGGGATGTCGTACATCACGAGATCCCGGATTCCCTGGAACGCCTTGTCCGAGTCGACGCCCAACCCGAGGGAATGGGAGAGGACGTTCCATTGTTCCGCGAACGCTTTGCGGATCGCCTCCGGCGTCGCCAGTTGGAGCGCCCCTCCACTCCGGGCCGGGAGTGGCGTGCGTCCGTCGGTGTAGTCCGCCGATTCCACGAGGCTCTGAAAGAGATCCTCCTGGAGACGGTGGCCGACGGGGTCGGCGTCGATGGAATCAGGGGGTTCCAATCCTGGTTCTTCGGAGGGCGCTGGCTTTGCTTTCGGCGTTCCGCTCGCGGTCACGAAGTCAACCCCTCTCCCACCGTTCCCAGAAGTGATTATCAGCTATTTAGTTGCTACCAATGCTACCGAATGATACGATTTGAATGGATTTGTAGAAATCCTGAAGTACGCTGCCTTCCATGCCGAAGGCATGGCGCGGACCGCGGCGGCGAGGCGTCCGGAGAAGATCCAGTTCAATATTCGCGTCGACGGCGAGGTCCTCGCCCGGTTCCGAGACTATTGCCGCCGAAACGGCCTCGATCCGCAAGGCCAGGTCGTCCTCTTCATGCGGAAGGTCCTCGATACGGAATTCGACTTTCAGGAGCGGTTGTGGTCGGCCCTGAAGGAAGAGCGCTCTTGAGGGCCGCGGCCCCGAGGGGTGCGTCGAACCGGCGAGAGAGCATCGCGAGTTCCTGGGTTCGCATCGTCTCCGGTGCGACGGTCAGGAAGAGCCGGCAGTCGTGAAGGCTCGCGATATCCAGCGCGTCCTTCACGAACGGGAGCCACGACCGCACGTCGACGTAGAGGGCGAGCTGGTCGAGGCCGACGAGGACGATGTCGCTCCCCGCGTGGACGGAGGCGTAGTTCGCGATCGCCCGTCGGCCTTCGGTGTCGAGCGCCTTCGGCCGGACGGTTGGCGTCCCCGGCTCCGGATGGTCCGTGACCCATACGATGTCGAAGCGGTCTCCATACCGGACGCGCGCCTTCGAAGGATGCTCGGTCGTGAGCAAGAGGCCTCGCCGCGCGCCCACGAGCGGCAAGGCGACCGGTGCGTCCTGCGCGTTGATCGTCATGAGGTCCTGGATGTCGAGAAGACGATCGACGGAACCTCGCAGGACCGCGACTTGGTCCGGTGTGAAGGTCCCCTGGCCCGCCGCGACGATTACGGTGCCTTTCGAGGCGCTCGCTTGGTTCACCACGCGTTTGAGGAAGCGCCCGACCGCATCGAAGCCGGCGACGGCCGAGAGGTAGTCGAGGTCGTCGAGCAAGACCGCGGTGCCCGGATTCTCTCGGAGGAACTTGACGACGGTGTGGACGAGCTCGAAGTCGAGTCCGTTCGGCCGAACGGTCCGTTCCGTACTGGAGGCGCTCGTGATCCACAAGATCGGCGTGCGCTCGAGTCCGAAGCGGGCGGCGACATGCGGAGGCGCCAGGCCGGTGACGCACAGTCCGGGCGTCGCGGACACGATGTCCCGGAACGCGCCCATCGCGGCGCTCCGCCCGTTCTCGAGGACGAGGTAGTTCAGGCCCCGCTCCAAGCGGTGCCGGGGAACCCGCGCGGGACGGACCTCGACGACCGGCTCGATCACGAGGTACCGGTACCGAGCGACCGCGTACGCGATGAAGATCGACCACATCATCGTGTACAGGGATCCGAGGCCCAGTCGCGTGTCGGTCCCGGTCAGGACGGGCCACGCGACCTCCGTGACCGCCGCCGGCACGGTCCCCAGGATGAGGCCAAGGACGACGACACTCTGCATGCTTCGGCTCGGCGTCTTCCGGACCCGCCACCACGAACGCACGAAGAGCAGGACGCTGGAGAACATCCAGGCGCCGAAGAACGGCGCCAAATAGACGTACGTCGACGAGATGCGGGCGCTCGGCCCGAACGCGTTCGCGGACATGCCGGAGATGAGCAGGTTCGTCGAGGTGACCAGGTAGGCCCAGAAGACGAATGGCGCATAGATGGCGGCAAGGGCCCACGGTCCGCGGAACCACGCGCTCCGGGACGGATACGTCAGGGCGAGGTGGTACAGCGTCGCCGGGACGAGGACGACCCCGACCCACGTTACGCGCGCCCAGAAGAACAACGAATCCGACGATGTCCCGGGGGCGAACGATCGCTGGACGATCTCGCCGAGATCCCAGATGATGAAGGCGAGCATGACGAGGAACGCGGACCGGTTCGCGGAACCCCGAGGGTTCAGGCCGAGGACGTACGCGCCGAGGAACGCGCTCACGACGAGGGCGGC
>WNGM01002365.1_pt1 | contig 33592 bp, 40 predicted proteins | sample 5400571 | NCBI WGS metagenome assembly WNGM01 (sample SAMN13153378, study PRJNA577476) | soil metagenome | isolation source: 100 cm soil or saprolite under Garry oak tree replicate 2 | place: USA:California | collected 2016-06-15 | reverse complement strand
CTCCCGCAGCTTGCCCGGATTGAGGGTCGCGAGGACGACGCGACTGGTCACGCGGGGCGCCCCGAACTGGCCCCCCACACCCCCCAGAGGCTCGGGGCGCCCCGGCAAAGCCGTGGCACCCCTCGAAACCCTGACACGCTTTTAGAGCGAGAAGGTCCGCTCGCCACGCGCGTCGAGCGCCCGCCGCTGGAGCGTGACGAGGCGGCGGATCCCGGTACCCGCCAGCGCGAGCAGCGCGTCGAGACCCGCGCGGCCGAACGGCGTCTGCTCGGCGGTGCCCTGGACCTCGACGAATTCGCCGGCGCCCGTCATGACGACGTTCATGTCCACGGCGGCGCCGGAGTCCTCCAGATAGTTGAGGTCGAGCACGGGCACACCGCCGACGATGCCGACGCTGACGGCGGCCACACAGTCGCGCACGGCGGCGACGGCGTTGGCCTTGGCCAGCGCGTCGGCCACCGCGACGAAGCCGCCGGTGATGGCGGCCGTGCGCGTGCCACCGTCGGCCTGGATGACGTCGCAGTCCACCCACACCGTGCGCTCGCCCATCTTGCCGCGGTCGATCACGGCGCGCAGCGCACGGCCGACGAGGCGCTGGATCTCCTGCGAGCGGCCGCTGGGTCCGCGGTTCTCGCGCGGCGTACGCGTGTTGGTCGAGCGCGGGAGCATCGCGTACTCCGCGGTGACCCAGCCGAGCCCCTGGCCCTTGAGGAACGGCGGCACCTTGTCCTCGACCGACGCCGTGCAGATCACCTTGGTCGCGCCGAACTCCACCAGGACCGAGCCCTCGGGATGCAGGAGATAGTCGCGCGTCACCACGATGGGACGCAGCTGATCGGGAGCGCGGCCGTCGGGACGGGCCATCGCCTCAGGGCTCCCGCGGCGCGCGCGCGCTCGGCGCCAGCTCGCGGGCGCGCGCATCGTACTTCTTCTTGTACTCGGTCAGCCCCGCGAAGATCGCACGCGAGATCTCGTCGCGGTACTTCGGCTCCTTGAGGCGGCGCTCCTCTTTGGGATTGGTCACGAACCCGATCTCGATGAGGATGGCCGGCATGGCGGCGCCGCCGAGCACGTAGAAGCCGGCCTGCTTCACGCCGCGGTTCGGGAGGCGCAGCGCCTGCGTCATCGAGTCCTGCACGACCTCGGCCAGGCGCGAGGACTCCAGCTGGAACTCCGACTGCGCGAGGTCCCAGAGGATCGCCTTGACGGCGTCGAGCCGGCCGCCGCGGCCCGGCGTCTTCTCGAGCTGCACCACGCTGTTCTCGAGGGCCGCCACCTGGCGCGCCGTGGTGTCCGTCGCCTCGGACGACAGGAAGTACGTCTCGACGCCGGTAGAGGCCGTCGCGTGATGCGCGTTGGCGTGGATGGAGACGAAGAGGTCGGCGCGCTCCTTGTTGGCAAAGCTCGTGCGATCGCGCAGGGGGACGAAGTGGTCGCCGTCGCGCGAGAGCAGAACCTTCACGCTGAGCTTGTCCTCGACCAGGCGCGCCACGCGCCGGGTGACGTCGAGCACGAGGTCCTTTTCCTGCAGGCCGCCAGGCCCGGTCGCGCCCGGGTCGTTGCCGCCGTGCCCGGCGTCGAGCACGATCACGCGCAGCGGCGTCACCGCGTCGCGGCGATCGCGGGAGGGCGCCGTCTCGGCCGGACGCAGGAAGTCGAGGACGAGCCGCGGCGGGTCGACCAGCGCGGACGCCTTGATCTCGCCCGCGCTCTCTTCGAAGACGACCCTCAAGATGGCGTCGCCGCCCGCGCGCTCGAGCCGCGCCTTCTCGATGAAGCCGTCGCCGACCTCTTCGGTGCGGGCGTCCGCCGTCAGGCCGAACAGGCGGATGCGCGCTTCCTTGCCGCCGCTCGTCTCGACGCGAGCCGTGAGCGGGCTGGACGTCTCGAGCACGATGCGCGTGAACGACGGATAGGAGCGGACGCGCAGCTCCTCGAGGGCGATCGGCGCGGCCGCCGCTGCCGCACGCGCCATCAGCACGCCCGTGGTGGCCGTGGCCGGCGAGGTGGCCGCCACCGGTTGTACCGGCACCGCCGGTTTGACGCGCGGCTGGACCTGGGCCAGGAACGTGTCGGGGACGAGCCACACGCCCCGGCGCACCCGCACCGGGGCGTCGAGCACCACCGGCACACCGTCGACGAGGATGCGCGACCAGTTGCGCGTCACCGTGATGACGTGGCCGCCCGGGCGCAGCTGCGCCTGCGTGCTCTTGGCGGTGGCCTCCAGGCGGGTCTTGAGCACGCCGGCCACGCGGGAGAGCTCGACGTACTCGCGGCCCTCGTGCATGACCGTGGGCGGGCCCGCCAGCGCGCCGCCCGCCAGCAGCAGGAGGATCAGGCCCGGAAGGAGGCGGAGGCACCCCATGATGGCGCCATTTTAGCAACGCCCGCCGCCGCCCCGAAGCAAACTCGGCAGCCGGCGGGGGCGGCGGCGCTCAGCCGGCCGCGCGCGTGACGAGGCGGCTCGCGCCGCAGTCGGAGCAAAGCGCGTATTCACGCACGAAGCCGACGGCCTGCGTCGTCTTCGCGGCGGCACGATACGCCGTCGAGGGATCGATGCCGATCGCGCGCGCCGCGCATGCGTCGCAGAAATTATGCCCGCCGCGCGCGACGAGGAATGCGGCGAGCCGCTCCTTCGCCGTCGCCGGCGTCATGGCGCGCCGACGATGCTCGTACTCTCGCCGAGATAACGCTGCAGCTTGTACTGCAGGCCCCGCACGCTGATCCCGAGCAGCCGGGCCGCGGCGGTCCGGTTCCACCGCGTCTGCTCGAGCGTTTCGAGGACGTACAGCTTCTCCACCTCCCGCAGGCGGAGCCGCCGTGGCGGCGGCGGGAACGGCATCGCCGTGGTGTCCCGGACCACGGGGGGAAAATGCTCGACGTCGACGAGGTCCGCCCCCGCGAGCACGACCGCCCGCTCGATCCAGTTCTCGAGCTGCCGCACGTTCCCGGGCCACGGGTTGGCCATGAGGCTCTCGAGGGCGCCCGACGTCAGCCCGCGGATCGCCTTCCGGTGCCGGGCCGCCTTGCGACGAAGGAAATGCGCGACGAGCAGCGGAATGTCCTCCGTGCGCTCCCGGAGGGCCGGCAGCTCGACGTGAACGACGGCGATGCAGTAATAGAGGTCCCCGAGAAAGCGGCCGTCGTGGATGGCCTGGCGAAGGCCGCGGTTCGTCGCGGCGATGACGCGGACCTGCGGCTCCGTCCGGATCACGTGGAGAAGCCTCGCCTGCAGATGTGGCGTCAGCTCGCCGATCCCGTCCAGGAAGAGCGTGACCCCGGCGCGGACGTGACTGGAGAGTTCCCGGTCCATCGCGACGTCGGGGATGGCCGCGCAGTCCAGCGTGACGAAGGGGCGGTCGCGCCGTGGCCCCACCGCGTGCAGCGTCTCGGCGATCAACTCCTTGCCGGTGCCCGACTCGCCCTCGATGCAGACGTTGGCATCGCCTTCCGCCACCCTGGTCATCACGTCGTAGACGTCCTGCATTCGGGTCGACTCGCCGACGACGTAGGGAAAGGCCGGGCCGGGCCACGGCCGATGGGCGACGGTAGTCGGGTTCATGTCGCGGCGTCCTTGTCACCCACATGGCCGACGATCCCGCACATCGCTCGATCCCTTCTCGCGGTCCGGGGCGCGACGGACTGCTGCCTCGTTGGGACGAAGTAGACTGCACCGCGCGAGCGGCGCCTACAGACGCGAGGGGGAATTTTTGGCGGCCGTTCGTGGGCGCAGCCGCCCGCGCGTGGAGGCGGCGCGGCGGCAGAGCGGAGGGAGCGCCGACCCCCGATCGGGGGGCGCTCGCGATGACGAGACCTAGATGAGGCCGGCGCGAAACGCTTCGGCGACGATCTCGGCGCGCGAGCGGACGTCGAAGACGGCCGCGATCTTCTCCAGGCGGTCCTTGATCGTGTGCGCGCTCAGATGGACGAGCCCGCCGATCTCCTTGTTGGTGAGGCCGCCGGCGACGTACCGGATGATGGCGACGTCGCGCTCGGACAGGTTCGCGCCGGGCTTGCCGTTGGTGGCGTTGGCGATCACGCGCGGGGCGACCTTCGGGTCGAGCACCGAGTGACCGCGATAGACGGCGCGGATCGTCCGCTTGACCTCGGCGAGCTCGACGTCCTTGATCAGGTAGCCCTTGGCGCCCGCGTTGAGACTCTTGAGGATGATGTTGTCCTGGCAGTAGCTCGTCAGCATCACCACGGCGGTACCCGGCGAGGCGGCGAGCACGCGCCGGCACACCTCCGGGCCCTCGACGTCCTCGAGCTTCACGTCGAGGAGCATGACGTGCGGGCGCAGCGTCTCGGCCACGTGCACGGCTTCATTGCCCGTCCGCGCCTCGCCGACGATCGCGATGTCGGCCTCACGCTCGAGCGCCTGTTTCAGTCCGGCGCGGACGATCTCGTGATCGTCGACGATCGCCACATTGATGCGGTCCAGCACTTGGAACTTGTGCCGCACGCCGTTCCCGACGTGAGGAACCGGTCGCTCCATCTTTCGCACCACTCGCTTCTCCTCGGCTCAGAACTCGACCACGCGGATCGAGTAGACCACGCTTCGGTTACGGTCCGTTACGCCCGTCCGGGGGTTTTTAGGCCCCCGAATGGGGGTGCCGGGTCAGGCGCGGGGTGCGACCCCGACGCCGGAACGCCGGCGCGGCCCGGCCGGCTTCACCCGGCGGCAGGACCTCGCGCATCTGTGCCATCATCACGCCGGCGTCCTGCTTCAGGGCGCGGAGAGCCGCCTGGAGCTCCGACGCCTTCGTGCTCCCGTTGAGCGCCATGTCGATCCTCAGCGCCATCGAGAACACCGTGTGCCGCAGAGTGTCATGCAGGATCTTGTCCACCCGCATCCGCTCCTGGGCGACGGCGGCCTGGGCCGCCTTCGCGTAAAGTCGGGCGTTCTCGATGGCCACCGCCGCCGGACCGGCCAGGCTCTCCATCAGGCTGATCTCCTCTCGCGTCACACGATGCCGCCGCGTCCACCAGGCGCACGCGAGCACCCCGATCACGCCCTCCTTGGCGCGCAGGGGCGCCAGGATCAGCGACTTGGCCGGGAACTGCCGGAAGATCGGCGCCTGGAACGCCGGGTCGTTGGGGACGTCGGCCGACCAGTGCGTTTGAAGATCCTCGAAATGCTTGAAGAGGATCGGCCGCTTGCGGATCGTGTCGAGGATCTCCTTGGGCATGTGATAGGCCGCGTACGGCAGCATCCGGTCGCGCGTCTCCGTCATCAGGTAGATGCCGGCGGAATCCGCGCGCACGGCGTGGGCGGCCTCGCGCGTGATCCGGCGGACGACCTCCTGCAACTCGAGCGTCGATCCGATCGTCCGCCCGACGGTCAGGATCATCTCCGAGGCGCGCAGGCGGCTGCGCATCTCTCGCGTCGAGACCGGGCTATCGATGGCGAGCGTGATGCTGTGGGCGAGCTGGCCGGCGCGGCGCCGCTGCGCGTGTCCGATCGAGGGCGCCGTCGTGTCCAGCACCATCAGGCCGACGACCGCGTCATCGCGGACGAGGGGCACGAGGAGCATGGAGCGGACGCCGAAGCGCTTCCACTCGTCGGGGACGCGGGCGACCGTCGGGACGTTGAGGACCACCCGGGGACGCCGGGCGGCCAGCACCTCGAGCAGGATCGCCGGCCCCTCCGGGCCGACCTTCGTCTCGAGCGCCGTGAAGGCCTGCCAGAGATCGGCCCGTGCCGCGCCGGTCGCGAGCTGGGACATGGCCGGAACGAGGACGTCGCCCTTCGGCACGAAGATCGAGCAGCGATCGACGGCGCACGCTTCGGCCGTGAGGCGGGCGAGACCGCGGAGCGTCGCGGCGAGGCGCCGTGTCAGGCCTTCTCCGCGTGGGGGTTCGATCTCTCCCAGTGAGACGGCGCCCCCGTTGAGAAACGGCCCGGGGGCCTCCGGAGCGACCTCCGGCTGGCTCCTGGCTTCCATCACGGGGAAATGAGCCGGGCGCGAGGCCCCGTCTTTGGCCTGACCAGGGGTCGCAGGATTCTCACCACCGGGATGGGGACAGCAGTTTCCCTGCCAAGAGATCAGCCTTGAGTTTTCGGGGGTTCCTCGCGGGAAGCGGATTGGTAATTCTACGGATCGTGCAATTTTTTCCGTATAGGCAGCAACGAAATCGCCCCCGGGCTTGACCCGGCGCCGTCAAAATGAGTGACTACCGGCCCATGGGACAGTTCGGAATCGGCCAGCCGATCAAGCGGTTCGAGGACGTCCGCCTCGTGCGGGGCGGAGGGCGCTTTCACGACGACGTGAACCTGCCCGGCCAGGCACACGCCGTGATCGTGCGCTCGATCCACGCCCACGCGCGGATCGTGACCATCGACGCCGCCCGCGCGCGGCGCGCGCCCGGCGTGCTGGCCGTCTTCACCGGCGCCGACGTCGCCGAGCTTGGCACGATGAAGATGACCCTCAAGCGCAAGCGGCCCGACGGCTCGCCGATGTGGGCGCCGCCCCACCACGGCCTGACGCGTGAGCGCGCGCGCTACGTCGGGGATCCGGTCGCGATGGTCGTGGCCGACACCCTCGCCCAGGCCGAGGACGCAGCCGAGCTGTTGGAGATCGACTACGAGCCGCTTCCCGCGGTGACCTCGACGGCGGACGCGGTGGGGGGCCCCGCGGTGTGGGAGGAGTGCCCCGACAACGTCTCGAACGTCCACGAGGTCGGCGACCGCGCGGCGACCGAGGCCGCCTTCGGCCGCGCCACGCGCGTGGTCCGCCGGCGCTACGTCATCACACGTGTCCACGCGCAGTACATGGAGGCGCGCGGCGCTCTCGGCGCCTGGGACCCGGGCGAGCAGCGCTACACGCTCCACGCCGACGTGCAGTACCCGCATCGCGTGCGAACCGCGCTGGCCACCAACATCCTGCGCGTCCCCGAGCACCAGATCCGCGTGATCGCCGGCGACGTCGGCGGCGGCTTCGGCACGAAGGGCTGGCAGTATCCGGAGCATCGTCTGGTGCTGTGGGCGGCCCGCCAGGCGCTGCGAGCGGCGCGAGGCCATTCCCGCCGACGAGCACGCCCGCGACAACGTGACGGAGGCCGAGCTGGCGCTGGACGCCGAGGGCCGGTTCCTCGCGCTGCGCGTGCGCACGCTGGCCAACGTCGGCGCCTACGTGTCGTCGGACCGCAATCTGCTGGCGACCTTCAGCAACATCGCGACCCTCGTCGGCGTCTACGCGTTCGCCGCCGCCCACGTGCAGGTGACCTCGGTGCTCACCAACACGAGCTCGACGGCGCCGTACCGCGGTGCCGGGCGCCCGGAGGCGACGTACGTGATCGAGCGCCTCATCGACGACGCCGCGCGCGAGCTGAGCATGGACGCGGTCGATCTCCGCCGCAAGAACCTGGTGCCCGCCTCGGCGATGCCGTACAAGACGGCCACCGGCGTCACCTACGACTGCGGCGATTTCCCGGCGCAGATGGAGGCCGCGCTCAAGCTCGCCGACGTCTCCGGCTTCCCGGTCCGCCGCGAGGCGGCGCGTCGGCGCGGCCGGCTGCGCGGGCTCGGCGTCGCCAACGCGATCGAGCGGGCGGCGGGCCCACAGCCCGAGTTCGCCGAGATCCGCTTCTCGCCGAGCGGCAGCGTGACGGTGCTCATGGGGACGAAGAACCAGGGCCAGGGCCACGAGACGACGTTCAAGCAGATTCTCCACGAGCGGCTCGGCCTCGATCCGGCCGACGTCCGCTACGTCGACGGCGACACCGATCGTGTCGCGTTCGGCATGGGCTCGATGGGCTCGCGCTCGACGGTCATCGGCGGCACCGCCCTGTGGACGGCTGCCGACAAGGTCGTCGCGAAGGGCCGCCGGATCGCCGCGAAGCTGCTCGAGGCCGCCGAGGCCGACATCAAGTTCGAGAATGGCGCGTTCTCGGTCGTGGGCACCGACCGCGCGGTGGCGCTCAAGGAAGTCGCGCGCGCCGCGTTCCAGCCCGCCTCGCTGCCCAAGGGCGTCGAGCCCGGCCTCTACGAGACCGGAACGTTCTCGCCGCCGTCCGACACGTGGCCGAACGGCTGCCACGTCTGTGAGGTCGAGATCGATCCCGAGACGGGCGCGGTCAGCCTCGTCGCCTACGTCATCGCCGACGACGTCGGCACCGTGATCAATCCGCTGACCCTGAAGGGCCAGATCCACGGCGGCGTGGCGCAGGGCGTGGGCCAGGCGCTGATGGAGCAGATCGTGTACGACCCCGACTCGGGTCAGCTCCTGACGGGCTCGTTCATGGACTACGCGCTGCCGCGCGCCGACACGCTGCCCGACGTGGTCGTCGAGAGCCATCCCGTGCCGACGAAGCTCAACCCGCTCGGCGCCAAGGGCGCCGGCGAGGCCGGCACCGTCGGCGCGCTGCCCGTGGTGATGAACGCCGTGCTCGACGCCCTCGCGCCCCTCGGGGTGCGCCACCTCGACATGCCGGCCTCGGCCGAGCGCGTCTGGAACGCCATCCGCGACGCCCGGCGGCCCTGACCCCGACCAGGAGGACGCTCGTGCGACCCACGCTCGACCAGGCAGCGCTCGATCTCCTGTTCCTTCAGGCGCGCACGCAGAATGGCTGGCTGCCCACGCCGGTCAGCGACGAGACGCTTCGCCGCGTCTACGACATCGCGAAGATGGGGCCCACGAGCGCGAATTCCTGCCCGGCGCGCTTCGTGTTCTTGCGAACGCCGGCCGCGAAGGCCCGACTGCTTCCCGCGTTGAGCCCCGGCAACGTGGACAAGACGAAGCAGGCCCCGGTCACGGCCGTCATCGGCTACGACACGCGCTTCTTCGAGTGGATGCCGAAGAAGCTCTTCGCCCACCGGCCGGACATGGCGGACAACTACGCGAAGAACCCGGCGCTGGCCGAGATCACCGCGTTCCGCAACGGCACCCTGCAGGGCGCCTACTTCATGCTGGCCGCGCGCGCGGTCGGGCTGGACGTCGGCGGCATGTCGGGGTTCGACAACGCGAAGGTCAACGCCGAGTTCTTTCCCGACGGCCGCGTGAAGTCGAACTTTCTCTGCAACCTCGGCCACGGCGACCCGACCAAGGTGCTGCCGCGCCTGCCGCGGCTGGACTTCGACGAGGCCTGCACCCTGCTATGACGCTGCCGAGATCTGCACGCGGAGCAGCCGATGCAGGTGTTCGCGCTCGGGGCCGTCTACTGGCTCGTGCGCGACCAGGACCGGCGCGACCGCACCGGTCGTGACGCCGCCTCGGACCGCACCTTCAGCGCAGTCGCCGCAGCTCCCGCTCGCACGTGTTGACGAGCGCCCCCACGCGCCGCTCGGGCGAAGGGTGGCGTGAAAGCCAGGCGCCCCAGAGCGTCCGGTCGCGCGCGATGTCCTCATAGACATCGGCCGTGCCGAGGCAGCCGACAGTGGTGCGCCAGGCAACCGTCAGCAGGTGAGCCGCGGCTTCATCGGCCTGCCCTTCCTCCTCGGGCGTGAACTGCTCGTGCGAGGTGCGGAGCACCGACCGTTGCCCGCTGCCCGTGCGCGCGCTCAGTATCTCGCGCGCGCGGGCGCGCCCGATCGCGTGCTGGCGATAGACGTGACCGAACTCGTGGGCCAGGAGCGTCTGCAGCGCGCGCGGCGGGAGCTGCGCGATGGTCGACGCCGTGACGAGCAGGGCGAGGTCACACGGCGCGTCTGGCAGCCCGATCATCCAGACGTTGTAGGTTGGCTCGTCGATGACGGCGGTATCGACGCGACACCGTTCGATCTGGGAACCATGGGCGGCGTACAGCAGGGGTCCGAAGGCCTCGATGATGCGTCGGCGCTCCTCGGGCCGCGCGTTGCGAACCTCGGCGCTGGCACAGGACGTCAGGACGAGGGCGAACAGAGCACACCAGCGCGCGCGAAGCAGAACGTGGTCCATGTACCTTCTGTACCGTCTGCCGCGCGGGTACCTCTGATGTTGGTGGAGGCGGTGGGAATCGAACCCACGTCCGGAAACCCTCAGCCGCAGGCGTCTACGTCGATAGCCGGTTTATCTTACTGCGCTCTCGCCCTTCGGCCCTCCATCCGGCAGGAGGACCGCGGGGCCAGCCTCATATGTCTCGCTCCGCCCCTGAGGCGAAGGTTGGAGCCAGCCACCAGAGTATGATGCCGGTTCCCAGGCCCTGATGGCTCGGCCTGGCCGACACTAGCGGTTGTTAGGCCGCCAGAGCTAGCTGTGTGTTGGCAGCTAGAAGGTTCTCACTTATTAACGAGGGGTGAGAAACCTCGAGACGCAGCCTGGACCTCGTTGATCCCCGTCGAAACCTGTCGCCCCCCCTTGTGCGATTCGCCGCCTACGCGCGACGTACCAGTCAGTATAGACGCGGGACGGCCCCACGACTACTCCTCGTCGTCGTGGCTCCGCCGGCGCGGACCTCCCGCGCGGGTCATCGTGCGCGCCGCCTGATCCATCTCGCGGCGCTGGTCGCGCTCGCGCACCGTCGCACGCTTGTCGTGCAGCTTCTTGCCACGCCCCAGCCCGAGCTCGACCTTGGCGCGGCCGTGCTTGAAGTACAGCCGCAGCGGAATCAGCGTCAGCCCTCGCTCGGCGATCTTGCCGCCGAGCCGGCCGAGCTCCCTCCGGTGCAGCAGCAGCTTGCGGTCGCGCTCGGGCTCGTGGTTGGCGTCGGTGCCATGGCTGTAGGGGGTGATGTGGCAGCCGAGCAGCCAGCCCTCGCCGCTGCGGATCGTCGCGTACGAGTCCTTGAAGTTCACGCCGCCCGCGCGCAGCGACTTGACCTCCGTCCCGCGCAGCACGAGCCCGGCCTCGACCGTCTCGAGGATGTGGTACTCGTGCCGCGCCCGGCGGTTGGTCGCGATCGTCCGGTCGCCGCCGTCGCCCTCGACTTGACTGGCCATCCCTGCTGAGTATTATGAACGACGCTCTCCGGGCCGAAGTGGCGGAATTGGCAGACGCGCATGATTCAGGGTCATGTGCCCGCAAGGGTGTGGGGGTTCGAGTCCCCCCTTCGGCACCACTCCTTAGACGACAGTACCCCCGAACCGACAGCCTCGTGAGTGATCTCTTGAGCTGTTCCTGCATCTGGTCTTGGGAGCATTGCGGCGGCGCGCAGCCGAATCGCTTCCTCGACTACTGGGAGCGAATCGCTTGAACCTCACCGTGATGATCCCGCACTCGCCCCGACCATCGCGAAGGAGCTGGCCCACGCGGTGCAGACTGGTGAGCGCCGAGCGCGGCAAGGGTGGCGGAACTGATGGCGTCACGTCACGTGGGCGCCTATGTCGTCGCCTTCAGCGGCTCGTCGCGAGGCATGGAGACCCTCATTGCGTCGGGTATGGCGACCGCGCGGCGCGACATCGCCGCGGCGCGCTGAGTGACCGACGCCCGATGACCGGTCGGCGTCGTGCCGCGCTCTTCTCGGGCTTCCCGCGAGCCGCGCGCGCCCGAGGCCGCGGTGGGTTGATGACGGCGATCTCGCGGCGACGGGCGAACGAGATGTGAGCGCCCGTGCAAAGGTTGCCGGTTTTAGGAAAGTTGTTTCCTGCCTTGCTGACGACCCGGTCGGGCCCTACGCTAGTCGTGGGAGCGCGCGCCATGCCCCCTCAAGTAGTTCGAGTTGGTCCAAGCCACGTCGATGTACTTGACCGAGTTCTCGACAAAGGCATCGTAATCGACGCCTGGCTCCGTGTGTCACTGGTCGGAATAGAACTCGTGACGGTCGATGCCCGCGTCGTCGTCGCCTCGATTGCGACATACTTCGAACACTCGGATGCCCCCGCTGAGTTGCCCGAAACAGGCGCCCCGGCAAGACGTGTTTTCGCGGCCGGCGCGTCTGCGGCTCATCTCTCGCCCAACGGGTCGAGGGCCGCTTATCGCCGCCTCGTGAGCTGATGCTCGGGCGGCCGGTGCTGAGAGGGGTTCGGCCGCCCGAGGTTATTGCGCAACCTAATCCTTCCCGGCGAAGCGGACGACGGCGCAGAGCAGACCGCCGGCGGTAATCAGCGCGCCGAGCAGTCGAAGGCCGTGACGCCCGAACCTGTCGCCCACGATCAACATCGACAGGCCGATCGCGATCCCAGCGACCGCGCCGAGGCTCCACAGCCGCTGCGATCGCGACCTCACGACGTTCCGTAGGCGTCAGTCCGCGCACCTGTCGGTCGAGGATTCGCGCCCCGCAGACCGGCCCGCTCCGCTCGTATCTGTCGGGCTTCGATGGCGAGCAGTTCGCTGGCATGGAGCCTGGACCTGATGACGGCCGGCAGCGCGGCAGCGCTCGAGCATCGGTGCCATCGTGGGGATCATCGTGGGTGAGCTCATACTGATCACCGGTGACCGCTCGGGTAACCACGGCATCCGTTTACTCGGCGCGCTGATCATGGCCGGCGGCTGTCTGTGTGCCGTGATGCGGCTGGCGCGAAACTCCTCGTAATGGCACGCCCCCGGACTTCCCGAGTTGTGCCGTGACTCGGTGTCGTCTGCGACTCGTCGGAAGTCGCGTCAATTTTGGGGTGGCCCCGGGAGTTCGAGTCCCCCCTTCGGCACCACTACTTAGGCGCTCGTTCGGCGATCACCGTTGGTAGAGTCTCGTGGCCCTCCGTTGTCGTGGCGCGTGGCAGCAGCATCCGATGCGACTTCGGCGCTCGCCGGGAACGTCGAAGGTCGCGCCGCAATCGCGGCTGAGCTCAACACGGGTGAGATGCCGACGGCTTCGGAGAACTGCAGGCAGGTTGTTATCGAGGCGACCACGACGCGTGCCTCGGCCGTAATCAGGTCGATGCCGACGAGGAAAAGCCGTACCCATGCGTCAATGACGATTCCCTTGTCGAGGACGCGATCGAAAACATCGATCGGGCTACTGCCGCCCGAGGCGCGTTCGATGCTCATCGCAATTCCTTTCCGGGCGCAACCCGAGCTGCACGGTCACGCGGCTGTGTCGTCTTCTCGTCGTTCGAGACCTCCCATGTGCTCGATGATCCTGCGCCAGGTGTCGAAGTTGATCGGCTTGGTCAGATCCGCCTCCATACGTAGGTGTACCGACGATACGGCGGAAGGCGATCAACGCAAGACAGGAAAAACTTTTCCGATTTCGGCTTGGATTCAGCGATGGCGAGACCGAGTAGTTTCGACGGGCCCTCGATGCCGCCGTGGCGCACGATCTCTTCGTCGCGGGAGGACGCTTCGCTCACCACCTGTGCTGGTCTACAAGCCCTGTCACCACCTACGATGTGGGCAAAAGATTGCACAGCCCAAGGCAGATTTTGCTTGACCGTTGAGTGCCGCCTGCGCCACAAATCTACGTAGAAGTACGCAGCCCGAGGCTGACGTGGGTGTCCTGAAGGAGACCTTCCACACCGCCATCAGCGGAAGGGGCATCAAGGATCACGCTCGACGACACCACCGCCGCTCGTTCTCGCGGTGCGGGACTCGTCCTGATCGCGGACGACACCTTCGACACTCGAGAACTCTACGCCATGTACCTCACGCGGCACGGGTTCGCCGTTCTGACGGTGACGGATGGCGAAGCGGCGGTTGAGACAGCCGTGGAGTCGCGGCCTGACGTGATCGTTCTCGACTTCTCGATGCCACGTGTCGACGGTATCGTTGCTACCAGGCGCATCAAGGAACACGCGCAGACGCGACACATCCCCGTGATCATCTTCACCGCCTTCCCGCACCAGGCGGCTCAACACAGCGCGCTCGAGGCGGGCGCGGCCGTCTTCCTGACGAAGCCATGCCTCCCCGAGGATCTGGAGGCGACGGTTCGGCGTTTGCTCGACCGACGCAAGGACGGACGCTGACGACGGGCTCCGTTCCACCGCTCTGAGCGCCCCGAGGCGCGCAGCCCGACGGCATTCCCCTTGCACGATCACTCCGCGCGGAGGAGCTTCCACATGCTCTACTACGCGTTGATGTTTCTCGTCGTCGGACTCGTCGCCGGGGCGCTGGGGTTGTTCGGGATCGCCGCCATCGCCGGCCAGATCGCCGGGGTTCTGTTTCTCACCGGCGTGGTCTTGATCGTCGTCCACATGATCAGCGGCCGCCGCGCGCTGCCCTGACGGCTCAGCCGCGCAGCGCGAGCAGGACGCGGCCGGCCGCCATTCCCAGCACGCAGACGCCGAGGCAGGCGACGGTCGTGACGACGACGTTGGCGAGCGCGCGGCCGAAGGCGTCCAGCTCCACCAGGCGCACGGTCTCAAAGGAAAACGCCGAGTAGGTCGTGAAGCCGCCCATCACGCCGACGGAGAGGAACAACCGTGCCGGCTCGGGCAGCACGGCAGCCTCCTCCGCCAGCGCCTGCACGAGCCCGATGAGGAACGAGCCGGCGACGTTGACGATGAGGGTGCCGTACGGAAAGTCGAGGCCGAGCCAGCGCACCGCGAGCCCGTTGCTGAGATAGCGGAGCACGGAGCCCGCGGCGCCGCCGACGGCTACCAGGATCACGCCGTTCACGTCAGGCGGAGCGGATCTCGGTCAGCGGAACGGTACGACCCAGCCGCGCGGCGCGGGCGGCGGCCTCGACGACCTCGACGGCGTGCAGGCCCGTGCGCGCGTCGACGCGCGACGGTCCGTTGGTGCGGCTCGCCTCGAAGAACGCTGCCAGCTCGAGCTTGAGGGGCTCGTCGCCGGCCACGGACAGCTCTTCCTTGCCGCGATCGACGGCCTCCCACGCGGCGCCCGCCTTCGCGTGCTCGCCGGCATGCAGGCGCTCGCCCACGATCACGCACTCGCGATGGGTGCCCGGCACGAAGTAGTTGGCCTCGATCACGGCCGGCACCTCACCATAGCTCACCGTCACCACCGACAGGTCGTCGAGACCGCGGCCGAGAAAGTCGCGCTGCAGCGCGGCCACCGCCGTCGCCTCGCGGCCGAGGAGATAGGCGAAGAGATCGACGTAGTGGATGCCGTCGGTGTGGAAGACGCCGACGTCGGTGCGCGGGCGCTTGAAGCCGGAGAAGCGGCCGGTCGCGTAGCGCACCGCGCCCACGCGCCCGTCGGCGAGCGCCGCGCGCAGCGTCGCCGTCACGGGGTGGAAGCGGAAGATGTGACCGACCTGCACGACACGCCTGGCCTCGTCGGCGGCCGCGACCAGTCGCCGCCCCTCCTCGGCGCTCACCGTGAGGGGCTTCTCGATCAGGCAGTGCCGTCCGGCCGCCAGGCAGGCGGCGGCGAGCGCGAGGTGGCTGTCGGCGGGCGTGACGATGTCCACCGCGTCCACGGCGCCGAGGGCGGCGCGGAAGTCGGTCGTCGTGCGATCCGCGGGCACGCCCTGCCCGACCGCCCACGTCAGGCGCGCCGGCGAGACGTCGGCCACCCAGACGACGGCGCCGAGCTCGCGCAGCACACGCAGGTGCTTTTCGCCCCAGCGGCCGAGGCCGACGAGCAGGACGTTCACGGCGCCGGCCTACTCCCTGATGAGATCGCCGCCGAGATCCTCGGCGACTTCGTAGTGCAGGGTGCGGGACTTCATCCAGCGCACGACGAGCAGATCGACGGCGGCCACGAAGACGCGGTTGAGCACGCCGTACTTCGACTGGCCGAAGCGGCGCGGCCGATTGCGCACCGGCACCTCGAGGACGCGGTACCCGCGCATCTTGAGCAGCGTCGGGATGAAGCGGTGGAAGCCGCGATAGAGGATCAGGCCGCGCAGGCACTCGCGCCGGAACGCGCGAAAGGTGCAGCCGCTGTCCTGGATCACCTCGTCGCTGAGCCAGTTCCGCGCGCCGTTGGCCACGCGTGAGGACAGGCGGCGCACGAGCGAGTCGCCCTCGCCGCGGTTCACGCGCCAGCCCGTGACCGCGTCCCATCTCTCCAGGTGGCGCAGGAGGCCGGGAATGTCGTGCGGATCGTTCTGGAGGTCCGCGTCCATCGTCACGACCCAGCGGCCCCGCGCGGCGTGGAAGCCGGCGTCGGTGGCGGCCGTCTCACCCGCGTTGGCCTTGAGCCGCACGAGCCGCACCCGCGGATCGCTCTCGCGCAGGCTTCGGATGATCTCGGCGCTGCGATCGCGGCTGCCGTCGTCGACGAACACGACCTCGAACGCGAGGCCCTCGGCCTCCAGCACCGATCGCAGCTCCGGCCAGAGCAGCGGGAGGTTGTCCTCCTCGTTGTAGACCGGAATCACGACCGAGAGGTCAGTCATCCAGCCGCTCCCGCGGCGCATCGAGGCGGTCCCGGGCCGCGCGCTGGGCGGTGCCTTGCCACTCGGCGACGAGCGTCTGCGGCAGGTCGAGGCGGTCGAGCACGCGCGCCACCGTGTGGTTGACGATGTCGTCGAGGTCCTTCGGCCGGTTGTAGAAGGCGGGCATGGGCGGCAGGATCACCGCGCCCATCTCGGCCAGGGAGGTGAGGACGCGCAGATGGCCGAGGTGCAGCGGCGTCTCGCGCACGACGAGGATCAGCGGCCGGCCCTCCTTCAGGGTGACATCGGCGGCGCGCGACACCAGCGTATCGCTGTGACAGGACGCGATGGCGGCCGCCGTGCGGATCGAGCACGGCGCGACCACCATGCCGAGGGTGCGGAAGGAGCCGGAGGCGATCGAGGCGCCGATGTCCCGCACGTCGTAACGGTGGTGCGCCAGGGCCTCGACGTCGGCGACGCTGTAGCTCGTCTCCTCCACGATCGTCCGCTTGCCGGCGGCCGAGATCACGAGGTGCGTCTGCACGTCCGCGCTGCCGCGGAGCACCTCGAGGAGCCGGATGCCGTAGATCGAGCCGCTGGCGCCGGTGACGCCGACCACCAGCCGCGTCACAGCCGGAACCTCCGGCGAAAGACCTCCTCGCGCGTCTTCTCGTAGAGCACTTCCCACTCGTGGCTGCCCTCGGGCATCGGCCGCGCGTAGGACGCGAGCGTCTTGCGCACCTCGGTGTCCACCGACTCTTCGAGCTTGGACTCGTCGGTCAGCACGCGGATGATCTCGGGCCGGACATCGTCGGGCGACTTCACGGTCACGCCCGGCACGTTGCCGAGCTCCTTCATGATCCGCTCGGCAAGGAAGAAGATGCGCTCGCGGCTCATCCGCATCAGAGGATGAATCCCCGGTCGCGCGCGAGCTTCTCCTTCACCTTGCCGAGGAGCTGGCGGTAGTCGGCGGCCGAGTCCTTGATCATCTTGGCGTGCTCGAGCAGGAGCTTGCGGGCGTCGGCGTCGAGCGCGGCCTCCGCGACGAGATTCTCGACCACGACGTGGCGGATGGCGGCCCGCGCGGCGGGCTCGTCGCGGATGTCCATGATCTTGCGTGTCGTCAGCCGCTTGACGACGGCCTCGGCCATCCGTTCTGCGATCTCGTCGCGTCGAGGCATACCACGCGAGAGTACAAGCGCACGACGCGGGGTGTCAAGGAAGCGCGGGCAACATCACCGTCATGCGCGTGCCGCAACCGGGCGCGGCGTCGGCGCGCACGGTTCCGCCGTGAGCCTCGACCAGCGACTTGACCACCGAGAGCCCGAGGCCCGTGCCCGGACCCAGCCCCGCCGTCTCGCGCACGCGGTAGTACGGCTCGAAGACGCGCGCGCGCTCCTCGGCGGGAATCCCCGGCCCCTCGTCCTCCACATCGACGGCCACCACACCGTCGGTGGCGCGCGCGCGCACGCGCACACAGGAGCCGGGCGGCGAATACTTCAGCGCGTTGCTGATCAGGTTCTTCAGCACCCGGTCGAGCGCGTCGGCGTCGGCGTCCACGCGGGGCAGCGCGCGAGCCCGCGTTCGAGCCTGGCGAGATCGAGGAAGTCGCTCACGATGCGGCCGAGGCGCTCGATCTCGCCGCGCATGATCTCGGCCAGGCGCCGGACCTCGACCGGCGCGAACGCCCGCGTGGCCAGGAGCTCGGAGAAGCCCTGGAGCGCCGTCAACGGCGTGCGCAGCTCGTGCGAGGCCAGCGCGACGAACCCGGACTTCAGCCGGTCCATCTCCCCCAGCCGCGCCGTCGCCTCGCCCACCTTGTGCTCGAGCTCTTCCGCGAAGCGGCGCTGCCGCGCCGCCAGCCGCGCGTTGTCCAGGGCCAACCCCACCGCCGCCCCGAAGCCCACGAGCGCGTCGCGCTCCTCGCGCGAGACGTCGCCGAGCCGCTCGACGGCCAGGGCGCCGACGGTCTCGCCGCCACTCGCCAGCGGGACCACGACGACGCGCCGCGCGCGGGCGTCCGTTCCCGCGTCGGTGACGAACTCGGGCTCGCGTCGGGCCAGCACGCGGGCGGTCAGCGAGCGGGGATCGAGGCGGTCGGCGCCCACGACAATGCGCCCCTCGTCGAGCACGAGGCCGGCCGCATCGACGCCGAGCCGCCGCGTCAGGACCGCGGCCAGCCGGGCCGCGACGCGGCCGAGCGGCGCCGGCTCGGCGAGCGCCCGCTGCACGGCCCGCAGCGTCTCGTAGCGCTCGCGCTGGCGCCGCGCGCGAGCGGCGAGGCTGCCGACGAGCGCGCCCGACCCCGCGAGCACGGCGAGGGTGACGATGCCCTCGGCCGCGGCACGCGTCGGCCCGTGGCCCTCGATGTCCGCCACGCCGAAGCGGAGCCCGGCCAGCAGCACGGGGAGGAGATAGAGATGCCGCCACGGCGTCGACGGCGACCCGTCGGCGGCCGCGAGCCCGGCCGTGATGACGACCACCAGCCCGGCGACGAGCAGCGCCGTCCGGCGGCCACTCGCGGTCACGGCACGACGTGGAGCAGGCGGTACGCTACGAAGAACACGACGCCGGCGGCGACGCCCGGCGCGATGCTGCCGCTGCGCCAGTAGAGCCAGCAGTTGGCGAGGCTGAGCAGCGTGAGATAGAAGACCGCGCCCGCGGTGACCTCGAGGCTGCGCGGCAGCAACGGATCCACGAGGTAGCGGACGAGGCAGAGCGCGGTCACGAGCGCGGCGGCGGCCGGGAACGGCCAGCGGCGCTGCGCGCGATCGAACAGCGCGCCGCGGAAGAACGCCTCGGTCGTGAGCACGTTGCCGCCCACGTCGTACGCGAGCCACGGCGCCAGGCCCTCCAGCGTCGGCACGCGCCCGCTGTAACCGAGCGTGAGCGACGCCGTCACGAACAGATGCGCGCCGAGCAGCGCGCCCAGCGCCGCGCCCGCCACGACCAGACCGGCCGGCGCGCGCGCGAGCCCGAGCCCCGGGAGCCTGGCACGCTCCAGCCAAACCCACACGGGCGCGGCGAGATATGCGAGCGCGCCGAGCGGCGACAGGGCCGCGCCCACGGCGCCCGCGAGCACGACCGTCGCCGCCAGCCAGGGCGCCGGCCCGCCACGGGACGCCGCCCATGCGACGGCCGTAGCCAGCAGCGCGCCCTGGGCGCCGCCCGCGCCGAGCGCGCGCGCGGGCGTCAGCGGGACGAGCTCGGCTCTCGCGAGGGCGCCGGCGCCGGCGGTGAGCACGCCGAGCGCCACGAGCAGCGGCAACGGCGCGCCGGACAGCAGTCCGCCCGGCCGCGGCTCCCAGGGACGCGCGATCGCGTACACGCTCAGCGCTCCTCCAGCTCGAGCACGCCGAGGAGCGCCGCCACCGCCGTCTCGTCGAGCGTGCGCCCGGCCTCCTCCACGAGCTGGGCGCGCGCCGCCTCGCGCGTGAGCGCCGGACGGTAGGAGCGCGCGGAGGTGAGCGCGTCGAAGACGTCGGCGACGGCGACGATACGCGCCTCCAGGGGGATGGTCTCGCGCACGAGGCCGTCGGGGTAGCCGGAGCCGTCCCAGCGCTCGTGATGGTGGCGGATCACGCGGGCGGCGTCGCCGAAGAACTCGAAGGGCGCGACGATCTGCGCGCCGATCACGGGATGCGCTCGCATGATCTCCCACTCCTCGGGCGAGAGCGGCCCCGGCTTCTTCAAGATGGCCTCGGGCACGCCGATCTTGCCGATGTCGTGCAGGAGTCCCGCCTGCCCCACCGTGTCGACGACGACAGACCCCAGCCCCAGCGCCGACGCGACGCGCCGGCTGAGCGCCGCCACGCGCTCGGAGTGCCCGCGCGTGTACGGGTCCTTCGCCTCCAGCGCGTTGGCGAGCCCGAGGAGCGACTGGCAGATCGCGCGCTGGAGCTGGTGATACAGGCGGCGCACGTCCTCCGCGTAGCGCAGCGACTGCTGGTAGGCCGCGTGAAGGCGCCGGTAGTCCGACGCGGGGTCGCGCTCTACTCGAGATGCCATGCGACGCGCGGCAGCAGGCGATCGACCAGCGACAGGAGCCGCACCGGCGAGAACGGCTTGGTGAGATAGTCGTCGGCGCCGGCCGCCAGTCCGCGCATGACGTCGTCCTGCTGCGCGGCCGCCGTGAGCATGACGATCCGCACGCTGGCGGAACGCGGGTTGGCGCGGAGCGCGCGGCACACCTCGAGCCCGCTGAGATCTGGAAGATGAACGTCGAGGAGCACGAGATCGATCGCGAGCGCCTCGGCGACGGCGAGCGCCGTCTGGCCGTCGGCGGCCTCGAACACGCGGACGCGATCGTCCTCGAGGGTGACGCGCACCAGCTCGACCACGTGCGGCTCGTCGTCGGCGATCAGGACGGAAAGCACGGCGCCCGTTGTCGCAAGGCGCGTACCACGGAGGAAGCGACGGCATTGCGGAGACTTGGGGCGAGACGCGGCGAGCCGACCGCCGCGCGGGGCGGGCGGCGGTGCCCGCTCCGCTGGGCAGCGGTTACCTCACTTCGACGGTGCCCTTCATATTCGGGTGCAGACCGCACATGTACTCGTAGGTGCCGGCCGAGGCGAACGTCATCGCGTGGCTCTGGCCCTTGGTGAGGATCGGCGAGCGCGCCTTCGTGCTGGTGATCGCGATCTGGTGCGGCGACTCGTCGCCGTTCACCCACGTCACGGGCTTGCCGGCATCCACGGTGACCTTGTTGGGGCCGAAGGCGAAGCCCATGATGCTCACGTCGGATCTCGGCGCGGCCGAGGCGGCCGCGGCACCCACCTTGTCGTTCAGCACCCCGGCCGGGTTGAACGCGGCGTACTCCCAGTCGCCGTTGCGCCACTCGGCTGGATACTCCGTGCCCCAGCCCGCCCGCTTCTCCATCACGGTGAAGCCGACGAGGTCGCCCTTCACGAAGCGGCCGTTGGCGCCTCTCACCGGCGCGCCGGCGGCATCCACCTGCGCCTTGTACTGCACGAGCGTCAGCACGGTGTCGTCGGGGAGCGGGCGCCCAGCCTTCATCGCGTCCACCGCGGCCTGCGTGCTGGCGTAGAGTTCGCGGTACTGCTTGGTGTCGTAGCGGTCCACGCTCGTGTAGAGGACGTGGTCCTTTCAGCCGGCGGGGAAGACGATCTTGTCGGGACCGGCGGTGCTGCGCGCGACGAACACGACGGTGAGGATCGCGGCGACGAGCGGGACGACGACGACCGATCGGCGGTGGGTCATGCTCCCTCCTCTGGTGGCGGGGACCTTACCACGATCTACTGTGGACGCGCGACCACCTGCAGGCGCACCAGCGCGCGCGCGAGCGCGGCGGCGGCGCGTGCGTAGTCGATGTCCTCGCCGGAGCGGCCCGACAGCCGCTGCTCGGCGCGGTCCCGGGCGCGCTCGGCGCGAGCGCGGTCGATCTCGGCGGGAAGCTCGACGGTGTCGGCCAGCACGATGACCTTGTCGTTGCGGACCTCGCAGAAGCCACCGGCCACGGCGGCGTGGCGCTCGTCGCGGCCGATGCGATAGGTCAGCTCGCCGATGCCGAGCGTGGTGAGGAAGGCGGCGTGGCCCGGCAGCACGCCGAAGTAGCCCTCGATGCCGGGCACGACGGCCTCGTCGACCTGCTCGCCGATGACGAGCCGCGAGGGCGTCGCCACTTCCAGCGTGATCCGGTCGGCCATCTAGCTCTCGCGCATCTTCCTGGCCTTCTCGCCCGCCTCGCCGATGTCGCCGACCATGTAGAACGCCTGCTCGGGCAGCTCGTCGTGCTTGCCCTCGACGACCTCCTTGAAGCTCTTCACGGTGTCCGCGACCTTGACGTAGCGGCCGGGCAATCCCGTGAACTGCTCGGCGACGAACATCGGCTGCGACAGGAAGCGCTGGATCTTGCGCGCCCGCGAGACGGCGACCTTGTCGTCGTCGGACAGCTCTTCCATGCCGAGGATCGCGATGATGTCCTGGAGGTCCTTGTAGCGCTGCAGGATCGACTGCACGGCCCGCGCGGTCTGATAGTGCTCCTGCCCGATGATGTTCGGGTCGAGGATGCGGGAGGTCGAAGCGAGCGGATCCACCGCCGGGTAGATGCCGAGCTCGGAGATCGGCCGGGACAGCACGGTAGTGGCGTCGAGGTGGGCGAAGGCCGTGGCCGGCGCCGGGTCGGTGATGTCGTCGGCCGGCACGTAGATCGCCTGCACGGAGGTGATCGAGCCCTTCTTGGTGGACGTGATCCGCTCCTGGAGCTGGCCCATCTCCGTGGCCAGCGTCGGCTGGTAGCCGACCGCCGACGGCATGCGGCCGAGGAGCGCGGAGACCTCGGAGCCGGCCTGGGTGAACCGGAAGATGTTGTCGATGAAGAGCAGCACGTCCTGGCCTTCCTCGTCGCGGAAGTACTCGGCGGCCGTGAGCGCGGTGAGGGCCACGCGCAGCCGCGAGCCCGGCGGCTCGGTCATCTGGCCGAAGATCAGCGCCGTCTTCTCGAGAACGCCAGACTCCTTCATCTCGTGATAGAGGTCGTTGCCCTCGCGCGTGCGCTCGCCCACCCCCGCGAAGCACGAAATGCCGCCGTGCTGCTTGGCGATGTTGTTGATCAGCTCCTGGATGAGCACCGTCTTGCCGACGCCGGCGCCGCCGAACAGGCCCGTCTTGCCGCCCTTCGTGTACGGCTCGAGCAGGTCGACGACCTTGATGCCCGTCTCGAACATCTCGACCTTCGTCGACTGCTCGTCGAACGGCGGCGCCGGCCGGTGGATCGGATACGTCTTCTTGGTGTGGATGGCGGGGCCCTTGTCGACCGGCTCGCCGACGATGTTGAGGATGCGGCCGAGCGTCTCCCTGCCCACCGGCACCGTGATCGGCGCGCCGGTGTCGAGCACGCTCATCCCCCGCGTCAGACCGTCGGTGGCGGCCATGGCGATGGTGCGCACGCGGGCCTCGCCCATGTGCTGGGCGACCTCGAGCGTGAGCTTCTCGGAGTAGGCGAAGATGTCCTTCTGCTCCACGCCCTGCACGAGCAGCGCGTTGTAGATGGCGGGCAGCTTGCCCGGCTCGAACTCGACGTCGACGACCGGCCCGATGACCTGGACGATCTTCCCCGTGCTCATGCCTCCGCTCCTTGCTTGAGCGCCTCGGCGCCGCCGACGATGTCGAGCAGCTCCTTGGTGATCTTCTCCTGGCGCGCCTTGTTGTACTGGATCGTGAGGATCTCGATCATGTCCTTCGCGTTCTTGGTCGCGGCTTCCATGGCCGTCATGCGCGCGCCGTACTCCCCGGCCAGCGACTCCATCAGCGCGCGGAACACCTGCATGCGCACGTGGCGCGGCAGCAGGTCGCCGAGGATCGCCTGCGCACTCGGCTCGTAGATGTAGTCGACGGGCGGGCCGGCGTCCGCTCCCGCCTCCGTCTTCGGAATCGGCAGGAGCTGCTGGCGCACCGGCCGCTGCACGGCCACCGAGCGGAACTCGTTGTAGATCAGGTGGACCTCGTCCACCTCGCCCTCGAGGTACTGGGCCATGAACAGGTCGGCCAGCTCGCAGGCGTGCGAATACGCGAGCCGGTCCCAGAAGCCGACCATGTCGCGCTTCACCGTGAACGGACGGCGGCGGTAGAAGTCACGCGCCTTGCGGCCGACGACCACCAGCGTGAGTGCCGTCGCGTTGGACATCCGCACGAACGCCAGCGAGTTGCGAAGCACGTTGCTGTTGAAGGCGCCGGCGAGCCCGCGGTCGGCCGTGATGATGACGATCTGGCGGCGCGGGCCCTCGCGTTGCTCCAGGAGCGGGTGCGGCGCGCCCTCGCCGGAGTCGGCGGCCGACACGAGGTTGCCGAGCAGCTCGGCCATCTTGCTCGCGTACGGCCGCGCCGCGAGAATGCGCTCCTGCGCCCGCCGCAGCTTGGCCGCCGCCACCAGCTTCATGGCGCGCGTGATCTTCTGCGTGGACTGGACGGAGCGGATCCGCCGCTGGATGTCGCGGAGCGTCGCCACGCGTCAGGCCGCCTTGATCCCCTTGGTGGCCATGAACTCCGCCTTCGCGTCGTTCACGGCCTTCGTCAGCGTCTCGCGCAGCGCGTCGGAGATCTCTCGCTTGTCCCGGATCTCGGCGAGGATCTGGGGCTGCTTGCGCTCGAGCCAGCCGTGGAAGAAGGTCTCGAACTCGCGCACGGCGTCCACCGGCACGTCGTCGAGCAGACCCTGCGTGCCCGCGAAGATGATGACCACCTGCTTCTCGACGGGCAGCGGCTGGTACTGGCCCTGCTTGAGCAGCTCCACCATGCGCTGCCCGCGCGCGAGCTGCTGCTGCGTCGCTCTATCCAGGTCGGAGCCGAACTGCGCGAACGCCGCGAGCTCGCGGTACTGCGCGAGGTCCAGGCGCAGCTTGCCGGCGACCTGTCGCATCGCCTTCACCTGCGCCGAGCCGCCCACGCGCGACACGGAGAGGCCGACGTTCACGGCGGGACGGATGCCGCCGTAGAAGAGATCGGACTCGAGATAGATCTGACCGTCGGTGATCGAGATGACGTTGGTCGGGATGTATGCCGACACGTCGCCGAGCTGAGTCTCGATGATCGGCAGCGCCGTCAGGGAGCCGCCGCCGAGCGCATCGTTCAGCTTCGCCGCGCGCTCGAGCAGCCGCGAGTGCAGATAGAACACGTCGCCCGGATAGGCCTCGCGGCCCGGCGGCCGCCGCAGCAGCAGCGAGAGCTGGCGGTAGGCGGCGGCGTGCTTGCTGAGGTCGTCGTAGATGCAGAGCGCGTGGCGCTTGCTGTCGCGGAAGTACTCGCCCATGGTCACGCCGCAGTACGGCGCGATGTACTGGAGCGGCGCCGGCTCCGACGCCGACGCGACGATGACGGTCGTGAACGCCATGGCGCCGGCGTCCTCGAGGACCTTCACCACCTGCGCCACCGTCGAGCGCTTCTGGCCCACCGCGACGTAGAAGCAGAAGACGTCCTGCCCCTTCTGGTTGATGATCGTGTCGACGCCGATGGCGGTCTTGCCGGTGCCCCGGTCGCCGATGATCAGCTCGCGCTGGCCGCGGCCGATCGGGATCATCGCGTCGATCGCCTTGAGGCCGGTCTGCAGCGGCTCCTTGACCGAGCGCCGGTCGACCACGCCGGGCGCGTAGCGCTCGATCGGCCGGAACTCCTTCGTGGCGATGGGCCCCTTGCCGTCCACGGGCTGGCCGAGCGCGTTCACCACGCGGCCGACCAGCGCCTCGCCGACGGGCACCTGGGCGATGCGGTTGGTGCGCTTGACCGTATCGCCTTCCTTGATGGCGCGGTCGTCGCCGAGGAGCACGGCGCCGACGTTGTCCTCTTCGAGGTTGAGGACCATGCCGACGACGTCGCCGGGGAACTGCAGCAGCTCGCCGGCCATCGCCTTCTCGAGCCCGTAGATGCGCGCGATGCCGTCGCCGACCTCGATGACGCGGCCGACCTCCTGCAGATCGACCTCCGCCTCGTAGCCCGCCAGCTGACGCTTGATGATCTCGCTGATCTCACCCGCTTTGATCATTCCTACCCTCTCGCCAGTCGCTCTCTCAGCCGCGCGAGCTGGCCGTCCAGGCTGGCGTCCACGATCAGGCTGCCGATCTCGGCGACGAAGCCGCCGAGCAGGTCCTTGTCCACCACCTCGTCGAGCACGACCTTCACCGGCTCGCCTCGGGCGGCAGGGCCGCCCTGCGGCATCGCACTCCCCAGCTTGCCGCCGAGCGCGGTCCCGAGTCGCGAGGCCAGCGCGGTGCGCTCGGCGTCGGTCAGCGGCACCGTCGTGCGCACCCGGGCGCGCGCGCGATTGAGGTCGGCGTCCACCAGCGCCCCGTACGCGTCGCCGATCTCGGGCAGGATCTCGGCGCGGCCGTGCGCGGCCACGAGGCCGAGGAAGTCGCGGACGAGCGTGCCGACGCCGAGCCGCTGCGCGATCTCGTCGGCAGCGCCGCGCTTGGCGGCCGCCGAGACGCCGGGCCGCGCGAAGAAGTGCGCGAGCGCCGCATCGCCGCGCACGAGCTCCACCGCCTGCGCCAGCTCGACCCCGACCGCCTCGGCCTGGCCGCGCTCGCGGGCGAGGTCGTGCAGCGCCTTGGCGTAGGAGCGCGCGGCCCCGTGCGACTTCACCGGCCGATCCGCGCGATGGCGTCGTCCACGATGCGGCGATGCTCCTCGTCGCGCAGGCTCTTGCGCACGAGCTTCTCGGCGACGGCGATGGCGATCTCGCTCACCTCGCGCCGCAGCTCCTCGCGCGCGCGGCGGATGTCCGCCTCCGTCTGCACTCGCGCGGACTCGACGAGCTGTTGTGCCTCGCGACGCGCGGCCTCCACCAGCTTGCGCTGCTCGTCGGCCGCCTCCTTCAGGGCCGCGGCGCGGATCGACTGCGCCTCGGCATACGCGGCGCGCAGACGCTCGGCGTTCTCCTCCTGCTGCTTGGCGGCCGCGGCGCGCGCGGCCTCCGCCGCCTCGAGCGAGGTCTTGATGGCCGCCGAGCGCTCTTCCATCTTGGCGAGCAGCGGCTTGTAGAGGAGCCGGTAGAGGATGGCGAGCAGGATCAGGAAGTTGAACATCTGGATGATCAGCGACTTGTCGAGGCTGATCAGCCCGCCGCCGCCGTGCTCGCCGCCCTCGGAGGCCGCGAGCGCCAGCGCCGGCAGGAGCATCACGCACGCGGACACGATGGAGCCGAGCCACACGGAACGACGCTGGAGCATTGGGCAGATTCCCCCGGTCTCGTGCTGCCGCAGAAGGTTTGTGAAAACTATCACCCGAGGCCGGGCGCTGTCAATCAGCGCAGGATCACGCCCCCGCCGACGACGAGGTCGTCACGGTACCACACGACCGACTGGCCCGGCGTGATCGCGCGCTGGGGCGCGTCGAAGACGACCTCGGCCTCGCCCGCGCCCGTGGCGACGACGGTGGCCGGCGCCGCCCGGTGGCTGTGGCGAATCCGGGCCTGCACGCGCAGCGGCTCCCGCGGCGGATCGCAGGCGATGAAGTTGACGCGCGTGGCGGTGAGCCGGTCGCGCTCGAGGTCCGCGGCAGGCCCCACGGTGAGGCGATTGGCGGCCGCGTCGATGTCGACGACGTAGCGCGCGCTCCCCTGCCCGAGACCGAGCCCGCGACGCTGGCCGACCGTGTAGGCCGCGACGCCGGCGTGGGTGCCGAGCACGCGGCCATCCCCGTCGACGATGGGCCCCGGCTGGAACAGGTCCGGGTCGCGCCGGCGCAGGAAGCCGCGGTAGTCGTCGTCGGGCACGAAGCAGATCTCCTGGCTCTCCGGCTTGTCGGCCGTGACGAGGCCGAGCCGGCGCGCGTGCGCGCGCACGTGGTCCTTGTCGAGGTCGCCCACGGGAAAGTGCGCCGCCGCGAGCTGTGACTGACGGAGGGGCCAGAGGAAATCGGACTGGTCCTTGCGCGCATCGCGCCCACGCCACAGGAGCCAGCGCCCGCTGGCCTCGTCGCGCGTGACGCGCGCGTAGTGGCCGGTGGCCACGCCCGCGGCGTCCCAGGCGCGGGCCCGCGCGAGCAGCGAGCCGAACTTCAGATCGACGTTGCAGGCCACGCACGGCACCGGCGTGCGGCCGTGCCGGTACTCGTCCGCGAACGGACCGATGACGGCGCGGTCGAACTCTGCCTCCATGTTCAGGACGTAGTACGGGATGCCGAGCTCGCGCGCGACGCGCCGCGCGTCGTCCACCGCCTCGCTGCCGCAGCACGAGCCGAATCGGCGCGTCGGCTCGTCGGACTCCTTCCACGGCCACACGCGCATGGTGACGCCGACCACGTCGACGCCGCGCTCCACCAGGAGCGCCGCCGCGACCGACGAGTCCACGCCTCCGGACATTCCGACGACGACGCGAGAGGACATGACGGCGACGGGATCGATTATAAACTCGCCTCGAACGGCGGGCCCCAGCCCCGCGACGTTCTCCGGCTCGGATCATCTCCTTCGGCTCGCCTCGAACGGCGGGGCCCCAGCCCCGCGACGTTCTCCGGCTCGTACTACGGCCGCGCGCCGAGCAATTCGGCGAGGCGCTCGAGCTCGTCGGCATTGGCATACGCGATCTCGATCGTGCCGAGCCGCTCGCTGCCGCGGATGCGGACGCGCGTCATGAGCGCGCGCTGGAGCGACGCCTCGACGGCCGCCAGCTCGGCCGAGTGCCGGCGCGCCGGTCTCGGGCGCCGCACGGTGCCGCGCGCCGCCTCGACGGCGCGCGCGGACTGCTCGGCCGCGCGCACGGTCCACGAGTGCGCCAGGATCTCGTCACGCAGGCGAAGCTGATCGGCCTCGCTCGTCAGCGACAGCAGCACGAGCGCATGGCCCATCGTGAGCCGGCCGCCGCGCAGGTCGGCCTGGATCGGCTCCGGCAGCCGCAGCAGCCGCAGCGCGTTGGCGATCGACGAGCGGTCGAGGCCCACGCGTTGCGCCAGCTCCTCCTGTGTCCAGCCGAATTGCGCGAGCAGCTTCTGATACGCCTCGGCCTCCTCCATCGGGTTGAGGTCCTCGCGGAGAAGGTTCTCGACGAGCGCGATCTCGAGACTCTGCGCATCGGTCGCCTCACGCACGACGGCGGGAATCCGCGCCAGCCCCGCCTGGCGCGCGGCGCGCCAGCGCCGCTCGCCCGCAATCAGCTGATAGCCCGCCCCATGGCGGCGCACGACGACCGGCTGAATGACCCCGGAGGACCGGATCGAGGCCGCAAGCTCACTCAAAGACTCGGAATCAAAGAGCTTTCTTGGCTGGTTCGGGTTGACGGCGATCTGATCGATGGGGATCTCGCTGATTGTTTCTTCGGTCCCCGGCGTCGAGGACAGGAGGGCGCCAAGGCCGCGTCCAAGGCCGGGTTTATTCATGTCGGATCACCTCGCGAGTCAAGTCGAGATATGCGATCGCGCCGCTGGATCTCAGATCGTGCAGCATCACCGGCTTGCCGTGGCTCGGGGCCTCGGTGAGCCGGATGTTGCGCGGAATCACCGTCTCGAAGATTTCGCCCGGAAAGTAACGGTGCACCTCGTCGCGAATCTGGAGCGCGAGACTCGTGCGCCCGTCGAACATCGTGAGCACGATGCCCTCGATCGCGAGACGCGGGTTCAAGCGCTCGCGCACGAGCTTCACGGTCTTCAACAGGTTCGTCAGTCCTTCGAGCGCGTAGAACTCGCACTGCAGCGGCACCAGCACGCGGTCCGCGGCGGCGAGCGCGTTGATCGTCAGCAGCCCGAGCGACGGGGGGCAATCGATCACGACATAGCTGTATGCGTCCAGGACCGGCTGAAGCGCTTCCGCAAGGCGATGCTCGCGCCGCTCGAGGCCCACGAGCTCGATCTCGGCGCCGACGAGGTCGATGTCCGAGGGCACCAACCGAAGGTCCGACAGCTCGCTGCCGCGGACGGCCTTCTCGAGCGACTCGGCCCCGAGCAGGACGTGATAGATCGTCGGGTACATCCCGGACTTCTGGACGCCGAGACCGGTCGTAGCGTTGCCCTGGGGATCCAGGTCGATCAGCAGGGTTGGCCGGCCCGCCAAGGCGAGGCCAGCAGCGACGTTGACTGCTGTCGTGGTCTTGCCGACGCCGCCCTTCTGATTCACCACGGCGATGCTCTTGGCGCTCAAATCCCCGCCCTCTCGTGTTTATCGTGCAACATATGCCCATCACATGACGAGCGTCATGTTTATCGACAAACAGTATTCCGGCCTGGCCCAAAGGTCAAGAAACCTGATCATGGGGGCTGATGCGTCCAGAAGAGCCGGCGGCCCCGTGGGCCGTCGACCTCGCGCCAGGCACCGACAGCGATGCGCCGGCTCGTCGGTGGTCCGCTGGCGATCACGACGCCGCCTGGCCGAAGCACAGGCAGCGCTGCCTCGTACAGCGTCGTTGGATCGCCAGCGCAACGCATCACGACGGCATCGTAGTGACCGGCCCGGTCGCCACGAATCGCGTCGAGGCGCGCGTTCAGCACCTCGCACTGGAGCAGCCCGAGCTCGCGAACGACCGCGGCCAGAAACGAGACGCGCTTCGCGCGCGCTTCGAGAAGCGTCAGCGCGGCATCCGCGAGAACGATCTTGAGCGGGACGCCAGGGACCCCGGCACCAGACCCGACGTCCAGGATCCGCCGCGCGCCGGTCGGCAGTAGCCTCACGAACAGCAGGCTATCGAGCATGATGTGATCGACGATCCAGTCTGGGTCGGCGGAGCCGACGAGACGCTGGTTTCGTTGCCATTTAAGCAACAATTCTAGATACTTATTGAATAGGTCCGCTTCGGGTTCGGTCAGGGACCGACCCAGGATCGCGGCGGCGCCGGGACGGAGCGACTCAGGCGCGAGAGCCGTTCTTGACCTCGCGCGCAGCGCCGGCGGGCGCCGCGGGACGGTTCATCCACCACTGCTGAGCAATCTGGAGGACGTTGGACACGGTCCAGTACAGCACGAGCCCCGACGGCAGGTTCAGGAACATGATCGTGAAGAACACCGGCATGATCAGCATCACCTTCGCCTGCGCAGGATCGCCCGAGACGGGCGTCATCTTCTGCTGCACGAACATGGTGACGCCCATCACCAGCGGAAGGATGTAGAGGGGATCGATGTCGGCGAGGTTGCAGATCCAGAGCGAGTCGACCCACGACGCGCCCATCGCGCGGAACGCGCGCGCGACCGGCTGCAGGAAGTCGAAGCAGAGAAACGGCGCGTTCTGCAGCTCGGCGGAGTTCGCGACGGCGAGGTAGAGCGCATAGAAGATCGGAATCTGGGGCAGCATCGGCAGACAGCCGCCGACCGGATTCACGCCGTGCTTGCGGTAGAGCTCCATCGTCTCGCGCTGCGCGCGCTGCGGGTCGCTCTTGTACTTGCTGCGCAGCGCGTTCACCTGTGGATGGAGCCTCTGCATCGCCTTCATCGAGCGCATGCTCCACACCGTGAGCGGATAGAAGAGCACCTTCGACAGCACGGTGAGGAGGATGATGGCGATGCCGTAGTTGTGGACATGGGCGTAGAGCCAGTTCATGAACGACAGGATCGGCACCGCGAACCACTTCATGGGCAATCCGCCGCACTCGCGCGGGAGCGGAAAGCCGCCGAAGTTGATCGACTCCTCCAGGCCGACGGCGTGGAGGTGCTGGTACTCCTTGGGGCCGGCGTAGACGACGAAATCGCCCTCCCACGCGCCGCCCGCGGGAATCGTCGGCGCCGCGCGCAGCCCGACTGCGGTTCGCAGCGGCATCGCCGGCTTCGCCTTCGTGTCGGCGGGCCTGGCGTCGGAGGTGGTGAAGATCTCGAAGCCCGTCGTCTCCGCGATGAGCGCAGCGGTGTACCAGCTGCTGCCCAGCGCGATCCAATGGCCCGGCGCGGCTTCCTTCTCGATCTGGTCGCCGTTCTTCGTCGGGCCGCGCAGCGTGCTCAGGCAGCCGTAGTACCAGCCCGGATGGGCAAGGTCGTCGGTATATCGCAGCTCGCCGCCAGCGGACATCGCGATCGTCGTCGGATGCTGGCCGAGGAACTTCGCGGTCTTGCCTTCCCATTCCTGCAGGGTGGTCCACGGAAAAGCGAGCGACGCCTGGCGCGCCGCGCCGCTTGCGTTCTCGACGCGGACCTTGGTGTCGATCGTGTAGGTGTTGGCGTGGAAGGTGAGCGTCTTGCGCACGCGGAGCCCTTCGATTTCGCCCGTGAGCACGAGCTCGCCTGTCGGCCGGTCGGGTCCCAGCTTGAGGTCTGTCGCCGACAGCTCCATCGGGACGGGCTCGGCCCGGCCGGGCGGACCCGCCACGAGCCCACCGGGACCGAGCTCGCCGAGAATGACCATGGGCTTCCGGCCCCGGTACTCGAGGGTCAGCTCCTGGAGCTTGCCGCCCTCGCTGCTGACGACGGCGCGATAGAGCGGGGTGACGACCGTCGCGAGCCGCTGAGGTGGACGGGGGCGCTGGGCACGCGGGGCGGGCGCCGGGGCAGTCGGCGCTGGTTTTTGCTCATCTTTTCGAGCAGTTTCGGGTCTCGGTGGGGGTTCGGGCCTGGCGGCGGGCCCGGGGGCATCGGCCTTGCCGGGCACCTGCTGGGCGTCGGGCTTCGCCGCGGTGGGCGTCTCCTGCGTCGAGGGAAAGAAGAAATACTGGCCGATGAAAAACACGAGGGCCATCAGGACGGCCGCCAACACCGCGCGCTTCTCCATGCTCACGTCGCTCGTCGCCTCGTCGGGGGCGGATCCCAGCCGCCCGGATGAAAGGGGTGACACCGCGCCAGCCGCCACGCCGCGAGCGCCAGACCGCGCCCCAGTCCGTGCTCGACCAGAGCCTGGCGTGCGTATTCCGAGCACGTGGGCGCGAACCGACACGCGCCGGGGAGCAGGGGAGACACCAGGCGCTGGTAGACGACCACCGCGCCGGCCGCGAGCCGGCCCAGCACCCTCACGCGAGTCTCGGGCCGGGAATCGCGCCGAGCGCCTGGCGCATCTGCCCGAGCAGCGTCCCGAAAGGCGCGCTCAGGGCGGCGGGTCGGCCAATGACAACGAGCGCCGCGCGCGCGGGCGCCGCGTCACGCGCGGCGCGATACGCCTCACGCAATCGCCGGCGGGCGCGGTTGCGCTGCACGGCGAGTCGCAACTGGCGGCTCACCGCAAAGCCGACGCGCGTGGATTCGGTCGATTCTCGCCAGAGCACAATGAGCGCAGGACGATCGATCCGCTTGCCCCGCTGGAAGAGCGCCTGGAATTCGGCGCTGGTGGTCAGTCGCTGGCGTCGTGAGAGGCCGCCGCTCAGACGGTCAGCCGTTTGCGACCTTTCGCGCGACGGCGCTTCAACACCTTTCGCCCGCCCTTCGTGCTCATGCGCTCGCGAAACCCGTGGGTCTTGGCCCGGCGGCGCCGATTGGGTTGAAACGTTCGCTTCATCGAGCAGTTCTCCCTTCGGGTCGTTGAACCGACACAGTGTAGGCATGCCCCCCCAAGCAGTCAACCAACGAACGCCCTTGCGACGCTGCGAAATGCCGTGTTAACGTGCGGGCTCCGTGATTGGCTGGTCGTGAGGCTCGGGTGGTTGGCTTGTGTCCCGTTGGGCCGGCGGTTCCGGCACGGATACTCCTATCGAACAAGGCACTCAACGCTATCCACACCTGTGGATAACTCTGTGTGTAAGTGAGGGCTTTGCCAGTGCTGGATAGCCTTTGGGGCCGCCTCCTCGATACGATCGCTCAGAAGCTCGCCCCCGCCGTCATCGACCAGTGGGTGCGTCCGTGTCGGCTCCTCGCCGTCGAGGGCGACCACCTCAAGATCGGCGCACCCAACACGTTTTCGCGCGACTGGCTGATCCAGCATCATTTCCAGGCCTTGCAGCAGGCGGCGCAGAGCGTGCTCGGCGGCCAGCCGCGGATCACGATCGTCGTGGAGGAATCGCTGGAGCAGGCACCGGCCGCCGATGCGCCCCCGCCACTGGCGGCCAGGCCGGGCGGCGGGTCGACCGACGGCCTCAACCCGCGCTACACCTTCGACACGTTCGTCGTCGGCTCCTCGAACCAGTTTGCCCAGGCGGCCTGCCAGGCCGTGGCCGAGCTGCCGTCGAAG
>WNGM01001531.1_pt1 | contig 33763 bp, 35 predicted proteins | sample 5400571 | NCBI WGS metagenome assembly WNGM01 (sample SAMN13153378, study PRJNA577476) | soil metagenome | isolation source: 100 cm soil or saprolite under Garry oak tree replicate 2 | place: USA:California | collected 2016-06-15 | reverse complement strand
TCCTTTTAAGATGACGTTTTGTTTGGTCGACCTTCTAAGGAGACACCTTTTTCTCTCTTTTTACAATGCTTCTCCCCTTTTATCCACCTTTTTCCTCATTTCGCCTGCTTATTTGGTATCTCGTTGCGCAACTCGTGGGCAATATTACCCCATCACCATTCACCCCTCCCTGTAGCGACGACTCCACTCCCTCGCCTATTCGTCCCGAGTGGGTCCCGCTCGATGAGATCGCAGAGACGTGGGCGGACTTCAGCGTCTTTGCTCATCATGCCCAGGCTCTTCAAGCCGTGGGCAACGCTTTCCTTGCCTTGTCCTTTGAGATGAGCGCCCATACCCACTACAACCAAGCCTACCATGGTCTGTGGAAGCTCTCCTCTGCTATGGTTGCCCAAGGTATCGCAGAAGCCATCACCGATCTACGTGAAACCTGCCAGCAGTGGGTCAGTGCCTATCAGTGGCTTGAGCGCTTTGCCAACGAGGATCGCCACGATGAGGAGAGGCTTTCCGCTATCCGTGATCTTTTTGGGACCATTTCCGCTCAACAGAACCGTGTGCGGTTACTCTTGGCACGTCTCCAGGAAGAACAGCGCCGTGTCCAGAGGAACGGTGCGCTGATGGTGCACCTGGGACACCTCTCGTCATCCTTGGCAACGGGAGAGAAGGAGGAGGGATAAGTTTCATGCCAAGCAAAGTAACCTTGTTGACACGTACCAAGGCCTTGGCCAACTGTGCCCAAGATTGGCATCAGTGGCACCCAACCTTCGCGCTTGGAGAGAAAGTGTGTACCGTCTGTGGAGCTAAGGCCTACTGTCCCTTGTGTGTCAGCAAACCGCCGGGCACCAACGCAAAATTGATTACTTGTGCCCTGCATCGCCGTGAGAGAAAGGAGGTGGAAGGATGACCATCCTGCGACCACAGACAAGTCCAACAACCGAGCAAACTCCGTCAACACCCCACTCCTGTGGGCACTCTGCCGGCCTGCATGGAGAAGATCAACCCTCCCAGTTCCAGGACTTCTTTTCCTCTTCCTGCCTCATCAACACATCCACGCCTCCTCTTCTCTCGGTGGAGAAGCAGGAAAAACTGATACTGAGGACGCCGCAGCCACTCCACCCATCACGACGAGATGTGCGATATGAGACCCGGTCCCCGCAGCAGCAGCAGCGACTCGGGCACCTTGCCACGATGGGGTACTGCCAGCCAGGGGCGCAGCCAGTGCTCCGTGCGCTACTGCACCACCCGGACTGGCTGCTCGTGGATATCCGCTTGACTCCCTGGTCGTACTACCCCCAGTGGCTCGGCAGCGCTCTCTCTGTCCAGTTCGTCATGCAGTACCTGCATCTTCCTGAGCTGGGCAACCTCAATGATGATGACGCCACCCTGCCAATCCAGCTGTATAATGCCCAGGCAGGTATCCGGCAACTCCTGCTCCTCCTGGATGCAGGCCGGTCCTGTGTGCTGTTATGTGGATGCCGCAACGGTAAGCGCTGTCACCGCTCTCTCGTCGCCGACCTCCTCCAGCGCGCACGTCCTCGATTGCGGGTCTGGCACCTTACCTCTGATGTGGTGCCTGCGCAATCAGTCGAGGTGACGGCAAGCAGTCGGGGGGAACTGGGTGTCTCCCTGGACCTCACCCTGAGGCATGCGGTGCTTAGGGAAGAAGAGCAGGAGACGATTCTGGTTACTCCGCTCACCGTCTCCGTGACGGTCCCTGGACGAGGAATGACCACCCGGCACCTCGACTTTGTAAGCTGGCCCAACGGAGGAAAGCCAGGGTGGGAGCAGCAGGAAGAGCCGTACAAGGGAGCATTATCTCGCATCCCACTCACCGAAAAAGTCAAGCAAGGAAAGGAGACCCCCTCATGGAACCGGTAAGACGCCCCCTTTCTCGACAACAACAGAGACAGCAGGCCCTGCCGCCAGCCGGATATGATGCAGTGGAAGAGGACAAAGGCTATAGCGATGTCTGGCCGATGCGCTCCCCGAACAGCGCCCGCCGCTACCAGGCCATGACCACGGAGGATGTCCCCACGCTCTCAGCAGGGGGAAAACGCTACGGAACGCCGCAGACCCCTGTCCCTCGACGTCGCAGTGCTCCATCTCCTGGGCACCAACAACAGCACCAGTACCTACTCTCAGCACCTGACGAGGATCAGGACCCAAGAGAATCCACTCCTCCTCGTGGCAGTGGGCAGCGCCGTCTTCACTGGTTGGTCATGGTTGCGATAGCCATGTTCACCATGCTTGCCGGCTGGGTGCTGCTCACTCTGTTTTCCAATTGGTGGCAAGTGACCCAGGATGATTGGCACTATGGGCGACCACGCACGTACCAGACCGATGTCGTGGTTGGGCACCATGACAGCGCGACTACTCCCAGTCACTTTCTCGCCCTCAACCTCAACAGCCACGTGGAAGTGATCGAGTTCCCTGGGGGTGATGCTTCCAAAGCCAAGATCTACATCGGTCCAACCCTGATTGGTCCTGGGCAAGACCTGGCGGTGGTGACTCTCACCTTCAAGGATGTGAACGGGGATGGCAAACCCGACATGATTGTCGACGTCGAGAACAGTCACTTTATCTTCATCAATGACAACGGACAGTTCCGCCCGGCACGCCCGGGCGAACAGGTCAACCCGTAGAGCAAGGAGGAGCACCCATGTACTATTATCAACCACGACGACGTAGCACCCGCACCAAGACCTCTATACACACAGAAGGTGCGGTACAGCCAAACAAGGAGCAGGAGAACATGTCTCAGGCAGACGAGCCTCCTCAACATACCTACGAGGCAGCACCCGAGACGCAGGAAGCACTCCCTGTACTCGATGCAGAAACACTGCGTCTCCTGCTCCTGCTGCTGGAAAGAGGATTCCAGGCGGCAGCGGAGGAAGTCTCTCTCTTGGAGAGGGAGGAAATCGTGGTGGAGAGTGCACTCCCTTTGTCACGTGAAGGGGAAGCAGCAGAGCAGCAAAACGATGTGCGCCCACTACCTCGTCCTGTGCAGAGGAGAAGAAAACGGCTACCAGAGGTGCTCGTTGCCCTCTGTGCACTCAGCTGTGCCGTGGTAATCGTGGTGTTCTACCTCGTCCCTTTCTTCACGGCCTCAGCCACGGTGACGATCATCCCGTCAGCGGTTCCGATCAGCGCCACGACGACGGTGCACGTGGTGACGACAGGCAGTACGAACAACTCTCTACCACCAGGACAGCATAACGAGGTGCCAGGGCGGATACTCTCCTCCCTGACGTTCTCGCAGTTCAAAAGCGTCGTCACCACAGGCAGAGGTCATCGGGACGCTATGCAAGCCCACGGCCTGGTCACCTTTTACAATGCGCTGCAACAAGAGCAGACCATCCCGGCAGGGACGTTGTTGACTGCTGCCACCGGAACCCAGGTGGTAACCGACCAGGATGCGCTGCTTCCGGCTGGCACCGGAGCCACCAATGGGCAGGTCAATGTCCCAGCCCATGCCCTTGGCCCAGGACCACAGGGTAATATTCCGGCTGGAACGCTGAGCGGGACGTGCTGTCGTGCCTATGTACTGATCAACAACCTGGCTCCCTTTACCGGTGGAGAGAATGCGCGAGACTTTCCCACGGTTACCCGCCATGATCTTGAGGGAGTGGTCTCCTCGCTCAAAGCGAGTCTTGCGCAGAGTATCCAGGCGGCGTTGCAAGTACAAGTCCGTGCGGATGAGACGCTGATTACGCCGGTACCCTGCCGTGAAGCGATTACGCCCGATCATCACGTGGGGGAGGAGGCAGCACACCTCGCTGTCGTTGTCGATGAGACGTGTACGGGTGAGACGTACGATATGCAAGCGGTGCACGACCTCATGACGCAGGTCGTCACAGGCGAAGCGGCCCAACAGCTTGGAATGGGGTACAGCCTGACAGGGGAGTTGCAAGCAAGCGTGATACAGAGCAGCGTCAAGGAGCAGAAGCAAGAGGTCACCACCTTACAAGTTAAAGGCATAGGAACGTGGTCCTACCAGTTCAGCAATGAACAACTGCAACATATTGCCCAGGTGATCGCAGGTAAGAGCAGGCAGCAAGCAACACAGAGACTCTTGCACACCCCAGGAGTGAGCCGGGTCGTCATGACTGTAGCAGGAGGAAGCACCAGCTTACCTACGGATGCACGAAACATTCATGTGCTGGTGCTCTACCAGGCGACGTAACGCGAGACAGGTAGACCGAGGAGACAAGCCAAGAGAAAGAAAGGCAGAGTATGTTACTGTGTAAAAAGATCAAGATAGAAGTGAGCGACTATGATGCCACTACCTTAGAATTCATGCAGGGCAAGTGTCGAGGATTGTATAACTGGTGGGTGATGAGGCTCCGCAGCGGGGAACATTGGCCTGGGTGGGAGAAAGCAAAGAAGACATTGCAAGAGAGTCGCAAGCATGACCCGGAGATCAACGCTGTGTACGGCAAGCTCTTACAGGAAGTGTACTTCCGCCTGGACAAGGCCATGCAAGCCTTCTTTCGTCGAGTGGCAGCAGGTGGGAAGAAATCAGGTTTTCCACGAGTGAAACCTCGGCACCAGTTCTTCACGCTTTGCTATCCAGCAATGTACCTGGAAAGGATAGAAGGAAATACCATTGTGCTTCCCACAGGGGGTGGTGTAAAATGGGGACCTAAACGCTACCCCAACATCGTTGCCCATCTCACTGAAACACCTCCCGATCACTTTCGTGAAGTAGCCGTATCGAGAGATGCGCAAGACAATTATTATTGTTCGTTTGTCTATGACGATACTGAGCAAGAAGCAGACCATAAGAAGGACGAGACAGGTAAGAGACGGAAGGAACACAAGCAACGCCCCTTGCGCCATGATGGTACTGTGGCCTTCGATCTAGGCATCAAGACGCTGGCAACGGGCTTCAACGACCAGGGGCGCTTTTACCACATTGGCGGCTTCAAGGGCTATCGCTGGTACAACAAGCAACTGGACAAGATACGTTCCAAGCGTGACCGTTGCAAGAAGAAGTCTCGCCGGTATATTCATCTCTCCAAGGTGTACAAGCGGGTATCCGAACGCAAGCGCAACAAACAAAAAGACTGTCTGCACAAAGCCTCCCACCTTATCGCTGGCACACTGGCTGAAAGGGCTGTGGTCATCGGCGATCTTTCCCAACGGCAGATGGTCATCAAGAAGCAAGAGGAAGAGACCCTCAAGGAGCGGAAGAAGCGCCGTATCCGCAACCGCATGGTGTATAATGATTGGGGACTCTATGGCTTTGTGCAGATGCTTGAGTACAAGTGTTTGCATGCTGGGAAAGAACTCCATATAATAAGTGAACGCGATACGACGAAGATGTGTAGCGCTTGTAAAGACAAGCAGGACATGCCCTTGTGGAAACGGACGTATCGCTGTGAGAATGAGAACTGCGGCTTGGTCATGGATCGCGATGAGAACAGCGCGGTCAACATCTACCAGCGGTTCCTTGCGGGGCTTCCGCCACACACTCTCTAAGAGTGCGGTGTGCTGCATGACTTGTCTGTGCAGGAGCTTTCACAAGGAGAGCGTGCAGGCGGGGCGTGTAGTAATCAAATGTGGAAACATATTGTGAAGGGCAGAATTTATGGACAAACTACAACAATTCGTCACAGGCGAGTTAGATGCCCTGCGTGAAAAAGGTGTTTTTAACCGGCCACGAGTACTGGAAACAGAACAGAAGGCCACGGTGGTCATTGATGGTCACGAAGTCATCACACTTTCATCGAACAACTACCTGGGCTTGACGGTCCATCCCAGGCTGCGCGAAGCCGCCATCGAGGCCATCAAGAAATATGGCGTCGGCTCAGGTTCGGTGCGTACTATTGCGGGTACGATGTCGTTACATATCGAGCTTGAAGAGAAGCTGGCGCGTTTCAAACATACCGAGGCCTCACTTACTTTCCAGTCAGGCTACGCGACAAACCTGGGTGTTATCTCGGCCCTGCTGCAGGACGGTGATCTGATTATCAGTGATGAACTGAATCATGCCAGTATCATCGACGGCATTCGTCTAAACAGGACACCACGTAAAATCTATCCACACAAAGACATGGCCGGGCTGCGCCGCGTGCTGGAAGAGGCTAAGAGCGTCAACGCCAACAAGGTAATGGTGGTAACGGATGGCGTCTTTAGCATGGATGGTGACATTGCCCCGCTGCCAGAGATTGTTGACCTTGCCGAAGAGTACGGCGCGTTCGTCATGGTTGATGATGCCCATTCAAGCGGTGTATTAGGTAAAAATGGGCGTGGCTCTGTCAGTCATTTCGGGCTTGATGGTCGGGTCGCTTTGCAGGTCGGCACGCTCTCCAAAGGTATTGGAGCGCTGGGTGGCTATGTTGCGTGTAGCCAGGCTGTGAAGGACTACCTGCTGCAACGTTCACGTCCTGTGCTCTTCAGTACCTCGCATCCACCCTCTGTAGTCGCAACGTGTATTGCTGCTCTGGATCTGCTTGAGAGCGACAACAGCCTTGTTGAGCGTCTCTGGGAGAATACACGCTTTTTCAAGCGCGGCCTGGAGCAACTGGGCTTTAATACTGGACACAGCGAGACGCCTATCACGCCCGTCATCGTAGGTGAAGGCGCCCTGGCGATGAAGTTCAGCAATCGCCTCTTCGAGGAGGGGGTTTTTGCCCAGGGCATCGTCTTCCCTACCGTACCCGTTGACAAGTGCCGGGTGCGCACAATTGTCACCGCTTTGCATACGCGTGAGGAACTCTCAAAAGCTTTGAATATCTTTGAAAAAGTGGGTAAGGAACTGAATATCATCTAAGCCTTGAGAGTATCAATTCTTCAATAACTTTAGCAACGCCCTCCTCAGCATTGCTCACTGTCACATAATCTGCTTGCGCCTTGACCTCATCGTGGGCATTGCCCATGGCGACACCGAGTCCGGCGAAACGGATCATGCCGATGTCGTTGTGGTTATCACCGATGGCCACAACCTCCTGTGGAACGATGCCCAGGTCTGCCGCGATAGCTTTCAAGGCACTGCCCTTGGAGACTGCCGGATGAAGAAACTCAATAATATCGAAGGAGGATTGCGTGACGTAGAGTTTGCCTGCAAAGATGCGTTCAAGTTCTTGTCGCTTGTCTCGTAAGGTCTCTGCATCACCAATGCCGGCAACTTTGATACATCTTTGTGGATAGAGACTCGCCACATCCTCAACTTCTATAGTGGGCGGCACCGGCGGACGGTACCACTTTTTAGCGCGCGGTGTGTTCTTATCCACATAGACGCGCTCATAAGTGTGATAGGCCCGGTGGAGATCAAACGAACGGAGTATGTCGAGGGTGGGTAAGATCTGCTCCTCTGGTATAAGCTTTTCATGAAGAATAGTCCCGCTGCGGATATCTACCACAATCGCGCCGTTCTCGATGATTTGCGGTGCCGCCAGTGGCAGCGCTCCGCATTCGTGACGCAGTACTTGCGAGGTCTGACCGGTAGCAATCACAATAGCTATGCCAGTCTCCGAAACTTGACATAACAAATCACGTGTACGAGGTGTAATTAGCTTCTGTGGTGTGAGCAGGGTACCATCAAGGTCTATTGCCAGTAGGCGGTACATGAATAACTCCTGAGAGTATGTTGGCTACATGGTTTATTCGCGTGGTTATATCTTACCACTTGATGGAGAGAAAGAGGGGCTGCCGCAGGCAGCAGGTCTCACTTAGGCGTATTTGGTCTTTTCAATTCATGTGCACAAGAATTCACGTGCCTCGCTCTGATGGTTTTGCGACCTTGTCAAAAGCCCCGATTATTACTATACTAGCGAACAAATGCAGATAGCAATTGAAGAAGAGTCAGACTTGCTGAAGGGGGATGGCATCCACGATGAAAGAGAAGATTAAGGGGATAATTGCAGGGCTGGTATTCCGTATCATTGCTTTTCTCACCCTGGGGCAAATCTCGCCTATACTCAGCGCCTGTGTCATTACTGAGCGAGATGGTAGGGTCCTGTTGATAGATCGTTCAGATGGTATGGGCTATACCATTCCTGGGGGAATAGTCCGCTACAAGGAAACCGTGGAGCAGTGTGTATTGCGCGAAGTTCGCGAGGAGACGGGCTACACGGTCACTCTTGATGGGATTGTTGGCGTCTATTCCGGGCTCGAGCGTGATCCTCGTTTTCGTGCTGCTTCCATTGCCTATAGAGGCTCTATTGCCAGCGGGACGCTACAGGACTCTAGCGAAGGCAAAGCATGCTGGCGCGAACCTGGAGAAGTTTTTGGGGGGCTTGCTTTCGACTGTGAGGATATGCTCAAGGATTATTTGACCGGTAAGCAACGGCTCTCGTAGCTCGTTTTGTTGTGTGGTATAGTACTTTCAGTGTATTAATATGCTTGATGACGAGGAGGCCAACTATGCCTATTTGCCCAATCTGTGATGACACTGGCTTGTTAAACTCTGATTCCACCCACCCGGAGTTCTGTTATTGTGCCGCTGGCAAACAGGGAAGGCGCCAATGGGAAGCGGAAAGAGCAGGCAACAAAGGCAAAGGTCAGGTCAAGCCTGCCAGCTTTATAGACATCGCCAATCTTGAGGAAGTGAATGCGAGCGTGGATGCCATGCGAGCTGCTCTGCTCGGCTCTGCTACAACTGAACCAGCTTCACCCACAAAACATCCTGCCGTGCAATTGCTCTACCAGGTAGCACATGCCGGACACGAGGTCTCCATACCAGAGGCGACGCAGCTTTACGAACTGGCCAAGGCCCTGGAGGTATTCCTGGTTGGCCTGGCCCCTATTGGGCGTAATCTCAAAAAGTGAGATAAAAGTGCTAGGAATAATGGTTAAATACATTGACATTCCTGCATGTTCTCTACTATACTCAGCGCGAGATAAGTTAAGAGCGGGTGATTCAGGTAGCGAGCCTTCTGGGGGAAAGTTGCAAAGGTTGATGAGATTATAGGGGCAGCACTATTTCTGGCATCCGATACGTCGAGTTATTTAACCGCGCTACGTCTTGCGTGTTAGTTTACTCGAACGTAGAGAGGGGTATATCATGATTTGTCCACGTTGTGGGAATGAATGGGATGCAAGCAGGAGTCCTTGTACACGTTGTGGTCTCGTGATACGTATACCTGGACAGCCTGGGCCTTCAGGACGTAACACTGCTCCAACACAGCAAAATGTTTCGCAGCAACCCAGGCAGCCTGATGGTTCTAGTGGATCACCACTTTTACGACCGCAGTCAAGCGGTCCATTAGGAAGATCTTCTTCCGGCAATTTGCCATCAAACGCCCCAGCCTTTTCGCGAGAATCAACAATGGTGCCGAACACGCCCCAGTTCCCTATTTCTACGCAGGCACCAAATATGCCTCGGCCCTTTAATTTTTCATCTTTGCCGGTGCCGGAGACTCCCCGTCCTTCTGCCCCCTCTCCCTCCACATCGATATCAGGAGTTGGACACAACAATGTCCCGGATCGAACACTGTCTCAAGCACAGCGCAATTTGGGACAGGCTTCCAGACAGACTGCAATGCGAACGGGGTCGCCACATATTGATGTGTTATCTCCGAGGAATGTGCCATCGCGTCCGAACCCATCGTCTCAGTTGGGACAGTCTAGCGGTACCCTGGGGCAGAATGTGCCGCGCTTGCAAAATGTTCCCCGTGCCAGCCGGTTAGTCACCACCCCCGTGACAAGGCCCGGGCAAATGCCGTCCTCAGCGCAAAGGAATATGGCTTCACCAACACAGAATCCGGTAAAGCCCCTCACAGCGGATAACCAGCAACTTGTACCTGGAACTCTCTTGCGTGGTGGGCGGTATCGCCTGCAGGAAAGGCAAGGAAGCCAGGAATGGTTATCGGGCGTTTCTGAAACCATGTGGATTGCGCAGGATGCTCAACGGGGCGCTTCACAGGTGATGATGTGCGAAGTGGTGCTACCGGATAGTAGTTCTGTTGTGATGCAATCTACATTGCGTACTGCAACGATAGCCTTGACATCTGTTGGTAGGCATCCCCATATACCAACGCTTTGGGATGCCTTCAGTGATCGTGGACGAAGCTTCTTTGTTTTTGAACCTATCGACGGGGAGTCTTTATTGTCTCGCATGCGTCGTACCGGTAGGGCCTTGCAGGAGCAAGATATCATTGAATGTTGCCTCCAAATGACTGAAGTTTTAGAATTACTCGCGCAACAATCTCCGCCGTTGGTGCATGCTCTCATTAGCCCGGAACATATCATGATAACACGCTCTGGTTCCCGGTATGTTCTGACTAACTTCTCCATCGTGCTTGCCGGTGGTGCAACACAATTTATCTCTGGCATTGATCGTACGCGCCTTTCCGTCTATACGGCTCCAGAGTTTGTTCGTGGAGTGATCGATGTACGATCTGATCTCTTTTCATTATTGGCGACGGCTTACCACACCGTTACCGGTAGTGTGCCCGCAGGGGTAAGCGGAAGTATTCCCCAGGCACAACGGCTTAATCCGTACGTTTCGGCGCAGTTCGATGCCATCCTGGCCAAAGGATTACGTCCCGTTGCCAGCCAGCGCTATCAGCGTCCTTCTGAACTGCGCCAGGACCTGCTGGCGATGCGTTCTGTAACTGGTTCGCTTGTTCCTGGAGCTGGCCAGGGCCAACGCTTCGAACCGCCTCCGTCTTTTATGCCGCAGCCAGTTTTCGGGGGGAAGCAGCGTTATGAACCACCCCCTCAAGCTATACCCGACAGTGTGGCCCAGACTTTCCAATCACTGGCTCCAGCGGAGGATGTAGAGGAACACAGACTACTACTCCCGGCCCCGGAGGACCTACCTCCCATGCCGTGGAGAAATGATGCACTTCATGCTGCTTTCTGGCTTGGTAGTATTCTGATCTGTTTGATATTGATTGCCATTGTGGCTCACGGCTTTTCTTAAAGAAAATGTAACTCTTTGGGTACTTGATTCATGCCAGTTGCCGTGGCGAGGCAGATAGGGCTTGACAGATGGCTATCGGGCCTTTAGTAGTGCGCAACCAGGTTCAGAATAACTGTTACAGCACAGAAAATGATCGTCAATGCCAATGCCAGCACATCGAAACGTTTAAAGTAGAGCTCGCGGCGTTTGCTGCGTCGCCAACCACGTACTCCACCCGCGTAGCAGCGCGCCTCCATGGCGATAGTTAGAGCCTCGGCGCGGCGGAAGGCACTGACAAACAGGGGTATCAGTAGTGAGCTAAATCTGGTAACACGCTGGGCAACATTTCCCTGGGTGAAGGATGCGCCGCGAGCAGCCTGGGCTTTTATCAAACGCTCTATCTCAGTAACAAGGATAGGCACGAACTTAAAGGCGATGACAAATACCATCACCAATCCGTTAACAGGCACTCCAAGCCTTTGGAGTGGCGAGAGCAGTGCCTCTGAACCATCGGTAAGATCCACCAGTGAAGTCGTGAACATGAGCATAGATGCAAGATAAAAAAGCAAGAGTATGCGTATAATCGTTACTGAGCTACGAAGAATGCCCTCCCAGGAAACTGCAAAGATGCCCCACTGCCATATCAAGCTAGTGTGTTGCGTGGGTGAATAGTAAAAGACAACCTGGAGAATGTAGAGAAAGCCCAAAAAGATGACGATGAGCCTGAAACCGCGCAGGACATAGATAACGGAAATGCGAGAAACCGCTTGCAAAAAGATGCAGCAAAGGAAGCATACAGCCAGAGCTGTAAAGTTGCTAACATAGCTAAACAGGGCTATCAGGAGCAGGGCACAGAGCAGTTTGGCTCGCGGATCCAGGCGCGTCAGGACTGAACTGTTGTTTACATACTGACCGAAGGTGATATTTCTAGAGAGTTCAATCATTGTGCCCTCGTTTCACTATCAGTCCTGGTAGGTATGGTGAATTGAGCCCCTGCGGCATGTTTAACTATTTCCTCCTCCAATTCTGCCAGGTTCACTACATCGGTACGTATAGTGGGAAAAACTTCGCGCAAGGCCAGGGCAATCTGTGCAGCCTCTGGCAGTGCAATATCTAGTTCTGTCAACTCGTGTACGTGCGCTAGTATCTCGCGAGGCGTGCCACTAAATACCAATCGCCCTTGATTGAGTATATGGATGGTGTCTGCCAGCTCAACGACATCTTCCAGGCTACTGGATGCGTAGACAACAGTGAGGTTGTGGTCTTGTTTCAGTTTCACAATCAGATCAAGCAGTTCCCGCCGTCCACGGGGATCAAGTCCCGCCGTTGGCTCATCGAAAACGATGACTTTCGGTTGCAGTGCGAGTACACCGGCAATAGCGACACGGCGTTTCTCTCCGCCACTGAGAGCATAGGTGTAGCGGATGCGAAAATCTTCATATGGCAGTCCAACTGCTTCCAGCGCTTCCTGAACCAACCGGCGCGACTCTGCTAACGGCATCTTTTTGCTGCGTGGGCCAAACGAAACATCTTTGCCAACGGTCTCTTCGAAGATCTGTGCCTCAGGTGACTGAAATACGATGCCAACTGTAGAGCGGATGCGCTTGATGTCGAAGGAGGGTGCGGCTATGTCAGCACCTTCGAAGAGGATAGTTCCTGCGCCTGGTTTTATCAAACCGGCAAGTAGATCGACAACTGTGGACTTACCTGCCCTGGTCGGTCCTACCAGGGCTACCGTTTGGTTTGCGGGAATAGAGAGCGAGAGCCCTCTTAGCGCCTCGGAGGCAAAAGGCGTTCCGCGCATATATACATAATGCACATCTCTTAGTTCGAAGAGCATAGGTTAGCCTTTAACTGGTCGATAGAGAGTAGGACCTCTGGTAGTCTTGACCAGCCCTGTTGATGTAAGCGTCGGCCCAGCTTTGTGACCATAGGGACATCTAATCCTACTGCCTGTAGTTCGCCGGCTCGTGCAAAAATGCTGGCCGGTGTGTCGTCCATCAACACGTGTCCCTCATGCATAACAATGACCCGTTTAAAACCGGTTACCTCGTGCATGAAGTGGGTAATGTGGATGACGCTGATACCACGCTCCTGGGAGAGTCTATAAACAGTGTCTAATAAACGACGTGCTGTATGATTGGAGATCATGGTGGTTGGCTCATCGAGGAGTAAGTAGCGCGGGCGCATAGCCAGTACACCAGCTATTGCCACCTGCTGTTTCTGGCCTATCGATAAATCTTTGATGGCCATCTCTGCGTATGCTTCCAGGTCGAGTAGCGCCATTGCCTCCTGTATACGTTCTTCAATTTCAAAGCGTGGCAAGCCAAGATTCTCCGGGCCAAAAGCAATGTCGTCGATGACTGTACTCGCCACGAGCTGGTCGTCCGGATTTTGGAAGACGATGCCCACACGCTGGCGAATCGTCCACAGATCTTCGCCACTTGCATCGGTGCGTAAACCATCGACCTGCACAAGACCACTGGTAGGCTTTAAAATGGCAGCGAGGAGCTTTGCCAAAGTGCTCTTTCCTGAGCCGTTATGCCCGATGATGGCAACCGTTTCCCCAGGAAGGATGGAGAGATTTACCTCATGTAGTGCTGGGGGAGCGTCTTGCTCCTCGTGTGTACTGTAACTAAAGGTAACGTTATTGACTTCGAGCATGGTTAATACGGTAATTCATCGCGCGATTTTGTCTCGGGCGCACGAACAAAACGTCCTTGCACAACGTAAACTGCACGAGCTATCAACACAAGTAGAATGGCTGCAACAACGGCTTCGAAAATGGCTTGTGGTATGATCACTGGAACGGCCTGGAGAGGTATAATGCGCTGCCAGACTGCGAAGGTCAGTACGAAGACTGTGTTGGTTAGTGCCCCAACGACTCCAGCAGCGGCGGCAGCTACATCACGATTAAACCGTCGTAAGGCTGCGAATACCAACCAGGACGTGAGGCCGATGGGAACGCGTGCAAGTGCTATCCAGAAATTTGGAAGTATATAGAAAAAGGAGACCAGTCCAAAGACGACAGCCGTTGCCAGACCCACAATTGGGCCTTCTAGCACTGCACCCACAATTACCGGTATATGCTCAAACGTTAGTTTGCCGCTAAGGTTGGGAATCGGGGGAAAGCCGAGGCCGGTTGCACCTAGAATAAGAATGATGGCTGCCAGGACACCAGCGGTCACTATCCGCCTTGTGGTCAGAGACCAGGGACCAGGAGTGGAGGATTGCTCCGCGATTTTGCTCAAGATAGAAGCTCCTTATAATAGTGTGAAGGGGTTAAAAGTTGTTTTCAGTATACGTGGCAGCTTGTTCCATGTCAAGGAACAAGGGCCGGCTGGTTGGCTGATCAAGAGAGAATCTTTACCCCTTCTGGTCCACCGATAATGGCCTGGCTGGCCATATTCAAGAACAGACCTGTTTCTACCACTCCAACGATACGCTTGATGCGATTCTCCAGGTCTGGGGGATCTGTAATACCGCCTGGAAAGGTACAATCCAGGATGACGTTGTTGTTATCGGTCAAATATAGCTGGCCTGCTGATTGCCGTAATTGAACGATTGCTCCAAGGGCCTCTAAACGCTTGCGTACAGGGGTTGTGGCAAAGGGGATAGTTTCAACAGGTAGAGGCGTTTTGAGTCCCAGTTGCGTTACTTGCTTGGTTATATCTGCAAGGACAATGAAACGCTGTGCTACTGAAGCGACTATTTTTTCGCGGAGAAGCGCACCACCGCCGCCCTTGATGAGACCTAACTGGCTGTCGATCTCGTCGGCGCCATCGATATCCAGGTCGAGTTCAGGGTGGGTATCCAGGTCGGTGAGGGGAATGCCAAGGTTGCTGGCGAGTTCCCCGGTAACTTTTGACGTGGGAACTGCTCCGACGATGCTTAGACCGGCCTGGATGCGCCGGGCAAGCGCATAGATCAGGTACGCTGCGGTCGAGCCTGAACCCAGGCCAATGACCATGCCATCTTCTATCAGTTTGGCCGCTGCCTCTCCGGCTAATTGTTTCCAGGAATCTTGCTGAATTTCGTGTGGCATCATTTTTCTTTATTCCTCTCAACTTGCACCAACGAAAGGGTATCCTGTCTGAGGGCAGGTATCCATTACATTTTCTCTAATTGTTATTTCGAGTATAGCATTTTTGTTACAGAAAACACCAACTCACAGGCCTGCCTGCGGGGCAATTTAAACCGTGGAGGCAATACACACTCAAACGTGTACAAAAGGACTATTTGCGGTGCAGCCGCCAAGTGTACGAGAGTATTGCCACTACAGATTTAAAAGTCCTTTTTAGATACTTGTCAACCTGAGCGTAGCGTGATACACTCTGCAAAGTAAAACAAATCCCTTTCAGGCCTTAGCATTGTCAACTCACTCCGCAAAGATGGTTATTTTGTGCAAGGTACCAGGAGCGGAGCAGAGGCAATACGCATACTCTGGTCGGAAGAATTCGACGTGGTTATTGGCGACCTGAAGACGCCAGGAGCAGATGGTTTTGAAATGCTCCAGTGGCTAAGAGCGTATCGCCCAAATACACGCATGATTATGGTTGCTGCCGTTAGCTCTCCTGTGCTGCGTACGCAAGCGCTGGAAGCTGGTGTTGTTAGCTACCTGGAAAAGCCTTTAAATCTCCACCAGCTCAAAGAGGAGCTGCGCCGCCTGCTGCAGCAGACCGGGTTCTCTGCCAGCCTGGACTCTTTCGATTTGTTAGACGTGATTCAAATCATAAACATGAGCCGTAAGAATATTGCCCTCCTGGTAAATACAGGCCTGGAAGAGCGAGGCATATTGCGTTTTCAAAAGGGAGAGTTGATCTGGGCAGAGTATGGTAACTTACGCGGTGAGGAGGCGTTTTTCGCCCTGGCAGCACACAAAAATGGAACCGTTACCCAGCAAGACTGGCATGAACAGATCATCCCCAATGTTACGCAGCCGCTTTCACGCCTTATTTTTCAAACCCTCCAGTATCGCAGCAAGTATGCTACCATGGAACAGCCGACAGGGGAGCAAGAAGCAGTGAAGCGTATGTCTCTCCCACAAGAAGTGGATGATGATAGCCCCTTTCTGGTTCTGGCGGAACCGCAGAAGGGAGCGGTTGTCGCTACAGTGGGGCATGAACAGGTAGTAAGTAGAGGCAGTGAAGATAACGGGAGTAACGAGGCTAGCGGGGTCATGGGAGGCAAGGAGTGGTGGCAGCAAACAGGTAAAAAACCAAGCTATGGCAATGGGAATGATGCAGGTGATCCTCAAGCGATTATGTCTAATGCTCCTGTTACACCGCTTCCTGAGGGAGGGCCCCAGGTCAATGGTGCGAATATTATTCCTTCAACTGTGCGCAAGACCCCGGCCAGTCAACGTACAGATCTTCCTTCCTGGTTAACGGATCAACCAACGAAGTCTGATATGCCTATGCTCCGTCCCTCGTCGCTCTCAGGTCCTGCCGAGGTACCAACCGTTCCTGGAACTAAACCACCACCCGCGGAATGGCAACCACCAGCACCTGGGAGAAAGACGACTGAGCAACTATCACGTAAACAGGCAACTGGACCACACAGGTCAGTTGCTAAGGAGGGGCGTACAGAGGTAGGGGGGCGTCGTAGCAGCTCACCCGAATGGCAACCAGCGGAGGGAGCAAGTTTGCCACGACAACAAAGTGGGCCACTGGAAAGCCTCTCTTCATCTTACAAGACAAGTAATGCGTTTTCTCTCGACGAGCGCCAGGAGAGCAATCTCTTAACGGATACAGCCAAGATGGGAGCCCAGCGAGCCAGAAAGCGCAATTATCCAGCCCTGGTTGCTGCCTTGCAAACATTGGGGTATTCTATTGCCGGCTTTATCGCGGCAGCCGTAGTCAGCTTAGATGGACAACCTATTGCCCAGGTGGCTGTCGATGATCTTGATATTTCACAGATGTGCAGGTACTTCAGTATTATTTTGCAAGGTGCGCTTCAGTCGCTGGAGCATGGGCAATGGGGAGACTACGCAGATACAGTCATTACCAGTACGCAGCAGCATATCCTGCTACGCCTGGTAGGCAGCGAGAAAGATGCATTTCAGGTTCTTGTCACAAGGCGAGAGTCGGACCCGGCAGAAAGCCTGGAAGTAATGACCAATGTTGAAGGGGCTATTGCCGCAGCACTAGGATAATAGGAAGCAAACAATGAGCGAAAAGATACCTCCTAATGATGAGGAAAAGTGGATCAATCGTAATTCCTTCATCATAGGCATATTTATTGGACTGGCAATTTTCATCCTCTTCACTGTGCTTTACTTCGCAGGGCTATTCAAGTAGCTTCTTCAGCTCTGCTATATCCAGTTCCTTGCGACTGGATGGTGATGGAGCAGGTTCTTCCTGTGCAGGTTGGCTCTCCACCTTTTTCCTGGCAGGACTGTTTGCTCGTGGTTGTGGTGGTATAAGCGGTGAAGGAATAGGATTTCCTTCATGTAGCAATGCGGGCTCTCGTACGGGCTGCTTTTTGGCCTTGAGTTCCTGCATCTGCTGTTCAATAAACTGCTCTTCAGAGATCTGGTCAAGTTGTGTACCCAGGTCGCGATTATGCAATTCCGCCAGTGCGCGAGCGCGAGCTTCTGCCTCCAGTACTGCATCTTGAGCGCGAGATGCGAGCTCTTTTTCTTTTGGCCCGCCCGTCTTATTCAGTACGTCGAAGACGCGCTGTTGAAGTAAAGCGTTGCGCTTGCGCGTAACAAGCAGATCAATAGTTGTTTCGACCTCGGAGATTTTCGCTTCAAGCTGGCGCAGCGCACCGCGCATGGTTATTACCAGCTGTTCCTGTTCCTTTTGAAGTTGTTCATAGCGCCTGGCCTGCTTGAGGATGTCGTTGTACTGGCTAAGCGCCTTGCGTGCTGTATCGTCATTGTTTTGTTGGATTGCTTGCTCTGCTTTTTTCAACCACGTATCAGCCTCAACCATCCTTTCCTTGCTGCGTTTTTGCAGTTTATGACCCTCAGCGATAGCTGTGGCAACCTGAGTCTTGACCTGTACCAGCTGGTTCCGCATATCAAGCTGTAGCTGCCGCAGGACTTTCTCCGGGTCATCTGCTTTCTCAATCATGGAATTGAGATTGGCCCCGAGCAAGGTGAGCACTCGTTCCAACAAATTCATTAGGCTTCCCCCGACAGTATAGAAGAGTGTATACTGAAGATCTTCAGCATACACTCTTTACACGCGAACTACTTTTCATCCGATACAGGATCAACAGGAGAGCCGGTACCATTGACCCTGGTGGTTGTCTCCTTGGCGTTGCCCGGGTTCCCGTCTTGATTGGCCAATGCTGGCACGCGGTTCATCAGGTCTCCTATGCGTGTGCCACTGAGCAGTTCAAAGAGTGCAGGCACCTGGGCCACCATGCTCATGACATCGCCTGTAATGCGACTGGCTCCAAGTCCGTGACTATTATCGCCACCGGTGGAGACGATGGTTACTTTGTCAACCTTGCTCAGTGGCTCAGCGATAGCGCGGACCATTTCAGGCATACCTGTGAGAAGCTTATCCAGAACAGCGGCCTGGTTGTATTCATGGAAGGCGGCAGCTTTGACTTTCATGGCATCAGCTTCCGCTTCACCTTTGGCGCGGATGACCTCGGCTTCCGCTAAACCTTTGGCGCGGATAACCTCGGCTTCGGACAGACCACGGGCACGGTTGGCATCAGCGTCACCGACACCACGGGTTTTGGCGGCGTCCGCCTGACCTTGCGCTTCAAGGATAAGGCGCTGGCGTTCGGCTTCAGCGACCGTCTCGACGCGTCGCCGATCAGCCTCAGCAGCTTTCTGGACAGTGGCTTGCAGTTCCAGTTCACGGCGCTTAATTTCAGCCTCTTGCACCCTGATCTGAGCGTTCTTCTCTACCTCTGTGACTTTGACAGCCTCGGCAATGACCTGCTGCTGCGTCACGTTGGCCTGGATATCATAAGATTTGTCGGCGGTGGCTTGCTGCTTCTTGACTTCAGCATCAAAAGCGGCTTTTTTCAGTGCCAGGTTGCGCTGCGATTCAGCCTGGAAACCGAGAGACTCGGCTTCAGCCTTGACTCGCTCTTGATCGGCGGCTGACTTGGCGACGGCGGCTTCACGAGTCGCATTGGCTTGTTGAATCTGTGTATCGCGTTGTGCCAGGGCGGCAGCGATATCGGCCTGTTTGCGAATCTGGGCGATCTGTGGTCGTCCCATGTTAGAGATGTAATCGTTGCTATCTCGCACGTCTTTAATGGTGAAAGAGATGACTTCCAGGCCCATCTTATCCATATCGGGTGTGACGGTCTTGAGCATCTTGGACCCGACGTTCTCCGGGTCCTTCACCAGATCTTCAACGGTCAGCTGGCCAACGATACCGCGCAGGTGGCCTTCCATGACGAGGCGGATGAGATTCTCGCGGTCTTGCTGGCTCTTACTGAGGAACTGCTCGGCAGCAGTAGTGATGCTCTCTTCGTCGGAGCGCACTTTAATCTGTGTGACGGCTTCAACATTGACAGCTACACCCTGTGATGTATACAGGTCTTGCCTGGGTGCAACATCAAAAGACATCAGTTCGAGTGGGAAAACATCGGCCCGCTGGGTCAAGGGGATGACAAGTTTGGAGCCGCCAGTGATGATCTTCGTCCCCCCTGCTCCATAGACGATGAGCGCCTGGTTTGGCCCGACCTTACGGAGTAGCCTTCCATAAGTTTGTATAAGGATAAAAACTACGACGACAGCTACAACGACAACGCCGATAATAGTGAGTAGAAAGGCATCCATGGCACGTTACTCCTTTTGTAAGTCTTTTCGCATGACTAATTCTGTGTTTAGCGGATCTGATTCTTCAAGTAATGCACGCAGTTTCGTCAGGTCATCTTCATTGGAAACAGGCGTTTCACTTTGAGTTTGTGGTGTATCCTCCTCATTGATAAACCGTTCCCAGGTATCAACCTCTGCAACTCCGTGCTGATAGTTTATCACAACCACTTCCTGGCCGCTTTCAAGACGCCGCCCGTCAGTACTTCGTGCAGCGATACTCTTGCGCAGCCCCCCAGGGGAGGTGTAGATGATTTCACCCAGGCTATTCTCGGGGATAGTGATACTGACTTTTCCGAGAAGCCCCGTACGGTCCACGACATCCTGTACTGTATTCCCTTCACTGTCACCGAATATGCGGCTAAGCATTACCAGCAGCAGTACTGCGATAATGAGCCCGCTCGCACCTGCGAATAGAAGTGTAAACGGGAGTACTAAATGGGCTGTATTATGAAAGACGTAACCAAAAAAGCCAAATCCTAGCAGGAAGAGGACGATTGAGATAGGGTTGAGGTAAGACAGTAATGATGCGTTTTCCTGTGTGCTGGCTGTTTGGCTTGTGCTGTGCGCAGTCCCATGAGTGCCTACATGCGTACCATGACCAACTGCATGGGGGCCTCCGATATGAGGCGCTTGAGCATGTCCTACTATGTGTATTCCAGCGTGATGCGCGACACTATGTATACCTGCATGACCTAAGTTTCCTAGCAGCGCTGTTCCAAGTAAGAAGAGCAGACCGAATAGAAAACAGGCAATGAAAACCAGGGAAAGCGCGTCTGTTGCGATGAGCATTGCTAAGCTCCCTTCTGTCGAGGGAACGTTGTCGTCCGTAAACGATGACGATCAATACCCTCAATAATAGCGATGATGCTGGCTAATACGCCAGACACACCTAAGACAAATGCGACTGAGAAGCATACAAGTGCTCCCGGCGCACCAATCAATGCCAGTACAGGAAATAGGGTGTCTGCAGAAAAGCTGGCGATGCATAGCACAACCGAGCCAATTATAAGCACGACAGGTATCAGGACCGGATGTCGCTGCAGCAGGAGGCTTCTACCTGTTACCAGGATATACTGCTGCTGGCCAGACGGTTCAAACTGGCCTGAAATCATGGATTGCTCCTTATATTTATTGCACAGCTATACATGGCAGGCATCTAAAAGAACAGTGCCTCATTACATAGACGCAAAACTCGTGCGTAAATACAATATTAGTCTACACCACTTTCAATGGTCGCCAAGTTAGCATGAACGAGAGTCTCAAGTTCCTCTGTTGGCAGCTCCATCAGTTGTTCAAAGAGGGCGAAATAGCGCCGTGGGTCTTCGACGTTGGCGAGATGCTGGAAGAAACTTTGGATCACCGGCTCAGCGTGCCATTCAGCGGCTCTGGCGCTCAACCACGTTGCCAGGCGATCTGTCCCTGTCTCCATATCCGTCACGAGGTCAGTACTATAATCAGGAGGATCACTGACCAGATATCCTGGGAGGACCTTAAAAAATTTGGCTAATAAGTCACGACTGGAAGCTGTTAAGTGAACTCGTTTACCGCCCTCCAGTTGTGATAAATATGCCTGGCTGATGCTTTCATGGAGTTCTTCTTGCATGGCTTTTACGACTTCCATTTGCGTCATAGGGCGATTAAGTCCCCGCAATTCACCCTCGACCAGACGTAAATGCTTAATTTTTTCTGATAAATGCATGAGAATTACTCCATAGCTATTTGTTATATTAGCAATATAGCATATTGTTATCGAGTTGTCAAGAGGTGGCTGGCTTTGCACAAAAAGTGACCCCTGCACAAAAAGTCAGGAGTCTGCACAAAATGTAAAGTATATCTTGAATTGGTAAAATTTCGCAATCTACGATTTTGAACGCTTCAAAAGAACCTTGTAGTCATTTACACCGCCCCCAAAGGCACCATCCCCCGATCGAGGATTGAAAGCGAATTCACCTCTATAGAAGGCTGGAAATGCACTGACTAATTCCCACCCTTGCGCGCCAAAGAAGTCTAAAATCTTTTCCTCCCCGAATACTCTTCCACCAGCAGACTTGATGTCAAGATAAAACTCATTTCGTCCTCGATCCCATGTTAAATAGAGCACATAATACTCCCACTTTTGCATTGTAAGCTCCTTTCGCGTGCTCTAAGCACTATCGGGCTAACTTTGATCTAGTACATCTTCAATGAGTTCAGACGTAGGCACCTCCAACGCCCTCGCTATGCGTTCAAGCGTGGTAGTGGTTACCTCTTTGTAGGGGTCACGAAAGATACGCTTGATCGTGTTGAAACTCACATCCGAGGCACGCGACAGCGACGACATATTAAAGCCCTTTGACTCTGCAATTTCCTTGACACGCAAACGTACCATATGCCATTCCCTGATATCTTTTCGCCCGATTGTACCAGAAGTTCTACCTTGCAGGGATTACCCCTCTAGTGCTAGAATTAGGAGGTTACCAATACAAGAGTAACCACTAAAAAGATTATCGACAAGCGAGCGGAATTATGCAGATCACACAAGAAGCAACCATGCCAGGGGTTATTATCACTTACAGACTAAGGCCAGATCAGAGGCCGCGTCATCCAGAGAAAGTATGGCGTGGGAAAGTTCTATCCTATAACAGAGATTTCCGTAGAGCAATGGTTGTGTCACTTGAGGAAGGGTATGAAGGATATGAGGAAGATGTATGTCTTGAGCAGATAATTGGCATTGAAACGCCGTTGACAGAGTATCCACTTTAGTAGAATAGTACCCGTGGTTTATAGGACTTGACTTTTTAATTTCACCTGCTATAATATGACCAACCTAATTAATTCGTAGTTTGGAAGTAGGTGAAGAAGTTCATGGATACCATTGTATCACGGATTACTGATTTTGAACAATTGCGTTCTTTGAGTGAGTTATTTCTTGACAGTGTGGAAATGGCAATCAATTTAACAATTGAACATTTTCAGGTGAGTAAGCATCCTTTCAACCCACAATTCTTTGCGAGTCATGTACGTTCAAAGTTACGAGAATGTCTTGAACTCGAAGCCACGAACTTTGACTTCTCAATCCTTGATCTAGGGAGTAATAGTTTCTACGTCGTTTACAAAGGTTTTACCATCCGCTTCTACAAATCTCAAGATGGCTTTATTCCCCCTCCTGGAACTTCAAGGGCAAGACTCGCCTTCTATAATGCTAATCACCTTCCTTTTCAGATTGTCCTTCCAGGAATTGAAGCAGTTTGTAATCCTCCATTAACAAATCAAATTCATTTGATTGCATATTATACCCTGGATGCATCAAATAAACTCGTATCTTTGAAAATTGCTCAACCCCTATATGCAACTTCTACCAATGTTGATTGTCTTTGGGATGAAGAGGTAGAGAATCCCTTCAAAAGCAGAGGGAATCACCTCGATCAGCCCCAATTGAAGCCTAGAGATGATATAATGTATACCTTCCATGAAGACGAAGATGAAAATGAAGATGACTTAACAGAGTTGGCAGAATGATTAACGGATTAAGGCTAAAACAGGCGAGGGAAATTTTAGGACGTACCCAGGATGATTTAGCTAAAGAGCTAAATGTAAGTCAGTCCACTATCGCATACATTGAAGGGGGCTACTTACAACCAACAGAAGACTTGGTACAAAAGATTTGTGAAGTTACGCTCTTTCCTCAATCCTTCTTTGAACGAATGGAAGTGAGCGAATTTCCTTATGGTTCTTTGTTGTATCGTTCGCGTACATCGCTTGATGCTTCAGAAAAAGCACAGGCCAATCGGTATGGACAACTTATGTTTGAAGTAGCAGAAACATTGTCCAAGAGGCTGCCCAGGAAACCGAAATATCAGCCATTGAGCCTTCCCAAAGGAAGGGTTGATGCTATTATATGTGCACATATTGTACGCTCAAATTTAGGGTATGTTCCAGATAAACCAATTGACGACCTGATTTACGACCTTGAGCAGCACGGTGTCTTAATTTTCAATTCACCTATCCCTCCTTTCTCAAAGATCGATGCATTTTCGACATGGGCAGGATATGAAAACAAAAAACCCGTGATTGTTCTTATTGATGCAGAGCATCAAACTACCTATCGAACACGCTGGACTGTGGCACACGAATTTGCTCATCTCGTGTTACATGCCACGTTGTTTGGAGATATTCGGGAGTTTGAGCGTGAAGCCAATACTTTTGCTGCTGAACTTTTACTCCCTGAAGCAACAATGGAACGCCTTGTAGTAGGGCCATTATCGCTCTTAAGAGCATTAAAAATAATGGAAGAGTGGAAAGTATCAATTCAAGCTGTCGTTAAGCGGGCACATGAACTACAACTAATCACAGACAACAATTACAAAAGTTTATATGTTCAAATATCACAACAAAAAAAGAGAATCCAAGAGATAGAGGATAAGGCTCTTAAGGAAAAACCTAGAAGCTTACGGAGTATGGCAGAAGAAATATATAAGAAAATTGACTACCAGCAGTTTGCAAGAGATACAGATTTGCCTACATCCGTTTTAAAAGAAATTATTGAATCCCAAGCCAGCAAAGAGGAATACACACGTAGCAATGCAAGTGAAGGAAAAGTCATAAGGTTTCCTGAGAAGAAAGCCATGAACTATCATTTACTAGAAGAAGATGTAAGCAAATGAAAGGGTAAGCCATGTCACCATAAAAACGAATTCCAGGGTATCCCGTCTGGTAAACTGTCTACCCTGGAACTTTCACCACTTGCGTCCCCGTAGTTCAGTGGATAGAACGTCTCCCCCGTAAGGATTTCGTCGCTGGTTCGAGTCCAGCCGGGGACACTTTAATCGTACGCATTCAGGTAAACATGGGGCAGTAGTGTTAATGGTAGCACACCCGCCTGTCAAGCCCGTGGTGTGGGTTCGATTCCCACCTGCTCCACATCCTACTTTGTCTTATGCGTACACATAAGTATACAACAATTAACATCCCTTGACAAGTTGTCAACAGATGTTGACAGGGCCATTTAAAAGTCGCTTAAGCGCGGTTGCAAGGGGCGGCAAGCCCCTTGCCGGAGCGCGAGGGACCCAGTCTGGGGGACTGGTAATCCTCGCAAAAACTCTTTTTTCCTGTTTTTCGCGTGTCGCCGCAGGCGACACGCGAAAAACACGGCGTGGGAGACAGAAGGTCTCGACTTTTAAATAGCCCTGAGATGTTGATAACTATGTGCCTATTGCGTTTGCGGGCGCGATGTCTTTCGTGGCGTGTTCCAATACGGACTTTTGCATTTTGGACACACGCGGGGGTCTGGTTGCTCCTTTCCAGCTTCCTGCTTTCTAGGCAACCATTCGTGTCCACACCGTTCACATCGATAACCTGATAATTGTACCTTTGCCATACTTACAAGTATATGAGTAATAGGTACATATGTCAAGGGACATGGCAAACTCATGCCTAAAAACTCCCTATTAGTATATTACTAATAGGGAGGTGTGATACCATGAATATGCGAGAACAAAAAGGCAAAGAGATAGCTGCACGGTTAAAGATCGTTCGTAAAGAGAACAAGTGGATTGTCCCTTCACAGACTGGCAATGGCAAGTATGAGGTAGACCTTGACGGGAAAGAGCCTCATTGCATGTGTCCAGACTTTGAACTCCGTGGCTTGAAGTGCAAGCACATCTATGCAGTCGAGTACACGATTAAGAGCGAAACCGACCAGAAGAACGGCACAACTACCGTCACTACCACGGTCACGAAAACCACACGTGTCACGTACAAGCAGAATTGGCCTGCATATAATGAGGCACAAACGAACGAGAAAGCGCATTTCCAGGCACTTTTGCATGATCTCTGTCACGGCATTCCTGAACCTCCTCAAAACTTTGGGCGTCCCCGCTTACCTTTGCCTGATATGGTCTTTAGTGCGGCATTCAAGGTCTATTCTACCGTCTCCACGAGACGTTTTATGACTGATCTCTCCGAAGCGCAGATGAAGGGCTATATCTCTACTGTCCCTCACTTTAATTCTATCCTGAACTACTTTGATACTGCTGATCTCATTCCTATCTTGCGCAACCTTATACAAACCAGTAGTCTCCCTCTCAAGTCGGTTGAAGTGGACTTTGCCGTGGACTCCTCTGGTTTTAGCACCTCCCGCTACGTGTGTTGGTACAGTGCCCGTTATGGACACGAGCAGGATAATCATGATTGGATGAAAGTGCATCTAATGTGTGGTGTCAAGACAAACATCGTCACGAGTGTCGAAATCACGGGACGCTATGCCCATGACTCTCCACAATTTAAGCCACTGGTGAAGACAACCGCTCGTAACTTCTCTATGAGAGAAGTGGATGCTGACAAGGCATATTCCAGCAAAGAGAACCTGGAACTGGCGGTCAAGCATAATGCCATACCCTATTCCCCTTCAAGGCCGTACAACAGGTGAACCTGATGGGTCGCTTTTATGGGAAAAGTTGTGGCACTTCTACCAGTACAACCGCGAAACCTTCTTGACGCATTATCACAAATGATCAAATGCTGAGTCTACCATGTGGATGATTAAATCGAAATTCAGTGAGCATATCAGAAGCAAAACTGATACAGCTATTGTCAATGAACTGCTGTGTAAGGTGTTATGCCATAATATTTGCGTGGTCATCCAATCGATGTATGAGCTAGACATTGAACCCATATTTTGGGCAAAAGAAGATAACGTTCGACAATCCTATCCAGATGATCACAGACAATCAGTCGAGGTACGCACAACCCAAAGATGAGGATGTTTACCTAGCGGGGGAGTTTCAAACCCGCTTGCATCGGTACTTTTGGTTTCACGAATTCAGCTATAGGATTAGGTAAGGCTACCCGCATATGAAAGTAACCAAACGCTTGTGCTAAGTGCTCTTTATATGGAGAGAGAAGACGTACCTTTTCTCTGGTTGACTGTGCCATTCGCTTCATAACCTCGAAAGGAATAAAATAATCGATCCCGAAATCAACTATCTGTATTTCACGAGAGAAATTAGTTAAGCGGCACTGCTCCAACATACAATACCTATTAACTCTGCCTAGCCTAATTGCGTTTAAATTAGAGAATATTGTTGAATCAGTGTGCCCTAAATTTCTAGCGATAGCTACAAATTGACTGTAAGATAGCCTGGGACATAGGTGAACGAAATCTATCTTTCCATTTTCAAGAACACATGATTGACTGACAATAACTAAATCACGTATCTCCTCTACACCCTTTACATGAAAGCCCGCCTGTTTATCAGACGTGTTATCTTCAATTTCTATGGGGCTATATGTCGGAAGAAGTACTGGGCACTCGTCTATGAAATCCCCTTGTTCAAGCTCTTCATGCGCCTCTGCAATCCTATACCAAGGAAATTTGTCCTCCAATGTGCTACTCCTCACCTACTACAGCATTTTATAGAGTGTCATCAAGATAAATGGTAGGTTCGACTTTCCCTTTTCTAGTTACATCAAAGGTGACTTCCTTTGACGATATAGGCGGAAAGGAGAAGTTAAGTTCTGGAATTTCCTCTTTGAAAGGATCAAGAATAGACATGATACGATAAACAGCCGCTCTATCGTATATCTCCAATACGCTAAACGTTTGGGCTAGCCCTATTGCAAGGTGTTCAGCAATAAAAGTTAGTGCTTGCACTTGCGTAGGATACGTGTCGGTCGGTTGTACATCGACTCCCGTTGTAATTGACCAATTTATCGGCACGTTAGCTTGGGGAGTGATAACAACATCGGTAGAAGGGCTAAACTTGGCTTGAAGTTGTGGATAAGTTTGCACTGGCTTGAGGGCTAGGGGTTGCATTTTCTTGTCCTTTCGTCTCTTGAATCATCATGTTAAATCTATTTACGCTCTCTATGAAGTTATTTACGGCCAGCATCGTATTTTCGACGCCCATGACAATTTTAGCAACACATTTTGCCTCCAATTCCGGCAGATTTTGATACGCAGCGATTTGCTCTTCCGGTGTGCCAGTGAAAAGAATTGTCTTTGTCTCAAAAAAGAAGAGCAAAAATTCAGAACCTTGTTGCTGGACAATGAGGTGGGTTGCATGGTCAGTTCTGATTGTATCAGGAATGACCCATTTAATGGGCTTAGATATGTTCGCTACGAAAGTGCTTCCTTCGGCTTGTTGCATATACCACTCCAATGATATTGTAGTTGTATCCTCTTTGTTTATCGTAATATCTTAGCATGATTTTTCACAGAAGGCAAATAGAAGAGTTAGCTCTTCCAGCAATCTGCTCTGCAACCATGTTCTCCAGAACCAGTTTGTGTCTTGAGGAGGTGTTCAAGAAGATACATATACCTTGACTCACTCCATTGGCTCAGCTATTTATTGAACCGACTTTTTGTGCAGAAATGCCTCTTGCACAAAAACAGGGCGTTTAGGGGCACTTTTTGTGCAAAGCCTGGTAGCCTTTTGACTTACTGACCGGCAGTAATTGCTCCGGTTGTGTTATTTATGTGAATAGGTACATCTGTTAAGGGGGTTGCGGCTGGACCCTGGACGACGGCAGCGGATTTTGCAGGATCAAACGCGGCCCCGTGACAGGGGCAGACCAGAAGCTGGCTGCTTGGATCGTAATCGACAGGGCATCCCGCGTGGGTGCAAACTGCATCATAAGCTACAAACTGTCCATTATTGAGGCGCACCAATATGCCGGGGTCGCCATTTGAGGCAAGGGTAAAGGTGACTGCACTATTGTTCTGGACCGCATTGACCCTGGCAATCGCTGGTGAGCTTGATGTCCCTGTTGCTGTCGCTGTCCCGGCCGATGGAGCGGAGGGAGTAGATGATTGCGTGCCGGAACTGCCGCCTACAGTATCGCTGCCTGGAAAAAGATGCAGGTTACTCCCAAGCCAGGCCAGGACTGCGATACCTGCGCCGCCTGTCAGCATGCCCCATAAGAAGTTGCGCCTGCTCTGCTGCTTAGCACGCTGTACCTGCGCATATCTGTTCTGCTGGGCGGGACGTTTATTGCCAGTCGCTTGCCGGCTCTGTCCTTGATTTGCCGTGGCAGGAACAGGAAGGGGCGCTGACAATGAACGTATCCCCAGAAAAAAGGCGATCATGGCAGCGTGGTGTGTACGCTGCTCGCCTGACAGGACGCGTTGGACGAGCCATTGATCTAACGAAGGCAGACCCGTATTGACCGGGCCTGAGATGAGCAGGGTGAGCCAGCAGAAAATGAAGACGATATCTGAACCGTAGAAGTATGGATAGACGTGCCACGTGGCAGAAAGGAAAAACGCCAGGTTGATCAGGATGCCGAAGAAGGCTGCTGGACGGAAAAGCAACCCAAGTAGCGTTCCCAGACCTATAGCGATCTCTCCATAGGCAACTAATGCCCCGAAGAAGGCAGCATGGGGCACTAACCGGATGAGAATGTCGTGCAGAGGTGAGCCTGTCGCAAACGCCATGATTTGTTTCCCGATGTAGCCCCGTGCCGACGGGTTAAAAAACTGCGGATCAGCCAATTTTTGCAGGCCGGCATAGATGAAAGTGATCCCGAGAAAGAGGCGCATTGGCAGGAGCACCCATTTCGCCATGTGCATGGTCTCTGGCTGTTCGCGCTGGTTGACCTGGCCAGATCGATTCGATGGATTTGGTTGATTCGTCGGATATCCATGTCCGGGCTGGTCAGGCCGGTTAGGTGTTGTTTTCATAAATTCTACGCGCAGACCCTCTCAAGTTGTATTGGAGAAAAGGGACTTTTTTCTTCTCCATCATAAAGCTTAGCTTAGCGCTCTACTAAAACCTTTCGAGCTAAATGTACTATATAGTATTTTCTTAGGGAAAGCATCAAGAATTTGTAAAAAATCTGTGAGAGATCCGATCATGGGCTTCAGGTGCCATCTTCAGAATACCTTCTGCATTGGCCTCGATAGCGCTGCGTTCAAAAAGCATGGGATGGTGTTTGACCTTGCGCCAGGGTTTGATAAAATCGGCGTAATGTTTGCTGGCAGGATGGCCGGATTGTCCTGGTGAGTGGCCAGAGAGGGAGGCTTTCATATCTGCCAGGTTGACAATCTGACGGAACGAGGGTACCGTGATAACGGTTTCTGGCTGGTGCGGAAGCGAGGCTCCCATATTCACCGTGTCGATGTCGCCGCCCAGTGGGAACGGGCCGCGGTTGAAAATCTTGTCGAGGGGTTTGATCATTCCCAGTACATGGTTATAGGTCATCTGATGGATTTTGCCATACTGCCATTGTGAAATGTCATTGCCCAGTTTTTCTCGTAGTTCCTCAACGGCAGCAGTGAAGGCGCTACTGCGGGCCGCATCCCATGGCCTGGGACCATTAGGAATAGCCGAATCTGCGAACCAGCTATCATCGTGGTCGTTGAGCAAGCGAATCAGGAGAGGTTTGCCACGGCTGGCGTAGCCATTTACCGGTGCGAGAATGCTGGAGCCTCTACCCAGGTAGCTGTGTATGAGGGTTTCATCGTCACCGAACATGGCACCGAAGACGATAACCTCCAATTTATTTAAAAATGTAGCGTAGACCGCCGCGCCCGCACTTTCGGGCGCAAGGATATAGTTCCAGGTACGTAAAACATCCAGGGCCGCTTTTTCCAGGGGTACGTTGGTCTGTAGGGATAGGATATGCGGTACAATCTCAACGGCAGGAAGGGCATATTGATCGGCTTGAATCATCGCCATATCCTCCGGGGCTAGTTTGCCTTTGCTGGTGAGGAGGTCACGAATGCGCTGTGCCCGGTAGCCGTTCAACCATTCATTGGTAATGTAGTAGGGATAGTCATCGTCCACGACGCGATTATTCGCGGTGACAATGAAATGCCGCTCCGGGTTGTAGGTTTGAGGTAGTTCATCGAAGGGAATAAAGCCTGTCCATTCATACTCGCCTGACCATCCTGGAGAGGGAAGCAGCGCCTGTCCCCTGGCACGAATGGGAATTGCGCCAGCCATCACATAGCCAATATTGCCCTTTTTATCACCATAGATCAAATTCTGTGGTGGCACGTCCCAGTCGCGCAAGGCATCGCGGAACTCTTCCCAGTTGGTGGCCTGGTTCATCTTTTGAACCGCCGAGATGACATTACATTGCTCCAGGCCTGTCCAACGCAGCGCTAGCGGAAGTTCCGCAGAAGCGGCGCCTGTGCCATTCTTGCCTGCCTGGTTATCTTTGTTGGAAGAGGGCAGGCTCGTCAAGATAGGGCCATGCCGTGTAATATATACTTCCTCGATAAGCGGTGTTCTGGCCCCTTTGACTTTGATCTCTTCACGGATCACCTGCGCCTCTTCCCACTTGCCTTGATATTCGTACTGGCGGGGGTTCTGAGGGTTGAATTTCTCGATGTACAGGTCTTGAGCATCGGAGACAGCATTGGTGATACCCCAGGCGATGTGCTGGTTGTGTCCTATGACCACACCGGGAGTGCCCGGGAAACTGGCTCCGATGACATCGGTATCTCCTGCTACCAGGTGGCACTCGTACCAGATCGATGGAGCGGCCTGGCCCAGATGTGGATCGTTGCAGAGGATAGGTGCGCCTGTGATGGTCATGGTGCCATCGACAACCCAATTGTTGCTGACCCCCATTATACCGAAACCGCTAAGCTGTTTGAGTTGTTCGTACTGCTCCAACATGCCGAGGTTGACTCCTCGATACTCGACGCCAGGGGGAATAATCAGTGGATGCTTAGGGTCATAGCCGGCTTCTAATTTGGCGGCGCGTTTTGCACCCAGCGTGACCACAATGCGAGCGCGGATGATCTCGGTCTCCCAGTTGCCGCATAGGTTCCAGCCCATCATCTTGGCCCACAGAATGCTGTCCATGATTTGCCAGGGAGTGGGTTTGAAACGCAGCAAGCTAAATTCGATGGGCAACTTGTTTTTATTGTGCTCGATGTAGGCATTGACGCCATGTGCATAGGCATCCAGGATGCGCTTACTATTCTCAGACAGGCGCGGAACTTCGGCTGCCGCTGCCCGGTGCATGCCCAGGCGACGACTAAAGCGATCAGTTTCAATGGCGATCTTACCAAAAATCTCGGAGAGGCGGCCAGACGCCGTGCGGCGATTGAGCTCCATCTGCCAGAGTCGTTCCTGGGCATGGATGTAGCCCTGGGCAAAATAGAGGTCTTCTTCATTCTGGGCATAAATGTGGGGCACGCCATAGCGGTCGGTAAGAACTTCAACACCTTCGTGCAGTCCTTGCAGTGTCAATTTGCCGCTCTTCTTTGGCAGAGGATGGCGCATAAGCAAGTAATATGCTCCATATGCTCCCCCAGCTAATCCTGCCAGTCCTGCTGCCATTGTCAATGTTTTTCGCCACCATGACGCCATTGTTTATAATCTCCTCTTGTTTATGGGAAGTATCTACCCCAAAAGAAACTTGCATAAGAGATGAGGTTTTACTGTGTATGGCTGTAGTATAGCAGAACAGGCAAAGCGATGTCACTACATTGCGTTGTGTGGTTGCGGGGAATTCTCTGGCCAAAAAGGACAGAAGAACGCGAGGAAGCGGAAATCAGAACCCGCCAGTCGAGCAAATAATCTGACCAGTGACCCATCCCGCGTCCTCACTTGCCAGAAAGATGATCAGACGAGCCGCATCCTCGGGCTGTCTCACCCGTCCCATCGGAAAGCAAGGAATCTTTCTAATGGGCTGTCCATCCGCAGTCAATTGATTGTGCGCTGCCGGTAATGCCGCTGGCAGCATCGGTACAGAGGTAGGTGACTAATTGCGCAACCTCTTCAGGTTCCAGGAGACGGTGAATGGGTGCTTCGGCCACCATGATCTTTTCCACCACCTCGGATTCGGGGATACCATGCACCCTCGCCTGGTCGGCTATCTGTTTCTCAACGAGTGGAGTTCGCACATAAGATGGGCAGATAGCGTTACAGGTTACGCCATGTTCAGCCCCTTCGAGGGCCGTAACGCGAGTCAGCCCTAAGAGACCGTGTTTGGCGGAGACATACGCGGATTTAAAAGCCGAGGCTCGTAAGGCGTGCACGGATGCAATATTAATGATTCTTCCCCACTTGCGGGAATACATTTCTGGCAAGACAGCTTTGGTGAGCAGAAATGGGGCCGTGAGCATGAGGTCGATGATTTGCCGCCATTTCGCCTCTGGAAATTCGGTAATAGGTGCGACATACTGGATGCCTGCATTGTTCACCAGTATGTCTACCTGTCCTTCGGCGGCAATAGTATCAGCCACAAGCCGCTCAATATCAGCGCTTTTCGTCATATCGGCAGCCTGGAAACGGGCACCAGGCAATTCAGCAGCGGCAGCCTGTCCTCCTGCGACGTCGATGTCAGACAACGTCACGCGTATACCCTGCTTTGCAAAATCGCGAGCGACCGCCAGTCCAATACCAGAGGCCGCTCCTGTCACAATAGCGACCTTGCCTTCTATACCGGCCATAGAAATCTCCTTCCTAATAGGGTCAACATATCGGTTCGACTAATATAAAGATCTGGCCTTCAGACAGCCAGAATCGTGAATACGAGCCAGTGCATATCAACAACGCCTATACCAGCTCAGTGCCCTTAGGCGTATCCCTCACCTCAAATCCCATCTCTTTTAGCCGGTCGCGTATCCGGTCGGATCGCTTCCAATCGCGGGCCGTACGGGCTTCGTCACGTTGCTTTACCAACTCCAGTACCTCGTCGCTTAGTACACGCCGGGCCTTTGGCTTAACAGTATCAAGGCGTAAACCCAGGACCCGGTCGAAATCGAGTAGCAGGCGAACCCGCTCTGCCGGGGAAATCCTGTTGTTCCGCGCTACCTCGCGAGTAATGCTGAGCGCTGTTGGCAGGTCCAGGTCGTCGTTGATCGCCGTATGGAAGGCATTGCGCGCACGCCGGGCTTCCTCTAACCATATGTCCGTATCCCGCGTGACTGCCGGCTCAGCTGCGAGCAGCTCGGCAAGATCATCGCGCAAGTTGTTCAGGCCGTTCTGTGCTGCTGTGATGGACTCATCGGTCAAGTTGATTTTTGACCGGTAGTGCGCGGTTAGCAGCAGGTAGCGCAGGGCCATCGGGTCGATACCCTGCTCTACGAGGGTGCTTAATAAAACGACGTTGCCCTTCGAGCGTGACATCTTACCATGTCCAAAATCCAGGTGTTCGCCATGCATCCATACTTGCACCGGCTG